>Ga0066640_10002947_pt1 | contig 10176 bp, 5 predicted proteins | sample CryGeyCG2114_020_2_FD_59505 | JGI IMG/M metagenome (GOLD analysis project Ga0066640, IMG submission 59505) | Groundwater microbial communities from aquifer - Crystal Geyser CG11_big_fil_rev_8/21/14_0.20 | ecosystem: Environmental > Aquatic > Deep subsurface > Groundwater | place: USA: Utah... | reverse complement strand
TTCATAATTGTTAGCCGCTTGCCAAAGTGAAGAATGCCAAAAAATCAGCCCGTCTGATGATAATTGACTCGTAGCGTGAACGGATTTCATTTCATTTTTAATATCACCATCTAAAAATCGGGCTGTTTCGTATTGAGATGTACGAAACCAGCCTGCTTCGGCCAACCACGAAATATTTTTCTTGTTTTTATAGAGAGGTGGTCTATTGAGAATTTCACGATCACTTAAGGCAAAGTTTCGGTATTCTTGAGTCAAGGCATACCAATTATTGGGGGCAAGTTTGAAAACAAAAGGCCAATTCTGTGTATATTGTTTGAGTTTGGATGTATGAACAACCAAACCAACATTTATGAAACTGGATTTATCAGATCCTTTTACAGTACCAGCGCTAGCCAGATAAAATGATTTGGTTGTTCCATTAGGATCATGGGCTCCCAAATAGATTCCAAAGTCTGACAACTGATCACTTACAAACCCCAACCACTGCATACTTAAGTCAACACTGGGGTAACGGGGAAGAAGCTCCCAGCTTTGTTTGGGCCATAACAGAGAAAATATATCTTCATATTTTTTACCTATGGCTGCTTGAGGTATAATGAGGTCCATTGGGTGGTCATTACTAATTAATCCCTCTGTAGGAAGCGCATAGCCAATTAAGTTCCATACGTCTGAATTCACCTTGATATCAATATAACTTGAAATCTGATTATCTATACTGGCATCAAAAGTTAGCGTAACATTTAAGGCCCCCTGATCCTGGTCTTGATTTTTTAATAAAATATCCTGCCAGGTGAAAATCATTTTTTTGTATTTTTTATCATAGGTACATTCAGGCAATGTATTCATTGTCTCATTGGTAATAGGTATGATCTGGTCAGTTTCTTCATTTTGTAAATGAATCTCCCACAATTTTTTGGCGATTGATTCATCCACAATCGCTTTACTTTTAGATGTATCTTTAATTAAACTATAGTTAAATCCGTCTTGGGCCCCGTGAAACTGATATGTCAAGGAACCAGACCTAAGAATCGGGCCATTATTTTCCAATTCATATGCATAGGCATCACTCACATCAGTTGAGTCAAAGAATTGATCATATAAGTCAAAGGTAACTTCGGGAATTGAATCACTACTATCTATAGCGTAGCCATTTCGTTTGGACCCAAGCAAATATACGTTCTTTGATTTTTCTTTAAGAGCTGCCCTAAACTCTGGCGTTAATTTTTGAGAATCCATTAATAAGCCATCTTGATAAATCGCAACCAGATCTTCATTCCATGTAACAACCAAATGATGCGATTGATTAGGTCCCCAATCATCAATTGAAAAACTTAACGTATTCCCCTTATTCAATTCAGTTGTCGCATTAAATGTGAGTTTTCTGGACTCACCTTGCCGATACAAAGAATACAGGGCAATTCTAAATGCCTTATGAACTTCACCGATATCAGAATCCATAATATAGAAAGGTAATGTATTTAGACTGGGGTAGTCATTGGACTTGATCCAGAAAGACAGCGTACCTTCTGTAGCTAATTGATGTTCTTTAGAAAAAACGATACAAGTTTCCCCATGGCAAGAGGCTGAAGAGTCCGCCTGCATATCAATTAAATGAGATACCTTTCTCTTTTCGTACAAACAGGGCTCAAGAGTACCTTCAGTCGATTCTGGTTCAGGATTATTATCACTTTGAGAATTACCCTCATTTTGAGATGATTGAACAGGTGCACCGGATACCGTTGAAGAGGCTTGTCCACTAAGATTTTCAGTGGAATTACAAGCACTTTGATAGAAGAATATCACAGAAATGCCGATCCACACCATTCGCCAATAGCTTGTCATTCCAGAGAGTCAGCAAAAAACAAGCCAAGAGCTTGATTTCTGTATATAAGCGACTATACAATGAGAAGTTGTGTGCAACCTGAATTTCAGAGCTATGTAACTTCCGGACGAGCAATTTTGGGTTAGATGTAAGGCGCCTGACGAATCCGAATGAGACGTACGAGAAGTACGTCGCAGTGAGTGATAAGGAAGGCAACGCAACAAATGACCCAAAATTGCTCGTCCGGGGGCGACATGGTTTCGACGGGGTTGATAAGAGGGTCTAATGGCAAGCCGAGTTGGAGGCACTCGTTAAACGACTTCACAATAATAACTGCTAACGACGACGTTGCAGTAACAGCCCTCGCAGCTTAATTGTCTGCGACGTCCCTGGGAGAGTCTCCCAAGCTTTTCCAGGGCGTACACTTTTGGGATCGCTGACCAAATGCTCCTGCTACTTGGTTGGTTAAACTCTGTGGGATAGCTTTTCATTCCTTGTCGCTGAGGTAAAAGAAAAGCGAAATTAAATACAACGACTACGCTTGTAGAAGTTACGCCTGAACGGCTTCGGACGCGGGTTCGATTCCCGCCGCCTCCACCATTTATCAAAAAGCCCTTTCTTCATTTGAAAGGGCTTTTTCTGTCTAAATCGTCAAATAAATGACAAAACATTTTCTCGATGAGAGCACCCCATAACGGTAACAATATAAAATTAAACAATATTTTAAATAACGCATTATGGCACCACAATTGCTTATTGTCTGTCACTACTAACTTTAACATTTTTAAGGGGTCAACATATGAAATCAAGTCTTATACTTAAACATCTAGCTGTGGCCGTTGTGGCTGCTGGTTTGGTGCAATGTGGTTCTTCAGGAACTTCATCATCAAGCAGTAGTTCATCTACTGGCACAGCAACAGTATCTAATTTAACTCAATTACCATCGATAACAGATATCGTTGGTGAATCGGCATCAGCTTCCATGACATCGTTAGCACTTACAAAAAGTGCCGTAAGTGGAACGCCGCCTATTTTATCTGAAATTACAGCGAGCAGTGCTGACACTGTTTTTTGGAATGGGTTATTAGCTGATATTAATGCTTTGGCAGACGACGATGTTATCCCTCAAGAGACTTTCGAAGATTTCTGGCACGGTGAATCCGCCTGTCGTATGGCACAAAATGTAGGCTACTCTTTTCAGAACATTCAGCAGGCAGGCACATCTCTCTGCTATATGAAAAATGCGCCTGGTGCGTCATCTGGTGTTGAAATAGTTAGTGGCGATGTAGAGGCAGCCGATTTGTTTGCTCAAACAAGCACCGATAAATTGGTTAATGTTCAAATATCAGGCGAACAGGGTGAGGATGCCAATCAAATAATTTTCATAAAAGTCTATGGCACCGACTCAACTGAAGGTGCCAATGGCTTTGCGGCTGATTTATGGTTTTGTGACCAAGGAGAATCAACGCCTCGTGGCTATGAGCAAGTGCGAGTGAATACAACAACAGGTGTGATCACTCAGCATAATGTTGATAACAATGACGATGGTGACTTTGTTATGGATTTTACAGGGAAACTCACTGAAGATTCTGATGGTAATATAACCTTTGATAGAACCCAACAGCAAAGTGCTACTATGACCTTTGCCAGCAATCAATTTGGTTCATTTAAAGGTAACGTGAGTGTGCTAGGAACCACACTAACTTCAAAAGGATACAATACCAGTGAATTTGATAGCCAAACACAAACCAACAAAAACTACATTATTAGCGAATACTCAGGAACAGGTTCTGATGATCTTCGTTTCTTGAGTGCTGGGGTTGCCAACCAATGGACTAATGGTAACAGCACCGACTCATTTGATGCCGCTGTTGAGTTTCAGAGTCCAGCCTATGTCTACAATAGCGAGTTAGATGTCTTGGCTGATGTAACTGATTACGATTTTGCAGGAGACTCATTTTTTGAAGACCTAACAATATCTGAATCAGAATTGGATACATCTGATTATGCCTGCTCTGGCCTAACACCAGATATTGTCGTTTCTATGGATATGGGTAATTCCGCTTTCCTAAGTGAAGTTGTTTCTCTTTGCGAAAACTCTTTTGAAGAAATGAACTTCTGTGATGGTGAAAACGTCCAAACAGCTCGTAATAGAATTTTTCAATCAAACTTTTTTGGTGAACCAGAATAAACTCACAAAAAATGTTACGGTTACCAATGGGGATAGAGAAATCTATCCCCATTTTTTTATTTAATTATGAAACCACTATTTTTAAGTTGAGGTCTGTTGTTTTTAAATCGCGGTAGATGAATAAAAGCCTGTCATTTTTTTGAATGTATTTTTTATTCAAAAGGATTTTTTGCCCGGACAAAATCCGATCTTCTATTTTGTGATGTGGTAGATATAAAGGATGAACCCCCCAGAAAATACTGAGTTTACGGGCAAGTTCCTGACTTGGAGTTAGACAATAAATGGGCTGTTTTGGGTGAAACTTGGAGGCCACTTTAATCAGCCGCCCCTGTTTTGTTAACATCACTATAGCCTTGATATTCATTTTGTCGGCCATTTGAATGGCATGAAACAAAAATAATTCGTCATTTTCTTTCAAATCAAAATCAGCCGGATTTTTAATAAAAGTGCGTTGACTTAAATACCCTTCAACTTCGCCTATAATACGATTCATGGTAGCACAGGCCTCAATGGGGTATTTGCCACTGGAAGTCTCTCCTGTTAAAAGAACAGCATCTGCAGCCGAAAAAATGGTATTGGCAACATCACTGACCTCAGCTCGAGTTGGAATCGGATTAAAGCGCATGGAATCCAGCATTTGGGTGGCGACAATATTTGGCTTTTTAAATTTGCGGCATCTCTCAATAATATATTTTTGAGCCACAGGAACCTTCTCTTGCTGTAATTCAATTCCTAAATCTCCGCGAGCAACCAAAATACCATCACTGGCCTCAATAATGGCATCCAGATTTTCAAGTGCTTCTGGCTTTTCGATTTTAGCAAAAATAAGAGGCCTTTTTTCATGCGATTTTTTACCAATTAATTTTTTTAAGTCTTCTATATCCTTTGCCTGACGCACAAAAGAGAGTGCGACCATATCGACACCCTGCTTTAGCCCCCACTTTAAATCGTTGCGATCCTTGGCCGAAATAGCAGATAGCTTGCCCCTATAAAAAGGAATATTCATCCCCTTTCTGGATGATAAACCTCCCCCTTGAATTACTTTCACTGTCACAGCCGTGGGATGCTTTTTGACAACTTGTACTTCTATTAACCCGTCATCTATAAAAATGCGACCACCAAGAGCCACGCTTTGGGAAAAATCTTTAATTTTTACTGGCAAAACCTTCTTGGCTTCATTAGCACCATCTACTGTTGAGAGAGTCCAATGCTCCCCCTTATTTAAAGTAAATGGATAGGGTAGATCCCCAATACGCAATTTAGGGCCTTGCAAATCAATCATCACAGCAATGGTTTTGTGTAATTTTTTTTCGATGGATCTTAAAATATGAAGAGCTTTTTCGTATTTGTCATAACTCCCATGAGAACAATTAATACGAAAAACCGATAAACCATTTAACACCAACTTTTCGATTTGTTCACGCGAATCAACACTTGGCCCAGCTGTACAGATAATTTTGGTTCGATGCATTTATGTATAGTATCAGATAGTTGTAGCATCTCCAAAGGAGAAGATTTGAGAAAATAATGCGGTGCGTTACTTTATATTAAAGGAAGGAATGTATTAAGCAACCATCTGTAAATAGAACCGATAAATAAGTATACCCGAGTTTAAAAATATGCCACAGCCAATTACAGATCTCTTAACCGCAGTAAAACCTTTCATAGACTTTTTCGAAGTTGACGAACGTGCTGCAATTCTCAGCCACATTGGTAATAATACTGAACCAAGTGATAATTTATTAAGAAAAATTTATGAGACATTAAGACAGCAATCACAAGCGCTAACTCGTTTAGTTGATAGTAAACCTAATCAAGTATTTACCTATTGGGCAGGACCAAATAAATATGTTCACCCAACAACGTATCAACCACACTTTCATCCAAATTTTGATCCTGTACTTATCCCTTTAACTAGAAATGGCAAACCCTACCCTGTTATTTTGGAAAGATGGGACTACGAGGAAGCTCGCACCCAATTGATGGGAACAAAGGGATTCAGTGAATTAACGAGCTATAGTCGTTACTTAAAAAATATAAAATCAAGCGAGGAACCGTTCATTCTCATCGCCAGAAACTTACAGGGTACAATTGACGCATTTGGCATAAGAGTTTTGTATGAAACTGAAGGCATTAAACGAGTAGCCTTTGTCAGAGGGGTTAAATTCGACCGCGAAAAGACCACAGAAATAAAAATGATTGGTATTGCCATTAACATGGCTCTAATGCGGCATCTAAAAAAATCAGGAATTTGGCACGACGAAGAGAAAGGCCCACTTATAGAGGGAATTGTACCTCCATTGCTAGCTAAATGGCGTGAAAGACTCGGATATGCAGGGCCCTTAATATGGGATGATAGTTTAGGTGCTGATGAAATAGACTATTACCTCAATCGGATTGGTCTCCAATTTATAGATATCCCAAAACCCGAATCTCGGATAGAGCAAAATTCAACAAATGAAAATTCAATACGAAAGTATTTTGATAACATATGTGAATTGTTAAGCGATTTATATGACGAATTTAAGTCACTAGCTGACAAATACATTACTAAGTCTTCTGAATTAGATAAGTACGACCCACTTTTTAGCAGTCTGCAAAGAATAGGGAATAGCTTAATCATGTCACATAGAGTACATCCAGTTCACTTAAGCCCACTTTTTAGATTAGGGATTACTACAGACGATTTTACTTCATACAAATTCAAACCATTCAATGTAGAAGTATTATATGAAGGCCAGCCCGTAACAGCAAGAGTGGATCTTATTACGCCACATGAAGCCTTATTTGTCTTAGATGGCGATTTAAGAGATGCCATCAGATCTTATGCCGAAACGGGAACAGCAGCCTTAATATTTACAGTGTCAATAGATGGAAAAGTAATAGCAATATCGGCTAACGAATTGACAACCGGTGCCTTAAATAAACCACAATTAAATAGACTTAATACTTTATCAATCGAAGCTGAAGCTGAGAATCCAAAATACAAACGACTATCATTCGCCTTGATGTTAGCCAGATTACGGTATTTTATTGAGCACAACTTACTTGATCAATTGGAACCAGATGATCCTTTAATAAAAAATATTGAACAATATATTGCGACAAGCTGGCGTCGATTAGCTGATATTCATACTAACTCCAATTTAAAAAATCAGGCAACTTACACAACTTGGAGTATCGGCGACGCACTTAAATGTGCTGAAGTTTGGAATAACCTAACACAACCAATTCAAATAGCAGATTTAGTACCCGCAGATAACAGTTTAAAAATTAGTAGTAATGAGCAATTACTTGAAATGATAGGTAGCGACGAAAATATTCCGGAATTAACGGGCCCTAGCGTACAGCTTGAACCATGGGTATTTACAGCACCACAAATGATATTTTCGGGATCAAACCTTGTGCGATAAATAATTTTCACCGCCAAACAACCAATCTCTCCAATAAATGCCCCGGCAATTTTTTGCGGCAGGCAACTTCTATATCCTTTTTTGAATAACGCACAGAAGTATGAGTCATCACAACAAAATCACTTTCGATGAGTTCAGCATGCTGCCTCCAGTCATCAATATGTGTATGCCCATAATGACGCACTTTCGCATAATCGCTTTCATCACCAAAAAAAGAACACTCCATAATAAGTACTGAGGCCTTTGCTGCCGGAGTTTGCAAGAACTCACCCATACTATCACCTGAGAAAGCAACATAGGGTTGTATCATCTGTTGAGTTATCTCAACGCCCTTATTTTTGAGGAGTACTATTTCGCTACCGTCAAGATCAGCAAATTCAGGTTTTAGCTTGTTTTTAATCGTTTCAACTAAATAACCTGTAGACGGTGTACAATGAAAATTACTAATCCCACTTATTTGATAATCCTTTTTTAGAGAAAAAGTTTGATTCGCAGAAAGTATTTCGAATGTGATTTTAGATTCACTAATTTTTTTGGCGCTATTTAAAAACTCAATCGCCTGCTCTTTTTTTTCGTCCGGTACGATGATTTTAAGTGGTGGCAAACTGTTTAAACAACGTAATCCCAAAAAATTAAGAATGCCTCCGGCATGGTCTAAATGCCAGTGAGTCAAACCAAGAACTGATTGATTAACTGCAAAGTCCGGAGCGCGACCTGTGTCAAAACAGAGATCCAATTGCGGTAAACACAAAACAGTTTCGATACCGGCAATACTCTTGCCAACAAGGGTGATACCGCCCAAATCAGCTTTTAAATAAGAGTACTCCGACTCTGGAAGGATAGAAGCAAAGTGCATAAGAGCCTCCTATCACCCCACTTCAATTACTCAAGTATTTTGATACCGAAAACAACTAACAAGATGATCATTAACCATGCCAACTGCCTGCATATGGGCATAAATAATGGTCGAACCCACAAAATTAAAACCACGCTTTTTTAAATCTTTACTCAAAACATCGGATTCCTTTGTAGATGCGGGGAGTTCTTTCATGGATTTGAATTTATTTTTGATAGGCTTGCCGTCGACAAAGCGCCATTGATAATCACTAAAACTGCCGAATTCTTCCTGAATTTTTATGAATGCTTTGGCATTTTGTACAGCAGATTCAACTTTTAGGCGATTGCGAATAATGCCCGGATTCAAAAGAAGTGACTCAATTTTTTTGGACGAATACCGCGCCACCTTTTGTACATCAAAACCATCAAATAGTTGGCGGTAATTTTCTCTTTTTTTAAGGACTGTCAACCAGCTTAACCCGGCTTGGGCACCCTCTAGAATAATAAATTCAAAAAGTTTTTTATCGTCAGTGACGGGCACCCCCCATTCCTCATCGTGATATTTCACATAAATCGGGGTATCACCAGCCCAAGGACAGCGGTGTTTTACGTTTTTTTCATTCATAGATTCCGGTCGGATCACACTTTAAGACAATTTTTATTTCTTACTAATCGGGAATTCATTCCCGAAAAGTCTAACTAATCGGGAGTAATGTCCATTTAAGTTTTTCAACTCATAAAGTATCCAACGCTTTGGCAAAAGCATTAATGGTTAAATCCAGATCATCTTTGGAATGCGCCAAAGAAATAAAACCAGCCTCAAACGCAGAGGGAGCCAGATAGACTCCTTCGCCAAGCAATACATGAAACAGTTTGGCAAATTTGGCTGAATCCGCACCACGGGCGGAATCCGCATCGACAACTGGCTTAGCCGAAAAATAAAACGAAAACATCGAACCAACACGATTAACTTGCAGCGCAATACCCTTCTTTAAAGCAACATAGCGAAGGCCCTTTTCGAGATAAGCACCCTTTTCTTCCAGAGCTTCATAAACACCCTTTTCGGACAAAAGTTTAAGTGTTTGAATCCCTGAGGCCATCGCCAATGGATTGCCTGAAAGCGTTCCAGCCTGGTAAACAGGCCCAACAGGAGCCACGCATTCCATAATATCGCGCCGTCCTCCATAGGCACCAACTGGTAAACCACCTCCAATAATTTTACCCAAGGTCGTTAAATCCGGCTTAATGCCATACAAGGCTTGCGCTCCACCATGGGCCACACGAAACCCTGTCATGACTTCATCAAATATTAAAAGAACTCCTTCTTTTTGGGTCAATTCCCTCAAACCCTTTAAAAAATCAGCCTGTGGCAAGATACAGCCCATATTCCCGACAACAGGCTCCAAAATCACACAGGCAACCTGATTTTTATTGGCTGACAATAAATCGGCCACGCTTTGCACGTCGTTGTATCGAGCAACCAATGTATGCTTGGCAAAATCCTCTGGTACCCCGGCGCTATCTGGCACACCCAAAGTTTGTGCCCCAGAGCCAGCTTTAACCAGCAAATAATCAGCATGACCGTGGTAACAACCATCAAATTTAATCACCTTACTTTTACCCGTAAAGCCACGCGCAGCGCGAATAGCACCCATCACTGCTTCAGTCCCTGAATTAACAAATCTCACCAGATCAATGCTAGGGTAGGCCTCTTTAACCAACTGAGCCAATTCAACTTCGGCAGCCGTTGGGGCACCAAAACTTGTCCCATTTTCAATCGTGGCCTTGAGTACGTCATTCACTGAGGCATTCGCATGCCCCAAAATAGCTGGCCCCCAGGACCCAACATAATCGACATATTGATTATCATCAGCATCATAAACATAAGACCCCTTGGCCCTTTGAATAAACAA
>Ga0066640_10002946_pt1 | contig 10178 bp, 9 predicted proteins | sample CryGeyCG2114_020_2_FD_59505 | JGI IMG/M metagenome (GOLD analysis project Ga0066640, IMG submission 59505) | Groundwater microbial communities from aquifer - Crystal Geyser CG11_big_fil_rev_8/21/14_0.20 | ecosystem: Environmental > Aquatic > Deep subsurface > Groundwater | place: USA: Utah... | reverse complement strand
CCTCGCTTGTCAGTGTAAATACGAACTTTATTTTTTGATATCATCAAAATTAAATATACCGCTTATTAAATATAATTATCCAGATGATTTTACTCATCGCTTTGCTCTTCGCTCTTCGTTTGTTCATGGTAGCCTAAAAACATCGAAGGCTCGTTTTTAATTTTTCATTTTTCATCTATTTATATTATCTCTTCTCTATTCTATCTAATCTTTCTTATTCACGAATAATCCACAAACGCCGCTAGCCCCTTCAAATCCTTCACCACTTGTATCGCCGCGTTACAGCCTTCGCCGCTGCTTTTTGATGCTTGGGCGTTGCCTCCTGTGCAGTCGCCTGCGGCGTAAACACCCGGAACGTTCGTCTTGCCGGTCAGCGGGTTCGCTACCAAAAAAGCCTTTAACGGCCCTGTTCGTTCGATCCCCAGTTTCGTTGCAAAATCGGCAGCTGTTGCCACTCCCATAGCCATAAAAACTCCTTCAAATTTTTCTGATGTCGCATCTACGTACTCAACTCCTTCGAAACTCTTCTCTCCTAAAAACTTCATTACGCGCTGTGTCTCAATCATTTTTATTTCCCTCTCATTTAAAACCTTTATCAACTTCTCGGACATATCAAACTTCTTGCCGTGACTTAAAATAGTAATATGCGGAGAGTATGTTAACAACTGCAAAGCCTCGTCCGCAGCAAAGTTGGTATTGCCTATTACCGCGAGGTTTTTTCCTTTAAAAAAAATACCATCGCACGTTACGCAAAAAGAAACTCCTTTACCTATTAACGGCTGCTCGTTCTTTATTCCCGATGGTTTAAAGCCCAAGCCCGAACATATAATGACCGCCTTTGCATGATATCCATCTCGCTCGGAATCCGTTACTGTAAAATTTTTTTCTCCATTGTTTTTAATATCAACAACCTCGCGCTCTATAAATTCTACATCAAATCTCTTCGCCTGTTCTACTCCTCTTCTCATAAGTTCCGGCCCGCTTATCTGCTCCTCAAATCCAAAGTAGTTTTCTATTATATGCGCCTTATACGCATTCGAGTTTTTTACAATTCCCAACACAAGAGTCTTTAAACCCGCGCGAGCAGTATAAATAGCCGCGGTGATTCCTGCCGGCCCGGCACCAATAATAACAACATCATACATATATTATATCTTCACTTTATTTGTAACTTTCGTAGATCTGATTGTTGTGATTTTAATACGTCCGGGATACCCACCTTTTTCCTCAACTTTTTTTGCAATGTCTTGAGCCAACGGCTCTAAAGCTTGATCCGCAACTCGCTCCGAATCTACCATCGCACGCACCTCACGTCCGGCATTAATCGCGTACGCCTTTTTAATTCCATCAAAAGAAAGCGCCATATCCTGCAAGTCCTTCATGCGTTCAATATAGCGATCCAATGACTCGGCACGCGCACCCGGACGACTTGCCGAAATTGCATCAGCAGCCTGCACAACTCGTGCCTCAACAGTCTCTTGCGGAATTGCATTGTGATGAGTCCAAGCGGCATGAGTAATCTCCCACGAAAATCCGTACTTCTCCAAAATCTCTTTACTTAAAACATCGTGTGAGCCACCAACTTCTTGATCGATCGCCTTTCCAATATCATGAAAAAATCCCCCAAGTAAACTTATTTCAGGATCAGCTCCAACCTCGTTTGCAAGCAAACGTGCGAAGTATCCGACTTCCAAAGAGTGTCTCAAAACATTTTGTCCATAACTTGTTCTAAACTTTAAACGACCAACCAAACGAGCAAACTCATCAGGCAACTCATCCAACCATGGAACATTCAATCGTCGTAATGCGCGCTTTCCTATATTCAATAAGTTTTTTGCAACATCGGAATCCGCCCGCACCTTTGTCTGTCTAATAATATCTTCGGTAATATTCTTCTCTCTCATCAACATCTCCATTGCAACGCGAGCGGACTCGCGAGTAACCAAGTTAAAACAACTCAACTTAATCATATTGGGCTCATCGTTAAAAACCACATCGACTTCAAACAACTCTTCAAATAGCGCTATATTCGATGCGCCTCTTCCAACTATTTTACCCTTAATCTCATCGCGTGTTACAACAACCTCCTGCTCCTCATCGAACTCTCCTGTAGATGCCGCATACTTGTAAACCGACCCGGAAAGTATATCTCGCGCATCGCGCGTTGCTCTCTCTTCCGCCCACTCCAAAGCGTGCTGCATACGCAACTCGGCATTTTTTTGAAACGAGTTCTCGGCATCTTGCATCAAAGCTTGCAATGCCGTATCTCTTGAAACTCCACTTCTTTGCTCAAGAATCTTTCCACTCTCACCACTCATCTCATCAATTTTTTCGCGAATTTGTCGTGACTCGTTTTCTTGAGCTTGAATTGCCGCCTTTAATTCTTTTTCGCGAGCCTCACGTCTCTGAAGAGTATTATTTTTAACCTCACTCACTCTCTCCATCTGCTCAATCTGACGTGTGAACTCCTCTTGTTCTTCAACAAAACGAGCCTTGCGAGCAGTTGCTCTTTTTTCAGCCTCCTCTAACATTTGACGAGACTGCTCCTTAACTTTTGATAAAGTCTCGCGAACTTCACCCTCAACACTGTCACGATCAATACGTCGTTGACGAATCAGATAAAATCCAATCGCTCCGCCTGCTAAGAGACCACCTATAATGGCTAAGACACTCATACTCATTACCTATAGTATACAGACAGAAGAATAAAGATTACAGGGCAAAAATCTACCCGAAAACCGACTCTTTTCGCAGCGTCTCGACAACTTTAGGCAGTATCTCGAGAAGGTACTCGATATCTTCCGTTGTTGTTTGGCGACCAAGTGTAATGCGAGTCGCAGACGAGGCAAACTCTTCCGACACTTTGATAGCCTTAATAACATGAGATGAGCCAACCTCTTGCGATCCGCATGCGGAACCACTCGCAACCGCAACTCCCAAATCGTCCAGTGCTGAAAGAAGCGCCTCTCCCTCAATCCCTTTAAATGAAAAGTTAATATTGTTTGGCAGGCGCAAATGTCGTGAACCGTTTAAATGAACATCCGGAATCGTAGAAATAACTCCATCTATTAGTTGATTTTTCAACAGCGTTAATCTCGCAGACTCTTCTACTCTAAGCTCCTGCGCCACAGTTAGGGCTTTTGAAAAACCTACAATCCCGGAAAGATTTTCGGTACCGGACCTTCGTCCGCGCTCTTGCCCACCGCCGATTATCTGTGGTTCCAACTCGACACCATCTCGCACGTACAACATTCCCACTCCTTTAGGACCATAAATTTTCGAACTGTTTAAACTCATCGAATCAACACCAAGCTCTTTTACATCGACCGAGAGATAGTTCGCAGCCTGACATGCATCTATGTGAAAAATCGCGCCACCAAAGTTTTTTATCTCACGACCAATCTCAACAATGTTTTGGACTGTACCAATCTCGTTGTTTGCGTAAACGATCGCAACTAAAATCGTATCGTTTCGTAGCGCGCCGCGTAACTCATCTATACTTATTTGGCCGTCACTGTCGACGCTCAAGTAACTTACTTCGAAGCCTCGACGTTCGAGGGCGCGCGCGGGCTCCAAAACCGACTTGTGCTCTATTACTGTTGTAATTATGTGACCTTTTGTACGCCCGCCGGCGTTGGCAATTCCAAATATCGCCAAGTTATTCGCCTCGGTTCCTGATCCTGTAAATATAATCTCGCGCGAACTTGCGCCTATAACTTGCGCAACAGAATTACGCGCATCTTCCAAAGCATTTTTTGCCAACTGACCAACGGAGTATAAAGCCGAAGGATTTGCATAAAAATCTTCCAAATATGGAAGCATCGCTTCTTTAACATCTAAATCCAGCGGAGTTGCTGCGGCAAAATCAAAGTACATATTTGGCATAAGATATCAGCTTACCATATCGGGCTCTACAAAGCGCACCCACATCCAAAGACCAAGCAAAAGAATCCAAGTTACATCTCCAATAAAAGGCGTAACGCTACTTAACATCCACTCTGTACGCTGCATCAATCTCATTATCAAATCAAAAATCGCAAAGAGTGCAAATATTTGCACGCTAATAAACATCGCTCCGACAACATTGGACGAACTCGAATCTCGCACTCCAATCCATCCTTTAAAAAAAGAAAAACCTACAACTCCATGAACGATGAGAGGCAATATAAATATAACCGACAACCACACAAACTTTTGTGCATCAAAATAAAAATCCTTTAAAAAACCTCCTATAAAAAATGCCCCACAGAATGCAACTGCAGCTATGAGTAGAAAATAAACGCTCGACTTATTTTTAGTTCCATTCATGTATAAAATACTATAGCGCAACTAGGGTCTGTTAACATAAAATATCTTTTTGAACTTCGTTGCTCTGTACGCAAGGCAACTCAACTAGTACACTCTTGCTATGCAAAAAAAGGTTGCGATTTTAGGGCTTGGATACGTGGGACTTCCACTTGCTGAACTTCTTGTAAGTTCAAATAAATACTCTGTAATAGGAATAGACATCTCCCGCGCAGCAATTGCACGTGCAAAAAAAACAATCAAAAGCACAAACTTTATCTCTTCAACAGGATTTCAAAAGATCAAATCAGCTGACATCGTTGTAATATGCGTACCAACTCCGATAAAAAGGAACTACTTGCCGGACTACGAACCGTTAAAGATGGCGTGCAAAGCGGTTATAGAAAATCTGGGGAAAAATCCACTTGTGATAATTGAATCAACAATAAATCCGGGAACATGCGAAGAGGTTTTAATGCCTCTTTTTTCTCAATATGGACTGGTTTGCGGCAAAGATTACAGTCTTGCACACTGCCCGGAAAGAATTGATCCCGGTAACACTCAATGGATACTCGACAATATTCCGCGTAACGTTGCAGGAGATAGCGAATCGACAAGCAAAGAAGCCGCGAGTTTTTATCGATCATTTTTAAAAGGAAAAATTAAAGTAATGAACTCTCTAAAAGCGGCGGAGGCGACAAAAATAGTTGAAAATACATTTAGAGATATCAACATTGCTTATGTAAACGAACTTGCTATGTCGTTCGACAAACTTGGCATAGATTTACTGGAAGTTATAGAAGGCGCGTCAAGCAAACCCTTTGCATTTATGCCTCACTATCCGGGCTGCGGAGTTGGCGGGCACTGCATTCCCGTTGATCCCTACTATCTAATCGAACGAGCAAAGTACACCGGATTTCATCATCCGTTTTTACGAATGGCGCGCGCCGTAAATAATGGAATGCCGGCTTATACAGTGAGTCTTTTGAAGGCCGCACTTAAGGTAAAAAAACTTTCTAAGCCGGTTGTCGGACTTCTCGGGCTTGCTTACAAAAAAGACATAGCCGACATTCGCGAATCCCCGGCATTAAAAATCCTACAACAGTTAAAGGTCGCCAAACTAAAAACTCTTATATACGATCCATATATTCAAGAAGAATCCAATGTAAAAACACTGGATGAACTATTGAAAAAATGTGATGCGATAATAGTTGCGACTAACCATAGTGAATTTATTAAAATAAGCGGAGAGCTACTTGAAAAGCACGATGTAAAAGTCGTAATAGATGGTCGAAATTGTCTTAACAAGCAAGATATTTTATCGAAAGAGATTCTATATAAAGGAATAGGAAGATGAAAAAACTTAAAAAAGTTGGCAGCTGGATAGTCGGCGCTATCTTAATCGGCGCTGTTTTTTACTTTCTCGGAAAAGAGCTTTCGACAAACTGGCAAAAAATAAGTGAGTATGATTTTCAATTTCACATACCAACACTACTTGCCGCAACGGGCGCATTTATTGCTACCTATATTATTTTAGCCTTCGGATGGTTTTTATTACTTATGTATTTTGAGTACCCAATACCTCTACAACGCGTTATTCCTTACTTCTTCATTACGCAACCCGCAAAGTACATTCCGGGTAAAATATGGTTGCCGATTGCGCGAGTTAAGTTCTGCTCAAAACACGGTGTTCCTCCTCCAATCACATTCTTAACAACCTTCGAAGAGGGCTCTTTAGAAACACTCGCCGGAGTTTACGTCTCGGTTTTCGCACTACTTCAAATGCCCTCGCTAAGCAAGTACTCTTTCTGGGGAATAGGAGCGATAATTGCTCTTGGAATCATACTGTTAATCCCGCGAGTATTTTATTTTTTTATAAATCTATACTTGCGAGCGATAAAACATCATCCTATTCCTCGGGAACGATGGGGTGGATTTGGCGGACTTCTACTTCTGCAAGGCACTTATATACTCGGCATGCTTGGATTTGGAATCGCTCAACTGACTTTTTTACAGTCATTCGCACCGGTAGAAGCTATATATATACCGTTTTTAATCAGCATCGGAGCATTTTCAATTATTGCCGGCATGCTTGCTCCATTCGCACCGGGTGGACTTGGAGTACGTGAGGGAGTTTGGTTTATTGCTCTACAATCTATCGTCGCACCTCACATCGCACTCATTTACGCATTCGTAAGTAGAATTTGGATGATTATCATAGAGGCACTACTTGCAGTTGCATCTCTCCCTATAATTTGGTTTGAGAAAAACAAAGAAAAAAATACAACCAACGTGGAGTAATTTTACGAGCAAGAATGTTCACTTACTTTTTACTTGGAACTTTTTGCCTGCACCAAGATTGCATAAGCTGCTCCGTAAAAGGGCAAATGTCCAAGTAGCTCAAACATACCAAAGCATGTAAGAGTGAGGGTAAAAACGAAGATCAAAATGCCACCTATTAAGCGTGGCAGTGCATTAATCATTAGCAATAATCCTAACAATACTTCTATTAGTCCTGCAGCCAAAACAAATATGCCGTTCGAAAAACTTGCAAAACCAAGTCCCTGCATAAAGTTAATTGGCTGAACATCCAAAAAAGCCAAGGCTATTTGAGGATTAATAATCTTAAAAGAAAGTGCTGGAACTATAAGACTAACCGCAAGCCCTAGACGTAAAATCCCTAGGGATTGTGGCTCTAACTTAGCAAAAATATCCATTAAAAAGTTCGTGTGCTTTTTCTTGCTCTTAACTTTTGGCAAAGACGAGTCTCCTAAAATCATTAGATATAAAAAAATGCCGATATATAAAGTGTATGGAAGAAGATCTTGCCAAGGCAAAAAAGAAAACAACGAAGTAAACAAAACTAGACCTGAAAAAGCTGAGAAGCGAGGCAGAACTCCAATTACAAGCATCAATCCTACAAATGCTTGTATATATAAAAATGGCGTAGAATATAACTCATTAAAACTTTCGCGCGTTAGTTCGGGAGCGAAAAAAAATCCGAGATAGCTTGCCGTAAACATTAGTAAACCAACCGTTAGACGAACTACCGGCACTCCCCAAGCCGCAACTTTATCCAAATCCTTATGAGCTTTTTCTATAAGCTTGCTAGAAGACAAGCGCCTATTTAAAACTAACGCGATACAAAAAAATACGAGCGTGACTACTATCATTAATATATTGGTGAACTGCAGTCGCGTAAAAAGATCGGGCGTTTTTTGCGCCACCATCTCGCTTAAAAACCACTTTTCATGAGCAAAAACAATTGTGGGGGAACTTAATAAACCCATACAAAAAAGCAGGATGATTTTTTTCATACCGCAATTGTAACATCGAGATGTTTACTATAAAAATAAATACTAAGGAGCCTCCAACTTCAATTGGATTTTCACTATCTATTGCTTTAATCACTTCACTCATAAAAAAGCGGCTTATCTTACAAAAAACTTGCCGGACTATCCAAATTTAAATGGATTTCGTGTACATTACTAATCTATGTCGTGCCCACTACGTTCAAATCCATCGATGATGATACAACTGGTTCCGGGTCGTTTAAAAAAACCCGACTGGCTTAAAGCTCGCGCCAAATTACCAAACGATCGCTATCTTAAAATTAAAGAAATTGCGAGACAACGAAATCTTTCGACTGTTTGCGAAGAGGCTATGTGTCCGAATATCGGAGAGTGTTGGGGGGGAGGAACTGCGACTTTTATGATTATGGGGGATACCTGCACGCGCGCCTGCAAGTTTTGCAATGTAAATCATGGTAAGCCAAACGAGTTGGATGCGGACGAGCCAAAAAAACTGGCTGACGCGATTCGCAATATGAATCTGGACTACGTTGTAATTACCTCGGTAGATCGCGATGACAAACCGGATGGGGGAGCCGCTCACTTTGCCGAGTGTATTCGCAAACTTCGCGAGATAAAAAACAAAAATATCGATTTACTTGTAGAGGTACTTACGCCGGACTTTCAAGGAAAAGAGTGCGATGTTAAAACCGTTGTAGATGCTGCTCCACACGTGTTCGCTCACAATATAGAAACAGTCGAGCGACTACAAAAAACCGCACGAGATCATCGTGCAAACTACAAACAATCACTCGGCGTTTTGCAGTTCGTAAAATCAATCGCACCTGCGATGAAAACAAAATCCTCAATTATGGTTGGCCTTGGTGAGACTCAAGAAGAGGTACTTCAAGCCATGAAAGATTTACGCGCAATTGATGTTGATTTTTTAACAATCGGCCAATATTTACGACCGACTCAATGGAATCTACCGGTGCAAGAATATATACCACCGGAACAATATGCGTGGTATAAAAAGAAAGGTGAAGAACTAGGTTTTCTCTACGTCGCCGCCGGCCCCTACGTGAGAAGTTCATATAAGGCGGGGGAGATGTACATGAAACGAATAACTGAGAATGAATAACGAACCTGCCTGCCGGCAGGCAGGTAATAACAATTAAAAGTATTCTTAATTCTACACTGTTACTATTCGCTCTCCACTATTACCCCATGTCCCTAATTCCCCCCTTCCAACCTGTTGACTCCTCAATGGTCCAAGTACTGGATCCCGACGGTACCGTTGTTCGTCCCGAACTTTTGCCTGACTGGGACGACACAAAACTCCGTGAGGTCTATAAAACGATGATTCTTATTCGCCGTGCGGACAAGAAATTTACGATGCTTCAACGAACAGGCCGCTCCGGAACTTATCCTTCTATGGAAGGGCAAGAGGCAACACAAATGGGAATGATATATGCGATAAATCCCGACGACTGGGTTTTTCCGGCCTTTCGCGAACTTGCAGCATGCTACATGCACGGAGTTCCTTTGGAAAAAATCTACCTATATTGGATGGGCGACGAGTGGGGTAGTAACTACGAGGCAAATGTTTTGCCGGTAAGTATTCCTGTTGGTTCCCATCCATTACATGCTGTTGGAACCGGCTGGGCTTTCAGACTTCAAAATAAACCACAAATTACAGTCTCATTTTTTAGCGATGGGGCAACATCCGAGGGAATGTTATACGAGGCTCTAAACTTTGCACCGGTGTTTAAATCACGCACAGTCTTCTGCTGCCAAAACAACGGCTGGGCGATCTCTACTCCAACTAGCAAACAAACAAATGCTAAAACTCTGGCTCAAAAGGCCGTTGCGGCAGAGTTGCGAAATGTTCGCGTAGACGGAAACGATATCTTTGCGATGTACGCTGTAGCGCGAGATGCGGCCGAGTTGGCTCGTCAAAATATTCCTGTTTTTATTGAAGCTATGACATACAGACTTGGTAATCACACTACTTCTGACGACACCGGAAAGTATCGAAGTAAAGAAGAAGAAGAGTCAGCACGAAAACGTGATCCTATTTTGAGACTACAAAAATACTTGGTTACAAAAAATATCTGGACTCCGGAATTTGCAAAGGAGTGTGAAGCGGATGCCGACAAAATCGTAAGCGAAGCGGTAGCGGCTGCCGAAAAAGTAACGCAAAAACCGGAAGACATTTTTGATTATCACTATGAGAAAAAGACGCCGGAATTAGAAGCGCAATACGGACAACTCAAGCGAATAATGGAGAGCGCATAGCGAAAAACCTACCGGGAGGGAGGCAACAACTAAAAATTTGAAATTCTATTAGCTTTATACTGTTACTATTAACTATTCGCTCTTAACTCTTCACTACTTCCCATGCAACGCACAATAGCCGAAGCAATAAATCACGCACTCTTCCTCGAAATGGAGCGCGACCCAACAGTAATGATAATGGGCGAAGACGTTGGAATTGATGGTGGAGTTTTTCGAATTACTGACGGCTTAATAAAAAAATTCGGCGAAGATCGCGTAGTCGACACGCCGCTTGCGGAAGCCGGAATAATCGGTACGGCAATAGGA
>Ga0066640_10002945_pt1 | contig 10178 bp, 8 predicted proteins | sample CryGeyCG2114_020_2_FD_59505 | JGI IMG/M metagenome (GOLD analysis project Ga0066640, IMG submission 59505) | Groundwater microbial communities from aquifer - Crystal Geyser CG11_big_fil_rev_8/21/14_0.20 | ecosystem: Environmental > Aquatic > Deep subsurface > Groundwater | place: USA: Utah... | reverse complement strand
ACTTTCTTCACTGACGATCACGACGAGAGCATCACTCACTTCACTAATCCCAAGAGCTGCTCGGTGCCGAGTACCATAATGTCTATCCAATTCGATATTTTTCGATAAAGGTAAGAAACAACCTGCCGCTTGGATTCTATTTTGAAAGAGGATAACGGCCCCGTCATGTAAGGGAGAACTATTTTGGAAGATTGTATATAAAATATCTGAGTGAATTTTTGAATCTAATTTAGTGCCAGTCGAAGAATAGTTCAATAGACCATAGTTGCGTTCCATCACTATAAGTGCTCCCGTCTTTTCACGGCTGAGTGCCAGACATGCAGAAATAACTTCTTCTATCTGGCCATCAAAATAGCTTTTTTTCTTTTTGGTAAATAAATTTGCATTTCCAAAAACAGCAAGAGCGGAACGGATTTGTTCTTGAAATAAAATAATTAAAATGACAAAGAAATAATCAAAGAAATTTTTTAAAACCCAATTAAGAGAATAGAGTTCCATGGACATACTAAACCAATAAAGAGTTGCAATCGTTGCGGTTCCAACTAAGACCTGAACGGCGCGAGTTCCTTGAATGGTAGAGAAAAAACGATAAAGGATAACAGAGACAATCAAAATATCGATTGAATCATTCAACGTAAAATTCTCAAATAATGAGATAAAGTTATCCATAGCTTAATACATCCTTGTATACGTAACATATCGGAATCTTTAGTCTAAACTATAGATTTTTGAAATAAAAAAACGGGAGAATAAATCTCCCGTTGGTTATTGTTTTTATCATTTCTGACAAGATTAAGCGGCTTTTTTAGTATCCTCAACTTGATCGGTTGTTTCAATAGTTGAAATAATATCATCACTTTGTAATAGTTTCTTTCTTAGGGCCTCTCTAGAAATTCCCATCTCTTTAGCTGCCTTAGATTTGTTACCTTTATTTCTTCTAATTTCTGCCATAATCATTTCACGCTCAACAAGAGCAAGTCTATCCTTTAGAGGCATCTGAAAATCTCTGGCATGAGGAATATTATCTAGACCATGCATACTTGATTTAGTTAAATCTATAATTGGTATAGCAGTAGATTTATTTAATTTATTAATCACGTGTGCTTTTGGATTATATAGCACTGCTTTTTGTACCGCTTGTTCTAGTTCAGTAACGTTACTAGGCCAATCATACTCTTTAAGCTGAGAAATAACTTCTTCAGAAAATTCTTTTAAGAGTAGCCCCTGCTTGCGACATTCTTTACGAAGAAAATATGATGTCAGTTCTTCAATATCTTCAGGCCTTTTTCTTAGAGGTTCTACCATCAGAATGGATTCTTGAATGAAATTATAGAATTCAAAATTAAATTTCCCTTCATGCTCAGACATCTTTTTGAGATCTTGGCTAGAAGTAAAGACAAGTCTTACATCAATAGTTAGATTAGAACCTGGAATATTTCTTTCCTTGAGAACTTTATACAGTTTTTGTTGAAGTTCAAGATTTAAAAATCCAACTTCATCAATAACAACAGTTCCCCCCTTACATGTTTCAAACACAGACTTTTGCTTCTCATTACCAAACATCTTGGCCTCAACTTCTTTCATATCTACCCCTTTACAAGAGATAATTGAAAATTTGTTAAGACCCCTCTTTCCTTCATTATGAACAATTCTTGCTAGTAATTTTTTCCCAACTCCAAACTCTCCATTAATTAATAATGGTGAATCGATATCTTTAAGCTTCACAATACTTCTTCTTATTTCATTAGTTGGCCCTGATTTACCAATGTAAGCAAACTCTCTATCATAAGGAGTAGAAAATCTTCTAATAAGAGACTTTTCTGAAACTGGATTATAGTTATGAAATACAGATGAGAAAATTAATGCTAGAACTTTCATCGTCTTTTCATCTTCTTCTGTAAAGCGATCTTGATTTCTTTTATTTAAGATCTCAATGACTCCAATCACTTTATCTTCTCTATTTGTTATAGGATTACAAAGAATGGATTTTGTCTCATACCCAGTCTTTTTATCCATTTCATGAGAAAATCTGACCTTGTCCGTTTTTGCATCAATATTAAGTGGAACTCCAGTTGTAAAAACTGATCCTGCAATTCCTTTTCGATAGTCAAACTTTAAAAATTCTTTTTCAATTCCAAGGGCTGCAACTGCTTCAAGTTCATTTGTTTGAGGATTAATTAAAAAGATACTGGCCCTTTGAGCATTTAAGATTCGTGAAATTTCTTCCAGCATTGATTTTAAAAATGTCTCCTGTGAACCAAAAGCAGTAATGTCTTTAAATAGTGAAAGCATAAGGGAGAAAACTTCAAATCCCTCAGTCGCTTTTTTATAACGTTCACTAATGGCCATGGTTGTAATACAGTCACGGGCCCTATCAGGTGAAAATCCCATCACGTATTGAACGATAAATCGTTTCATCTGTGCATGGTCATCTTCATCCAGCTCAACACCGTATACCATGTGATCACTTTCATTTTCTTCATTAAAACCAAAAGATCTAACAACAGTTCCTTCAATATCAATATTTATTCTTTTATAGTGAACACCTACTCGTATATTCGTTCCAACTTTAATTTTTTGCATGGATTTAAACCCAAAGCCAGTGATAGAAACATCCTCTAACTTTGCATCCATCAGAGTGCTAAATTTTCCCATTTCATCTTCATATTCAAAAGTTGATCTAACATCATCTTTTGATTCCAAGGGAATTCTAAATGATTGAAAAAACTTAAATTCTTTAAAACTTGTAAACATACATTTACTCCTCATAGGGTTTATCCCTATACCTTTCGGTCAAAAGTTAAAAAAGTTTAGAAATATTGACAGAAATTTTTGGCAAATGACTATTTTACTAGGCTTTGAATTGGAAACATACACATGTAATTACAATAAGTTAGTGAGATATTCCAATCAGTTGGCTTTTTTAAATTATACAAGACAAATACTTATGGCCTTTATATAATAAGGCTGTGAAATTATTGCCAATCATTTTGATCTTTACTGTCGCTAGCTGCAGTTCAGATATCTTTAATAAATCTGGCCCGGAAAGTGATACAAAATCCAATTCTGAGGTAACGACCGAGTCTATTACTCAAAGTCCAGAGCAAATTGTCAAAAACGAACCAAAAAATATTGAAACTCCAACAAAACTTCAGGTTTCTAACTCTCAAAAAGTACAACAGTATTGCGATAAACTAGATAATTATTTTGAAAAATACAATTGGGGTCAATCTCATTGTAATGAATTTAGCTGGCATCATGTAAGAGACTCATACTTAGGTAATCCTATTGTCTGGAGTGTATTTGGAAATGAAGAAGAACATAAGCTTAAGCATAAAAATGCGACTCTCATTTTCTGTGGAGTTCACGGTGATGAAATAACTCCTGTTAAATTCTGCTTTGATGTTCTTCATGACTTGGCCCAAAATCCACAAAGTGTGGGAAAGGATAATATTGTCATTATCGCACCTCTTGTAGCTCCAGATTCATTTTTAAAAAATACTCCCACTCGCTTTAATGCTAGAGGTGTAGATGTGAATCGAAATTTTCCAACTAACGATTGGAACAAGAATGCTCTAAAACTTTGGAAATCTCGATACAAGAGTGATAAAAGACGCTATCCTGGCGACTTTGCTCATTCGGAACACGAAACTGTTTTTCAAATTAACTTAATTAAACGTTATAATCCGGACAAAATTATATCAGTACATGCTCCACTGACTCTTATTGATTACGATGGACCTGAAGAAGAAAATAATGGCAACAACGCCAAACAACTGCTTATTCAAATGAGCGATAAGGCCGGTAAATATCGTATTAATAATTATCCATTTTTTACTGGTTCTCTTGGAAATTGGGCCGGAAACGAAAGAGGCATTCCAACCTACACTTTAGAGTTACCTAATTCAGATTGGACTAAGACCAAAATATTCTACAATACTTTTAAAACGGCCATTCACCATGCTATTGAGCACGATCTTAAGTCAGACCTAACCCCTAAGAAAAAAGTTTCGAAGAAGTCTGAAAAGAATGAACCAGTTCTTTAATTTTTTTCTCACCAGTAACATTTATATTTCATTTGCGGCGAGTCTTCTCTATCTTCATTATGCTTTTGTATTAGAAAAGAATTTTTTCCTCTCTACTCCTCTCTTTGTCTTTGGTGGAACCTATATAAGCTATCATCTTGTACGGTTTATTCCTTACCAAAAAGGAGAAATCATAGAAGGTGAATTTTCGATGTGGTATCAACAGCACTCTTTATTTTTCAAACTAAGTATTCTTATTACTTTTGGAATATGCTTGTATGCTGTATTTGATTTAATGAGAATGCAAATCTTTTGGATGGCAATTGCTTTTTTGATCGTCATTTTGTATGAAAATATTCTCTTAAAGAATTTTAATCTCAGAGGTATAAGCTATCTAAAACCTTTTATTATCTCTCTGGCATGGACATTAGTTTGTGTGGGATTTCATTCTTATTCTTTGTTCTATTTAGTAGATTGCTTTCTCTTTATTGGCCTTCTTTGCATTCCCTTTGATATTAAAGACAAAGAATTTGATCAACGCCAGAATGTGAAAACCCTGGCCCATCTCTTTTTAAAGAATCATTTTTTATACTATCTACTTATTTTTTTATTTTCACTCTATCTTCTTTTTATGACGACATGCTTGGAGTATCACTATTCTTATTTCACTATTTTCACCATGTTCCTACTCTATGGGCTTGGTCTTTATAAAATGAAAAACAGTACTCTTTTTTATTATTGTCTGGATGGAATCATTATCATTAGAAGTTTAGATCTTATCTATCACTAAGCTTAGACAAAATAAATGCCGGTATCAATATAAAGGCTGCACCTAGAAGATAAGGAATTGAAGCTCCAAATTTCCAATAAAGCAGACTAGCAATAATCGGTCCTATCACTCTACCTAAAGATCCTAAGGAGCGAAAAATACCTAGACTTCTTCCCTGCTCATCTTTAGGTGTATGAATAGATACGAGAGAGGTCAACGTTGGAATGGCCATGGCCGAACCGAGGGCCAAAAAGAACAATCCCAAATAAAGCATCACACTTGAATGATTAAAGGCAATAATGACGAGACCAGGTATAACTGCAATAAGTCCTTGGATGGCCATTTTCTTTTCCCCAACTTCATGGGCCTTTCTTCTCACATAACCACCTTGAACAAAGGCAATGATAAATCCGATAAAGATAAACATATAAGCATTATCCATGGATGTATAGGCCAGTCTCTCCACTGCTAAAAAAGTCAGAGTGAATTCCATCCCTGAGAACGCACTAATGAATAAAAAGTAACTTATATTAGTCCGATTAACTGCTGGGTAAGGAAGTGGTTTGAATAGTTTCAAAATATTTGCGGTTTTAAAATTATCCAATTTTTTGTTCTTTGGAAGAGTTTCCTCAAACTTTGTCATTAAAAAGATAAGGTTAATAAGACTTAAAATAGCAGCAAATCCCGCTGCATAAGAAAATGGATTTAAACCATACACTGCCAAGCCTGGAAAATGTTCCAAAGGATTCACAAGAGTTAGTATTCCGCCAATGGCCGGTCCAAAAATAAATCCTAGGGCAAAGGCAATACCTACAAAGGCCATCCCTTTAGAACGATTTGTATCATCTGTCACATCAGCAACAGCGGCGGTAGCTGTGGAGAGATTTCCCCCCATGATTCCACCAATTAAGCGGGCCAAGATAAGAGTCGTAAATGATCCTGAAAAAATCCACAATAGATAACTTGAAAAGAGTCCAAAAATACTGATCATTAAAATAGGTTTTCTTCCATAACGATCCGAAAGACCTCCCCAAATCGGAGCTGCAAAAAATTGCAGAAGTGAGTACAGTGCTCCCAGAGCTCCACCAAAAAGTACGATGGCACTCATATCGGTTCCCGCCAAGTTGGTAAGACTACTAATAGAGCCAAAAAGCATCTTTAAAAAATAATTCTCAGAATCTACTTCTAGATAATGTTTTGCGAGAGCAGGAAACATCGGAAAAATGATCGAAAACCCAATTAGATCCAAGAACAATGTCAAAAACATGATTTTGACCGTCTTCTTGGCCTTGTCATCCATTTTTGTCTGGCCTGTCCCTTGCTTAGGTAATGTTTTAATAACTTCCTGCTCATCCATCTTGTAGGTGAGTTGATCTATTTTTTCTTGATCACGATTTATATGGGCAACAACAAACTCAGTATAGGCCTGACTCCACTGCTCTCCATTATTTAGACATGGAACAAAGACAATCTCACCTCCGGCCTCTTTAATTTCATGGCCTAGCTCAATCCCTATTTCATCAATGGTCTCAAGGCAGTCAGCAACAAAACTCGGGCAATAAACAGCGATAGAATTGGCCGTTTTGGTTTCGACCAGATTTAAAACATATTGATCTGTATATGGTCCTAACCACTGCTCACTCCCCAAACGACTCTGAAAACTCATATGGATTTTTTCATCAGGTAAAGAAAGCTTTTGTTTGAGCAGAAGAAATGTTTCCCAGCAATGTTGATAATAAATATCTTTTTTCTCAGTTACATATCGAACAGGAATCCCATGGAAAGAAATCACCAAGACATCTGCTGGGTACTTGGCCATATGAGCTTCAATATTCTGAGCAGCTAAATCTATAAACGCTCGCAAACGATGATAAGAAGGAATAAGATTAACCTCATCAGTCAAACCGACAGCTTCGATTTGATCTGTGACACAGGCAGTAGTTGTCGTTGAGTACTGAGGAAACTGAGGTAGCACCCAAATTTCTTCGTTATTAGCACTCGCTTCTACCAAGGCCGTTTTAAGGCGTTTATCAGAAAGTAAAAAAGCTGCTTCAACAGTATAGTTTTCACCAAGAATGCTTTGCATCTTTCTCGCAAGCCCCCTAGTCACTTCCACCAGTGGAAAAAATCCGCAAAACTCTATACGCTTATAGGCCTTAGCACTTCTTTTAGGACGAAATGGTAAGATAAAAAGATAAAGAATTATATTCCAATATTTTTTAGGAAGATCAATAACCCTAGGATCGCTTAGAAACTCTCTAAGATAGCTCCTTACATCAGAAACCTTCGAAGTTTTAGGGGAGCCAACTTGGGCCAATATAATACGTTTTTTCGCCATAGTGATAAGTATTTGAGTTTCTTAATAAAACAAATTAATATTAAAAGGTATTAAATCACTAAAGAAAAGGGATGGGAATGGCAACACGCGCTAAAAAATCTGCGGCCAGATCAGAAAAAGAGCTTAAAGGAGTAAATCTACTGGGAAACACCAATACAGATTACCCAAATCATTATAGCCCTGAGGTTTTGGAAGTATTTCCTAACAAAAATCCAAACACTAATGCATGGACAACATTTATCTGCACAGAGTTTACTTCATTATGCCCAAAAACTGGGCAACCTGACTTTGCACGAGTTTATATCAATTATATAGCTGATAAAAATATGGTTGAGAGCAAATCCTTGAAAATCTACCTATTTAGCTTTCGTAATCATGGTGATTTTCACGAAGATTGTATTCAAAAAATCTGTAATGACTTGTATAATATCATGAAACCGCGATATATTGAGGTTATAGGTGAGTTTACCCCAAGAGGTGGAATTACCATTTATCCTTACTGTAGTAGCTCCAACTCTTCAGCTCAATTCAAAAAGCTAAAAGACGAAAGGTTTATACACTACAGTCCAGGTAAATACTCGATGGATTTGGGAAAAATTTATTAATCACATTAAGGAAAATATATGTTTGGATTAGGAACAACAGAACTATTATTAATTGCAGGATGTATTGTCCTTTTATTCGGTGGAAAAAAACTTCCTCAACTTGGTAGATCCATGGGAAGTGCCATCACAAATTTCAAAAAAGGTCTTAACGAGCCAGTTGATTCTGACAAAAAAGATGACGAAGAAAAAAAGAGTTAGGATTTGCTTGAGATAATAATCTCTTGCTCACTAGCATCTTGAGATAAATGAGTATCGACAGGTATATCTTTTAAATCGGGGTGTACTTCATCCACGTTAAAAAACAGCGCAAAAGAAAATAAATAAATACTGGCCAGTGTTCCTAGCCATAGCTTTTTCATTAAATCTCCAAAGATTTTAATTCCTAAAACTCTATTCTAATTTTGGATAAATTCGATAAAAAACGACTCATTGAGAAATATTTACATAGATTTGAGCTTAGATTAGTTCTCTTTGAGCTGTTTTAAGACACGTGTCACAATGGGCTCTTCTTTCAACTCAAGATTAGCAAACACTAACTCTGCAACCTTAGTATCACTTACCACTATACCTTCATCGGCCAGATGTTTTTCAATATATCTGATCGCCCTATCTATGAGTTTCATATTACTCGCCCGAACATAGCTCATCATATTTCCTACATACCGGTGCATTCTTCCCATGACTAATGTTGAGTGTGTGTTTAAGAGAAGTTTTAAACTCAAGTGCTTAAAAAAAAGCTCATTAATTCGAAGAGGAAAATGAGTTGTATGTGATTCTAAATCAAAGATAAGTGAATCTTCATTATCGGTAATCTTAAACACATGAACATCTTTATTAATCTTTTTTCTTCTTATAAGAGAATTATGAGAAATATCAAATTGATATAATTTCTCTAAAGAACCCAAACCATCTAGATGATCCCAATCAAGTGCTCTGGGTGTTCTGCCTAAAAGTTCTTTCCAAGCGAGCCTGTCATCACTTCCCTTTCCAACAGATAAATAGCATAAAGCTAGGTCTGTATCATCTTTGGTTTCAAAGGCTTTGAGATTAAACGTTGGAGATCGCTCGGTTGTATCAGTTAAAATGGCCAGAGCAATATGATCATTAGATTGATAATGAAGAATGCCATTATTTTGATAAACTTCAACTTCATTTACTATATAAGTTTCAAGTTCTGAATAGTTAATGGAAATTAATTCATCAATATATTTTTCAAAATCTTTTTCGAAATTTTCAAAGTTGTGATGATCATAAAGAAGTGCAAAACCAACTGCTAACATTTGGACCGTTGTTGCTTGCATTCTAGTTGAACCGGATATGGCCATCGCACCAATAGTTAAGTTTAATTTATCAATCTTTTGATTGTGCAATATTTCTGCAGAACGAGGAATCTTCATTAATTGTTCATCTGGATTGCAATAAATAAAGTGTGGGTTCACGTGACAAATACTTGCTGCATATTCTGCAGTCCCAATGACAAAACTTGTCTCTCCCCCTTCAGTAATAGCAAGTAATAAGTCGTTCTCTGTCAGGTTTAAATCCTGTAGCTGTTTTTTTCCAAATTCTTTATTATCTTCAAAGCGTTCAATAGATTTAATTAAGGCCATATCTCCACCGGCCATAAAACCTACAACTTGGTCTGATTGAAATTTTTCACGATAAAGTTTTTCCATTGAAAGTGCTAACCTTCCTGTCGCACCACACCCACTTAAAAAAATTTTATTTTTCCCTTTAATTATTTTTTGACACTTTACTTGTAAATCATAAACACTTTGTGAATAAGTTTTCAGCTTTGTTAACGCTTCTACATCAATATTTTTTAATGTATCAATAGCAACTCTTACATTTGTATTAGCTTGCTCAGATAAATTTTTACTTAGTGGATGGAAACTTTCGGTTGTAAGAAAACCTAATGAAAAATCTTTTCTAAACTTTAAAAATTCTGATAATTCTAAGTTCATATTGAGTTGATTTTTTTACATAAAAAAAGGGGAGCTCCTGCATGCTCCCCCTCTTCTCTTCGGCATCCTTGCCTGTCTCGAGTAACATCCTGTCACTCACTATATTTATTATAACCAGACAATGCGCTGAAAAAAAGAAGTTTTTTTATGAGGAAAAAATTTCTTTGTCTATTCCGACTGGCCCTGTCGGCGAATCACACAAATCTCATTTAATGTAAGAATATTTAATCAAATTAGTACTTTACAGCAGACAATATTTTTAAAAATAAGCTAAAATGATCAAGAAAGTTATTAACAAAAAAGGGAGTACCTGATTGTTTTACTCATTATTTGCCAAAAAAAAATCATTCTTTGGTACAAAAACTTGTACGTATTATATTCCCGCACCTCCTACCAGGAAAAATGGCTACCAAGAAAAAGAGTTTGATCACCTTATCGATGCTTTAAATTTGATGGGATATCATTTAATTGATTTTAAAG
>Ga0066640_10002944_pt1 | contig 10181 bp, 10 predicted proteins | sample CryGeyCG2114_020_2_FD_59505 | JGI IMG/M metagenome (GOLD analysis project Ga0066640, IMG submission 59505) | Groundwater microbial communities from aquifer - Crystal Geyser CG11_big_fil_rev_8/21/14_0.20 | ecosystem: Environmental > Aquatic > Deep subsurface > Groundwater | place: USA: Utah... | reverse complement strand
GCCGATTGGCGAATGGGTTCTTCGTACCGCATGTGCCCAGAATAAAAAATGGCAGGAAATGGGTTACAAACCGATGCGAATGGCCGTCAATCTTTCAGCCCGGCAGTTTAATGAGAAAAATCTTGTGGAGATGATTTCAAGCATTCTGAAAGAAACGCGTCTGGAGCCCGAGTGGCTGGATCTTGAAATTACCGAGAGTGTCATTATGCAGCAGCTGGAAAGCACCATCGCCACCATGCGGGACCTGCATCATCTCGGCATTCAGATCTCGATTGATGATTTTGGAATCGGTTACTCCTCCTTGAGCTATCTTAAGAAGTTTCCCGTGCATACCCTGAAGATTGACCAGTCTTTTATCCGTGAAATTACGACGGATCCGGATGATATGGCTATTACGGCGGCCGTGATTGCCATGGGGCATAGTTTGAAGCTGAAGGTCATTGCCGAAGGGGTGGAGACCATGGAGCAGCTTCAACTTCTGAAATCACTTAAATGCGACCGTATGCAGGGATATCTGTTTTCACGGCCTGTTCCGGCCCAAACGATCACTCCGCTTTTGATGGAAGGCTGGTATTTGAAGTCTTCGGAGACTGGAACCTGACCCCGTTTTTGAAGGTTCGTCCCCCCGTTTAAATCTGCTATACTAATTCCTCTTATGCAGAAAAGATCATCCAACTCTCGATTTACACAATGGGATGTTCTGATCTTCGGGGCCGGAATTGCGGGGCTCGGGGCTGCGATTGCGCTTGCCAAAAAAGGGCGCCGCGTTCTTGTGGTTTCCCGCCGGGGGCTGGAAGGGGAGGCGTCCCCGCGTGCTGCAGGAATCATGAACCCTGTTCTCGGTCTGAATGACAAGAGTCCGCTGCTTCCCTTAACCTTGAAGGCCTTTGCCTGCTTCCCGGCATGGATCCGTGAATTGGAAAAGGCAACGGGCTCCGATGTCGAATTTGAAAAACCGGGAGTGCTGTATGCTGCCACAACATCTTCAGAAGTTACTGAACTTCACCGGCGGTTTGAATGGCAAAAAAAACTTGGACTGGAGCTTCGTTTCCTAAAAGGCTCATCGTTGCGCAAACAGTTTCGCGGATTAAGCCCTGAGGTTCATGCAGGTCTCTATTATCCGACGGTTTCCCGGATTCATCCTGTTAAAATGATGACCGCGGTCCGCAGCTATGCGGCTCGGCTTGGCGTGGGGTTTCAATCGTCTTCCCGGTTGATCCGTATGAGTCGCGACTTGCAGGGGCTGTTTTCGGTCACCCTCGAAGGACGGCGGCATATCGCCCGTCAAGCCGTGAATGCGGCCGGCAGCTGGAGTGCCGATGCGGCGCTTTTTGGAGCGCGTCTGCCGGTTCAGCCGGCGCGGGGCCAGATCTATATCCTAAAGGGACGTTTGCGGCCGCAAGCGATTCTTCATTCGATGCGTGAAGGCTATCTTGTTCCCTGGAGGAATGGACTTTTTCTGGCTGGCTCTACCGTGGAATTTGTCGGGCATCATGCGCGGGTGACGCAGCAGGGACGCAAGGCAATTCTCGGCGACATTGAGAGGATTTTTCCCGGAGTCCGGGAGATGAAGGTCCTGAGGTCCTGGGCCGGGCTTCGTCCGTTCAGCGCAGTTCAAAAGCCGATCCTGGGGCCGCATCCGGATATTGCGAATCTTTTTTTGGCGACAGGCTATTTTCGAAGCGGGATCTTGCTCGGAAGCTATCTCGGAGAGCTGCTTGCAAAAGGAATGGTTGAAGGTAACATGCCTCCTGAAGCTGCCGGACTCAACCCCCGTCGAAGTCTTCGAAAGAAACTTGTGAGGGCCGGCTGAGATGAACTCTGAAAAAAATCCGGTTTCACGGACTCTTGGTGTTGCGATTATGGCCTCTTCATTATTGATGGTGTTCAAGTTTGCCGCAGGGTGGCTGACGCACTCCATGGCGATTATGGCGTCAGCGCTGGATTCGCTTACGGACGTAGGAAGCTCGTGCATTAATTTTTTTGCTTCCCGTGAAGCGGTAAAACCGCCGGATGAGGATCATGAGTATGGCCATGGAAAGATAGAAAGTCTGGCCGGTTTATTTCAAAGCCTCTTTGTCATGGCAAGCGGACTCTACCTGGTCTTCGAAGCGATTCAGCGGCTCCTTCGGGGCGCTCATGTGGATCGTATGGGGGTGGGGGTCGGGGCGATGGCCGTTTCCCTGACGGGAACCCTTTTTCTGGTTTTGTATATTCGCAAGAACGCTGCGGCGCAGCGCTCGCTGATACTGGAAACAGAATCGCTTCACTATTCGATGGATCTTTTAACGGGAGCCTCGGTGATCGGGGCTCTTTTGCTGGTTCGTATGACCGGCCTGGTGATTTGGGATCTCCTGATATCTCTTTTTGTATCGGCTTACATATTGTGGAATGCCGCAAAAATTTTCAGGCGCGCCGTGGGTGAGCTTCTCGACCGCAGTCTTGAACCGGAGCTCCGCAAGTCAATTGAACAGACCATTCTTCAGCACGATTCGCGCATTGTGGGCATCCATAATTTTCGCGGGCGGAGAGTTGGTGAAAGAATTTTTTTGGATTTTCATGTTGAAATCCTGGGAGAAAAAGATTTTCAGCGTGCTCATGGTCTTGCGGAAAGCCTGGTGAATGAGATTAAGAAAAATCATCCCGGGACGGATGTGACGGTCCACTATGATCCCGAAGGAGCGGATTGATGCGAATTCTTGTGGTGGAGGATGAGAAGAAGATGGCCAGTTTTATTCAGCGAGGCCTTAAGGAAGAAAACTATACCGTAGACGTGGCGGGTGACGGGGAAAAAGGGTGGGAATACGCGTCGCTTAGTGAATACGATCTGGTGATCCTCGACTGGATGCTTCCCAAAATGGATGGCCTGACACTTTGCGGCAAGATCCGGGAGTCCGGCAATCAGGTTCCCATTCTTATGCTTACCGTGCATGACCGGACGGAAGACAAGATCCGAGGTCTTGACCGCGGTGCCGATGATTATCTTACCAAGCCTTTTTCTTTTGATGAACTTCTTGCCCGGATTCGGGCGCTGGCCCGCCGTCCCCGTGAAATCAATGAGCAAACCACTTTTTATGCCGGGGACCTTCGGCTTGATTTGATTCGCCATCGCGTGTACATCGAATCACAGGAAGTTTCTCTTTCCCAAAAGGAATTTGCGTTGCTTGAGTTTCTGGTGCGGCGAAAAGGAGAGGTGGTGACCCGCTCTCAAATTGCTGAGCATGTCTGGGATCTCCATTTTGACCCCATGAGCAATACGATCGATGTTTACATTAATTTTCTGCGCAAGAAAATCGATGGTTCCCGCAAGAAGAGCAGGATCGAAACGTTGCGCGGCTCCGGCTACCGTATCACGGACTCATGATTTCCTTCCTTCGAAGCGTTAAATTCCGCCTGACGCTCTGGTACGCCTTGATCCTCACCGTTTTTCTTTCGTTGTTTGCGCTCGTGATGCGCTCGGAACTTTCCCGGGTTTTGCACCGCGATGCAGATCTCATGCTTGAAAAACAGGCCGTAACGCTCGGGAACTCTCTTGAATCCTATTGGACCAGCATTCCGGAGGAGCATCGTCAACGTGATCTTCATCTGTTTGAAACGGATTTCTTTAAAGATGACAAAGCCCGCCTTGAGACGGCGGCCCGCATCAAGGACTGGGAGAAAAGCGAGCAGCATCTCGGACGATCGAATCTCGTCATCCGGATTCTTTTTCTCGATAAATCGATCGTGATTTCAAATCTTAAAGGCTGGGAACGTGAGATGATTTTTCCTGATTTCGAGCGGGACTCTCTCTTTATGGAACAGGGGAGTTCGTATCAGACGGTTCATTTTCGGGAGCAGCCGGTTCGTCTCTATTACGCCATGTTTAAGATTTCCGGCCGGCCGGCCTTTGTTATCCAGACGGGGTATCCCCTTCATGAGATCGAAAGCACTCTGACGAGGCTTGATGTCATTATGGCACTCTGGATTCCTTTCGCCGTTTTGGCCGCGGGTGTCGCGGGCTGGTTTCTCGCCCGGCGATTTTTGCTTCCAATTGACGTTATGATTGAAAAGGCCCGCCCAATCACGGCGGCGCATCTCAAGACAAGACTTCCGCGATCCGGAACCGGGGATGAGCTGGACCGTCTCGCGGCCACTTTAAATGAAATGATGGACAGAATCGCCCTTTCGACCAGCACGGTTCAGGCTTTCAGCGCAGATGTTTCGCATGAGTTAAAAACGCCGTTGGCGATTATCCGGGGCGAAATCGATCTCGCCCTGCGAAAAAAGAGATCACCGGAAGACCTTGTCAAAACCCTTCGAGTCATCGAAGAAGAGGTTAACGGCCTTATCCGGCTGGTGGACGATTTGCTTCTGCTGATGCGAAGCGATTCCAACCAGCTGCGTTTTGAGAAGAAGCTTCTTAGCCTTGGAGAAATTCTGGAGTATGTGGTCAGGCGGTTTCAGGATCGTGCCCGTGAAAAAGGAATAACTCTTGGTTTGAGCGGGGCGCTTGAAATCGGCCTGGAAGGTGATGAGGTTTATTTAAAAAGGCTCTTCAGCAACCTGGTAGACAATGCGATCAAATTCACCCCCGAGAAGGGATGGGTACGGATTACTGCGGAACCCGCTAAGGGCCGTCTCTGTGTCCGCGTTTCGGACAGCGGCATGGGTATCGAAGAAGATATGATCGAAAAGGTTTTTTCCCGGTTCTACCGAACCAACCAGGCCAGAACCCATGAAGGTGCCGGGCTCGGTCTCGCCATCGCACGGGCTATTTGCACCGCCCATCACGGGACCCTTCGGCTGGAAAGCCGCCCCCAGCAGGGTACCGTAGCTATCGTGGAACTTCCCTCCCGTCTATAAAGAGACAAGATTAAAAAAAATTAATACTTTTTTAATCTTCATTTAATGTTTCATTTGTTAGCATGCGTCACTATTGAAAGCCTTTGTAAGATCTTTATTGCGGCGCAAGGAACAGGAGATCGTCATGAAGATTAGCAACCAGCTTTTAGAGCCTTTGCTGAACCGTATCGCAGCCGAGTACCTTGAGCTCGAAGATCTCGTCTCAGGAGAATTCTCTGAAGAGGCTGCAGGGTTGAGGAGCTTTATTGATAAAAAAAGCCGTCAAATTGAGACGGTTCGCGTTTCTTTGGCGTATCTTCAACAGAGCGGGTTCCATGATATTGAGGGGGAGCCCGATTTGCGCGATGTTCTCAGACAGCTGAAACTTGAGCTTCGCTTTACCCGCCGGCGCTGGAAGCGGTATCTTGTCAATCGTGAACGGATCCGGCGGAATCAGGAAAGGAGAACGCATGTTCCCACTTTTGCTGCGTGAAGCTCTCATTCGGACGGGGATTCAAAGCGGCTCAAAGCAGGAAATTTTTTCTGCCCTTCTGGAAACAGCTCCCGAGTGGAAACTGACCGAAAAAGCCCGCCGCAAAATTCAGGAAATTCTTCTTTTAAGAGAAAGTTTTGGGACAACGGCTGTTGGAGAAGGGATCGCGCTGCCGCATGCCTATAGCGATGATGTCACCGAGCCTTTTGCAATTCTCGGAATTAGTGCCTCCGGCGTCGAGTTTGCATCGTTGGATGGGGCTCCTGTTCATGTTGTTTTTCTTTTGGTTCTTCCCGAAGAAACAGAGGCCTCAAGGTTTCTCAAAGTTCAGCTGCTCCGGGAAGCCCGGCGGTTCTTTACAGATGCTTTTGTCAGCTGTCAAATCAAAGCGCTGGAATCCGGAGAGCAGGTTCAACGTTTTATCAATGTTTCGCTTGAATTGCCCGAGGCATTTGAGACGGCCCGGGTTTCCTGACCTTTTTTTGATGTAAAGAAGATCCCGGTTTCTTTCCGCGGTCGAGTGGGGGGCTTGACGCGGAAAGGTCCGGGATTTTTCTTTTTTTCCCGTAATTTGTTCGGTTTCAATCTCCCGCCTGTATGGTATACTTCGCTTATAAGGAGCGTTTGATGAAGCGAAGTGTAAAGATCCTGTCCGCATTCGTTGTTTCCCTCATCCTTTTTTCGCCCCTGTCCCATGGTGATGATCCCTCAGCTTTGAAAGAAAAAGCCGACACCAATGCTGTTACGGCGGCCCAGCTGATGCAACGAGCCTTTGTAATCGTTGAGAACAATAAGTCCATTGAAGCCCGTCAGACGGCCATTTCTCTGCTTGCCCAGGCGGGGCAGATGTTTGAGTCGGCAGCTTCCATTTACAAGGCTTTAGCGCCGGATTATGCCGCGCCTCAGGATTATCAAAATGCCCTCCAGGCGATGCAGCAATGTGTTCAGAATATTGAGCGTCTAAAAAGGGCGTGAACATTTTTACAATAGTTCAACATTTTAAGGAGATCACATGATTCGCATATGGAGTAAGATTCCGGCGTGTTTGCTTGTGTTGGCAATCTGGGTGCCTTCTGCGGCTGCTTTTACAGGAAGCTATGAGGAAATGATTACTATCGGGGACAAACCGATTGCCCACTTCCGGGTCTATGCCAAGGAGAAAAATGTAAGAACGGAATTTTTGATGGAGGCTCAGTCGGAAATCATTATTCGCAATGCCGAAGGGACGTTCCGGTATTCCGGAGAGCAGAAAATGGCGTTGAAACTTCCGGATCTTGTTCCGCCCCAGCAGACCCTTTTGGATCATCTTGATGACTATCTTGGATTTCTTCAGAAAAACGGGGCGGTCAATAAAGGCGGTGAAAAAGTCGGGGATCTTGAGACGGATATCTACGAGTTCCTTGATCCAATGACTCAAAAGCAGGCCAAAGCCTGGGTGTGGAGAGAAAAGTCGTTTCCTTTAAAGATTGAGATTGAGGCGCCAGAGGGCTTGCTTCGCGTTGAAATGAAGGATATTCAGATTGCGGTTCCCGTGGACGACGCTCTTTTTGCGCTTCCTGAAGAAACCAAAGTCATTGACCTGAACGAAATGTACGGGCCGCAGGCGCAAGCCAATGAAGAGGCTGCCGATGACTCTCAGACATCCTGATCCTTTTCAGGCGGTCTTGATTTTTTCCTCGTAGTTTTCCAGAGCCTCACGGATTACATTGGAGGCAATGGCGTAGGTTTCCTGTTTTCCTGAGGTCTGCCCGGCGGTGGTTATGCCGACCACTTCTCCCCGCCCGTTCAGTACGGGGCTTCCGCTATCTCCCGGATAAACCTTGAAATTGATCAGAATCACTGCAATCCCAGCGGTCTGCCCCTGATGCTGTCCCAGAGCCGAGATTTGTCCTTCTGAAAGGGTGTGGCTCAGGAAAGTTGAGCTTCCAAGGGAGTAAACGGCTTGTCCAAGCTCCAACTGGTCAGAATCTGACAGAGGGAGATAGGGGAGCTCCTGATCGCTATCAACTTTTAAGAGAGCCAGATCCGCTCCGGGCTCGACATGAAGGATGGATGCGGGCAAAGTGGTTCCGTCCTTAAAAGTGACGGTGATCCGCATGGGGGCCTGCAGGATATGAGCATTGGTAACGATGATGCCGGCCGGCGTCAGGACAATTCCTCCTCCGGAAGTTTGAAAATGGAAGACCCGGAGGGGCTGATTTGCAGCGATCGTCCCGGTATTTCCTGCGGCGGCCTCGGGAGGCGGTGCTGGTGCGATGCCTCCGGCTTCAACATTGATTCGGACGACACAGCGGGAAGCCGCCAGAAGACGTGCCAGATCCGAAGCAAAAGCCGTCGGCAATGACACCGTCAGGAAGCTGCTGAAAAAAATAAGCAGGACGACGTAATCAAAGAGTGATTTTTGACTCTTGATACGACATTGACAGAGATAATTTTGTTTCTGGTTTGACATATTTCAAATATTACCACACGAGAACGCTTATTTTCTCAAGAAGGATGCCTGAAATTGCTCTGGAAGATGGGCTGATTGTTCTTGCGATAAATTATTGCTTGCTTTCCGATTGGTGAGACGTAAGATAATCACACTTAATTCAGACGACTTGGTGTCAGGCCGGATTCTGAACCGAATTTTTCAAAACGTCTTTATTTTTTATCACCTACCGATTCGGTCCCGGCTGATTACCAAGAGCATATCGACTTTAATTGCTCTCGCTTTCTCAACCTTCAAGGGGACAGCGCTTCGTGCCCACATTTGCGCGTGATCAAATCTCACTTGTTTTAAAGAAGCGCGTCGAAGCTCTTATTAAAGGGTACCGGCACAATATCGGGCTCATCGGGGATCCAGGACTCGGAAAGACCCGTCTTCTCGATAATGCTTTCAGGGAATTCTCTGCCTTTGAAGAAGTGATCTGCATCTACGTTCTTGCCGAGAGCTTTGACGCCCAGCAGTTGGTGGATCGTTGGGCCGGTGCCGTGCTCTCCGGAGCCCTCCGTGGAGTCAATCAGGCGCCTGAATCTCATGAGCTTACCGCCCTTCTGGCTGCGGCGACTCCCCGGGTTCCCAAAACTTCAGAAGCGGTTCAGCGTCTTTTACGATCCGTTCGCAAAGATCGTCATGATGTCTGGATTCGGGATCTTTTTTCTTTGACGGGCATTCTTGCCCAGGAAACGGGGAAGAAAGTAGTCTTCATGCTTGATGAATTTCAGGAACTTCAGAAACTTCCGATTTCTGATCCCTTCCGTGAGCTTGGTAAAGAGATCATGATCGAAAAGGATACGCTTTATCTTGTCACCAGCTCACAGCCTGGCCGGGCTTCCGACATCTTTCGTGAAAAGCTCTCACTTCTCTTTGGGAACTTTGAGGTGATCGAACTTCGCCCGCTGAATTTTCAGGAAATCTCGGACTATCTTGCCTTTCATTTCCCGAAGACTCATTTCTCAGTCCAGCAGCAAAAGTTTTTTATTTCCCTGACCAATGGCGAGCCGCTTTATCTTGATCTTCTGATGGATCGCTTGAAGTTTTATGTGGCTTCTGATCAGGATCTATGGGTTGCGGACCGGCTGATCTTTATGGCATTTCAGGAAGAACTTTTAGATCATAAAGGGCGGATCTCTCTGCTTTTTGAGAAAATGCTGGATCCCATTTCGCGCAGTAATAAGGAAAATGCTCCTTATCTTAAGACACTGCTTGCCATCAGTGAAGGCCGCCACCGTCTTGCATCGATTGCCGGGTTTATCGGACGCAAAATGATTGACACAAAAAAAATTCTATCTCGTTTGATGCAGGAAGACAGGGTCCGTCGGCGCGGCAGTTTCTATGTGATTGAAGACCCTCTGTTTCGCTTTTGGCTCCGCGAGGTCTTTACGCGCCGTAATCGCCTCTACCAGCCTGTAGAGCCCAAAGCCGCCGAGGATTTGATGGAAGGGCTTCGCGATGTTCACGAGCATCTTGGGCTGGTAAGCAATGTGCCTGCGGCAGTTTGTGCGGAACGTTTGTTTAAGGAGTTCCGTAATGATGTTGCTGAAATTGACAGCCGCAAGTGGAAATGTCCCCAGTTCTCGGAAGTAACCCTGAAGCCTGCTTCGCAGGGGCGGTTCCCTTCGCTTTGGATGCGTTTCCAGCGGAACCGTTGGGTTTGTCAGGTTGCCGACGATGTGGTCCGTGAGGAGGATGTGATGGCGTTTCTGGACGAGATTAAGAGATCCCGGACGCGTGTTAAGGAACGCCTTCTGATCACTCTCCGGGGAATTGATCAAAACGCCCGGCTTATGGCGCAGAATGGTAAAATTCAAATTCTGGGATTGCGGGATCTGAACGTTCTTCTTGAACTTTATGATCTTCCCAAAATCATGATTCTGGAGGAAGAGACCCGTGATGGATCGCTTGTGGGCACCCTGGCGCAAAGCGTACATACGTCCTGATAAGAAAAAATCCCGTGCCTGCGTTTTCTGCAGTCTTCTACGCAATAGGGCACGTTCGCGCGACTATCTTCTGGCACAAACACGGCTGTGTTTTGCCGTCCTCAATCTTTATCCGTATAACAATGGTCATGTCCTGGTTCTGCCTCGCCGGCACGTTGCGTCGCCCTGGGATTTGACAGATGCTGAAAAACTGGACTGGCTGGATCTTGCGGCCAGGGTTCAGGGGGCGATCGAGAAGAAAATTCACCCTCATGGTTTTAATCTGGGGATTAACCTTGGCAGTGCGGCCGGAGCTGGAATTCCCGGACATCTTCATCTGCATATTGTCCCGCGGTGGATCGGAGACTCCAATTTCATGCCGATTGTTGGAGGCGTCAAAGTCATTTCCGAGTCTTTGCGGTCTGTCTACCGAGAACTCAAACCCGAGCTGGAAAAGGCAGGACGC
>Ga0066640_10002942_pt1 | contig 10187 bp, 8 predicted proteins | sample CryGeyCG2114_020_2_FD_59505 | JGI IMG/M metagenome (GOLD analysis project Ga0066640, IMG submission 59505) | Groundwater microbial communities from aquifer - Crystal Geyser CG11_big_fil_rev_8/21/14_0.20 | ecosystem: Environmental > Aquatic > Deep subsurface > Groundwater | place: USA: Utah... | reverse complement strand
GCCTTTTTTAACTGTCATCCTGAGCTTGTCGAAGGATCTGGCCTGAGCGAAGGATCCGGCTGGAACATAATTGGAGCATGCTTCATGTTGGATCGGGGCAAGATTCTTCGTCACGACACCTGCCCAAGGGCTCCTCGGAATGACACATTGGCGCTTCAATGTCGTCCCGGGCCTGCTTGCAGAAGGGGCGCAAGGCAGGCAGTCGAAAAAGGAAGGAATTACGCTCGAAGCCTCAGCGCCAGTTGCAGGTCGGAGTTGAAGCACCGCCGGTAAGCGAGAAGGGCCACGGCGAGGCAGGTGAGCCCGGCCGCCCCGCCCAGCATGTACATGATGGCGAGTTGATACTTCACCGCGGTGAGGGGCGAACCCCCGGCGATGATATAGCCGGTCATGATGCCGGGAAGATGCACGAGGCCCACGGTTTTCATGGAATCGAACGTGGGGATCAGGGCGGCTTTCACCGACTGGCGCACCGCGTCGAGCGACGCCTGCCCCGCGTCGGCACCCAGCGCGAGGAGCGTTTCGATCCGGCCCCGCTGGTGCTTCAGCTCCGCCGCCAGCCGGTTGAAGGTGAGAGACGCCGTGTTCATGGAATTGCCGATTATCATGCCGCCGATCGGAATGATGTATCGCGGTTCCGGGTGGATGACCCCCGCCCAGAACAGCACCGCGAAAGTCCCCGACGAGCCCGCAACGATCCCCGCAAAAGCGATGGCGTGAGAGGCGGGAACTTCCCGGCCCCGGTTGCCCGAAACCACTCCCCCCACCCCGCACATGAAGAGAAGGATCAGAAACAGGTAACCGGTCGATTCGATCTTGAAAATCGCTTCCAGCAGAAATCCCACCACGATCAGTTGCACCGTTGCCCGGAGCGAACTGAGCACCATCTCCTTCTCCATCCGGAGACCGTGCCACCAGGAAATGAGCAAGGCCAAAACCACCAGTCCATAGGAAAAAACCAAGGAGAGCGTGTTCATTTTTTGGCCCCCGGAGGACGCTCGGGATTCGCTTCGCTCAACTCGCCCTGGAAAAATCGCCGCACCCTTTCATCGGAGGGGTGCCGCATCATTTCCTGAATGTTACCTTTCGCGATGATGCGTCCCTCGTGAAGGAGGAGGGTCGTGGCGTTAAACCTCAACGCCTGGTTCAGATCGTGAGTCACCAGGAGCGTGGCGGTGTTCAGCCGCTGGTGAATGGATTTGATCAGGTTTTCGATGGTGAGCACGGCGGTGGGATCGAGGGCGGAGGTCGGCTCGTCGAGCAGGAGGACCGAGGGATGGTTCGCAAGGGCCATCGCCAGCGCCACGCGTTGTTTCTCTCCCACGGAAAGAGACTCCACCTGGCGTTCGGCAAACGTGGACCCAAGCCCCACGCGGTTGAGCAGGGTAGCGCAATCCTCGCCGGTCAACACCTCGCCGTGAAGACGGGGACCGGTGCCCACGTTCTCCCGAACGGTGGCCGGGGGAAGCGAGGGGATCTGGAACACCATCCCGATTTTTCGGCGAAGCTCGGTGATCCGCAGGGTCCGCGTCTCCCGCCCTTCAAACAGAATTTCTCCGCCCGAATTCGACTCCAGCCGATTGAGGCATCGCAGGAGCGAAGACTTCCCCGAACCGGAGGGCCCCAGGATCACCAGGATCTCCCCCAGCGCAAGATCGAAGGAGATCCCGTTCAGGATCGTTTTGCCATCACGGGCCATATTCATTTCCCGTATCGAGACTAAAGCAGGATCCGTTCTGGCCGATAAGAGATTACGGTTGTCCAAGGAATAGCGAAGCCTTATAATAAATGGATTCCAAAAATCCGGGTCGGTTTCTACGGAAACAACTTCAAGGTGAATTTTAAATGGTCAAACGCGCCCTCAATGGACTGCTGACGGGGATCCTGGGGTTTAATTTCTTCCTCCTCCCGCTTTACCACTATCATCCGGGCACCACCCACGCCCACGAGGGGAAAATTGAAATCCACGACCATGAAGCCCTCGTCCACTCTTACGAGCTGGAAACCCTCGCCCATAACCTGACCCACAAGGGCGACCCCCGGGAAGACCATTCGCATTCCCATACGCATCCCCTTTCGAAACACGAATCCAGCGACGCGCTGTTTGATTTTCAGAAATCCTTCCTCCCCAAGGATAAACTAAAAATAGTTTCAAAACACGGGGAGATTGCGCCGGCTCTTCGCACGAACGAACCCAAAAACGAGCTCCGGCCCCTGGCCGCGCGGCCGCCCGTGGTTCGCTCCCGAATAACTCTCGATCCTCCCTCCAGCCGCTCTCCGCCCCGCGCCTGACCTGAGCAATTCCCCTTTTATTCACATCACCGTGGTATCGGCGAAACTCCGCCGATGATGCCGCGCACCGTCTGTTCTCCCCCGTCCCATCCCGGGAGAAATCGCCGGTAGCGGCGGCGTGTCCGGCCACGGTCTTTTTAAAAAACCGTGAGAGCTATGGTCAGGAACACTTTTTTCCGGAAATTCTGGAGCGCCGTTTTGCCTGGGCTCTGCTTGTTGATCGCCGCTTCCCCCGCCGGGGGACAGGATGCGCCCGCCCTTCAACCCGATGGTCCGCCCCTTGTCCTTGAGCTAACGGGCAACCTGCGTCTGGGGGACGTGGTGACCCGGGTTCTCCTTCAAAACCCGGAACTGCAGTCCTTTTTTCATGAGGTGCGTGCGCGGGAGGCCGCCGCCATTCAAGCAGGGCTTCTGCCCAATCCGCATCTCTCCTTCCAGGCGGAGGATGCCGCCGGAACCGGTCAGCTGGGAGGATTCGACCGCTCCGAGCTGACTTTGCAACTCAGTCAAATCCTGGAGTTGGGGGGGAAACGCCGGGCGCGGGAACATTCCGCCCTTTTACTCCGCGACCTGGGGCAATGGGATTATGAACGGACCCAGTGGGCGGTATTGACGCGCGCGGCCCAAAGTTTCGCCGATGTGTTGGCGGCACAGGAAGAGGTCGCCTTGAACCTCGAGATGGTCCATCTGGCCGAAAAAACCCTGAACGTGGTGAGCGAGCGGGTGCGGTCCGGCAAGGTTTCCCCGCTTGAAGAAACCCGGGCCCGCATCAACCTTTCCAACACCCGCATGGAAAAGGACCGGGCGCAACGCAATCTGGAAATCGCAAGGATCGGGCTTGTGGCCACCTGGGGAAGCGATGCCCCGGAATTCGGAAAAGCCGTGGGGGACTTTTACCGCGCCCCGGAACCGGTGGCCTATGACGAACTGAAAAAAAATCTGGACCGCAATCCGGAAATTGCGCGCTGGTCGGCGGAGCGGACCCATCGCCAGTCCCTGCTCGCCCTGGAAGAGTCCCGGGCGGTTCCCGATCTGCAAGTCCATGGAGGATACCGCCGCATTGAGGAAACGAACGACAACGCCCTGGTCTTCGGTTTTTCCGTACCGCTCCAGTTGTTCGACCGGAATCAGGGCGCGATCGAGGAAGCTCGAAGCCGCCTGAACCGGATGGAGGCCGAAAAAAAATCCGTGGAGACCCGAATCCATACCGACTTCGACCGGGCCTACCAGGAATTGCACCTCGCGTTCCGTCAAGTCACGTTGCTGGAAAGCGAGATTCTTCCGGGCGCCCAAACGTCATTTGAAGCGATTTCCGAAGGGTACCGGTACGGGAAATTCGGACTGCTGGACGTCCTCGACAGCCAGCGTACATTTTTCGAGGGCAAAAAGCGGTACCTTCACGCCCTGGCCGATTACCATAAATCGCTTGCCGAAGTGGAGCGGCTTTCCGGGTCTCTTATTCTTGGTGAGGAAGCTCGGCCATGAAATCTTCCACGGTTCGATATCTGATTCCGATTTTCCTGATCCTGGCGGGAACGATGATGTTCTCAACGTGGGAGAAAAAAAGTTCCGACCCTGTGCCGCGGATGGCGCCCGGTGCGCCCCCCGGTGTCCCGGATGGACTTCTTCGCGGACCGAACGGAGGAATCCTTCTGCGCGGAGGGAAGGAATTTCAGATCGAAATCACCCTCTATGAACAGGGAGTTCCCCCCCAGTTCCGGGTGTATGCTGCCGATGGTTCGAGTAATCCGGTCGACCCTGGCCAGGTAACGCTCCGGATCGAACTTCACCGCCTCGATCGGGTGGATCGAATCGGATTCCAACCGGCGGGGGATTTTCTCCTGGGCGACCGGGTCGTGGAAGAACCTCATTCTTTCGATGTGAAAGCCGAGGCCCGGTACAAAGGCAAAACCCATTCGTGGGAGTATTCATCCATCGAAGGGCGGGCGGTCCTTTCGCCCGGCATCGTGCGGGAAGCAGGAATCGCCATTGAATCCGCCGGACCGGCAACCTTGAGACAAAGTATCGATTTCCCGGGTGAAGTCACCTTCAACGAGGAGCGGCTGGCGCACATCGTTCCCCGCCTGGACGGCGTGGTCCGGTCGGTGCACAAGGACCTGGGCGACGAGGTGCGCGAAGGCGAGGTGCTCCTGGTCCTGGAAAGCCGGGAACTGGCCGACGCAAAAACCCTGTACCTTGAAGCCGTGCAGAAAACGTCCCTCGCCCGGATCGATCTGGACCGGCAGGAAGACATTGCGAAAAACACCGACCTGCTGTTGAACCTGCTGGAATCCGGAAGCTCCACCGAAGAACTGGACCGGAAATTGAAGGATCGCAGTATCGGCGAGGGGCGGGCCAAACTCGTCCACGCTTATGCCCGGCTACGGCTGGCCCGGACGGTGTTCGAGCGGGAAGAAAACCTCTACCGGAAAAACATCTCCTCCCAATCCGAGTATCTTGCCGCTCTGGAGGACCTCCGCATCACCGAAGCCACCTTTCTCGCGCTGAAGGAAAACACCGCCTTCGACGTTCACCGGGAATTGCTGGAGCGGCAACGGAAATTCACAACCGCCGAGTTGAACCTGGCTTCGGCCAATCAGAAACTCCGGGCTCTGGGGTTGGGAGACGAGGCCATTGAAGAACTCGTTCAGTCCCGGGAGCACGCCTTCACCCAGTACTTGCTGAAATCCGCCCTTTCGGGGACGGTGATCAAGAAACATGTCGCCCAGGGAGAAGCCGTCAAAAAAGACGACGACATCTTCGTGCTTGCCGATCTGTCGGACGTGTGGATCAACATCGCCATTCCGGAAAAAGACCTCAAACAGATCCGCCTGGGGCAGGCGGTTCGGGTCAAGGCTAAATCCCTGGACCTGGAGGCCAGGGGAAAACTCACCTACCTGGGAAACCTGATTGATGAAACCACGCGGACGGTAACCGGAAGAGTGGTCATTCCCAATCCTCGCCGCGAATGGCGCCCCGGGCTCTATGTGACCGTGGAGCTTGTCCTGGGCGAGCGAAAAGTCCCGCTGGCGGTGCGGAAAGAAGCTCTGCAAAGTTTCCGGGGATGGACGGTGGTGTTCGGGGTGTTTGGAGATATCTTCGAAGCCCGTCCGCTGGAAATCGGCGATACCGATGGAACCTGGGTGGAAGTTCTCAAGGGAATCTCCCCGGGAACCCGGTACGTTACCCAAAACAGCTTTGCGATCAAGGCCGAGATTCTGAAATCGGGAGCGGTTCACGATCATTAATTTCCAAGTCAAGGAGCGGATCTAGTGTTGGATGCGATACTTCAGTTTTCCCTTCGTCAACGGGGATTCGTGATCTTTATAACCCTGGCATTCGCCGGACTCGGGGTTTACAATTTTCAGCGGCTTCCCATCGACGCCGTACCCGACATTACCAATGTTCAGGTCCAGGTCAACATCGAAGCCCCGGGTTATACCCCGCTTGAAGTGGAACAGCGCATCACCTTTCCCCTGGAAAATGCCCTTTCGGGAATCCCCCGCCTGTCCCACACCCGGTCGATCTCCCGCTACGGTCTGTCCCAGGTCACCGCGATTTTCGAAGATGAAACCGACGTTTATTTCGCCCGGCAATTGGTCTTCGTCCGCCTCCAAACCGTGAGAGGCCAATTACCGGATAACATCGAGCCCGTCATGGGGCCGATCTCCACGGGACTCGGCGAAATCTTCATGTGGACCGTGGAAGCCGGAAAAGACCGGCGGAAACCCGATGGCTCGCCCTATTCCCTGACCGATCTCCGGACCCTCCAGGACTGGATCATTCGACCGCAATTGCGCACCGTGCCCGGCGTGGCGGAGGTAAACAGTCTCGGGGGCTACGTGAAACAATTCCACGTCACTCCCTATCCGGAAAAACTCATCGCCTTCGGTTTGAGTTTCGCGGACATTGTTTCCGCACTGGTAAAAAACAATTCCAATACCGGTGCGGGTTATATCGAGCACAGCGGGGAACAATATCTGATCCGCGCTCCCGGACAGGCGGGCTCCCTGGCGGACCTCCGCCAAATCGTGGTGGGAGCCCACAAGGGAGTCCCCATTCACATCCACGACGTGGCGGAAGTTTCACAGGGATCGGAATTGCGGACCGGAGCCGCCACGCAAAACGGGAGCGAAACCGTGTTGGGAACCGTATTCATGCTGATCGGCGAAAACAGCCGGACGGTTTCGCTCCGGGTCGAAGAAAAGTTGCGGGACATCAACAAAACCCTGCCGGAGGGGGTCACCGCCCAGCCGGTTTATAACCGGACACGGCTCGTCGACGCCACGCTGGCAACGGTGCGGAACAATCTGGCGGAGGGAGCGGTGCTGGTGATTGCGGTTCTGTTCCTTCTATTGGGAAATTTCCGCGCCGCGGTCATCACCGCCCTCGTCATTCCCCTGTCCATGTTGTTCGCGGTGACGGGAATGGTAAGTCATCGGGTTAGCGGCAACCTCCTCAGCCTGGGCGCCATCGATTTCGGCATCATCATCGATGGCGCCGTGATCATTGTCGAAAACTGCATCCGCCGGCTGTCCGAAGCGGAAACCGGGCACGGCAGACCGCTCACCCCTCCCGAACGGTTGGGGATTGTGCAGAGAGCGACCCGGGAGGTGCTTCGGCCCAGCATTTTTGGGGTGGGGATCATCATGATCGTTTATGTGCCCATTCTCACCCTGACGGGAATCGAGGGCAAAATGTTCCGTCCCATGGCGTTCACCGTTCTTGCGGCATTGACCGGCGCCCTGCTTCTTTCCATCCTGTTTGTCCCGGCGATGATCACTCTGTTTGCCGGGAGAAAGCACGTGGAACGGGAAAACTTCTTCCAGGTTCGCGCCCGCAAATACCACGCCCCCGCTCTCCGCTGGGTCCTGCGTCACCGGGTTGCGGTGGTGGTGTCGGCGACGGTTTTGTTTGTCTCCAGCCTGGTCCTCGGGTCGACCCTGGGAAGCGAGTTTCTTCCCGAACTCGACGAAGGCGATCTTGCGGTTCATGCCCTGCGCATTCCCGGAACCAGCCTGACCCAGGCCATTTCCATGCAACATCAGGTCGAACGGAAGGTCGCCGAATTCCCCGAGGTGGACCGGGTGTTCAGTAAAATCGGCACCGCCGATATCGCCAGCGATCCCATGCCCCCGAGTGTGGCGGACGTCTTCATTATGCTCCATCCACGCCAGGATTGGCCCGACCCCACCCGGGACAAAAAGAATTTTATCCGCAATCTGGAAGCCGAACTGTCCCAGCTTCCCGGAAACAAGTACGAATTCCTGCAACCCATCCAGATGCGATTTAACGAATTGATTTCCGGGGTGAGGAGCGATGTCGCGGTGAAAATTTTCGGCGAGGACCTCGACATGCTGGTCTCCAGGGGAAAGGAAACGGCGCAGATTCTGGCGTCCATCCCCGGAGCCGCCGATGTCCAAATCGAACAGGTCACGGGTCTCCCGGTTTTTTCCGTCCAATTGAACCGCGAAGTCATGGCCCGGCTGGGGCTCAATGTCGCCGACGTTCAAGAGGTGATCGAAATCGCCATCGGGGGAAAAAAGGCGGGACTGATTTTCGAGGGGGACCAGCGCTCCGACGTGATCGTTCGTCTCCCGGAGTCCATCCGTACGGATCTGGAATCGATCCAGAAACTGCCTTTGCCCTTTCCCATTCATGAGCGAACGGACCACGATTTGTTTTCCCGGTTCGCGCCGGAACGGGGCAACCCTCCCGGGCCAGGAAGGATTTTTCTCAATGCCGTCGCCGACTTTCCCATCGTCCAGGGTCCCAACCAGATCAGCCGGGAAAACGGCAAGCGGCGTATCGTGGTGACCGCCAACGTGCGGGATCGGGATCTCGGTTCGTTTGTCCGCGAGGCCCAATCCGTCCTCGGTCAACGCCTCCAACTTCCGCCGGGTTACTGGCTTTCCTGGGGAGGAGAGTTCGAACATTTCCTGTCGGCTTCCCGCCGCCTCTGGATCGTGGTGCCCATCGCCCTGGTTTCCATCTTCTTCCTCCTGTTCACCGCGTTTCAATCGATCAAAAACGCCCTGCTCGTGCTCACGGGTATTCCGCTGGCATTGACGGGAGGAATCGTTTCTCTCTGGGTGCGGGGAATCCCCTTTTCGATCTCTGCCGCCGTGGGATTCATCGCGCTGTCGGGAGTGGCGGTGCTGAACGGGATCGTCATGATCTCATTCATTCAGAAACTTCGGGAAGAGGGCGTCCCCCTGGAGCAGGCGATCTTTGAAGGTTGCCTCGCGCGATTGCGCCCGGTGCTGATGACGGCCCTGGTGGCGGCGCTCGGCTTTATTCCAATGGCGCTCTCCACCGGAACCGGCGCGGAGGTCCAGCGGCCGCTCGCCACCGTCGTCATCGGCGGCATCCTCTCTTCAACGGTACTGACTCTGCTGGTTCTTCCCGCGCTTTATCACGCGGCGCACCACCGCGATGCGAAGGAAACGGAGGATTGAGGTTCAGCTGGTGGCGGGATTCAACCGTTTGACCAACCAGAAAATATCCAAAAGCGATTCCGTTGATAGAATTTGGAACCTATGTTAGAATTTCCTTGGGATTATCCCAACTGCCCGCCAAAATAATACGACCCATGACTGCAACCTCACTTCCGAATTTTGAAAATCCTCCTGTTGTTGAAGTTGTATTCGGAATCCAATTTAACCCCCTGAAAAAGTTTACTTCTCCTCATATTGGGTTACTTTGGCAACGTTATAAAGAAAAATATCCAAATTTTGAAGAGAAAGCCCCGTTGGCTCCCGCTGTTGAATCTTTCGGGGATTCTCCAAGCTTAAAATTGGAACTTTCGGGCCTTCCCCCATTACCCCGCGTGTGGTTTGTACATGAGAAAAAAAACGGGATCATTCAAATTCAAAAAGACCGATTTATTTATAATTGGAGGAAAGATTTACCCGGAGACGAATATCCAAGATATCCGGAGGTTAAGAACGTATTTCAAAACCATTTAACAACTTTTGATTCCTTTTTGCAGGAAAATGAAATTGGGCGAATCATTCCAAATCAGTACGAGTTAACGTATGTCAACCATATTTACCAGGGTGAAGGATGGACTGATCTAAATGACATCGGGAATGTGTTTGAAGACTTCAGTTGGAACTCGGCCGAAAAAAATTTTCTTCCCCAAATTTCAAACATCAATTTTAGAGTTTCTTTTGATTTGCCGAATTGCGAAGGAAGACTACACATTAAAGCGGTTAAAGGTCATATCCCAGATGAGAATAAATCTCTTTTGCGCCTGGATTTGAGTGTAATGGGAATGAGTCCAGACAAAACCGACAATGGCATGTGGAATTGGTTCGATACCGCCCGGGAATGGATTGTTAGGGGATTTGCGGATTTCACAAATAAATCCATCCAAAAAGATATTTGGAGGCGCAAATAAATGGGCGAGGGAAAATCAACATATGATTGTGAGCATTTTCCTGATTTACCTGAAATGGATTATGATGACAATTTAACTTATTCTTCCCCTCCCTCAAAAAGATGTTCAGGAATGGTTCATTTTATCCGAAGGGGATCGCAAGATAATGGCTTAGGCTTAGTGGTGGATGGGCAGGAAGAAAGACAAGAACTTGCAGTAATGTTTCACGCACAAAATCAGATTATTTTTTTTGATATAACAGATGAGCAGGAAGTGCATCTTAATGAATCTTCTCTAAGAAGTTCTCAAAGCATACCGTTTAATATTGATGAGGACCTTGAGGAAGAAATTGGCGGAATTTTTCCTTTGAATCATCATATAAAAATAATATCCGCCGAAAAAATAAAAGTAAATTTGAAATCACTACCACGCTGGAAACCAAAAATCGACCTGGGTTTTGAAGGGATGGAGCTGGGTGATGAATAGTGGGTGGTATGAAAGTGTCAACCAAAAC
>Ga0066640_10002935_pt1 | contig 10205 bp, 7 predicted proteins | sample CryGeyCG2114_020_2_FD_59505 | JGI IMG/M metagenome (GOLD analysis project Ga0066640, IMG submission 59505) | Groundwater microbial communities from aquifer - Crystal Geyser CG11_big_fil_rev_8/21/14_0.20 | ecosystem: Environmental > Aquatic > Deep subsurface > Groundwater | place: USA: Utah... | reverse complement strand
TGAGAACGAAGTTCGACCCGAAGTGCAACAGCACGCAGGGCGGCGCAGCCAATCCCACTCTGTTCGCCACAAAATCCATACAAATCTACGCAAACCCCTATAAATCCCAGTGTCTCAGCTTTAAGTTGACATTAAACTAGAAACCTGTATCTTGCACGCTAAGTCACCCGCGATAATTGCGGGATTCCTCGGCTACGTTGTTCTTTAGCTCTATTTTGGGTTTTTGACGGTTTAGGCGAGGTGATAATAACACGCCCAAGGAGACATAATGGCTACAGGTACAGTAAAATGGTTCAACCCGACCAAAGGTTACGGGTTTATTCAACCTTCAGACGGAGGTAACGATATTTTTGTTCACATCAGTGCATTGCAGAATTCTGGAATTCAAAGACTTGATGAAGGACAAAACGTTAGCTACGATCTTGAAGAGAATAGAGGCAAAACATCTGCCATTAATCTGAAATTAGCAGATTAATCTAAGATTTCTCATTTAGATTTGCACGAATAGAAAATGTTGCCAGTGATGCTGGCAGCATTTGTCTGTGTTTTTCCACATATTTATACGATTCTATCCGGTGATGCCCTTAGAGCTTTCTTGCGTCTGCGCTGAGTTTCTTCGTGCTGAAGAGGCGAAATTGGCGCTATCTCCGGTTTCAATATAATCCACCGAATTGCTACGCAGGTTATTCACGGCTTCAGCCATTTTTTCATTCTGTGTGCTTAATGCGATTTCTGCGGCTTGTGATTTTTCCGATGAACTATCATCATGCTTCCCTAATATGCTTTTTATAGATTTATCAAGCTGAGAATCTGCCTTGCTTTTCTCTTCTGCGGCTTTTTCATCAATCGCAGGAGCAGGAGCAGGCGGCACGGGCTTTTCGGGCGCGTTATTTATAACCGGAATAGACGGTTTATAATCTGCATTTGTTGCAACCTCGATAGTTTTGGCAACGCCATCTGTTTTTGTATAAATTTTTGAATAATTATTTATGAATGAGCCGATAGCCTGATTAAAATCGCCCTTTGGGTAGATATTTCCATTATTATCTATGTCAAGCCCGCTTTTTCCCAAGGTTAGCTCGGCGAGGCGGGTAAGTTCCTCTTTATCAATGCTGCTAGCTGTATTTTTCTCGGCAGGTTTAGCGCTAGGTTTATCACTAGGCTTTTCGGCGGCTTTATCAGCGCTTTTTGCCAGCATGGTTGGTGCATAATCGGCGGCCTTGGTATAGTGAATATCTATATGATTGCCTTCATCCAGCACAACCCAGCCTTCTTCCCGTGCCAGTTTTTTGAAAAGGCGCACATCATCCAAACCCCTTGTGCGCACATCAACTTTTTCACCGCTCATATGCTGAGAGATATAAATTCCATCATCAATTGCGCTTTGGATTACTTTGGTGATTTCCGATAATTGCTTTGCTGAATTGCCCTTATTATCCAAATAAGCTTGCTTCATCTTGCCGGCAACTTCCTTATTGCGATATATATCAACCCAACTAGCTCCCTTATCGTCCATATTTGATTTGATTGCTGCTGCCTGACGTTCAGCACCTCTGTAAGCTGAGGTGATTTCCGCCGTATCGCCGGTTTTATCATAATATTTCTTCATAAGCTTATTCAGGGCAGGCTCAACATTATCCTTTAATCCCTTCATATCAGGATTATGTCCGCTTGCCAGTGCATAGAATTTCTTTGAATTATCCGGCAAATATTCCGGTTCAGCAGATTTCTCAGGCTTGGCCTTGCTAGCTTGTGGTTTATCAGCTTGTGGCTTTCCCTTTAGGGGTTTGCCATTAGAATTCAGCGTGTCACTTTCAATAATTATTGCATCTCCCCGCATCAAGGCATTGGGAAATTCATTATCATCCCTCATAATGGGAATATCCAGAGGGTCTTTCTCTCCGGTTTCTATATATTTATCAATGTCATAATAATAGTCGCTCATTGCCATGCTATATTTGGTTTTGACACCGTTTACGACTTCATCGCGGGCATAGCTGTCTATGAGGTCAAAGCTCCCATTTTCTTTTACTCTGACCATCACCGGAGCTTCATCTATCAATGCGCGATATACGGCAGCGAAATGGCCGGTATTCCGCTCTACTTCAATTTCTAATTTGATATCACCATTAGCCAAATCTTCTTCCAGCGAGTGGAAGTTGAGGCTCAATATCTTATATATTGCTGCATCCAGAGATTTTGGATCATTGACGTTGGTTTTTACCATATGCAAAGCTTACAATAAAAATATTAAGAAAAAATTACTATTCTTAGAAAGTGATTAACTTATTTTATGGTCTTGACGGGTTTCCCAAAATAATTGCCCTGCATATAATCAACGCCATATTCCATGAGCAGTTTTGCATCCGAGCCGGAATTAACATGCTCGGCCACGGTTTTTAGCCCTAAGCCACTGATAAAGCTTACTAATGACCTGATAAGCAATTGATTGTGGCGGTTGTTCTGCAAGTCTTTTATCAATGAGCCGTCAATTTTTATCATATCGAATGAGAGGGCTTTAATTTGTCGGAATGAGGTGTAGCCTGAGCCAAAATCATCCAATGCTACGGAAACTCCGGCTTCTTGTATGGTGTCGATAAAATATGCAGTTTCGGTTAAGTTATATGCGGCAGCAGTTTCGGTGATTTCAACAATAAGTCGGGATGCGCAGCTTGGTGTTATTTTTTCAAAAAAAGTTTTTATCCATTGCTTATTGCCGATAGTGAGGTTTGAGATATTCAAAGCCAAATGCACGTCTTCATATTCATTGAGTGCATCAATGGCCATTCCCAGCGTTTTTATATCAATAGAATCAATGAAGCCCATTTTTTCGGCAATCGGGATGAAGCTTCCGGCGGATTCTAATTTGCCGTCTTTGTCTGCAATTCTGAGCAGACATTCATAGTGAGAGATTTTTCCGGTTTTTGTCTCAATTATCGGTTGATAGGCGAATTTTAGAGATTCGCTGGAAAGTGCGCTATTAATCTCATTCGCTAATTGCATTTCGGTTTGCGATTTCTTCTGAAGTTCGGCTTGCTCATCATTAGCGCTGAAAATTGCATTTTCGCGAGGGTTCATAACTGTGGAAAAGGCTTTGTCCAATATCTCTTCGGGAGTTTCATTTTTGATTGTGAAATAGCACATATTGGCTGCGATATGAAAATTCTTGTTCAGAAGGCTTTTTGTACCGAATTCACGTGTGGTTTTTCTGATAAGCGCATCAATTTCAATAAAGCTCTTGGCGGGGATGCTATCAAATATAAATGCAAGCTGGTCATCCTGAATGCGGAATGCGGATACCTCCGATTCAACATTATCTTTTATATTATCCATGAGCAATAATACTAAACGCCGCACTTCCAGATGCCCCAAAACCAATGTGAGCATATACATATTCTCGATTAGGATAAAATAGAAGATTTGCTCGGAATCCTTTGGGCGCTCCTCCAGATGGCGAACACATAAATCTAGGCCGGAAATGTGTAGCGTGGGGGCTTGCGAGCTATTGGCTTTTGATTTTCTCATTTTTCAACTAAAGGTTATATGCCTATGAATGATTGAATATAATTAAAATTCAATTAATTTATACTTCCCGTCATCCGATTTAACGATTTTTATAGCGAAAGCTTCCTGCGCTTTTTGGTTGAGGCGATGAATATGGGTTTCAACAGTTCTCGTATTAGTATCGGCAGAATAGCCCCAAACATTCTGCAATATCTTTTCCTTGCCCGAATTAGGGGATTGGTGGAGGAATTTGATTAATTCCACTTCCTTGCCGGTTAGTTGCGCCTTCTTGCTTTCTTGCGATAATTGCTGCTTACGGGTTTCGCAAATAATTCTACCGATTGGAATTGCGGTATCTGCAACATATTCTATGCAAGTTATGATATCTCCGAGTTTGTACGGGGTAGTGGGGAGCGCGGCGGCTTTTATAGCAAAATCCGCCTTTTTTGGGGAATCTGTGAGTTCGTAATTTTGTAGATTCTCAGAAAGCGCTGATGCAACTATATCGGGAAGGTTTTCAATATATATTTTCTGAGGATTCGTCATACAAGGTTCATTCGCTATTATCCAGATTGAAGATGTTGTTGAAATATTTATTGATTATATTCTCCGTATCAAGCAATCTTTTTGCAATTCTGTCAAAGTCATTTTCACCAAAGCTTTGTGCGATAATATTCTTCTGCGCTTGGGTGGCATGTTCGGGATCAAATCCAACCTGACTTAACAGCCTTGTGATTGATTGCAAATCACGCAGAAATCCATAACTTTCTTCCAGCTCATTGCCCATATGGTTGGATATCACTGATTCGGATTTTAAAACATGCCAGAATGTCTTGTTATTTAATTCCAATATCTCTGCAAATCTGCGTGATTCGGTTAATCTGAAATATTGAATGATGAATTCGATTTCAAAAAAACCGCCTTTTGCATATTTTAAATCCCATGGGTTAGCATCGGTGAAGGATTGAGCAATCTTCCCACGCATATCCCAAATATCTTTGGCAAATTTTTTTTTGTCACGCTCTTGAGTCAATACACTGAATATATAATCCGAAAGCTCTTTTTGCAGGTTTTTATCACCTGCAATTGTCCGTGCTTTGGTGAGAGCCATATATTCCCAGCTCCATGCCGCATCATTATAATATTTCTGGAACGCTTTATAAGAAGTTGCTAGCGAGCCTTGCGCTCCCGAAGGACGCAGTCTGGTATCAACATTATACAAAACTCCATCCTCGGTTAATGTATTGATTTCACTATTGAAATCTTGTGCAATTTTGAGGAAATATGATGAGGCATTAGCATCATTGGAAGAATAGACGAAAACCAAATCAAGGTCAGAGCCAAACATTAATTCATAATTGCCGAGCTTGCCTAATGCTACAATTGCAATTTCTCCCTTAATATCGCTTTGATGACGTTTTTTGACCAGACTCAGAACATTAGAAACCACAATATCGGCGATATTTGAAAGATGCACTCCGGCTTCTTTTTTGGGAACAAGGTTTTTCAAAAGCCTGATACCAACCTGAAATTCCATATCATGTTTCCAGCGATGGATGATTTTCATTTTTTCTTCAAATGTTTTTCCATGGGATAAAGCTAATTCGATGCTTTCCAGCAATGAGGCAGAATCGGGGAAATCACTATAAAAATCGGAGGAGAGAATTCTCGTAACCAGCCCCGGTGAGCGGCTGAAATTTTGTGCAAGCCACGGGGAATTTCCCATTATCTCAGCGATTAAATCAATCAATTCAGGTTTAGTTTCAAATAGAGAAAATAGCTGCACGCCGGAGGGCAGGGTAGTCAGGAAATCATCAAATTTCACGAAGGCGATGTCCGGCTCGCTGCTTTTTGCGAATGATTCTAGGATATTTGGGGTTAGCTCGGTGAGAATCTCGCGCACACGCTTAAATCTGGTTGCGCGTCTTCTGCCATGATGCCAACCACGAATAATTTCGCAGACTCTTTCCGCGTTTTTAAAGCCCATTTTGCCGATAGTGAGCAATGTTTCCGGATCGTTTGAAACTCCGGTGAATACCAAATTGCCACTTGCCCCAAGGCTGGGTGATTCCGTAAATAATCTTGCATAATAACCCTGTACCAAGGCTAAGTTTTTGCGCAAATCGGTGGAGAATTCTTGCGGTGAATCATAGCCCATAAAGATAGTGAAATTATCAAATTCCTCGCGTTGTAAGGGTAGGGTGTGAGATTGCTCATCCGCCACCATTTGCAAGCGATGCTCAATATTGCGATAAAATTCATAGGCGTGGATTAAATCTTGCGCCGCTTGCTTTGTGATATGCTTTTCCTTCTCTAATTCCAGCAGCACCGGACAAGTGGATTTTCCACGCAAAAGCTCATTTCTGCCACCCCAGATTAATTGCTGAACTTGCGCAAAAAATTCAATCTCACGAATGCCGCCTTTGCCAAGCTTGATGTTATAGCCCAGCAACGTATCAGGCTTAAAATCAGTGTTGCTATCAATTTGGCGTTTGATGGAATGGATATCTTCAATCGCCTCGAAATCCAGATATTTACGCCAAATAAAGCTGCCAAGGAATTGCAAATAATCCTGCGCCACGCTTTCATCTCCTGCGACAAAACGGGCTTTTATCATTGCGGCGCGTTCCCAGTTTTGTCCGACATTCTCATAATAAACTTCGGCGGAATTGGTGGAAACTGCAATGGCGGTGGAATATGGGTCGGGGCGCAGACGCAAATCCACACGGAAAACATAGCCATCGGCAGTGCGCTGTTGCAAAATATGAACCATATCGCGGGTTAGGCCGATAAAAAATTCTTTTGCCGGAATTGTGCCGGAATAGTTTGACTGCTCGGCATCATAAAGCGCGACAAGGTCGACATCGCTGGAATAATTCAGCTCACGTCCGCCCAGTTTTCCAACGGCCATGATGATTAAGCCGGAATCTTCAAGGCTGAAATCTGCAAATAAATTATCTCTGGTTTTGCTGTAAATCAGAAACTCCAATGTTTTCTGGATGGCGATATCGGCGAAATCCGATAATGCTCCGGTGACTTCTTCCAAATTCCATTTGTTGGTAATATCTGCAACGGCAATCAGCAGGGAAATCTTCTGCTTCATCACCCGCAAATAGCTCATAATTTCATTTTGGTTGGATTCAGTAACATCAAAATTTTCTATCTCGGCGATAACTTCATCAAAACATTGCCGATATCCGCGCTTGAACACGTCACAGACAAAATCTTTTTGCCGTGTCATCAATTGCGAGAGATATGTGCTATTGCCAAATGTTGCCATAATCACATCCTGCGGCACATAATCTTCACTTTTGAACAGCTCAAGCCCAACTTTCGCCATTTCCGGATTGGAAGCTTTTGGAATCTTGATAAAACTCTTATTTGGGTTCATAACGGCAGAATGTTATTTAATAAGAAAGCATTTAGCAGATTACTGCCGGTTTTGAAACAAATTCCTCTGGGCAGGGTGCTTACCTCGGTGCTTTTAACTGCAACTATAATTTCTGCGGTGTTTACTTATGTGGTGCTGACCAATCCCAGCTTGATAGATTTTACCACCGATCCTGCCTTTCAAAGCTCGTTATTAATCGTGAATTTGGGGCTGTTGCTATTATTGGCAATCCTCATTTCGCGCAAGCTGGTGAAGCTATGGCTAGTGCGTGGAACAGGGCGCAAAGGCTCGCGGCTTTTACTGAAGCTGGTTTTTATGTTCAGCCTTGTGGCGATTGTTCCGGCGATTATTGTCGGGCTTTCCTCGTCATATTATCTCAATCTCGGGATAAAATCATGGTTTGATGAGCGTGTGAGCCATGCAATTGTGGAATCGGTTGCGGTGGCAGATGCCTATTTGGAAGAGCATAAAAAGGTGATTAATGCCGATGCGGTGAATCTTGCAAATGAGATAAGCAATAATGCTATACAATTTGCGTTTAATCAGGAGAAGCTCAACAATTATCTGACCATGCAGGCAACAAGAAGGCTGCTGGCAGAAATCGTTTTATTTCAGGATGAAAAAGTTGTGGCATCATCGCAAATCGGCATGTCGCTTGACCCATTGCAATCAATAAATCCTGAAAAACTTGCCGAGGCTGAGGGCGGGAATGTTGTTGTGCTAAGTGATAGTAATGACAAGGTGACAGCTATCGTTAAGATGAACACCTTCAATGATACATATTTGCTGGTGAGTAGATTTGTGGATTCACGCGTTGTTTCGCATACTAGGCGCGCGCGCGGTGCGGCGGCGGAATATATGAAGCTCAAGCGCCAGATTGCCGATTTCCAAATAAACTCCACCATATTCTTTGTAATAATCGCACTATTCCTGTTGCTAGCTGCGGTTTGGGTAGCATTTCTTTTTGCCGATAAGCTGGTTGCGCCGATTAGCAATCTTGTTTCTGCCACGGATAGAATCAAGCGTGGAGAATTTACCGTGCGTGTGAAGGAGAATTCAGGAAAGGATGAAATCGGGACTTTGAGTCATTCCTTCAACCAGATGGCGGAGGAGCTGGAAAAGCAAAAGCGCGGGGTGATAATCGCCAATCGTGAAGCTGAGGAAAAGCGTCAATTTAATGAAGCTTTGCTGGGTAGTATTTCAAGCGGGGTGATTGCGATTAATGAGGATAAGCGAATTGAGCTGTTGAACGCCTCGGCAAAGGAGCATTTATCGCTGGGTGATAATGCGCTGGGAAAATATCTGAAGGATGTTATTCCGGAATTTAATGAGGCATTTGAGGAGTTTCGCGAGCGCCCGACCAAAGCTCTGCAAAAGCAGGTGACATTGCGGCGCAAAGCCAAGCGTATGACCTATAACGTACGGGTTAATCCGCATATGGAGAATAATGCAGAAGGCTATGTGATGACTTTTGATGATGTTTCTGAATTGCTTTCAGCGCAGCGCTCGGCAGCATGGTCGGATGTGGCACGTAAGATTGCGCATGAAATCAAAAACCCGCTAACTCCGATAAATCTATCCGCACAGCGTTTGGCCAAAAAATTCCTAAAAACTATTCCTGAAGAAGATAAGGAGAATTTTGAGGGCTACACTAACACCATCACACGCCACACAGCCGATATTGCGCGGATTATCGGGGAGTTTTCCGATTTTGCCAAGCTGCCGGGGCCAAAATTCACGAAAACCGATATTTCTGAACTGTTAAAAGATGCGATATTCTCAGCCAAGGTCGCGCATTCAAAAATTACATTTGATTTGGATATGCCCGACAAGATGATGACTATTGCCGATGCCGGACAAGTCACTCAGGTTTTGACCAATGTCATTAAAAACGCTGCTGAATCAGTGAAAGCCGTGCGTAAAACCGGTGGAAAAATCTCGATGAAAGCGGAATATGATAATGAAATCATAATTACCATCAAAGATAATGGCGGAGGATTTCCTGAGGAGTTGCTCGATAGGCTCACCGAGCCATATGTAACGACAAGGCAAAAAGGCACGGGGCTGGGGCTGGCAATTGTGAAAAAGATTATGGAAGATCATTCCGGCAAAATTGAGCTAAGCAATGTTAGATCGGGCGCGCAGGTGGTTTTGACGCTCCCTGTGCTGTGATGATTCTAAACCGCTAGCGGCACAATTCCGAGTTTATCAAAAAGTTGTTTATCTTCATTTTCCTGCGGGTTTGGCGTGGTTAAAAGCTTCTCGCCATAAAATATGCTGTTTGCACCTGCCAGAAAGCACAAAGCCTGAGTTTCGTCCGACATCTCTTCACGTCCGGCAGAAAGGCGAACTGCGGATTTCGGCATGGTAATGCGCGCAACGGCAATGGTGCGGACGAAGTCCAGTGCTGAAACTTCGCTATTTTCTGCAAAAGGCGTGCCCTCAACTTTGACCAGCATATTTATCGGCACAGATTCGGGGTGAGTGGGCTGGTTGGCAAGCGTGAGCAACATCGAGGCTCTATCTTCCACAGATTCCCCCATGCCGACAATACCGCCGCAGCAAACTTTCATCCCGGTTTCGCGGACATTTTCCAGCGTGTCCAGCCTATCCTGAAATGTGCGGGTGGTGATGATATTGCCGTAATATTCAGGTGAAGTGTCAATATTATGGTTATAATAATCCAGCCCTGCCTCTTTCAATTCGGAAGCTTGTTTTTTGTCGACCATGCCCAGAGTCATGCAGCTTTCCAGCCCCAAATCCTTTACTACCTTGACCATTTCGATAAGCTTAGGCATATCACGCTCTTTGGGGGAACGCCACGCCGCACCCATGCAAAAGCGCGATGCTCCTGCGGCTTTGGCTTTGGTTGCTTCCGCGCGGACTTTTTCCACTTCGTCAAGCTTGGTGGCTTTTACGGGCGTATCATAATGGGCGGATTGCGGGCAATATTTGCAATCCTCGGCGCAGCCGCCGGTTTTGATGCTCATCAATGTGCTGATTTGCACCGCGTTTGGATTGTGATATTGGCGGTGAACGGTTTGCGCCTTAAAGATTAAATCATTGAAGGGCAGGGCGAATAGGTCTAGTATTTCGGGCAATTGCCAATTATTACGAATTTCGGTCATGGACAAATACCTACAGCAGAAAACAGATGATTTGAAGCAAAAAAACCTCTTTCGTGCGCCGAAGGGCGAATGGGGCGGGGATTGGTTGGATTTCACTTCAAATGATTATCTTGGATTGGCGCAGCATCCGCAAGTGATTGCGGCGGGGGCGGTGGTATTGCAGAAATATGGCGCGGGTGCGC
>Ga0066640_10002933_pt1 | contig 10207 bp, 10 predicted proteins | sample CryGeyCG2114_020_2_FD_59505 | JGI IMG/M metagenome (GOLD analysis project Ga0066640, IMG submission 59505) | Groundwater microbial communities from aquifer - Crystal Geyser CG11_big_fil_rev_8/21/14_0.20 | ecosystem: Environmental > Aquatic > Deep subsurface > Groundwater | place: USA: Utah... | reverse complement strand
CGAACAAGTACCGATGATTCATTTCGCATCATCTAGGGCAATGAATACGCTCGTTCATTGTGTTTGCATTATCTTCAATGTTTCTTGTAACGAATCGATGGTATGTTTACCGATAGGGGAGAGGGGAGCAAGCGTTTCGAGATAACTTTGGGAGTACGTTTCCAAAAGCTGTTCAGTAAGCGGCTGAATAGTATACATCTACAGACACAAAAGGAACGTAAATTTTACTGCTTAGGTTCGATAATTTCTGGTTTTCCTCTCCGAGAGAGCCACTTCGCTCTGATAAACAGTCTATACTGTCGTGATTGTTGTAAGACACCAAACAGGGTTGTAGTAACGATATACAAACCTATAGATGCCGGCATACCCCGCACGAAAGCTCCCATCATTATTACGAAAAAGATATTCATCGATCACATCATCTTGCTCATATCTGGCATACCTTTCGTATCCATACCTGGTAGTTTCGCTGGTTGATTGCCTTTGAACATTGTGGTCATTTTCATCTGGACATACATAAGGACCGCTGCCAAGACCGTCAAAACAACGTTTTGTGCCTGTAACAAATCCAGTCCAAAAAAGTTGGTATCGATTTTCGTAAGATCTACATGCAGGAAACTTAAAAAGCTATATACTTCAGCAGGTGTATTCCCTAGAGATATATCTTTGACAGTTCGAAAAAGTCCCAGAAAGACCGGTATCTGGATCAACATACTCAAACAGCCTTTGAGTGGTCCGCCACCGGATTTTTTGAACATACCCATCATCTCTGAAGACATACGAGAGGGATCATCTTTGTGTTTTTCTTGAATCTCCTGCATTTTTGGCTGAAAGTCAGCCATACCTTTTTGCATATCAGTTGCAGCCATAGCACTTTTGACGAGGAGTAGTCTGATGATGAGGGTCAGGAGGATGATCGCTACACCAAGATTACCTCCAAATATAGCTAACAGGACGATAAGTATGTTGAATATAGGACGTTTCACTATCTCGATCCACAGCAAAGACAAGGGATTCATAGAAAGAAGAGAGAACTAAAAAGTAGTACGATACTTTGTATATCAGTTGTAAGCATAAATGCAACCAGAAGACTAGCCAAAACTAGGCCGATATACTATTTTTCATATATCGCAAGTCTATATCAAGGGGGTTCACTTTTTTTCTTGATTAACATAACTAGAAGCAAACAAGTAGATTAATACTTTCATACCTTTTGAAGGCAATCTCAATCTAAAAAATTCATTACTATCTTATTAGTAATAAAAAAATAAAGCTACATATATAGCTATATAGGTGGTTCACTTAATATTGTTATGTGCTTTTCTTACTTTTTTCGAAACTTTCTATCACGTCGTCGATACTTCCCTTGTACATAAAGAACTCTTCTGGAATTTCGTCACATTCACCGTTGATTAACATTTCAAACGATCTGATTGTGTCATCGAGCTTGACAAATGCACCAGGAAAACCCGTGAACTGTTCAGCTACATGGAATGGCTGACTCATAAACTTCTCTATTTTTCTTGCTCTGTATACCGCTTGTTTATCTTCAAACGAAAGTTCTTCCATTCCCAAGATAGCAATGATATCCTGAAGTTCTTTGTATCTCTGAAGAATTTCCTGTGTCTTTTTGGCGATACTGTAATGTTTTTCCCCGACGACTTCCGGTGAAAGGACTGTAGAGGTACTGTCGAGCGGGTCGACCGCAGGATAAATGCCTTTTTCCGAGATAGCTCTACTAAGGACAATCGTTGAATCCAGATGCGCAAAAGTTGTCGCTGGAGCAGGATCGGTCAGGTCGTCTGCAGGGACGTATACTGCCTGTACTGATGTAATTGATCATTTGTCCGTAGAAGTGATTCTTTCCTGTAGCGTACCCATGTCGGTGGCTAAGGTAGGTTGGTATCCTACTGCAGAAGGGATCCTTCCCAAGAGGGCTGAAACTTCAGCTCCAGCCTGAGTAAATCTGAAGATATTATCGATAAAGACAAGTACATCTTTACCTTCCCTGTCTCTGAAGTATTCTGCCATAGTCAATCCGGTCAATGCTACTCTCAGTCTAGGTCCTGGGGGCTCGTTCATTTGTCCATAGACCATTGCTGTTTTGTCGATCACACCTGAATCTTTCATCTCATGATACAGATCGTTCCCCTCTCTGGTTCTTTCGCCTACACCGCAGACGACAGAGACACCACTATGTTCTTTTGCAATATTGTGGATAAGTTCTTGCATGATGACTGTCTTTCCCACTCAGGCTCCTCCAAAGAGACCTACTTTCCCTCCTTTAAGTACCGGAGCAAGGAGATCGATGACCTTGATGCCTGTTTCGAGTGTTTCTGCAGTAGTAGATAGGTGTGTAAAATCGGGGGCGTCACGATGGATAGGCCGTTGTTCTACTCCCTTGACTTGATCAGTTCCGTCGATGGTTTCTCATAGGACATTGAAAATATGTCCGAGGACTTCAGGACCGACCGGGACGGAAATGGGGGCTCCGGTAGCTATGACCTCATCACCTCTTTTAAGTCCATCCGTAGAGGTCATAGCAATACCTTTCACATAGCCATTTTCAAGCTGTTGGAGTATCTCTATGACGACTTCTTGACCATCAGCATTTTTTGAATTTGTTCTCACCGCATCATAGATACTGGGAAGTGAGCTTTCAAAGTGCATATCTACAACGATACCTCTGATAGCACTGATAGTTCCTTGAGACATAAGTGGAAGAGAAAAATAAAATATATTATATGCTAGTATACTTTCAGGAAGAGTTAAATAGTTTTTATTTTTCATCTTTTTTTTCTATGTATTCTTGCATGACTTCACCGAGTGCCTCGAGTAGGAGATCATACTTTTTGTCTCATCATGAAGGTAGAGGTGGTTGATTTTCATACGTTGGATGCCCACTAAGACGATGTTTTCGCTGTAAAAGTTGACTTATCGTTTGTAGTGGCTGGTTGACACGTTTAAACATATATGTGACATCTTCTACTTGCAAACTAATATCTCAAAGATGAAAGATCGATTCTCGCACTCAGGTATATTTTTGCTGAATACTTTCTATCGCTACCCACTGAAGCACAGACATACTCTTGGCAAACGGACTATTTCGTCTAAAGAGTATCAGTCAAGCGTTGGTGACGACTAATGCGTCCAAATAATCATCTATCAGGCGATATAAACAACTTCCATAAACAGCAATTACAAGAACGGAAGTAATCCAACGAATGATCTGTCCGTCTATCCAGGGGAGAGATCGTGCTAGACTACTTAATCAAATGATCATCACAAGTAAGATAAGATGTTTACCTATCAGCTCCCGATATAGGAAAGGATCATGTCCGATTACTTTTTTTATAGAAAAATCTGGAAGATATGAACTGACAAGAGCTGCTTGCAGAGAAAGATCAGACATGTCTGCACATAGATAAATGTATAAAAAGAGTATCCCTGTTTCAGGTTAGGATTTCTTCATTTTTTCCATTTTCTTCTGTTTTTCAATAAATTTCTCCATTCTTCCTTTCACAACCTTGGTCTCTTTTTTCCCGGTATAGACAGGATGACAACTGGGACAGATCTCTGTTTTTATCGGTCCCGGAACAGTGGCATTGACCGTAAAGTTTGCACCACAGATACAATTTACTTCTACGTTTTCATAGTACTGTGGATGAATTCATGATTTTGGCATTCTACAAAGAATAATAAAGAGTGAAATAATAATATAAGGCTTTCTATACTTCAATACGGGATTTAAGTAGGTAGTATTTATTTCAAAACTTTTAATTATATATTGAAGGATCAGTTTACTGAGAACATTCGCAACTTCAAGAGCCGCATCCATCGGTATAGTAGTTCCCATATGCTACTTTGTCTTCCGTACGATCATATGCAAATACTTCAGGTTTTCCACCGAACCGTACCTGTATCTCTTGGTCAACCTCTTCGGGTAACTCACTTGCATGGACTAGATTGTGGATAGATCTAGCTTCCAGATTAGCAATCAATGGAGTATCTACCGAGTAGTCTGCACGAATAGATCCGACATCTGCTTTACTTGGTAAGGTATGACCAACAATTTTTCTAATCATCGTGACTGCCTGTAACCCCTCGATAATCATAGCGACCGATGGTCCACTGGTTAAATAGCCGACAAGTGATTCAGCAACACTTCTTCCAATAACGCTTTTGTCCAAAGTTCCGAGCACTTCTTCAGGATTCAAGTCAAGTCCATCGAAACTACTTAGACTTTTTTCTCCCAGGCGTGCGATCCAGGCATCGTCTTGCATGGGGTAGTGTGCTCTGACTTGTTCTTCAGTTGCCCGTATCATTTTCATCGCTATGACTTTTAGTCCTCTGCATTCAAATTTACTGATAATAGTTCCTATAAGCCCTCTCATAACGCCATCTGGTTTGATCAGGACAAATGTTTTTTCTCTTTTGTACGTATTGATTACTTGTTGTATTTTGTTCATACTATTTGTGTACAAAAATAAAAAAGTAGCCGATGCTGGACGCATTGATAGCTATTTTAGAAATGAATACAAGATCAAGGAAACCGAATATATCACGTCAAAAAAACACAGAAATAAAATACTAAATTTCTTTTGGACTTTCCATGTTTATGTACCTCAGACACTATTTTTTATCATTTTCCAATTCTATCACGATATTTTGATCTTTATGTTCCTGAGTTATCTCAGGCTCTTTGCCTCTCAGGATGAGGATAGCTACCAAGATTGTAATCACACCTGGAAGAATAATTCGTAACGGAGTTAACATAATTAGATTGTAGACAGTTGGGATAGCTGAAAAATTTTGGGCAAGCGTTTTCAATCCTTCCAACGAAACAAGTTGATTACCAAAGATGGCCATAGAAATACTGAGCATGATACTAATGATAGTACACGGTAGAAAGATGAGGGTCAGAAGTCGTCTCATGGCTTCATTTCTTATTTTACCTATACCGATACGTGATTTAGTGACCAAGAAGATAAGTAGCACAAAATAGATAGAAAGCAACAATGTTGGTTTCCCTGCAATCAGAAGCTTCCCAAATCGGTGTTGAAGACCATCAACTCGCCTCACCACGTTTCCTACCAATAGGCTACTACTTATTAGATCTATGAAATTACTGAATGCAAGGATAATACTTGCAATCAGATAGTTTGCCATGATTATCCTGATCATCCTTTCTAGTCAGAGGATCAATGACAAGATAGCTATCATGCCAGCTACGGCAAAGATTGCGGTAAACAGATATTGTTCCATAAGTCGCTCTTGATAAAAAGATAAATGAGTAATTATAAAAAGAGACTATGTAGTATACCAATTGAGATGGAAATAGCATCAAAAGTGTATATACTTTTTCGCGCTGCGGATGCAAGTCTAGAGCAGGGTAAGAAATATGAATACTTTTGTAGCACATTAGGTACAAGGCGACAAGTGGTTAAAACTACTCCCAAACTCTTGAAACCTAGGTGATTTCTTATCTTTTCGTTCTTCTTTACGTATGGACATTTCAAGAATCAGAGATTTTCTCAATTACATTCCGGAACTTAGCCAAACGCCTAAGAAGCTTTTTGATATTGTTTTTTCTCAAGCAACCTACCTCAATGCTACTGATCGCGAACAGGTTAAAAAAGCATTTTTGTTTGCTGAGCGTTTTCATCATGGTGTACTCAGACATTCTGGAGAACCATATATGATTCATCCTGTCAAAGTACTGGAGTTTCTTTTGGAACTCCATCCCGATGTGGTCACTATGCAGGTTGCTCTCCTGCATGACGTGATTGAAGATACATCTGCAACCTATGAACAAGTCAAGAAGGAATTTAGTGAAGAAGTAGCGGATTTGTGTGTTGCACTCGAGAAGGTAGCGAAGGTGAGATACAGATGAGAGGAAAGACATATCGAAACATTGAAAAAAACATTTCTTGCGATGGGGCAAGACTTGAGGGTGATTATCATTAAACTTGCTGACCGTGTGCACAATATCCAGACGTTACATTATCATCCTTCCAGACAAAAAAAACAAAGAATAGCAGAGGAAACCTTGAAAGTATATGTACCTATCGCCAAAAGGCTATGATTATACATCTATCAAGGATTGCTTGAAAATGGTGCTTTTTATCAGTTAAATCCGAAAGAATACAAGAGGATATCGGATTGGCTCCTGAAAAATTACGGTGACGTAGACCAGATGAAGGAGAAAGGTATAGCAAGGCTTCAGGAGATCTGCAGTGAGGATGGTGTCCCTCCGATAGAAGTCTTGGGAAGATTAAAAAGTCCCTATAGAATCTTCACGAAACTCCAAAAGTATAACACGCAGGATAGTTCGAAAGTGATGGATGTTTTGGCTTTCAGAGTCATCACTACTTCCATAGTAGATTGCTATAGCGACTTGGGCGCTATACATAAACATTTCACGCCTATCTTCGCAAGGATGAAGGATTATATAGCACTACCCAAATCAAATGGATACAAAAGCTTACATACAACAGTACTCGGTATGTTTTCTTTACCGGTAGAGATACAGATTAGAACGGAAGAGATGGATCATATTGCTAATTATTGAGTAGCAGCACATTTTGCCTATTCAGAAAATAGAGCACCGGTACAAGTATCCTACGCACAGGCGGCGTGGATAGAAAAACTGCAGACTCTCGTTCAGAGGTATCAAGAGCCTGATACCGACAGGGAAAAGTTTAGGTATGAGTTAGATATAGAAATTTTGCATAAAAACATTTTTGTCTATACTCCCAAAGGTGATATTATCGAACTACCGCAAGAAAGTACTGTTTTAGACTTTGCTTTTAGGGTTCACTCTGATGTAGGATTGAAATTCAAAAATGCTATCGTCAACAACAAGATTGTACCTATAGATTTTAAACTTAAAACGGGTGATATAGTTGATATCCAAACATTCAAAAATAAATTTACCGCTACCAGATGATGGTTACAGTTTTTGCATACGCCAAGTGCAAAAAATAAATTGAATAAGTTTCTCAGAACACAGGAAAAAGAAGAAATACTTGGAGAGTTAACAATACTCATAAATACCAAGCTTCAAGAACTGCATCTACCATTACTAGGTGCCAAAGACGATAAAATTAGTAAACAGTATGATAAAGAATGATTTGAACAAATGTTTTTCAAAATACGTGATAGACAGCTCTCTATCACCAGATTGATTAGACAAGCGTATGGCGATGCAATAGTCAAGCAATTGCCGAACATGTCCTTGCAGATTATCCAAAGGAAAAATGAATCTGCTAGATTATTAAGCAAACAAACTTCTCAATGAGTAGTGATTGATGGTGACAAAACGATGGATGTGATCCTCTGTCCAGAATGTAAACCAACCCGTACGAAACAAATTATTGCCAGATCAGGTAAAGATGGAATAAAGATACATACACTTACCTGTCATGCATTGGAGACTATCGGGGTGAGTAAACTCCTGGAGGCGCATCGACAAGGATCGCAGTTGTCTCTGTATCGTTATGCCCTGATCTTGTATATGATGGACAAACCGGGCATGCTACTTGAATTACTTAAAATATTTGAACAGCTTGCGATCAACGTAATTAGTCTTAAAACAGGTGAAAGAGGAAACAAAGATCAAAGAGAAATATTTTTGACGATAGAGGTCAGTAATCCTTCAAAAGTTGCTTTTGTGCTTAGTGATTTGAAAAATAGAAAGAAATTAATAAAGATCGTTTCATCACATTTTGTGGTTACCACATAGCTATTTGTTCTGATATTTATTTTGTTTATTTCCTCATGAATCTTGATTTTGTGCAAACAGATCTCCAAACATTGTGGATATTATTGATCTGACTCTTTGTGTTTTTCCGGGTCTATAGCTTGCTTTGGGTAGCTAAAGATATTTCCCGAAGAACCTCGCATACTGGTATGCAAATCCTTTCGATCATCGTAATTGTTATTTTCACTCCCATTATCTGATTGCCTATCTACTTTCTAATCAGACCTATCCAGCGCAAAGATATGTTGCTTCAGCAAGAGGAGCTTTTGGATTACCTGGAAAGTCAGACAATCATTTGCCAAGCATGTGGTGGTGTCAATGCGCATGAATACGAGTTTTGTGTATTTTGTGGTGAAAAGATCAAGCATGTCTGTAGTTGATGCAAAAAACAGTATGCTATAAACTACTTGTACTGTCCCTACTGTGCACAAAAATCCAATCTGACTGATATAGATTAAACATAATATTTGACTCTCACAAGCATATGATTTTTGGACGGTATAACCACTCGCCTGTAGGCAAAAAAAACTATCTGGTAGTTGTACTACTAAGTGTTCTTTTACTCCTTGTGGGTATAGCGGTATCATTACGAGTAAACCGTTTGCATCAATCATGGTCGGTGCAGGATGCAACTCAAAACAAACGATTACGTATCCTCTACCCATTTGATAAATCCTTGATTACCGCTGCTGCGGCTACCAAAAGACTCGTAACCGATGAACAGGATATTTTCTCTACAGAACGTTTGTTTAGCTTTTTGTTGAATCCTCTACAAGCCAATGATTCTCCTTTGTTGTGCTTGGTCGAAAATAAATTTCCTATTCAATCAAATTTATTGCATGAGATGGCTAGTTTTTCTGGTGATATCAAATCACTTCTAGGTTTCGATAAGCCGCAAACTTACCTTATAGTGTTACAAAACAGAGCAGAAAGAAGACCCAATGGAGGATTTTTTTGATCATTTGCCTTGGTTACAATTGACCATGCAGAACTTAGTTCATTTGAGGTAAGTGACAGCTATCTTCCTGCGTACAATACTCCAGGTACCAAAATATTATGACCTACGCGACTTGAACAGTTTCTTCCTGATCGTGATATTTATTTCGTAGGAGCGAATAAAGTTTGATTTACCTACCAGGATGGTGCACATATCAAGACTTTATATGAAAAATCATATCCGTGAAAAACCGTCAGAGGGGTAATATTTCTCAGAACCGATATGTTTGAACAATTGCTTCCTGAGTTTACTCAACAATTGTGGCATCGACAATACGTTAATGCAAGTATCGATTTATTGAGAGGGGAAAGTAAACGATGAAAAAAACAGGTCTATCTGTCATCACTCGAAGAGTTTTTGCAACAGCATAAACAGGCTCTGTTAAGTAATTTCATCAAACAACTGCCTTCACTTGTTGAGGCCAGGTTAATCAATATCTATCTGGAAGATATTTCTGGCTGATTACATACTCGATTGCGTAAAAGCTATCTGACGACGAGGTTTGAAGAGGATCACGCATACTTTCGGGATAGTAATATCTCATTTAACAAGTCCGACAGGTTTGTAGCTAAGTCGATAAATTTATACGATGCAGATAATGTCAAACTACATGCTCGGACAAGTGATATTATCCAGTTACCAACGTTACCGGCATGAAACTACCTCTTTGAAATAACTTATAAGTTAGCGGTGCCAGAGATCTACCATAAGTTCATTAGAACACTTAACAATGAATACGGTATCACGCTCACCAGTAGGGAAGAGCATATTTTGACGCTGGATAGTACATGGGCGAGCAGAGGAGTTGTTTACTTTCCAACGTGGATTCAACCGCAAACAGCAAGTGGAAATATTGACGAAACAGAACTATTTGAAACTCCCTTTTCTCATAGTGTCATGTATACGACACAGATTGATGGGAATGACAAAAGTGTGGTTATTACTATCCCTATCAAGGTAGATCCAGAGAAAAAATAGCTTTTTTTGTGACTGATCTTGCTATTTGTAGTAAGGTTTTTATACACAACGTCACATCTAGAATAGTTTGGTTAGCAAATATGGGTGATTAGCTTAGTTGGTAGAGCAGGGGCCTCTTAAGCCCAAGGTCCCGGGTTCGAATCCCGGATCACCCAAAAGATTACTTAAAGTAACCAATCAATCTCAGATTCTTCAATCTTTTCGTCGGCCAGTAGTCTCTTAGCATACTCTATATGGGTAATCATCCCATGCTGACGTGATGTTTCTATAATATCACCTATCTGCTTACCTTCGTTTTTACGAATATCGTTTTTGATAGCGGTGGTGTTTAGCATCAGTTCAAAAAGCCCTATTCTTTCTTTTTTGTCACTGGTTTGTACCAAAAACTGTGATTGGACACCGAGCAAGCTTGCAGCAAGTCTATCTTTCACACTTTCCTGAATATCGGATGGAAATAGTGAAACCAGCCT
>Ga0066640_10002931_pt1 | contig 10208 bp, 8 predicted proteins | sample CryGeyCG2114_020_2_FD_59505 | JGI IMG/M metagenome (GOLD analysis project Ga0066640, IMG submission 59505) | Groundwater microbial communities from aquifer - Crystal Geyser CG11_big_fil_rev_8/21/14_0.20 | ecosystem: Environmental > Aquatic > Deep subsurface > Groundwater | place: USA: Utah... | reverse complement strand
ATTCTGACCAACAACAACGACTGAAATATTTTTTCATTTAAGCTCAAGCGCACTTCTCCAAGAAGTAAGCACGATCAAAAATCCCATTTTCACAAAAACTCCGCACTTCTCCAGAAAGTAACAACTCCGAAAAAGCAAAATAGCTACGGTAGAGCGCGTCCACACTCCAAATTAACTGCTCCAAGAAGTAAGGAAATATTTTTCTATTCCTATAAAATCCCACTTCTCCAAAAAACGCTCGCGTGTCAAAAAGCCGTGCAATAGCATAGCAGATTTCCCTTTAGGCATTTTGCACCACGTAAATTTACCTGTATCGTAATAGACAAAACTAAAGTTATTGATATTGTAGCTCTTTTACTTAACTGCCCAAAAGTTTGACACTATTTTAGCTCCATAAATTACGCGTACTATAGCTAAGTTATTGATCCTATTTATATTTACTCAGTGAGTTAGGTTTGGCCTGGATTTTGCTTTTCTTAAGCTGAGGTAGTTTATGTTGTTGTTGCGGAAAGCTCTCTTTTTAGTGTTGTTTGGTATTTTTGCCATAGTGTTATGCCCTTCGATCGGAACATATATTCAAGAGGCAGTGCATGAGCCTGCGCGTAGTTTAAGTTCTTCTTCGGCTCAGTCCATGCAAAAAATACAGAAAACAGCTACTACTAGTTTCTCTCATGGGAAAATAAGCAATTTTTTTGCGCGTTTGCGTCCTTCTGTAAAACGAGATCGTTTCCAGCATGTTAAATATATTCCTGAAAAAACCACGATTGAAGAAATTTATACTCCGGATCGCGTTCGTGAAATGGAAGCAAAGTATAAGGGGTCTTTAGAGCCAGCAGAAAATTTAGTGAATAGTCCTTATCGTCATGCACGTCCGCAGGATTTTACTCGTTATGAAGAGCAAAATCAGGAATTAGCACAGTGGACGATAAAGGAAGCATTAAATCAACGCGTAAAAGCATTATTTCATCGCGCGGATAATAATGCAGCTCCCATAAAAGTAATGGAAGCTGTTCAAAGTATTTCTAGCTTTGGCGATGAAAAAAGTAGTTCCCAGAAAAAGAAAGAAGAGCAAAAAAATATTGTTAACCCTACTAATAATTTCAAAAAGAGCAAAAAAATGTCGTTAGCGGAAGCGCATGCCTTACCACCTGAACCAGTAGACGAAGAAATTCCAACGAAATTAAAAACGAAAATGAATATAATTCATGCGCGTGGACAAGTACGCCTTACTAATCCTATTGTTAATACATCGGTAAATATCGATATAAAAAATAAAGTGGTCGCCAATGAATTATCGGTATCAGATCGAGTAAGTATTGATATGGAAAAAGAGTTTAAAGAATTAAGTTTGAACTCTAACGTAAAATATGGCGTAGAAAGAAAAGTAGTTCATGTGAATCTTTCCAAAAAAATTACAGATGAAATCTCTTGTAATCTTAGTACAGAGCGTTTTACAGGCAATCAACGAGATGCTTCTGGCAGCAAGGGCAGAGAAGCAGTTAACATGATGTACTCTGTTAGTTTTTAAATCTCGCGTAAAACAGTAAATAGTTCTTCCTGATTTTTCCCACTATTGGAATGCATACTTAAACGAATATGATTAATGCCAGGATTTAGCTGGAAAAAACTTGTGGCCATGCGCTGAGCCTTGAAATCTAAGAAACAGGTGATATCGAAACCATTTGTTTCATTGAGTCCACGAATATTTTCCCAGGCTGTTTTATTACATAATGTTGCTGAGAAGCGTAAATAGGCAGATTTAGTAGTATAAGTTTTATTTTTTAACGGTAAACATCCCAGGTCTAGCACCTTGATAGAATTTTCTTCTGTTTTAATCACATGTGAGGCGGGTAAGCGATTTACGGAGCGTAAATTTTCTAATTGTTTATTCTGTCCTAGCCTAGTCGGAGATTTTTTCTGTGTTAAACGCAGCGCTGAATAGAAAAAAATAGACAAAATTACTGTAAAAACAGCTATATCTATCCAAGCAGAGTGCTTTTGGAAAACAGGTAAAGGGTTTCGCATACAAAGAAGGCTCTCCTGTGAAGCCTTTCGGTGTTTTTCGTTTCTTACTTGAAGAATTTAGGAATGCTCACATGACAATGATAGTAACGTCGATTGATCTACTTTTTGAGTCCGCTCTTTTATTAGCGTCAATTTGCTTTAGTTTGGGGATTTTTGTTTTATCAAAGGATATTACGAACAAACTACATCTTGCTTATGCTGCCCTAACAATGAATATCAGCATTTGGGCATTTGCATTTTTTACAGCAAATGTTTTGGGAATGCGTTTTTTCGAAAGTGTACACGGAATCAGTACTTTGCTTTTAGCGCCACTTAGCCTGTTATTTATGCAAATCCTTTTGCACCCAGAGGGGCCTGTATATCGCTGGTTTTTGCGCATTTCTTTCATTGCAGCAGCAATTTTAATTCCGTTGGTAACATTAGGATTTGATCGCAATATTTGGATACGAGAAATTAGTTATTTTTCTCCAGCTATTATTGTAGTGGCTTGTCTTTATCTTTTTTTAAGTGAAGCGCTGGGAGGGGTGAATCCACGAGGGCAAAATGATCGTTGGACCTTTTCCTTTCTATCAAGAGCTGAAATGTTCCAATCATTAAGAAAAAGAAATACATGGATTTATTTAGGCGGAGCTTGTGTTACTTTGCTTTCTGTACAAGATCGTGTTCCGTGGATGGGAAGAACCATTCCTGCTATTGGAAATATTCTTTTGGCGTTATATTTTTATTTTATTAAAGATGCAATCTTACAGCAACGAATGTTGCTTGCTCGAAGAATAGTAGGTCGGCTTTTTACTAATATCGTTGGAGCTTTGGTTGTTTTTTTGCTTTTCATGCTTACGATTACTTGGGTAAAACATAATTTTATTTTGTTTTTGATTAATGTATTTTTTGCTGCATTTGTTGCAGTGATGAGTATCGATCCTGTTAGGCGTCTTGCTAATTTTCTTTATGAAAAATTCTTTTTTAAAGATGCTTCTCGCATTGAGATATTAACAAAAGAAGCCAGCAGAGAAATTACAGGTGCTTTTCATGAAAAAGCCATAGCGGACGCTACTAAAAGTTTTTTACAAAAAACTTTGGGGCAAGAAATGGGTGTTTTTTATGCACTTGATGCAGAGGGGAAAAAATTTCAAAAAGTTTATTCTACGGATTCCCATTTGCCAGATTTTTTGCCTCCAAATTTTCCTTTAGTACAATACTGGATTCAGGAGAAGTCATGGAAGCCAATTATTGATACGGCTTTAGAAGAGGAAATCAGTAGAGCCACATTAACATCACGGTCTGCTGTTATTCAGTTGATGTTAGATGCTTTAAGGGGTTTGGGGTCCAGTATTGCGCTTCCGCTCATTCATAATCAATCTGTGCTTGGTTTTGTTACATTAGAAGAAAACGAAGCATCGGAGCCATGGGGTGATAGTTGGAGTTTGTTGCCCTTATTGTCCGATTATTTTGAAAGAGCAGGGGAGGCTCTACATGAGTTAGATATTTATGCAAAACTTCGAGATCGAGATCGCTTGGCTACCATTGGTGAGATGGCGGCTGGTTTGGCCCATGAAATTCGTAATCCGTTGGGAGCAATTAAAGGCGCCGCACAGGTTTTGGATCCTAAACCAGGAGATCCGAGTGAGTCATTTTTAAAAATTATTATTGAAGAAGTAGACCAGCTAAATAAAGTGGTAACACAATTTTTGAATTACGCTAAACCGTTTCAAAGTGAACATCAGTTTATCTATTTAAATGACATTGTAGAAAAGGCTGTGCATCGTTTTGAGCAACAAAAAATGGGTAAATTACAGCAAACAAAAGCAAAGGAAAATTTTTCTTTCGCAGTGCAATTTTTTCCTTCTCCGGGGATGCCTCCAGTATTTTGTCAGGCTGAGTTAATGGGGCAAATTGTTCTCAATTTACTCGAGAACGCTTATCAGGCGCTGATCGCTGCGTCAAAAAAACAAGAAGTAAAAAAATCACCTTACATTTCCGTGCGACTGCTACATACTATACGCGATGGGAAAATAGACGTGCAATTGTCTGTGGAGGATAATGGAATCGGTATGAGTTCTGAAGTTTTAGATAAAATATTTATTCCATTTTTTACCTCGTCGCCACAAGGAACGGGCCTAGGGCTTTCTATCTGCCAGAAAATAGCCGAGGCTCATAATGGCAGAATGGAAGCTGCAAGTATTTTGGGAGAAGGAACAACCATAACTCTGCGTTTTTCCTCAAAACAGAAGGAGATTTTATGAAAAGTATTGAAAATCTTTTAGAGGAAAAAGGGTCTGTGCTTGTTCTTGATGATGAAAAAAATATTGTTACTGTGCTGAAAGCAATTTTAGAAAAAAGAGAATTTAATGTGACTGGCTTTACAGAGCCTCGTTTAGCATTAGATGCTCTTAGAAAAGAAAAATTTAATGCCGTTATAACAGATTTATATATGCCGGAAATTGATGGAATGGCATTTTTATCGGAAGTGAATCGTTTGTACCCTGGTTTGCCAGTGATTATGATTACAGCTTTTGGTACGGTTGATTCTGCTGTAGACGCAATCAAAAAGGGAGCATTTGATTATGTTACTAAACCGTTCGAACAATCAGAAATTGTGAGTGTTGTACAGAAGGCAATAAATACTAATCTATTACAGCGGTTGGCGGGCCCTGCGGCACAAGAATCGGAGCAGTCGGAATCTCCTATTTTCTGGGGGAAAAATCCATTAATGCAAGAGCTCCAAAAAGTATTTCAGAAGATAGTTGTTTCACCGAGTACAGTTCTTCTTAGTGGTGAGGCTGGTACAGAAAAAGAATTATTGGCGGAGGAAATTCATCGAAAGTCTGACCGTGCTTTTCAAGCACTTATTAAAATGTATCCATCAGCCGCTTCCTTATTAACAATCGAGCAAGAATTATTTGGTGGAGCAAATAAAGTAGGACGCTTAGAGCTCGCAGATAAGGGAACTCTTTTTATAGAAGAAATCTCGGAACTTCCTATGGAGTTACAGCAGAAGCTTTTAGCTTTTTTAGAAGATGGTAAATATGAAAATCCTATTACTGGGGAGCGAAAACAGGTTGATGTGCGTTTGATAGCATCAAATAGTAAAAATTTAACAAAAGAAATGAAAGATGGGCGTTTTCGTGAAGATCTTTTTTATAAATTAAATATTGTGCCTTTAGTTATTCCGCCGCTGCGTGAGCGAAAAGAAGATATGCAAGAAATTGTTCGCCACTGTATGAAAAAATGGAATAAACGTTTGCATAAAAACTACCAAGAAATTGATTCACAATGTATGGATGTTTTTCTTTCAGCATCTTGGCCGGGAAATTTGCGTCAGTTAGAGCAAGTGCTTGAGCGTATGATGCTTTTGGGTAATGGCCAAACTCTACAAATGAAAAACTTACCAGAGGATTTGCGCTCTGAGATTGAAGCAAATACAAACTATGATTCTTCTCGTTTTCGCGAAATTATTAAAAAACAAACGCAAAATTTAGAAAAAGAATTAATTGAAAAAGCATTAATTGAAATGGATGGAAATATTACAAAAACTGCTGAATATTTAGGTATATCTCGTAAAGGATTGCAGTTGAAAATAAAAGAGTTAGGGATTAAATAATGGCAGCGAAACGTTCCGACTTAGAATACAAGTTGTCCCAGATGTTTATGCTGGGTTTTCAGGGAGTTGAATTAAGTAAAACTACGCAGGAATTTTTTCAAGAGTATAGGCCTGGAGGGGCAATATATTTTGCTCACAACTATGAGGCTCCTGCTTTGCTTTTAGAGCTTTCTGAATCGATCCAAAATACTCGAGATAAAACAATGAATCTGCCACTTTTTATAGCAGTGGATCACGAGGGTGGAAAGGTGCAGCGTTTTCGCAAGCCTTTTACGCATTTTCCAGAGCCAGCAATTTTAGGTGAAATTAATTCTCCTAAATTAGCTTTTGCTGTAGCAGAAGTAATGGCACGGGAATTAAGTGCTGTGGGGGTAAATTTAGATTTTCATCCGCTTTGCGATATTCATACAAAACCAAATAATCCAGTTATTGGAAAAAGGGCTTTTAGTATGGATGATGAAGTTGTATCGAAAATCTCCAGTGCAATGGTACGTGGTTTTATTGCAAATAAAGTAATTTCTTGTGTAAAGCATTTTCCTGGTCATGGGGACACTACTGTAGATTCACATTTTGATTTACCCAAAATTGATTGTAGTTGGGGGGAATTAGAAAAAAGAGAACTAAAACCTTTCGTGCGCGCAATAAAAAGTAAAGTGGATATGATTATGACGGCTCATATATTAAATACGCAGTTAGATCCTATTTATCCTGCCACGCTTTCCTATAGTACTTTAATGAATGGTTTGCGTAAAAAATTACGTTATTCCAAATTAATCATTACAGATGATATGCAAATGGAAGCTATGACAAAATATTTTGGCGAAGAAGATATGATAGCTTTAGCTATTAATGCCGGTGCTGACATTTTGCTTTATAGAGATGAAGCAAGGTGCAGGCAAGCAATGGATATTGCATATCGCTTTTTAGAAAATGGTAGAATTACGGCAGAACAAGTAGAGGAAGCTTATAAAAGAATTAGAGAAGTAAAAGAGCGAATGTTATTGCCACATAGCGCTCCTGATATTGAGCAAGTGGGAAAAGTGATAGGTTGTGAGGCGCACCAAGCCATATTACAGCAAGTGATTGAGCGTAAGAGCTTTGAATAGGTTTTTGGGACATTAAGTCACTTGACGTTTTACAGGGAATAAATGTAATTATTGGGCGTTAGGAGAAACTATTATGCCAAACCAAACCATACCTGTAGTTGATCTTAGTGATTTCACCTCTAGTTCTGCTGCAAAACGAGAAGCTTTTGTTCGTACTATGGGTGACTCTTTACAGAATATAGGCTTTTTTGCTCTTGCGAATCATGGGGTAGACAGCCGTTTGATCGAAAAAGCGTATCAATTAGCGGGTGTTTTTTTTGACTTTTCTGAAGAGCAGAAAAAGAAGTATGAGGATCTCTCTATTGGTGGTCAGCGTGGATTTACTAGTTTCGGCAGAGAGCACGCAAAAGATCATAAAGCTCCTGACTTAAAGGAATTTTGGCATGTTGGCAGGGATTTGCCGGTAACTAATAAACTCTATAACTCTTATCCTAAAAATGTTTGGCCTAGTGAAATTCCAGAATTTAAAGAAGTAATGCAGGAGCTTTATCGCCAACTGGATATTTGTTCTACTCGTCTTTTGGAAGCTTGTTCTCTTTATATTGGTGAAAAGGAATCCTTACTGACTGAAATGGCAACAGAGGGAAATACTATTTTGCGTATTATTAATTATCCAGAAGTTTCCAGCGATCGTGATCCAGCAAGTATTCGTGCTGCTGCTCATGAGGATATTAATTTCATTACTTTATTATGTGAGGCAACAGCGGGTGGGCTTGAGCTTTTGCAGCGAGATGGTTCATGGCTACCGATCCATGCGTTAAAAGGACAAATCATTGTAGATACTGGCGATATGTTACAAAATCTTTCTAACGGTATTTTAAAGAGCACTACCCATCGTGTGGTAAATCCTGATAATAGTCGTGAACGACGTTTTTCTATGCCATTTTTTGTTCACCCTCGTTCCGAGGTTGATCTTTCGCCTTTACCTCGCTGCGTGGAGCGCCAGGGCGGAAAACAGTTATATCCAAATATTAGCGCCGGAGAATATTTAGGACAGCGTTTGCGTGAAATTGGTCTTAGTAAAAAATAAAGGACCAATCTTTTTAGGATTGATCCTTTATTTCAGATTGATTATCTCTGTAGTTCGATTGATATAGAATCCACCCAGAAATTACCTCTGAGATCGATTCGTAAATTATTATCTACAAGTTCGCCTGCCGCATAGAAGTTATAGGTTGTTAAGTAGTTGCCAACTGTTACGTTTGCGCTACATCCTCTATAACTACAAAAACTTGCTTGGCCTAAGCCAGCAGAGGTGGAAGCGCGAATGGTTACAGAGCGTACGCGCATGCCACGATAATAATCTAGGTTAAAGAGTTGATTTAAATAAATACTATTTATTCCTAGAAAATTACGCTGCACAACTTGGTTTAGTGTACCACCTGGATAACCTGGACCCCCTCCGTAGTTTGGAGCGAGTTTTATACCCACACCTTCTACGAGAAAACGCCCACGAAGTATTAAGCGAATGGTTTGGGCTTCATGTCCAATCACATCGTCATTAGTATTAGGATAAAAATTATGGTCACTTGTATAGCTGCCAATGGATTGAGGATAGCCACTGGCGCGACCATCAATCATTAACCATGCCTGTCCATTTCCAGCGTCGGTGCGTGCACGAAGAACGATATATTCAATTCTTCTACCGCGGTATTGGGGTCCAATATTAAGAATATTGCGAAGCGCCAATGTATTATCGCCAACAAAATAACGATTCATAGGTTGGTATAAATAGTCACTGCCATACGACGGAGGAGGGGGGTAATTGGGTGGTGGAGGAGGTGGCGGATAGCCGGGGCCAGGTCCGGGGCGTGGTCCTCGCCCGGGTCCGCGACCAGGGCCTCTTCCTGGATGGCGTCCTCTGTCTGCCTCTAAATCTTTTCCTGCAATAGTTACTATTTTTTCTGCTTTTTTAAGTTCATGAACCGTAGCTTGTGATTCATTCGCTACAAGAGCTCCTAAACCAAGCATAGTAATTAATAGTGCAATTTTTTTCATGGGTCTTTCTCCTTCATTTTGAAACAACATAAAAGCGCAATTCGCAATCTATGTGCCAAAGAAAAGTTTTTTACTCTGGAGTTTTTTAAAAATAAACAGTAGTAAAATTCACTTTTCGGACTAAATTAGTTTTATATTATTTGGATTTTCATTCTGCAAAAAATTCCTGGTGGGCGCGCTTTGGCCCTAAATTTTAAGCCAAAAAGAAACCAGTTTTTGTAGAAATACGTTACACTTTAGAGAGCAGGATTTTGGACGAAATCCTAAATTACATACGATCATGGAGGATCGGAATGAAGCGGTTGTTTATTATCATAGTAGCGGGAGTAGTTTTATTGCCCGCATGTGCTACGAGTAGAAAACTTTCCCAAGTCGGTTTGCGTGAGCCCAGCTCTTTAGAAGAGAGCAGCACAAAAGAAGAAATTTCTGTTAATAGAGGCCGTTTGGCTGCATTTCAAAAAAGTGCTAGCCCTTGCCCTCAAGGTTTTGCTCAGCAAATTCGAGAGATTGCTTTAGAAAAAATAATTTTAGCTCGTTGCCCTATTCGGCTCGCAGCTCATTTGCAATCCACGATTAATATGCTGTTATTGGAAGAGCGTTCTTTACTGGAAGAAATTGCCAATTCTCAGTGCCAATCTATTCTTCGAGCACAGCAGGAAGATTCATTATTAAATTTAGTAGAGAATTTTGAAAATACTGGCCCAGTAGGTCGACGACGACAAATCATAGAAAGTTTACGATCGCAGCAAGAAGACTTTCAGCAACTCACAAACCTAAAAGAAAGTTTACAGGAAGTTCTTTTGGTGAATTTGCCATTAGAGCGATGGGTGGCAAGGAATGGAAAATTTCTTCTGCCTGAAGAAGAAACAGAGTTTTTATATTTAGTTACTGCTTCTCAATCTTGCAGATTAGGAGAGATAGACTTTGAACGCATTTATCACTTACAACAAAACCTCGAGAGTTTGGAGAGAGTGCTTGTTAGTGAGAGGCAAAAACAGATTTTAAAAAAGTTTATAGAAAGTTTACATCGAATTACTGACAATAAAGTGATGGAGTTTTTCTACCAGAAATAGGAGAAAAGATGAGCGAAAATTTTCGCAACCGAGCTTTGGTGCTTTCTGGTGGTGGGGCGCGTGGTGCGTACCAAGCAGGGGTTTTAAAATATCTTGCAGAGCATGTTCCAGAAGCACATTTTGAAACATTAGTTGGCTCTTCTTCAGGTGCGATTAATGTTGCAGGACTTGCTTCGTATAAAGGCGATATTGTTAGCGCAGGACCAAAAATTGCTAAACTTTGGAGTGAGCTAGAAATTAACCAAGTATTTCGTGTGGATTTTTTTTCTATCGTTAAAATAGGAATTTATTGGCTCTACGATTTAACTATTGGTGGAGTGCGAGGAAAACCAATGGCGCAATCTTTGGTTGATACATCACCGCTACGAAAATTATTAAATTCTTTATTGCGCCCAGATAATATTC
>Ga0066640_10002929_pt1 | contig 10211 bp, 7 predicted proteins | sample CryGeyCG2114_020_2_FD_59505 | JGI IMG/M metagenome (GOLD analysis project Ga0066640, IMG submission 59505) | Groundwater microbial communities from aquifer - Crystal Geyser CG11_big_fil_rev_8/21/14_0.20 | ecosystem: Environmental > Aquatic > Deep subsurface > Groundwater | place: USA: Utah... | reverse complement strand
ACGGCGATGAGGGCTGCAGAAGTGCCGGCAGCGACCACGGATCTCGGGAGCGTTGGACCATGGCACGTAGACCCTGCCAGGCTTGCCGCGCTCCTGGAAGCCGCTTGGCCATCGCGCGAAGTGGTGAGGGCGCTGATGTCGCGCGGGTTTCGATCTCCTTGCGCCGCGTGACGGACACCTCGCGAGCCAGGTAGGGCCAGAACGCCCGGCGGATCGCCTGGCGCGCCTCATCCACCGTAATCCCATCCTGGTGAACCAATTGCTCGACAAGCCGCTCGCAGAATGTTTGATAGGATGGAAACCACATCGGGTCGGTCAACCAGTCATAGACATGCGGGAACCGATAACTATCGTCCGCATGGACATGACGGATGAGATAGAGCCCCTCCACACACGCTATTTGGCCTCGAATCACCGAAATACTAGTGGCAATCAGCTCATCCTTGAACATATTGCGATTCTGCACGCCCGGCATCGCGCCCAGGCTCTGAAACATCGTTTGCCATGTCTGCCGTCGATGGACGGAATACAGCACCGACGAGAGTCTCAGGGTAAAAAACTCCTCCAGCCGCTGCGCCCCGGTAGTCGCTTCCACGAGCGCCTGGGGATACGGCCGCACGTTCCCCAGCGGCCCGTACGGTCCGCTGCCCTCAGTCTGCACCATGAGCCCGGCGCCATGCGCGGCTCCGACGTCCGGGTGGCTCTCCAAAAACGCCGCGCACCGCTTCAGCCCTCGGGTGCAGAGCACATCGTCATCTCCGACGAAAGCGCAGTAGGGTGTGGAGATCTCCTGCGCCAATTGCTCGAGGGCGGCGCAGGCACTCAGGCCAGGATACGCTCGGTACGTCACGCGAAGCTGTCTCTCAAACGACGCCACCATCCGTTGATTCTGTTCGGCCAGCTCGGCCGTGCTCGAATCCCCAATCAATACCGCATAAGGAGAGCGCGTCTGGGCGTAGTATCGCAGCAACCGCTCCAGGAACTGCGGGCGATTCATGGTCGGCACGCACAGCGTGATCATCGGGGCAAGAGCTCCGCGCCTGCGCGACCGGCATCGCGTGCGGCTGCGCCGTTCCAAGGCGCTTCCTGGATGGCGCGGTCGATGAGGCGCAGCTGTGCGCGATAGGTCCATCGGCGATACTGATCCGTGATGCCCCGCACGCCTTGACTCAACCGATGGCGCGCGCTCCAGCCGGGCCGTCCATAGCGGGCCTGCCGCTTCCCCGCCAACAGCTTGGCCAGGTAGGACCAGAAGGCTTCCTTGACAACCGTGGACGCCTCGTCTGTGCTGATGCGGTCCTGCTGTACCAGCGCCTCGCCAAGACACAAACGAAACGCGCCGTAGGCCGTTGAGAAGCTGGAACTCGTCACCCAATCGAACCAGTCCAATGGCTCCCGGCGGCCCGCTGGGCTCTCCCAAGAGTCCACCCCTGCATGCCGATCTCGCTGCATATAGAGGTAGTCCAGCCGGTGCGCCTCCCCTTGGATGGCCGAGAGGCACCCCAGCACCAGCTCCACCCACCAGTCGCTCCGATGCACCGCGGGAACCACCGGGGCGGCGCTCCAGCCATACACGCGGCACCGCTCGAGATTGGCCGCCAGATGCGCCGTCCGGTGCACGGAGTAGAACAGCGTCGTGTAATCCTGCAGGTAGCGGCGCAGCCGCTGCGAAGCGGTTTCGCCGAGATAGGACCGCTGCCGGTAGGACCACCGGTTGGAGATGACCGGATGCCCGCCCGCCTCACCCACTTGAAAGAGCTCGCTATAGCCGTGAGCCACGCTGGCTTCGGGGTGTCCATCCAGAAACGCCGCGCACGCGGCGATCGATGACGGGACCATCAGGTCATCGTCAGCCCACACGACCACATACGGTGTGGTGACCTGGGAAAGCCCGTCGAATAATTTCGTCGTTGGCAACGTATGAGCATCATAGCGCACCTGGGTGACGCGACCGGCCGGTGCGGACAACGCTGGGAGCGTCGCAGGCTCATCGCTGGAGTCCAAGATGCGCATGGGGTACGGCGCGCCGCAGGCTTCGTAGTATCGAAGCAGCCGTGCCAGCAGCTGGCTCCGGTTATACGTCGGGACCAGGATCGTCAGCGGCGGCGTCATGATCCGGTCGCCTCGTGAGCGGCCATCGCCGGCTGCCGCGAGGAGGTCCAGACGAAGTCCTCGGTCAGCCGACCGTCGCGGATGAGCGCGGCGAGCGTTTGCAAGCGATAGAACTGCGGATTGCGGAATTGGGCTTCGCTCAACCCCAAGCTGCGCAGCTCCTGCACCATCGCCGCGATCCCCCGCTCCAGCGTCCAGTCGCAGCGAAACCCGTCGAGCACGTGGCGGACGCGCTCGAAAGCCACGCGGTAGGTCCGCGTGTCGGCCCGGTCCCGGATCTTGGCGTCCCGGATGAGCTCCGCGCTATCGGCCGCCTCTCGATCGAGAAACGCGACGTCGCAGCCAGGCACCTGGGCCTGCACCATGCGCGCCACATCCAGGATGCGGAAGTTCTGCGTGGTGTCTCCGACGTTCATGATGATCGGGCCTTCCGCTTGTAGCAAACGCTCCAGGCACCAGCGGATCGCCTTGCACATGTCGGCCACCGCGATGTGGGGCCGCCAGGCCAGGCCATCCGAATTGAGGATGATCTTCCGGGTCGTCAGCGCCATGCCGACGAACATGTTGACGACGATATCAAAGCGCATCCGCGGCGACACACCGAACGCCGTGGCAAACCGCAAGATGACCGGGTGAAACGTCTCATCGCGGAGTGCTTCCAGATCCTGCTCGATCTGCAGCTTGTTGAGCGAATAGGGGGTTTGCGGATTCGTCGCGGACGCCTCCGTGACCAGCCCCTCGCCAGCAACACCATACACGGAGCAGCTCGAAGCAAAGATGAACCGCACGCCGCGAGCCCGGCAAACCTCGGCGATGCGCCGTGAATAGGCGCGCGTCGGATCGTACATCTGTGCCGGCGGCATGTCGCCAACCGGGTCGTTCGACATCCCCGCCAGGTGCACCACGGCCTCCACCCCGTCGAGATCGTGGTCACGGAACGCGCGCATGTCCCGCAGCACCATCCGGGGATCCTGCGGCGGGATGAGCGTGCAGTCCCGGTAAAACCCGGTGTCGTATCCCGCGCACTGGATCCCGTGCGCGCGCAGATCCTGGGTGAGCCGGCTTCCCACGTAGCCGAGCGCGCCGGTCACTAGCACCGTCTTTGCCATGCCTCAGCGCACCTTCACGTCAGGAAACGGCAGGATGAAGCGGCCGCCCCGTCGGCGGTACTCTGCCTGTTGTGCCATGATTTCATCGGCGAAGTTCCACGCCAAGACCAGCACGTAGTCCGGCTGCTCTTCAAGCAGCCGCGCCGGCGGCACCACCGGGATGCGCGTTCCCGGCGTATACCGGCCCTGTTTCAACGGGCTCTTATCCGCAATGTACTCCAGCTGCTCGGGACCCAAGCCCAGGAACGTCAGGAGCGTATTCCCTTTCGCCGGCGCGCCGTACCCGACGACTCGCTTCCCCTCAGCTCGAAGACGCTCCAGCTGTTCCTGCAGCGCGCGCTTCAGATGCATCACCCGGTCGGCAAACTGTCGATACGCGTCAATCCGGTCGAGTCCTGCGGCCCGCTCCTGTTGCAAGAGGCGGTCCACCGAGGACTGGATCGAGGCTGTGGCGGCATGCTGGACGAACACGCGCAATTGCCCATGGTGGATCGGGAACCGCTCCACGTCGACCACCTCAAGCCCTGCCTGGCGGAACAGCCCCACCATCGGGCCCAGAGCCCAATAGGAGACATGCTCGTGATACACGGTGTCGAACGCGCCCTGCTCGAGCAGGTCCCCAAGGTAATGCATCTCCATTACCAAGGTGCCGGCGGGGGCCAACGCGGTCCGGATCCCCTGGACGAAGTCCGGCAGCTCAGGGATATGCGGAAACGTGTTCGTCGCGGTAATCACCGAGGCTTGACCCCAGCGTTTGACGATCTCTTGGGCGCTTTGCGCCGTAAAGAAACCGACATAGCGCTCGATCCCATGGCCGTTGCTGAGCGCCGCAAGGTTCTTCGCCGGATCGACCCCGAGCGTCCTCACCCCATGACGGGCAAACCCTTTCAACAGCGTCCCATCGTTGCACCCGATATCGATCACCAAATCCGATGGGCCCAGATGGCAGCGTTTCACGACTAGGTCGCTCAGCCCGGCCAGGTGGTCGCCAAGCGTTTCAGACGCGGAGGACACATAGAGGTAGTCGGTGAACATGGCGCTGGGGGGCACGCGATCGGTCAGCTGCACATGGGCGCAGGCCTGGCAGAACCCGACACGCAACGGGTATCGCGGCTCCGGTTTGGCCAATTCTTCCTCGGTGAGAAATTTGTTGGCCAGCGCCATCTCTCCCAAATCGAGAAACGGCTCCACGTGGCGGCTCTGGCAGACAAGGCACGGCGCTGACTGTTGTGTTGAAGCCACCATGGGCCGATCGCCGGCCAGCTCAGCCACGAGCTCACGGTGCTCGGTAAACCACGCCACCGCCTTGCGCAAACCCTGATCCAATGTGGTCCGGGGCTCCCAGCCAAGGTGCGCGCGGGCCGCGGAGATATCGGCGGACATCTCCATGATTTCATCCGGCCGCATCGGCACCGCCCCAACCAGCGCTTTCACCGGACGGCCCATCTGTGCCAGCAGCCGCTCGACCAGATCCCGCACCGTGGTATTCACACCGGTGCCGATATGAAACACGGATCCAGGAGGCACGGACCGCGTGGCTCCCAGGAGGAGTGCCTCGACCACATCATCCATGTAGACAAGGTCTCGTTGCTGAGTGCCGAGCGTCATCGGGATATCCCGCCCTTCAAGCGCGGCGAGAATGGTTTGCGGGATCAAGCGTGTCGGATGCTCCCACGGGCCGTACGGCATGAAGAGCCGCAATTCAACCGCGTGGACGCGGTACAGTCTCGCATAAGTCTGCAGGAGCAGGCTGGCCGCTGCTTTTGACGCCCCATAAATGCTGCCGGGTTCCAGCGGGGCATCTTCGCGCAATCGCGCCCCGCCCTTGTAGACGGACACAGAGCCCGTAAAAACGAAACGGGTCTGGGGATATGCGCGCAGCGCCTCAAGGAAATGGAGCGTGCCCAGCGTATTCACCTCGACATGCGTGGCCGGGGCGGCGGCCGGTGCCCGACCCCAAATCGCCGCGGCCAAATGGAAGACCACGGCCGGCTTGATCTGATCCAACGCGGCGTTGACTGACGCCGCATCCGTGATGTCCCCATCCACGATGTGCAGGCGATTCTCAATCTCGCGCAACCGCACAGGGTTGCCGTGGGGGCGCAGCAGCACGGCCACCTCGCAGCCCTCCGCGAGCAGCCGGCGAACGAGGTTCGCACCGACCATGCCGGCAGCTCCAGTGACGAGCACGCGCGTGCCCCGTGACATCACCATGCTCCACCTCTCTCGTCCCGGCGCATCATTCGCCCGCCGGCAACAATACGCGCGAACCATGCGCTTCATAACGAATGGGAAGCTCTGTCATGTCGGCCACCGCACGGCGGACCACGTCGCGACGGTCCGGCGGCGTGACGAGCAGGAGGAATCCCCCGCCGCCTGCGCCGCAGATCTTGCCGCCCACCGCGCCGGCCTGCTTGGCTTGCTGATACCACTGATCGATGCGATCATTGGTGATCTTGCTGGCCAACTGTCGCTTCAAGCTCCACGTGTCATCCAGGACCCGCCCGAATTCCACCGGCGAAAACCCGTTGCGGATAAGGGCCTGGAGCTGCTCGGCGTGCTCGCGCATCTCCTGAAGATGGTCGAGGCGGTTGCTGATATTCGCGTTTTGCTCGCTGAGCACGACCCCGGCGTCCCGCTGAATGCCGGTCCAGACCATCAAGAGGTGATCGAAGAGCCGCTCGATCAGCCCGGGTGCCAGATGCTGCGACTCCACCGTCACACTTCCGCCGGGCAGAAACCGGAAGAAGTTCACTCCCCCGAAGGCGGCCGCGTAATGGTCTTGCTTGCCGATCGGGCGCTTGAGGATATCGATCTCCACATGCGAGGCCTCTTCAGCCAGCTGCCCAGCGGAGACGCGCTCGCCCCGCATGGCATGGAGGGCGTTCAGCAGCCCTACGGCGAAGCTGCTCGATGAGCCCAGGCCGGAAAAATCCGGCACGTCCGCCACCGTGCTGATGTACAACGGCGGATCCACATGCAGAAGCCGCAAGCATTCGCGGGCGATATGGTTCTGGATCTCATCGAGCGCTCGCACATGCTCGGTCAGCGAGTAGTTGAGCCGAAATCCCTCATTGAACAGCTCGCCATGGCGCTTGACAGTCACGTAGAGGTGCTTGTCAATCGTGGTGCTCAGGACCGCTCCGCCGTCGCGCTCATAGAACCCCGGCAGGTCGGTGCCGCCGCCGGCAAAGCTCACGCGCAGCGGCGTTCGCGTCACCACAAATCCGACACCAGCCTTGCGATCAGCCATGGCGCAATCCCCACTGGTACGGGATGTCTGGGGTCGCAGGGTCGATATGGACGATCTCCTCAGGATCATGCGGCTCCGTCGCGCAGTTTGCCAGCACCACCAGCTTGTCGCCGTACGCCTTGTACCCATTGGTGATGCCTGGAGGGATCTGCACCAGCACGTAGTTGTCTTCGCCCAGAAAGATCTCCTGGATCTGTCCCTGGGTCGGCGAGCCCTGGCGCCCGTCATACAGCACGAGCTTCGCGCGGCCTGAGATCACCGCGTTGTGGAGCGTCATGGACTTGTGCACATGCCAAGCCTTGACCGTGCCCGGCCACGCGCAGGAAAAGTAGATCTCGCCGAAGCGGATAAAGTGCGGATCGCTTGCCTTGAGCATGTGCATGACCTTGCCCCGCTCATCGACGATTTGCTTCAGCGGAACGATCTTCACTCCATCGATCATACCCGCGCCCCTTCCACTTGCCACCGAAGGGACGCATCAAGGCGGCCGGTCTCCAACAGGTGGCGCAACCATTTCAGTCGCGTGAAGCGCTGGCTCGTGAAGTCATCTGGCGTCAACCCTACCCCCTTGAAGGCCTGGTAGAGCTCCTGCGCGCCTGTCCGGATGTTCCAGCGGAATCGAAAGTCGGGGAACGTGCGCGCAAACTTCGAGAAATCCGTCTTGTACGTCCGCTGGTCCGCATCCGGACTCCCAAGACATTCCACGGCCGCCCCAGGCACCGTGTCGGCGACGACATGAGCCAGCTCGAGAATTTGGTGATTCATGCCATTCTCGCCGTTGTTGAACGCCTGATTGTGCACACGATCGATCGGCGCTTCCACCACGTGCAGGAAAGCCCGTGAGATATCTTCAATATGCGCGACCGGACGCCAGGGCGATCCGTCGCCGTGAAGCGACACTGTTCCGGTCGTCACGGCAGCCCCGACCAAATTGTTCAGCACGGTGTCAAAGCGCATCCGAGGCGAGACGCCGTACACCGTGCCGTTGCGCAAAAAGGTTGGCGAGAACCCTTTGTCCGCAAGCTGCGCGATTGCGCGCTCAGCTTTGACCTTTGAACTCGCGTAGTCTGTCTTGGGATCCAGCGGTGACTCCTCCGTCACGACGGCGGTCGCGGACATTCCGTACATGATGCAAGACGATGAGAAGAGGAACCGGCGGATCCCTGCGGCTTTGGCCAGCTCGGCCAGCCGCACCGATCCTTGAAAATTAATCTCTTCGGTCCATTGGGTATTGAGATTGCCGATGGGGTCGTTGCTCAGCGCCGCCAGATGCACGACCGCATCGCATCCCTTCAGGTCCGACAGCTCCACGCTTCGCAGATCCTTGCGGATGGTCGGAATCTCGAGCGCCGGCGGCACCAGCGTGCACTGCGCGAAGTAGCCGGTATCCAGCCCGATGACCTCGTGGCCGGCCTGGATAAACAGCGGGGCCATCACCGACCCGATGTACCCCTCATGCCCTGTCATGAACACTCGCATGATCACCTCATCGATCGCGTGTGAAGTACGTTGGCTTCGCGCACATCAATGACATCTCGGACGATATCCAACAACGGCCGTTCATCCGCCACTAGCACCCAGGGACAGCCGGCCGCGTCGGCCGCCTGGCCGTCGCGCTCATCGTCCCCGATAAAGTACGTCCGGCTCAAATCGAGATGGAAATCCCGCTGGGCTTGATGGAGCATACCGGGCTTTGGCTTGCGGCACTCGCAGCCCTCATCCCAGCCATGCGGGCAGTAGTACACCGCATCGATGCTGCTGCCGGCGCTGCGAACGTCCGCCCGCATCCGCTCATGGATTGCCTCGACGTCGGCGGCCGTCATGACGCCGCGCGCCACCCCGGCCTGGTTGGAGACCACGATAATCCGGCAGCCGGCCTCCTTCAGGAGCCGCAACGCCTCCAACGCACCCGGCAGCCACTCCCACGCCTCCCATGACCGGACGTACTCGGCTTTCGGCGGCCGACGGTTCAGGACGCCGTCCCGGTCCAGGATGATCGCCGGCTTGCGAGCCAGGAACTGCTGCGTAAGCGGCAGCCGCTCATGCGAGCTGACGCTGTAGTACCGATGGTCGGTCTGGAACGCCGCCAGCTGCCGCTTAGCCACCAGCTGTGGGTAGACGACCCGCTCAAAGGAAACGTTCTCATCGGGTAGCCACGAGAGGACTTCGCGCGAGAAAATTCCGTATCCGATTTCAACACCGCTCAGCCCCTCGGCCTTGCGCTCCTTGTCATACGTGACAATGAACCCGTCGCGATCCACCTGCACGTTGTCCCGCGTGTACCCGTCGCGGTTGCGGTACACGGTAAGTAATCCTGGAACGCCGGCCTCCGTATACCGCTGCCACAGGCGATCCAGCGGCATCGGCCAGTAGTTGTCGCAGTAAAGAAAGAGAAACGTCGGCTCGATCTGAGGCGCGGCGAGCTTCAGCCGGCGCCCGGTCTCATCCTCGACCGCGGACACCACGTACTGGATGTCCAGGCCCCACGCATGGCCGTTGCCGCAATACGACTGAACCGCCTCCGGCCGGTACCCCAGCAAGAGGAGGACCTGCTCAATGCCTTGGGCGCGCAGCAGCTCCAGCAGATGGCCAAGAAACGGCTTCCCATCGAACTCGATCATCGGCTTCGGGCGCGTATCCGTCAGCGGCCGCAGCCGCGTGCCTCGCCCGCCGGCTAAGATGACCGCTTGTCGTGGCCGTTGCGAAACCTGTTCCGTCATCGTCCTGCCCACGGCCTCGAGACGCGCTTGAGCTGTCTGAGCGGGAGGAGCCATCGGCTGCGCTTCCACTGGTTGACCTGCTGCTCAACCCAGCGCCGGGCCATAATCGCTTCGGCGGCAAACGTTCGACCGGACAGCGGTTTGAATCGGCGTTCGATCATCTCGTCGCGCGGGATCGAGGACCACAAGCGCGGAACCCCGCGCTGCGGCGTGATCAGCCGCGGGGTGAAACGCTCGCAGAACAACTCCTCAGCAAGGATCGGCTCAGGATCGCAACCAAATGCGTCCCCTGGCGGGGGTGCGCCATTCTGTTCATAGAGCACCCCCTCGCGGCCCAATAGCGCCTTGATGCCCTTGGCGTATTGGCGAACTTGGGCCGATGACATTTCGTGAAACGACAGCGTATTGAGTGCTAGATCCACGGGCATGCCGGCCGTCACCACATCCTCGAAGACATAATTGGGAATAAAGGTATAGCCAGGGGCGTTGGTGCGCAGCGTGTGCGAATCAGCGCCGGTGTAGATCGTCTGTTCAGCCTGCGGATCAACGAGTCCGAGGTACGTGGCCGAGAAAAACAGCGATTCCGGTAGATCGACGATCAGGTAGCGCGCGGAGGGAAACAGCCGCTTCAGGTAGAGGGCGAGCGCACCATACCCGCCCCCGATCTCCAAAAAGGTCAAGGTCCCGTTGGCGCGTTCCCGCTCCCGCAGCCAGTTCAGCACGCCGCTTTCATAGAGGAGCACCGCGCGCTCCTGATAGGAATACGTGTCGAAGTTCACCACCGTCTCTCCGACTTGCCAGCCGATCTCTCCTAATAGGCGGGGCGGCTTCACGATGAACTCCTCAGGCAGATCGCGGATTGCCGCGCGGAAATCGTTGAGGCTGAACCGCATGGCGTCAAACACGCGCTGCCGCAACAGCGCATCGTAGCGCTCCGTGCTGTAGTGGCGGTAGGTCGAAAGATAGTTTTCGTACGTCCACTCCCGCCCTAGCAGCGGCACGCCGCTGAAGCCGCCG
>Ga0066640_10002928_pt1 | contig 10211 bp, 11 predicted proteins | sample CryGeyCG2114_020_2_FD_59505 | JGI IMG/M metagenome (GOLD analysis project Ga0066640, IMG submission 59505) | Groundwater microbial communities from aquifer - Crystal Geyser CG11_big_fil_rev_8/21/14_0.20 | ecosystem: Environmental > Aquatic > Deep subsurface > Groundwater | place: USA: Utah... | reverse complement strand
ATTCAACAGCAAATTAATGCCAATACGGCAATCAAGATTTGCTACAAAACGCTTGATGAAAACAACAATGCGATTTTGTCACGCCTGACTGGCAGTGTGGTGAAGGAGTCGCGCAGCAATGCAGTCTCAACCAATCAAAAGTTAGTTGCTTTAGCTCACACCAGTGAAGGCTTTAGCAATCAACAAAAGGAAGCACTCTATACGGAAAACGATTTTTTAAGTTTACCGAAACGTGTGGCAATTTTGATTGGGGTGGGACTGGCAAAGCGCATCTACACCACGCCTGTTAAAGTCGGTAAGTTGGACTTTCCAAACTTTGAGGGTACTTGGGTTGAAAAAGGCTTTTTAGAAAAAGCGCTTTTAGATGCAGAACAACCTAGCACCCCAAAGGCGGTGAGTCCATCAGAAAAGCCAGCCAGCAATATTAAAAACTCATTACTTAAGGAGGTTTTAGAATGAAAGGCAGTCGCAAAAAGATTGCTCAAAGCAAATTAGCGATGAGCAAGGTGTTGTCGTTTTTGTTGGTTCACACCTATTCAACAGGAGACGTTTTACAAAAGCTGGTGGGGTATACCCCTGCCGGCCTTTGGAAGCTCATGTTTAAAATGGAGGTCTGGGGGTTGATTATAACCCAGGACTTTACCATTGTGGGGACTCACAGAATCAGAGTCTATGGGATCACCCTTGCAGGTGTGCATAAGGCCACACCTGCAAATCAGGTGGTGAATGACTATCGGCGCTTTGAGCCATCAAAGTGTTCGCTCATGACGATGCAGCACCAGCTTGATATTCAAAAGCTACACTTGTGGGCGATTGAAAAAGGCATTCGTTTTTATGGCAGCAAAGACTTTTACGATTCCAAAAAAGGCGCGGGTGATAAACGCGCCGATGCGGTTTTGGAAATCAAAGGCCAAAAAATTGCTGTAGAAATTGAACGCACCCCGAAAACCCGTGCACGTTACGCTGAAATAGTGGCGAATTATTTTAGGGAAATTAAGCAGGGGCAATTTCAGCAAGTGTGGTACATGATGCCAGATGAAGCATCACGCATGAGTATTGAAAAAGTCATTACCAGTATACCGTCAATCAAAGTGAGAGGTGCATTAAGTGTTAATACAGTCCAGCTTAAGCCTGAGCATTGGGAATACTTTACTTTTATAGTACACCCCTACTATCAGGCCAAGCCTAACAAACCCCAAAAACCCGCAACCAACCAAGGAGGTACAAATCATGTCGCAGCATAATCAAATCATCAGAAAACCCCAAGTGCTCAGAATGACCGGATTAAGTGATTCATCGGTCTGGAGGCATGAACACGAGGGTGACTTTCCAAAGCGTCGCCGTTTAGGAATGCGAGCCGTTGGATGGTATCACGATGAAATCGTTCAGTGGATTGAGATGCGTGAGGTGATTAATCTAAATCGGAAGGCTGCAAATAAATAGTTGTGTGAATGGGGGCTTACGCCCCCGTTTAATATCTTTTTAATTTGCTTGGATCTTAACAGGGTTTTATTGTATTATTTCTGGCAGAAGATCAAACGGTTCAGATAAAAAAGGGGGTAAAATGGAAATATTAAATGCTCTAGCAGATATTGCTGGAATTATATCGTTATTTCTTAGTGGTTTTATTGTCTTTAAAGTAAGAAATATCCAAAATAACTCACAGAGTGGCAAACAAAATAGAACGGCTAATCAACAAGCAACTGGCAGTGACATCAGTCAACGTGTGACACAATGATGCCAATAACTCAAAAAGCAAAGGGTGATGGAATTACCCAAACTGTCAATTTGGGGACCATGAAATCTCTTTTGGCTAGAATATTGCCAAATCTTACACTTTTAATAGCCGAAGAAAGCGAGGTGAAAAGTGATACAACGCCGTATGATATTCAAGAAAAAATCTCGTACAATAACATTGTATCCCATCAAGATTTTTTAAGAGACTATGGGCAGTATGGCTACGAGATAAAAAGTTTATACAATGTTTGCGATGATCAAGACCCAGGTTACACAAGCAGGGTGTATAATTATTTTACAGTAATCTATAAAAGGGAGGTTGAAGAACTATGTCGAATAAATAAAAGTAAGTCACGGCTAGATATTATAAAAGATAACTCTGATTTGATATTGCATAACATCATTGATAAGGTTAATAATACGCTTATTGAAAGGGCAAGTCTGGAGATTAGTCTTGAAGAGCTAGAGCCTTGCATTGTGGCAATTGTATGCCAGGCTTTTGTTGAGTGTAAAATATTGGAGAAGCCGCCAAGTGTTAATTGATAGTAACAAGCATCCAGAAAGTAATATTTTTTTTATAGGAGCAAAGCAATTTGAAATTCTCTTTGCTTTAAATCAACAAGAATGTGACATATATTGGCTTTATGAAGAGTATAATAAACACAATACTGTCAAAATCTCTTTTGATTATCATTTGTTAAGCCTGAATTGGCTTTTCATACTCAATTTAATTGCATTAAATCCAAGGGGTAATATTTCTTTATGTATTTAGATAAGCTAATCATTAGAAAAAATGACTCAGAGATTGTTAGAGAGATACGGTTTAAAAAAGGACTAAATCTAATTCTTGATGCGACATCAAAAGAAACAGCAACTGACTCGGGTAATAGTGTTGGGAAAACTACTTTTTTGAGAATAATTGATTTTTGTTTAGGTGGCAAAGAGGAAACAATTTATAAAGATAAGGAGTTCAAAAAAAACAACCAGAAAATCTTTGATTATTTGGTTAATAATAAAGTTGAATTTGAACTGTTTTTGAAAAAAGATGGTGAAACTTTAAGTATATCACGCTCAATAAAGGGGCGCTCTTTAATTAATGGCCGAAAGCAAAAAGATAAAACAGAGTTTAATGAAAATTTATTTCAATATCTTTTTGGTCTTCCCCAAAGAAGGCCAACTTTGCGACAATTGATACCTAAATTTATAAGAATTGAAGGAGAGCAAATTTCTAATGCTTTATATTTCTTGCACAACGCTACAAAAGAAACTGAATATGAAAGCATTTTTTTATTCTTATTTGGTTATCGTAAGACAGAGATTTTGGCACAAAAATGTAAAAATGTTTCAGAGTTAAATAAATTAATCAAAAGCTCACCCAATCATAATATTGGCGAACTAGAGCAACAATTAGCTTTAATCAATAACAATATAAGTCAACTTAATGCCATTAAAAGTTCTCTCGATTTTAGTGTTAATGTGGAAGCCGATTTGAAAAATCTAAAAAAAGTACAGGTCGAAATTAACGCCCTAAAGTCTACTGTTGCGGAATTAGATATTAAGATATCTATGAACACAGAGACATTAAAAAAATTAGATGATGCAAAAACAAAAATTGGAGTCAATACGATTGCAAAGCTCTATGAACATGCTAAGTTGGAAGTGCCAAACTTAAAAATTCAATTTGAAGAGGTCTTAAAGTTCCATAATCAAATGATCAGCAATAAGAAAAAATTTATAAACAATATGATGGTAGGGATGGAGCTGTCTCTCAAAAATTATCAAGAGGCTCTCGCTAAAAAATTAGAAAATGAGACTGAGATAATAAAAAAAATGCAGATGCAAGGTAATTTAGGGGAGTATGACAGTATCAATGAAGCCTTGCAGGAAAAAAATAGAGATAAGGGGTATAAGGAAGGTCAGCTTGAGCAGTTACGTCAGCTTGATCAGAAGATATCCAGAATAAAAGAAAGTATAACCCAAATAAATCAAGAGATAGATGAATTTCTTGAGAATTTGAAAGAAAATTTAAAAGTTTTTAATGTTCATTTTCAAGAATACTCTAAGGCTCTTTATGGTGAGGAGTATTATTTATATCCGATCAAGAAGAGAAACCCAAGGTCGAGCATTGAAAACTCTCTTTTAGATATTTCTAACATGACTGAAAATACAGGTACAGGAAAAAAGAAGGCACAAATATCGGCACTAGATTTGGCTTATTTAAAATATTCGGAAGAAATGAAATATAAAGTTCCATATTTTGTTCTTCATGATCAGCTTGAAACAGTTTATGAAAACCAAGTGAAAACTCTATTTAATTTGGCGAATTCTCTTGAAGGACAATTTGTTGTGGCAGTATTAAGTGATAAATTGCATAACATAGATGCGAGTGAAATAAATGCAAATTGCATACTGTGCCTTTCACAGGCCGATAAGCTTTTTAAAATTTTATAGAATAGTTGTCGGTGATTTTTGTGCACTACAATGTGCACTACAGAAAATTTTTTATAACTAAAAATTAATGAAACCTGGTGCTGTCAGGCGGAATCGAACCGCCGACCTACTGATTACGAATCAGTTGCTCTACCAACTGAGCTACGACAGCGTGGAGGCGCATTCTACCCTGCTTTGGGTTAAATTTCAAATAAAAAAATGCCAGACAACATGCCTGGCGTTTTTAATGTGTAGGTGGAGCTTAGTTGCCGGGGCGGCAATGGCCATCAACACAAAGTGAAAGAGGGCTAGGCTGGGTTGCGGTATCAAAGTTTGCATACACACCCAAAGTAAAAGCACCAGCGAATAAACCAAGCATCAAGATAGCAACTGTTTTCATTAAAATATCTCCAATTCAATAATGCGAATAAGTTAACTTATTTCTTGATAAAAATCAAGGTTTGCAGTTTGTTAAGTTTATACCACAGGCTCCTCATCTGGAGAAGGAGTTCGAGGCGGCCTCTCCCCAGCTGCTGCAGTCAGCTCAAGTTCACCTCCAACTCCAACTCCAAATCCACCCAAAACCAGACTGGTATCAGGTCGACGAGGGCGAGACCATGATGCTGAAGCACCTGCAGACCCTCTCGTTACCTGAGCAGGTTGTTCGCGACCCAGCCATTTGGTGAACATCGTCAGCGAGGTGGATACAGCCAAACCTACTGCAACTCCTGCCAGAGGTTGTGTGGTGAGTGCAGCGACACCCCACTCATCTGCTGTAGGTGTTGGAACGCTTGGGTCATCAAACTCTGCATCGGCAATAATTGCAGTTGTGATGAGGATGGCGACAGCAAGCAAACTGCCACCCAGCTTGATTTCATCTGCATTGCGGGAGCAAAAAGCACTCATTGTGCTCTCACGGTCATGTAGTAATACGTTCATTGCTGACATAAAACGGCGTACTTCGGTATCGTGAGCCCAGGTATCAAAGAGGTCTGAGCAAAGTACAGCCGCACCTAATAAGATGGGCAATGAGATATCAGAAAAAGCAGTGTTTTTACCTTGTAAAATTGCAACCAACTCATAAATACCAAAGGCCAGCACGCCAAGCTGAAATAGTTTGTTTGTCGTCCATAAGCGATTATGCTGCATATAGGTTAATGGGGAACTTATCTGGGAGCGGAGCCGAGTTTCTAAAGCTGCCAATACGGTAGGCAATGCCTGAGTCGCATCATGGATATGGACGTGCCCATCAGTTAAATGTCGACCTTCCTCCAAAAATGCGGTCATATGGAGGCCGATTGTCTTTTTGGCGTCAGTTTCACCTTGAAACTGGTGTAATAAGGCCAGTAAGACAAGAGCATTATCTGTGGTGTCTGTAGGTAGGCCACCTTCGCTGCAATCTGCTAACCATTCACGCAATGCGCCAAGCATGTGATCCAGCATTTTACTTGAGCTGTCAAAACGTTCGAAGCGACAAGCCTCAAATAAAGTTTCGGCGAAGCTTTCGTACAATGGATCTGGAAACTGTAGGCGTCTCTCTTTATAGTTGCTGACTGTAACCATACAGCGCCCATCCCCGTCAAACATGCATGCTTCTGTTGGTAAAGGCTCAAAGAGCGGGGAGTGCGTAAAGTCAGTTTCTGCTGCCCATTCGTCACCAAATAATTGCCTTGTTAAACTTTTTAAGGCAGTGCCAATTTCAGGATTACTGTTTAGAACCCATTGCAAAAAACGCTTGTAATGATGGTAACTGGGCCAGGTCATTTTGCCTGCTTCTTCAAGGCTTTGATTCAAGGGTTCAAAAAAATTGGGATCGCAATAAACTAAGTTGACGAGTAGTGTTTGATCTTCTAGGACAAGGGGTGAGTCTTCCAGTATCTTTAAAACAATGGCTCTCAATAAAAAGCGCGTGGCTTTGCTGGCTCTTTCAGTTGCAGTCTCTGAAATTAAAATGGTATCACTTACAGTATCTAAAACGTCCGAGGCTCTAAGCAGATCATTTCTATCAAGCGCTAGATCAGCTGTATATGCACGTAAATCAGTAAAAAAAGTTACGCTCCAATTTTGTAGCAAACTGTGGCTTTGTAATGTAGCTGCCATCTCAGATGCAACATCGCGGTCCTCTGTATCCAAAAGTGGGCGTGCGAGTGATGCTACATTAGAAGCTGCTATCGTAGCAGCGGCAACTGGCATAGCGACAACCGCAGAACCTATGAGGCTTCCAGAGGGAAGGGGTGCCATTGGCTTCGGGTGTGCATCCGTAAAGGCAGAAACTTGCATTTGTATTGGTTTAATGGCCATAAAAATGCTATCCACTGATGCGCTGACATGCTCGGGCAGTGCTTCAGCAGCAGCTTCTGCCGCTGCTCTTGCAGCCTCTAAGCCTGGAACTGCGTCTGCAGCATCATCTTCTGCCTCCCCCTCAGGTGCTTCTCGAGCATCTCCAAAAAGACGACCAGCTAAGTGATCTGCAGACACTCTCTCTGAAACTGCGGATGTATCTAGAACGCTTGCTGCGTCCGGGATGCTGCCAGGAGTTCGTGCTCCAGCTCGACGTCGACGTGGGGAGGGTGAAAAGTGGCCCTGCAGTTGTTGCAGGTGAAAAAGCCTCAACAAAACGCTCGATAAGAGAATGTTGAGCTGCTCTCGCTGGAGAGAGTAACGGGTCTGAATGGGTTGCTGGAGGAGGTGTAACTGCCATAATATAAAATAAAAACTAAAAACTTATTCTAGCACGTTTTTAAAAGATTTTTCATTTTTTACAAGCACTTTGCATTATCCTAAAAACCGCAGTTGGATCACCTTGCCTAGCGCAACCTCTTAATCCATCTAGAGAAACAAAAAATAGTTTATCACCAATGAGGTGACTGCACGATTTTTTGTTTCTCTATCTGAATCAAGCTGCTACACTAGATCAATGCGCCCAACTGCGGTTTTTAGGATTATAAAAGTTTTTGTTTAAGCTCAATCAGCTCAGCAATGCTAATGATCGGTAAATCATGTGTTTGTGCAAAAGTATGTAAAGTATCTCCACGCATCATGGTACCATCTTCATTCATAAGCTCACACAAAACAGCAGCGGGTTGAAAGCCAGCTAAGATTGCTAGCTCAACAGAGCCTTCAGTGTGGCCGCGTCGTGCAAGTATGCCCCCTGGCGTAGCGCGTAAGGGGAAGACATGGCCTGGCCGTGCTAAATCTTCTGGTTTTGCATCAGCTGCAATTGCATGTTGAATGGTGGTGACGCGGTCAGCAGCAGAGACGCCTGTAGTGACTCCCGTTTTGGCTTCAATAGAGACTGTAAACGCAGTGCCATAACGGCTAGAGTTTTGATCAACCATGGGTGGGAGGTTCAAGGCCTGTAGTTTTTCATCTGTTAAGCACAGACAAACAATTCCACTACAGTGACGAATAAAAAATGCCATCCAGGGTATTGTGATGCATTCAGCCGGCATAATAAGATCAGCCTCATTTTCACGGTCTGTATCGTCCATTAAAATAACAGGGCGACCTGCTTTTAAAGCCAAAAGTGCTTCTTCTAAAGAATCCATAAATTACAAAGGCTGTTTAATATTCGGCGTAGCATACCATAAGTTCAGATGGGGTTAAACCAGAGGGTTGAAAATAATGCTTAACGAATTATTTTACAAATGATATAATATGCCAATATTAATTATAACTACATGGTATAAATGAGTTTTGCGCCAAAGCCACCCTATTATGCACCAATTAAATTTGAGTTTGCACCAGGGACTAAGACCGTTGTATGTCTTGATTATGATGCCACTTTGGTTGTGGGGAAGCCTATTGACCCAGATGATTCTGATCAAGGAAGTGTTGCAGTTTTAAATAAGCAGCCGGTGGATCTTGGACATAGACGCAGTTTCTTTGGTACCTAAACCGTCCAGGGAATACGGTGTTGAATTTAGGCGCCCAACAACAAGCGAAAGTCTAGTTTTTGCAGGTTCCTCAAGTGCAGCAGCTTCTAAGGAAGGCATAGTGTTTGACATGCTTGTTCTGGATTGATAAGATCCGGATGTTATGCAAAATATAAATCAATACATTCAGTTTAACTTCAGTGCACTTATCAATGCATTTTTCCTCCTCTCCCGGTAGGGGAGAGCATCTTTTTTCGTTTCAAATTTTATTTTTCTATTCTACGGATTTTCCACAAAAAACTTGTATCTCAGGGGAAGTCCAGGTATTCTGGTACGCATTTTATTAAGGAAGGATTATGTCTTTTAAACGAACGGTAGGGCCTGTTGGGCTGATGTTTACCGCGATTAGTGGGATGTTAGGTTCAGCATGGTTGTTTGGGCCTTTTTACGCAGCTCAAATTGCAGGGCCTGCGGCAATTGTCAGTTGGGGAATTGGCGCGGTGGTCATGCTCATTATTGCAATGACATTTGCAGAATTAACTTCTATGTTTCCGATTGCAGGTGCACATGCGCGCTTTATGCTATTTTCTCATGGTGGGATGGCAAGTTTCTTGTTTGGTTGGATTATGTGGCTTGGTTATGCTGCGGTGGCCCCTGCTGAAACCATGGCAATTTTACAGTATCTGTCGAGTAGTTTTCCAAGTTTAATCATGGAAAAAAATGGAGTTCCTGTTTTATCCACGATTGGCTACTGTACGGCAGCAGTTGTTTTGTTTGGCATGTGTGTCATCAACTTGATCAGTATCAAATGGCTGGCACGCTATAATGCCATTGTGGTGTGGATTAAAATGATTGTGCCGGTTTTAGTGGCGATCGTTATTGTCATTTTTTTGTTCCAGCCGCATCAATTTGTTTCGCATGGGTTTATGCCCAATGGCTGGCATAGTGTGTTGTCAGCTTTATCTTTAGGGGGAATTATTTTTGCTTTTTCAGGTTATGCACCTGCAATTGTTTTGGCTGGGGAGGCAAAAAATCCGCAAAAAACCATTCCCTTGGTTTTAGGTGGTGGGCTCTTTATTTGCTTTTTGGTATACGCAGCATTGCAACTTGCACTGATTGGGGCTGTTCCCAACTCAGCTTTAATACAAGGCTGGAGTCATTTAAGTTTTTCAGGTGCACAAAGTCCCTTTATCGGGATGGCTGTGGGTATTCATCAAGAATGGTTGCGCTATTTAATTCTCATTACGGCCGTGCTGACCCCGCTTGGTACCGCAATTATCTTTATTGCAACTAGTTCGCGTGTTGCATATGCCATGAGCCAAAATGGTTTGTTTCCAAAATTTATGGAAGTCATCAGTACGCGCGGTGTGCCTGTTTTCGCGGTTTTGGTTAATTTTATAGTGGGCATGATTTTGTTTTTCCCCGTGCCAGGCTGGCAAGGTATGATGGGCTTTTTAGTTGCAGCCTTTGTTTTGAGTTATGCCGTTGGGCCGCTATCGGTATTGGCATTGCGTAAACAGATTCCGAATCGTGAACGTCGTTTTAAAGTTCCGTTTGTTGTGTTGTGGTGCTTTGCTTCATTTTTCTTTGCCAACCTCATTCTGTATTGGACAGGTTGGGATATCTTTTCCAAAATGTTGATTGGGATTTTGTTAGGCCTAATTGTAATGTTAGGTGCGCGTCGGTTTCGCAAAGAAAATACTAGTTTAGACTTGGCGCATAGTATCTGGGCCTTTGTTTATATTGCTGGGATTGCAGTAATATCATATTTAGGTCAGTTTGGAGGTCGAAAAGTGATTCCAGCAGATGTTGATATACTGGTCATTGCAATTTTTTCTGCTATTATGCTATTCTTTTCTTATCGGTATGCCTTGCCGGCTAAAAAGACCCAGGCTTATCTTGGGGATGCTTAATTTTATGCAAATAAAAAGGATACAATCATGAGTGCTCGTTTTGTTAAGATGTGCGTCAAGACAGTACGCCCTATTTTACGCTTTTTGAATGTAACGCGAGATTTTGGTGACTTGTTTGCCAGAGTTTGGGTTGCAAAGGTGTTTTTTGTATCGGGGTTGAGTAAATTGGCAGATTGGAATACAACGTTGGTTTTATTTAAATATGTGTATTCGACACCTTTGATGTCTCCTGCAGTCGCGGCTTATCTGGGTACAG
>Ga0066640_10002923_pt1 | contig 10214 bp, 10 predicted proteins | sample CryGeyCG2114_020_2_FD_59505 | JGI IMG/M metagenome (GOLD analysis project Ga0066640, IMG submission 59505) | Groundwater microbial communities from aquifer - Crystal Geyser CG11_big_fil_rev_8/21/14_0.20 | ecosystem: Environmental > Aquatic > Deep subsurface > Groundwater | place: USA: Utah... | reverse complement strand
CCAACAGCGGCGGCTGTACATGGTTCGAGTTTGCTCAAGAAATTTTCAACGCAGCAGGGGTGGACATTACTCTAAACAAAGTGACATCTGATGCATTCCCTCGCCCAGCATCACGACCAAAATTTTCAGTTTTACTTAATACTAAACTTCCTGCAATGCGATCATGGCAAGAAGCGGTACGAGAATATATTGCAAACCGATAGCGTGAGCGCGCTACTTAAATAGACTCAATTTCATCCATTGATAGTTGGAAAAGAATTGGAGTTCATCACCTTTGGCTGAAACTGACAGCTGTATTGGTGCAACAGTATCGGCAAGTTGCCATAATTGGCGCTGATCGCGCGGATCAATTTCAAGTGCATACACTCCATTTGTGTCTGTAAAGAATATATACCCACCTTCAGGGTGCCATTCCACTCCTGTGATTGGTGTCGCTCGTCGCGTCAGAAGTACGTATTCATTGAAAGCCGGATTAAATAACCACAATTCAAATTCAGTTGCATACAGTAATACACCGTCTTTATTCCACGCTGCATCAATAACTGCAGACTCAATACGATGATCAGGTGTGTATGTGCTGATATCATTAATCACATATGACACTTGCTGTGCAGGATCTATGAGTAAGTCTTGAGGGCCTTGTACAAACAGGAGTGTTGCGGGGTCATCCCATCCGAGGTTAGCATAATAGCTGTGGTACACTTCGGGAAGTACTTCGACATCTTCTTTCTTCACCAGATCCTGGACGGACGAGACAATTGGCTTTTGATTACGAAACAATAATACATTAGGAAACAAAATTGATTTTCCTTCTTCAAACGTTAATTGTTTCTTCCAAGGTAAAAATCCGTCCTTTTGCAATTCAATTGTGTATGCTCCCGCTTCAAACGTATCAATATATGGCGTATGACTAGGTTGGATCTCTCCATTCAGTAATACGGTCACATCTTTAGGCTCTGTCTCAATAGCGAGGGCTGCTGATACAACAACCTGTCCAGAAGATGAATCAAGTCTGTATCCAGACGCAAACAACACGAGAAAAATCATCAAAGGAATGGAAATACAAAGAAAAACCCAAAAGAGCACGGATTGAGGTCGTATACCTGTTGATTGACGTTGCGAGCTCATTCCAGTATAGTATTTAAGTATATTTTGAAAAACATGGAAACATTTGTATTACGAGGAGGCGCTAGCTTAAGCGGGGAGATACCGGTATTTGGCGCTAAAAATCATGCGCTGAAAATGATACCGGCTTGTTTTTTGTCTGCAGAGACAACGACCGTCTCAAACATTCCAATGGTTGAAGATGTCAGCCGAATGTTAGAAATTGTAGAGAATATCGGCGGCACGGTCAAGAAGATAGATTCTAACACTGTATCAATTCAGGCGCCAGGATCATTTAATGGCTCCATGCCTCTTGATATCGTTCCGAAGCTTCGTGCGTCTATTGTGTTGCTCGGTCCTTTACTTGGAAGATACGGACAAGTAGAACTTCCTCATCCTGGTGGCTGCAATCTTGGTAAGCGGCCAATTGATTTTTTCATTGAAGGGTTTAAATCACTTGGTGCAAAGGTGACAGAAAAAAAAGATTCATATCATTTTGCAGCGAAAAAAGGTTTGGTAGGAGCAGAGATTATTTTCCCAACAATAAGTGTAACTGGAACTGAAACAATGATGATGGCAGGTATTCTTGCGTCTGGGACGACCGTATTGAAAAATGCGGCATGTGAACCAGAGATAGTTGCATTGGCAGAGTATCTTGTAAGCGTCGGAGCACGCATTACAGGAGCAGGGACTCACACTATGACTATTACTGGAGGAGAATTACTTCGAGGTGGAGAAGCTCATATTATTCCGGATCGTATTGAGGCAGGATCATTTGCAATGATTGGTGCTGCAACAAATAGTGAGATCACAATTACACACTGTGACCCACAAACAATTGAAATCCCATTGAACATATTACGTTCAATAGGTGTGCCATTTGAGGTGAGTGAAGACACGATTGCCATGCACAAAAGAAAGGGTGACTTAATTGCAACCGACATAGTGACACACGAGTATCCTGGGTTTCCAACAGACTTACAAGCACCAATGTCTATTGTATTAACGCAAGCCAAGGGACAAAGCACAGTGCGAGAAACCATTTATGATGGACGTTTATTCTATACCGATACTCTTAATACGATGGGAGCGGATATTCAGTTACTAGATCCATATCGTGCGACAATCGAGGGACCAACTCCACTGCGTGGGAAAACAGTAGCCAGTCCTGATATTCGCGCAGGGATAGCCATGGTGATTGCGGGCCTTATTGCGGATGGAGAAACAACAATACAAAATATTTATCAAATTGATAGAGGATATGAACGAATCGAAGAGCGACTCCGTGCAATCGGAGCCACAATTGAACGGGTCTAATATGCGCACACCGCGATCATTGTATGCAGCATTAGGGTTAGTGATTTTAATGGCTGGTGTTGGATTTGGTTTTGCATTGGCTCAGTTTTCTGATCCGTACGCAAATCTCGATTATGAAACAGCTGCTGCAGTGGTGGATCAGGATAGACGAACAGACCATACTGGTGCTGATGTAGATTTTGATCAATTTTGGACAGTGTGGGATACCATCACTGAACGTCACGTGAATCAACCTGTTAGCGAAGTAGACCTGTTATATGGCGCTATCGCTGGTATGGTGTCTGGGCTGAATGATCCGTATTCTATCTATTTTGAACCAGTTTCATCTCAGGAATTTCTAGGTGAAATTAATGGTAGTTTTGAAGGGATTGGCGCAGAGATTGGAATAAAAAGTGAAAAATTGACTGTCATTGCTCCGTTGAGCGGATCTCCAGCAGAACAATCTGGACTTCTTGCTGGCGACATTATTATTGCAATAGATGACATTGATACCTCTTTCATGAGTCTCAACGTTGCTGTTGGATTTATTCGGGGAGAAGAGGGGACAACTGTGACGTTAACCATCAAACGCGACGGAACAGACGAACCCTTTAATCTAGAAATTCAGCGTGGACAGATTCAGATCGAGAGCGTTAAGTGGGAAATTGAAGAAGCTGGAAGCAAACGATTGGCACGCATTACACTTTCTCATTTTAATGCGGATACGAGCTTGAAATTTCAAGAGGTTATTAATGAGATTGTGCTCGAACAGCCTGATGGAATTATCCTGGATGTCAGAAACAATGCTGGCGGATTCCTTGATGCTGCGATAAGTATTGCGTCATCTTTTATTGAAAATGGGAAGGTTGTCGTCTATGAAGAGGATAGTTCTGGCACGCAAAAGCCATATACCGCAAGTGCGCCAACTCCACTTGGTGACCTAGAAACGATAGTGCTGGTAAATGGAGGTTCTGCTTCCGCATCAGAAATTCTTGCTGGAGCGCTACAAGACCATGAAGATGGCGTCGTGGTTGGCATGCAAACGTTTGGCAAAGGCACGGTACAGGATTTACAACAATATGACGATGGATCATCTCTAAAGCTTACTGTTGCGAAATGGCTAACACCGTCTCGCAATTTGATTGATGGTCTTGGAATTACTCCAGATATTATTGTAGATCGAACACCTGAAGATTATTCCGCAGATCTCGATCCACAGCTAGATGCAGCAAAACTATTCTTTTCAGACAGATCTGCGTTCGAAGCGCAATATACTGTGGAGGAGGAGATAGAGGAAGTAGATGAATCAATTGAGTAACAATCACAAAAACCATTATGAAAGTAATATTCACAAAAACAGCAGAGGTTAAAGAAGTATCAGACGGTTACGCTCGTAATTTTCTCATTCCAAATGGTGAGGCGATTGCGGCGACTCCAAAGGGCATTAAAGAAGCAGAGGCACTCCAAAAACAAAAGGGAGTGGTTGCATCAACCCAGATGAAAGAACTAGATCAACTTGCAAAAAAATGTGACGGAATTGTTGTGGAAATCTCTGCAGCAGCGAATGAAGATGGTACGCTCTTTGGCGCAGTCGCTGAATCTGCTATACTAGAGGCTGTGAAGCAAAAAGGCATCATACTAGAAGCTGCGTGGGTATCAACAACCGAGCCAGTGAAGCACATTGGCGACCACATTGTTTCTGTTGCATTACCAAATGGTGCAAAAACAACATTTACATTACGTATTAACAACGCATAAGACATGAAACATCCAAAATACATATTCGTCGTTGGGGGAGTGATGTCTTCAGTTGGAAAAGGTGTTGCAACCGGTTCTATTGGTATTATCATGCAGTCACGTGGATTTAAAGTGACTGCAATTAAAGCAGATCCATACATCAATGTAGATGCTGGCACCATGAACCCAACAGAGCATGGAGAGGTATTTGTTACTGATGATGGTGATGAAACAGACCAAGACATTGGAAACTACGAGAGATTTTTGGATGAAAGTATTTTGTCGGTCAATTACATGACAACAGGTCGTGTGTATCAAGAAGTTATTAGTAGAGAGCGTAATTTAGAATACAAAGGAAAATGTGTTGAAGTAGTTCCACACATTCCTCAAGAGATTATTCGTCGAATTAAAGAGGCACAACGTATTAGTAAAGCAGAAATTACCGTCATTGAAATTGGTGGAACCGTTGGAGAGTATCAAAATATTTTGTTTTTAGAAGCTGCTCGAATGCTCAAGAATGAACATCCTGAAGATGTGACACTTATGTTAGTGAGCTTTCTTCCAATCCCGTCAAAGATTGGTGAAATGAAAACAAAACCTACACAAACTGCAGTTCGACAAATGAATGCTGTGGGTCTTCAGCCAGATTTTGTTATTGCCCGAGCGAGCAAACCACTCGACGCAGTTCGTCGTCAAAAATTAGCTCAATTTTGTAGCATTCCAGAGGATCATGTGATATCTGCGCCTGATGCTGATCACATTTACTCAGTACCGGTTTCGTTTGAAAAAGAAAATTTGAGCAACAAAATACTCAAACAATTACATCTCACTGCTCGAAAGGTATCCGATGCACAGAGCCCTCTTTTTCAAATGAAAAAGCTCGTGCGTACCATTCACAGTGCAAAGAAAACGGTAAAAATTGGTATTGTAGGAAAATATTTCAACACAGGAGAGTTTACCCTAGCTGATTCATACATCTCAGTCCTAGAGGCTCTTAAACACGCATCTTGGCATTTTAAACATAAACCAGAGCTTGTATGGCTTGATGCAGAGGCATATGAGAATGATCCAAAGAAGTTGAAGGAATTAGCTGATTTTGATGGTATTCTGATTCCGGGAGGCTTTGGGTCACGCGGTGTTGAAGGCAAAATAAAAGTAATTCAGTATGTACGAGAAAATAATATACCGTATTTCGGACTGTGTTATGGTATGCAGCTTGCGGCTGTAGAGGCAGCGCGAAATATAGGTGGACTAAAAGGTGCAAATACAGTAGAGATTGATGAGAATCCACGTCATCCGATTATTATTGTGAATCCAAATCAACAAAAAAACATTACGGAGAAACATTACGGAGGAACACTTCGTCTTGGTAGCTATGATTGTAAATTGGTAGCAGGGACAAAGACACAAACAGCATATGGTGTAAACAAAGTTGCCGAACGTCACAGGCATCGATATGAATTCAATAATGCATATATTGCTCGCCTCGAAAAGACCGGATTGATCGTTTCTGGAGTAAATCCTCAACAGAACTTAGTTGAGATCATGGAACGAAAGGACCATCCGTGGTTTGTTGGAACACAGTTTCACCCAGAATTTCTTTCAAGACCACTTTCCCCACATCCATTATTCGTAGGATTTGTGAACGCGGCTATTAAGCGTCAAAAGACCAAAAACAAACCGAAAAAGAAATAACCGCATCGACTACGGTTATTATGAGTGTTCTAGAATTTGAAGCTATTCAACAGAAACGATCCGGACACGGCTTAACTTTCCCGTAAACAAGCGAGCCTGCTTTTTTCGAAATTGGACAACGCCTTCTTTGATAGCATAAATAGTATTGTCATTTCCCATGCGCGTACCATCTCCTGCTCTGAATTTTGAGCCACGTTGACGTATTAAAATATTACCAGAGGATACTGCTTCGCCACCGAATTTCTTTACTCCTAGTCTTTTTGATTGTGAGTCTCGTCCTAAATTAGTCGAGCCACCCGCCTTTGTATGTGCCATAATTCAATTTATTCTTAACGAACTGTGCCGGCTGATACTATCATATACCCGAAAAAGGGTCAAGTACAGTACGAATATCCTCATCTACACTTGGTTTTTTATTCACAGGAACTTCCTCAACCGCATCAAGGGGTTGAAACGGGTCATATACATCACGCGCGATATTATCTGCTCCTTCGAGTAACTTGTGTTGATGGAAGCTAATAACTTGTTCATATTTTGAGAGGTTGAGAATAGCTGGTGGACTGATAATAACTGTTGATTCTACAAGATTTTCATCAACAAACTCAGCTGAGACTCGTTCGTAGAGAATATACCCAAGCACACCAAAAAGGACGATACCAGCAGCACCAAAAAAAGAGAAAATGTGACGCATTAAAAACGTATCAATAGCCTGTTTTTCCCTTTGGCTTTTAGGATTTTTTTCTACAGCTTCTTTTTTTATCTTCATGGTATCCAAAATGAATTTGCAAAAACAATGATTTTTTGACCACGTACGTCTGTTGATAGATGGTGCACGTCCATGGTAATGGGATTGATATAAAAATCCTCTTTCTCAAGCGCGGCCAAGAACCGAAAATCATCTTCCCATGTCCCATCAATCTGTATAGTGATTGGTATTTCGGCGAGACCATTTCGTACAACGCGATCAGAGCGATGAAAACTAATATTTTGGATAACATGATACTGCGTAGCAAGTTCTTCGATGGTCTCAATAAATGAAATAACCTCCTCTTCTGGAAGGATACTTGCATCAATAATACTCTTATCACTTACTCCAACAAGATCAGTCTCGGTTTTAAGTCTTTGCTCCGTCGATTTGATTACAATAGAGGTTTGCGCAAGAGTTTCATCAAGTTCAAATCGTTTTTGCGTTAGTGATTGGATTTGAGGAATAACTACGCCAATCAGTAATCCGATAAAGATGCTTGTTTGAAAAACAAAAAACCATGGACGAATTCGACGCACTTTACTATGTTCGACCGAACGCTCAGACTCATGTGGCGCTGGTAAGGGCGCAACAGTTGGGCTAGGCGGCACTGGCGGTGGTACACCCTGCAGAGGCTCTTGCCTATCTGGGCTAGGTGGTAATGGGATTATTGGTTGTTGAGTGGTCATATATTTAGAAACCAAAATCAGAAATACGAAACGTCAGGTTTAGCTGAAATGGGATTTGTGAAGATTGTGTAAATTCTCCAAACGGAACATCTATCATGGAGAATCGTTCACTCGAATCAATTGCCGATTGAATATTTTTCAAGGCATCTCGACTTTCTGCAATTCCGGCAACACGGATCGATTCCTCTGAGAAGTCAATCGTCACTGAAGAAATTGAGATTGATGCAGGAATAATTTCTTCAAATGATTCAATAAGAGCAAGATACTGTGCGTGGTCGCTTTGAATACGGGAAAGGCTGTCAATTCTTGTATTCAAACCAGAGACATCCTGAACCAACCGATCAGACGCGGATACTCGCTCCAACTGCTGAGCTGCATCATTATTTGCTTCTGCCAAACGGCTGCTCAATATTATATTGGCTCCAATAATCATACCTGCTATGACAACCAATATACCATTCAGGAAAACAACACCATTCGCAATATGCTTAAAAATAATCCATCGTTTGGTTTGTTTTTGATGTTTGTCTGCAAGTAAATTAAAGTGGTACATAGTATTGAATATTACAGTGGTAGATATTGCCGTATTCCAAGACCGATAGCAGTTCCATAAGAAAAACGTTCCGGTACCATCTTTTTAGGTAAGGACACATTTTTTGGTAGTGTTGCAGGTTGAATAGGATACTTAATAATATCTTCCAGATACAACCGTAAGTTTGGAATTTGTGATCCGCCGCCTGTCAGATAAATAACATAGTTATTACCAGATCGTGTCGCCTGATGCTCTGTGTGAAAATCAACCACACGTTGTAATTCATTTGCAAGGACGACGCCAAATCGAGTTGTAATTGCTTTCACAGTTGGATCTTCCGGAGCTATAATCTTTTGTTGCTCTGCTTGGTCAAGCGACCATCCGGCTTGTTTTTGAATTGCTGCGGTGAGTAGTTTTCCTGAAATCATTTGTGACGTGTGTGTAAAATCAATATGGTCATTTTGAACAACAAGAAATGTAGTATGATTTCTTCCAATATCCACTAAGATAGAAATTTGCTGCACAGAAGTAAGTACTTGCGCATAAGCGCGTGCAATTGCCTGTGATTCAATCTCCAGTGCTCGTATATGCAATCCTAGTGCAGACAGGACTTCCCAATAGGATTCAGACACTTCTTTTTTTATGGCAGCAAAACCATACACCATACGCTGTTGATCAGCGGTAGGCCCATAATTAATTGAATCTTCTACAACTTCCTCATACGGGAACGGAAGATGACGAGCAACTTCAGCCTCAAGACCACCGTCAACAGCAGTAACAGTTTTGATAAATCCATGTGCTTCTGGAAGTCCCACGACAGCCGCACCATATCCAGGAGAAATTGTCTTGAGCAAAGAACCTTTAAGTACCTCTTGCACGGAAACAGCATCTTGAATCACTCCATTTTGAATCCATCCTTCTTCAAGTTCGACTTCATCAAATTTCTTCAGCACATGTTTATGCTTACTATGCCGAATAAGGACAGCTCGAATAATATGATCGCTAATATCAATACCGATAGTGTGATTCGTGGGATTACGCCAGAGAAGTGACATTAGAGTTCATTCAGTGTTAATTCTTCCCAAGAAATAAACGCATACTCATCCTCCGTTGGGAATGAGGGAGGAGGGGAATATGTTAAATCCGGATCGTATGTTGTGGTTGTTGTTTCATAACCACTCGTTACAGGACCTCCTGCACCAGACACCCAACTCCACGTCCAGATAGTATTACTAATCACCGTGCCATACGTCTCTATACTATCACGAACAGCATAGGTAGCGTAAGGTTGAGTAGATAACTCAGGATAGTAGTACCGAAAAATATGCCCGTTGATTGCCATCATAGCGGCATCAATTCTCTGTGTATTATCAGAACGCAGTGTAGACAGAATATCTTGTTGTGCAATAAGACCCAATGCACTAGAACCATCATGTGCGGTATACACAATATCATCTTGAATATAAATATCAGCACGCTCAAAAGAACCATCCGGTAGTCGAGCTGCAGTGACAGTGACGCGTCCATTCAGTGTTCCACCGACCCACACATCATCCTCGACAAAAATGAGGCCGTTGGTTGGTAATGGAATATTGACGTAACCCGAGAGGGGTGTCCATGTTTTCTTATCATTCGATTCATACGTCCATGTTTCACCGTTATATCCATTGACTGGTCCATAGACTGATTTAACCGTGTTGACCGTCAATGTGCCATCAGCGTTAAACACAATGTAATAGCCATGACTGCCCGAGTCAGGAAGATACAGACCATCAGGTGTATTCGCATCGGCTTGCAGTTGATCAAGATCAAGGAGAAGCGAGTTGAAATCGACGGTATCTGCGGGGAACTCCCAAAAAACCGGATCGACACCAGATCCCCAAACACCATCTTTCACTTCATTACTGCAGCCATGTTCTGCACCACAAATATAAGTTTCTTGTGCTGAGGTAAGAAGAGAATCGCCAGTTCCATCCATTCGAACTCCACCGTTAGAGTGAAGTTGACCACTGATTGATTCTCCATCACCAAACCACACATTACTATTCGTTAAAAATGCGAAATGTGCTAGCGATGGTTGACCATATCGAACACGAACACGTGATTCCGTCCTTTGATGTTCTTGCTGATGTGCACTAGCAGTGATAACAGCAGTTGTTGAACCGACTGAAGGAGATGCGACGCTGAGATCGAATTCACCAAATATTCCGCCAAGAGGATCAGGATACTGCTGTACTCCGGTATCTGAAGCAAAGTCGCCTGGAGAATGCGTAAGATGCCATCTATAGTAGTTAACGCCTGCCTCAGCAATATGAAGCGCTTGAGATCGAGCTACTTCTTGTTCAACTGCTTTGTGCTGGACAAGAATGAAACTGAGTGTTGCGCCAAACATAACTAAAAATAATGAGGAAAACAA
>Ga0066640_10002907_pt1 | contig 10239 bp, 6 predicted proteins | sample CryGeyCG2114_020_2_FD_59505 | JGI IMG/M metagenome (GOLD analysis project Ga0066640, IMG submission 59505) | Groundwater microbial communities from aquifer - Crystal Geyser CG11_big_fil_rev_8/21/14_0.20 | ecosystem: Environmental > Aquatic > Deep subsurface > Groundwater | place: USA: Utah... | reverse complement strand
GGAAAACGTTGGTTCGGACAAGGCAGGCAAGGAACCATCCCGGTTCTCCCCGACCGCAAGCGGAGCCGGAAACGATCTCACCGGGTTAGACACCCCGTGGTTTCCCTCCCAGACGATTGCCCCCGCGATCAACACAATCAGAATGGCCGATCCCGCCAGCAGGAAGCGGAAGCGGTAAGTCTTCGCACGGACTTCAATGAAGATCCAGCCGGTCAAAAAAATTTCAACGGCTCCCGCTACCATCCCCCCTTTGGATCCGCTCAGGACCAGCGCCCAGATATACAGGGAAAGACTGGCCGCGCCGGCGCATTTCAGGATGGTCCGGCCGGTAAAACAGAAAACGGCCAAGGGGAGTGGAAGGGTCAAAAGCAGGTAACCGGCGAACAGATTCGGGTTCGTAAACAAGGAAGTCACCTCGGGATCCCATCGGGTATTGGAAGGAAACCAGGAGACATGGAAGGATTGGGAAATTCCGCCCAGAGCCAGGGCCAGAGAACCGAGCCAAAGAACCAGGATCAGTTCTTCCGCTTGTTTTTTATCCACAAGAAAGAGTTTGAGGGAAAGTATCAGAAGGATCAGCCCCAGGTATTTAACCGTCATCACGAAACTGAAATCGAGCCGAACGGTATAAAAAAAGCCCAGCGCGGACCAAAGATAAAATACTATCAGGCAGGTCAGGAGAGGAGAAAAACGGATTTCCCGGTCTTTCCACCGTTTCCAGGCGCCGAGGTTCAAGGCGAAAAAAACGATGCAAAAATAACTCAGGAGGGTTGCGATCTGGTTGTGCGTTAGGGGAAATCCCTTGTGGTGGGTTCCCAGGAGGGTGAGGACGATAAGGAATAAAAGAAAAAAGACCCGGCGCATTCCTTTTTAAATTTAACCTATTGTGGAATCCGGCGGAAAATCGGGGCTTCCCACCGAAAGAGGGATAATTCGATCGTTCGGAAAATGATCGACGGGTACGGGGGATCGGGATGAAAGATTGTCCCGCCTCCCGCCGGAGCGATCCGCCCCGGAATGGGCATTATAATTCATTTCCAGCCGGGGGAAAAGAAACCGAAAAAAAGGGAGTCCGGAATGGCATCCGGACTCCCTCATTGGAATCGTCGCTTGAATTTTAACCGGAAAACAGCGGCTTTACGGCCGGTCGGGTACCCCGCCCCGGTCGATCGCTTCCTCACGAATCCGTTGCTGAATATCTTCCCGAATCTCGTCTTTAATACTGGCGGTAATGTCCTCCAGAACTTCGAACATGGCGATCTCTTCGGGACTCATGTCCACGGGTGCGGAGGGAGCCTCGTTGCCGGCCACCTCGGTCTTTTTCAATTCCGCCACCTGGACCACCTCTTGCGGTTTGCCGGGATTATAGGCTTCCACCGTCCCCTCCTTGACCATGAAGATGGAGCGGTTCTGAACCACCTCGGCAGAGAAGATGGTTCCTTTCACCCCGGCGATGGCGGTCCCCGTTTTCACCTTATAAGAGGAACCTTTTGAAAGTTTATTTACGACGTTGAATATTTTTCCGGCGGCAAGGTCGATTCCGATGGTGGATTTTTCATCCCCGATATCGGCGGCGGCCAGCGTCATTTCGGAATTGGGCATAACCCGAACGCGGTCCCCATTGGCGAAGACGATATCGGCGGACGACTTGTCGTCCAGCGTGCGAATGGTCTGCCCGGGGAACAGCGCCTTTCCGTCAAGACCCTTGCGCCCCTTCTCCTTGGTTTCCTGGAACACTCGGACATCACCCTGGACTTTGTCTAAAGTGGCCAATTTTGCGGCAAATGCCGGACCCCCGAACAAGCTGGAAACCAAAAGAGCTACGGTCAACCGAAGGAAGAAGGCCCTCCAGCATAAATATTCCGTTCTGCATCTTACCTTTGACAGAGTTGCCATTTTGAATCCTCCAGAAAAATTTTTAGCAGGTCGGATGAGGGTTTGTTTTATGCCGCATTGAACAGCGGGGTTGTTATAATATCATCGGCCGGGTTTGTTGTTATTGTAACCAAATTGTACCATAAAATTTCTGTTCATTCGGGCGTATGAAACGGTTTCTCGCGGTCACTCCATTCAAAATCGGAATATTCCTCACTTTTATAATGGTTTTCGTTGTGGTGTGGAATCCTGCGATTTTTGAAATTTTGGAATCGCAATTGATTGATTTCAGGTTCATCAACCGCGGACCGAAACCTCCGGGACCCGAGGTGGCCATAGTGGTGATCGATGAAAAAAGCCTGGACGAGTTGGGTCAATGGCCCTGGCCCCGGTCCGTCCTCGCCGCCCTGGTGGATAAACTGGCCGAATTGAATGTGGTGACCGTGGGGTTCGACGTGGTGTTTGCCGAAAGCGGAGACCGTAGCCAAATAGATGCCATCTCGCTGGTGAACCATGTCGCCGAGACCCTCCCGATCTCGGATGAGCTCCGCGAGCAAATCGCCACGAGTGTCACCGATCTTCCCACCCCCGACGAATTATTCGCCGAATCCATTCAAAAAGCCGACAATGTATTTCTGGGATTTTTCTTCCATGATTCTCTACAGGTCGTCCAGCACTTGTCCGCGGCACAGATCCAGAAGAACCTGGAGCGCATCTTCCCGACCGGTTACCAGGATCCGACCGTCGAACCGGAGGCTTTTACGCAGGTTCTCATGGATTTCCCGGCGGTCGAGAGCAGTCTCCAGGGTTTTGTGGAGAGTTCGGCGGGCGGGGGGTATCTGAATCTGGCCCCCGACCGGGATGGGATTCTGCGCCGCTTTCCGCTCGTCGTTCGTTCGCGGGACCGTTTTTTTGCTCCCCTGTTTCTTCAGATGGTGGCCCACTACCTGGAAATGGGACCCCTGCATTTCACGCTGGGTCCTTACGGGGTCTCCAAGGTTCAGGTGGGGGAAAACCAGATCCCCACCGATCTCGGCGGGAGGCTCCTCATCAATTATTACGGACCCCAACGATCGTTTCCCCATTACTCCGTGACCGACATCCTTCACGACCGTATCGACCCCGGCCTGCTGGACAGCCGCATCGTCCTGGTGGGGGCAACCGGCAAGGGCCTGACGGACCTGCGTCCCACGCCGTTCGAAAAAATCTATCCCGGTGTGGAGATCCACGCCACCCTGATCGACAATATCCTGCAGAACCGGTTCCTCCGCCAACCCAAGTGGCATTTCACCTTTCTTTACGCATTCATCCTGGGCATCGGCATTATCCTCTCCTTTATTCTTTCCCGCGCCAAGGGGCTGGTAGGGTTCATGATCACCCTCCTGTGCCTGACGCTCTACTTTTATTTCAACCAGGAAATGTTCCGCCGCGGCTACCTGTTGAATCTGGTGTATCCCTCGCTCCAGATATTTCTGGTCTATATCGCCATTTCCCTGTTCAACTACCTGACGGAATCCAAACAAAGCCAACTGATTACGGGAATGTTCGGACGCTACCTGTCGCCCATGGTGGTCAACAAGCTTATCAAGAATCCGGATCTGCTTCGGCTGGGGGGAGCGGAGGCGCGCCTCACCGCGTTTTTCTCCGACGTGGCGGGCTTCTCCACCATCTCCGAATCCTTGACTCCCACCGAGCTGGTGGCCCTGCTCAACGAGTACCTGACCGCCATGTCCGAAATCGTTCTGAGGTACGACGGCATCATCGACAAGTACGAGGGCGACGCCATCATCGCCTTTTTCGGCGCTCCGGTGGAGTATCCCGACCATGCCCTTCGTGCCTGCCTCGTTTCCCTCGACATGCAGAAGAAACTTGAGGAGATGCGCCAGGAGTGGAATGCCCGGGGAAAACCCGGCCTTCGGTGCCGGGTCGGACTCAACACCGGCCTCATGGTCGTGGGAAACATGGGATCGAAAATGAGGATGGACTACACGATCATGGGCGACGCGGTCAACCTTGCGTCCCGCCTCGAAGGAGTCAACAAGGTGTACGGGAGCCACATCATGATCAGCCAGTTCACCTACGAAGACGCGAAGGAGGGCATCGAAGTGCGGGAGCTGGACAAAATCCGCGTGGTCGGCAAGGCGGAACCCGTCACCATCTACGAAGTTTTGGCCCGTAAGGGAGAACTCGATCCCATCCTGAAACAGACCGTGGAGGTGTTTGAAGAAGGTCTCCGTTTTTACCGGGCCAAACAATGGTACGAGGCCATCAACCTGTTCCATCGTGCCCTGGAGCTTCGCCCCGGGGATACTCCCTCCGAGGTCTTCATCCGGCGTTGCCAGGAGTTTATGATCGCCAAGGTTCCCGATCCCTGGGACGGGGTGTACCAGATGACCTCAAAATGAATTTTCCCTGGGGAGTGGTTCCGTCCTGGAAAACGCGGGCCTCCGGGGGGCAGGTACAAATACGGACAACAAGAGAAGAACCAGGAAAAGAAGGCTGACTTCCGCCCCCGCGTGCAACCCTTCCGGAACGTAGGCGAAGTCCACCCGGTGCTCGCCAGGACCCAGCCGCACCGCGCGGAAGAAACCGTTGGCGCGGAAAATCTCCGCCGGCCGCCCATCCACCCGGGCCGTCCATCCCGGAAACCAGGAGTCCAGTAACACCAGCATTCCTTCCCCTTCCTGAGAGGTTTGTACGATGGCGGAATTGGGGCCGTAAAGGAGTTCCTGAACCTCTCCCCGGAAGGTTTCTTCCCCTTTCAACGCCGGATCCTTGTCCACCAACACCGTGTGCAGAGGGTCCCACGAATCACTCGTCAGGGCCGAGCGCAGGGAATCGGAATCGAGGACGTGTGCTTCCCCCACCAGAAAGGCCCGGGGGAGCGCCCGGTCGAAGGTTTCGATCCTCTGCAATCCCACAATGTGGGCCGCGTCCGGCGGAATCGCCAGTTCGTCGGTTACCCAGTACCGGACGTTCGACTGTTCCAACAGACGCCGCCGTTCCGCCTTCGAACCTTCATCAAGCAGTCTCAACCACAACTCGGGACCGTCCAGCTTGACGCCGAGGGCTCCATCGGGGGCTTCCACCCCATAGATGGAGACGAAATTGGCGTACAACCGTTCTTTCAGGGCCAGAAGATTCCCGCGCCAATGCACGGAGGGCGGAAACTTCGTCTTGGTGGGCAGGGGGTTTCCCTCCAGCGGACCCGAAAAGACACGAAACCGTTTCGGCTCATCGAGCATTACCTCTCCGAGAAGAGCGGGCGGGGTCTCATAATAATTCCGCGGGGTGAACGGAACGATCGGACGATTGGCCACCCAAAGGTCCATTGAAACCAGCGCCAGCAAGCAAAAAAGAAATGTCTGCGCCCCCTCTTTCCGGAGATACAACAGCGCTCCGCAACCCCCGGTCAGGAGCAGTACCAGCAGGGCGCCGATCATCAGGAGTCCCCGCTCCCGGAAGACCACCTCGATTCCCACCACCGCCACCGCCAGGCCCAGGAGCACCAGTAGGAATCCCGTCAAGCGAATCGCCCGGGCTTCAAGCGCCCGTGCCAGCGCATCGGCCCCAAACCCCGAAAGGAAGACCATGGCGAAGGCGGACAGATAGAAAAATTTCTCCGGGAAGCGAAACGTGTCGAACAGAGGGACCCAATCAAAAAACAGGCGATACAGCGGGTTGTAATCTCCCAGCGCGAAAAACAACCCGGCCCAGAACAGTCCGAGCCAGAGGGGGGACTGGCGGTGCCGGACCGGTAAGAGAGTGAACGCGAGCAGGCCGATCACCGGAAGCAGTCCCATGTAATGGCTTTGCAGGAAGGTATCGACCCTGAACCCGACGGTGGTCATGAATGATTGATAGGAACGGGGCAGGATCAGCGTGGCCAGAAGATCGGGACGCAGGGACCAGACCACGGTTTTTTCGTAGGCCAGTCCGCGCGACCGCGGGAGATGGTCGAGCAGGTTCCAGGTGGGAAGCAACTGCACCGCACTCAGTCCCAGGGTGAACAGAATGCAAAGGGCAAAAGCGGCGCATCGCGCGGCGCGGCGGCGGATCCGGTCCTCCGCATCGGCGCCGGCCAGACAGAACGTCAACAGAACGATGGCGGTGAACAGGCAATCTTCAGGGCTTCCTCCTAGTACTTCGAAAGTGAAAAAAACAACCGTGAAGGCAAAGGATCCCCACCGGCCTTCACGCAGGAATTTGTGGAAGAACAGAAGGACGAGAGGAAACCAGACCGCCGATTCGAAATGGTTGTCCAGGGCGGAGAGCGACAGGAAATATCCGCCCAGCAAGGCCGTGGTTCCCGCAACCGCGGCGGCGGCGGGGGAGACGCCCCAGTATCGCATCAAAAAGTAAACCGACAGGCACAGAACCAGGAACTGCGAAAGAAGGAAAAGGTTGAACGCGGTGATGAAATTGTCGAGGAAAAAAAACAGGCTCAGCGGGTGGAAAACACCGGGCTGAAGGATCGGCAGAAACGGAACTCCCGAAAAGATGTCCGGCCACCACAGCGGAAGGGCTCCTTCGTGAAACGAACGCCAGATGAAATGCTTCATCGGAAAAGCGTTGTGCACGATATCCCGGAAGTAGAACGTCATCCCGCCGAACAGCACGTCGGAGAACAGGAAGACGAACATTCCCAGGATCCAGAGCAGGGCCAGCCCCTCGAGCGGAGAAACTCTGTCGCGGAAAAATTCGGGTTTGGCGGATGGCTTCATGATGGAGACGATGACGGCGGCCGGTCCTGCAATTGAAGGGAAAGGGGGACCGGAAACATACAGGAACGGGGGAGGGGGTCAGCCCCGGGCCTTGTCCAGCTTTTCTGTCATGCGGCGGATCAGGTCCGGGTACCCTTCCTTGGACAGTACCTTGTAAAACTGGGTGCGCAGGTTGTTGCGCATGCTGACCTGGTCCAGATCGACGTCCACCACCTTCCAGCCTGCGCCATGGTCGAGCAGGTGAAAATCGATGCCGATTTCTCCCTCGTCGGGATGCACGACCGTTACCGGAACCAGCGCCTGGTTGGCTTCACGTTGAACTTTTCCATATCGGATCATGAGGTCGCCGAAGAAATGGCCCGAGTTGGGGAAGGCCACGTACACGAACAGTTCCGAAAGCAGGTCCACGAACTGCTTGCGCTCCATTTCACTCCGTTGCGGCCAGTATTTGCCGAGCGATTGTTCGCTGATCATCCGAATGTCCAGCTTGGTCAACGCCTCGCCGGAGTATTTCTGGTTGCGGTTCCGAATCTCCGGCGAAGCCCGGCCCGCCTTCTGAATCTGCTTGATCGCGGCCAACAGTTGTTCGACGGTTTCTTTGGGATCGGGTTGGCTGGCGAAGGCCGGGAAGAGGGTTGCCCAGAAGAATATCACCAGCGGTAGAATTTTTTTTGCCAAGTGGCCCATCGGTTTATGTGATAAATTATGCGATGATTTCGATCGGTTGCGTTCCCTTCATGTCCGGAGGAATCCTCCGGGTGCTTCAGGCAAATTATAACCCAAGCGCCTTTTGTTCCGGGATATTTTCTCTTTTACTCCGGACGCTGTTATTCACGTTCCTGGTTCTGGGGCCGGATGCCGCGGCGGAAGGAGCCGAACCCGCGGCCCTGGCCGAATGGGACGCCGCCTATCGGCAGAACCGGTCGGTTCAGGAATTCCTGGACCTGGAACGCCGTATGCAGGATGCCTTGAAACGCGAACCCGCGTCCGAAGCGCTGGCCTGGAGAATGGGGCGGGTCTATTTTGCGCTGGGGAAACGCATGACCTCCGATGCGGATAAGGAACTTTATTTCTCCCGGTGCATGGAACAATGCGAAGAAGCCATCCGATCCAATGCGGGATCGGCTCCGGGGTATTTTTTCAAGGGCCTGTGCCTGGGCATGCGGGGACAGACGCGCGGCCTTTGGGCCAGCCTGATGATGATCGAACCCTTTCGGGAAACCATGGAAACCGCACTGAGGCTGGACCCTTCGGTGGACCGCGGGGGGCCGCACCGGGCGCTGGGCCGGCTTTATCAGGATCTACCCTTTTTTCTCGGCGGCGATCTTGACGAGGCCATCGGGCATTTTCGCGAAGCGGTCCGGCTCGCGCCCGATTACGCGGAGAACCATCTCTTCCTGGCGCGGGCCTTGCTGGAACAGGGCCGGCCCCAGGAGGCGGAACATACCCTGCGCCCGCTATTCCGGATCGTCCCCGCCGATGCGTCCGACCCCGATGACCGGGAGATGCGCCAATCGGGCCGGAAACTCATGCAACGAATTTCGTCGGAGTTGAAACAACAAACCGTCGATGCTCACAATCCTTAAAATCAGCAAGTTTGCTATCATAGACCAGCTGAGGGTGGAATTTGGCCCCGGCCTCGTCGTGCTGACGGGGGAAACCGGCGCGGGCAAATCCATCATCATCGATGCGCTGAATCTCATCCTGGGCGGGCGCGGCGATTCCGATTTCATCCGCTCCGGGGAAAGCACCGCATCGGTGGAAGCCGTATTCCGCATCGGGGAAACCTCCATCCTCCGCACCCTGGAGGAGCTGGGCATCGAGGTGGAGGACGGCGAGGTGATCATCAAGCGCCAGTTGACCGGCGCGGGGAAGAACCGGTGCTGGGTCAACGACAGCGCGGTGACGGTGGGAACGCTGGCGCAGATCGGCGAACGCCTGATCGATATCCACGGCCAGCACGACCACCAGGCTCTCCTGCGTCCGGAAACCCACGTCGATCTCCTCGACCTGTATGGCAAAACCATGCCCGACCGGCAACGGTTTTCCGATGAGTACGCCGCCTGGCTCGCCGATCGCAACCGGCTGGACGAACTGCGCGCGAAAGAACGGGGTCGGCTGGAGCGGGAAGACCTGCTCCGCTTCCAGTTGGGCGAAATCGATCGGGCCGGGTTGACCCCCGACGAAGAAGAGGCCCTGAAGGCCGAGAAGAACAAACTGAGCCATTCCGAAAAACTGCACCAGGCGCTGGACCGCGCCCTCAGCCTGGTTTCGGAGGAAGAAGACGCCGCACTCCCCCGGCTCGACCGGACCCTGCGATGCCTGGAGCCCCTGTGTTCCATCGATCCCGCTCTCGAAAAACAGGTGGAACGCGCCCGCAACGCTTTCTACGAGGCTCAGGAACTGGTGGAAGAGTTGAACGACTACGCGCGCACCCTCGACTTCGATCCCGCCCGGCTGGAGGAGATCGAGGACCGCCTCGCGGAAATCAACGGACTCAAGCGGAAACATGGCGGGGACATTCCGTCGATTCTTGCGCGGCGGGACGCCATGGCCGCCGAATTGGAATCGCTCTCCACGTTCCAGGAGCAGATGGAGGAATTGCAGTCCCGGTTGAAATCGCGCGAGGCCACCCTGGCAAAGCTCGCCACCGCCCTGGCCGAAAAGCGGGAGAAAACCGCCGACCGTCTGCGGAAAAACGTGGAGAAGGAATTGCGCGACCTGAGCATGGACCGGGTTCAGTTCGGCGTGCGGTTCGATTACCCGGTTGACGATTCGGGGTTTGTCACCTTTCGCGGCAAACCGGCGCGGCTGGGTGCGGCCGGACTGGGCACGCTGGAGTTCCTGTTCAGCTCCAACGCCGGGGAGGAGCTCCGTCCCCTGGCGAAGATCGCGTCCGGCGGGGAAATCTCCCGCATCATGCTCTCCCTCAAGACCATCCTCAACGAGGAAGACACCGTTCCCATCCTCATCTTCGACGAGGTGGATACCGGCATCGGCGGCAAGGTGGCGGAGACGGTGGGAAAGAAACTGAAAAAAATCGCCGACGGCAAGCAGGTATTCTGCATCAGCCACCTGCCCCAGATCGCGGGCATGGCCTCCACCCATTTCCTGGTCGAGAAAACCGTGCAGGGCAACCGCACCCACTCGTCCATCCGCGAACTGTCCTACGAAGAGCGGGTCGAGGAAGTCGCCCGCATGTCGGGTGGAGAAAAGATCACCGCCACCACGCGGGAACACGCGCGGCAGATGATTCAGGCCAAACCCGCCCGCTGAGGTTCCAGCGGAACGGAAGCTTCCGCTTCGAAGCCCTCAATCCTTCCCCGGCCCCTCTGGATGGAACGGCCTGTCTCGGCAGAGTGAAAACGGCGTGCAATAACTCTGGCATGTCAGGGCTCCTCCGCAATAATTTGTTGTGGCTTACCCCGGCGCCCGGCCCATCGACGCATTGGGATTGAACCATCGGTACCGGAGCCCCGACGGGTTTTTCAAAGTCCTTTCCCCTATTTTGCCTTCCCCTGTTGCGCCACCGCCTCCGCCGCCTTCTTCACGGCCTCGGGATCGCCCAGGTAATAATGCCTGAGGGGAGTAAAGTTACCGTCGAGTTCGTACACCAGCGGGATGCCGGTGGGAATGTTGA
>Ga0066640_10002905_pt1 | contig 10240 bp, 8 predicted proteins | sample CryGeyCG2114_020_2_FD_59505 | JGI IMG/M metagenome (GOLD analysis project Ga0066640, IMG submission 59505) | Groundwater microbial communities from aquifer - Crystal Geyser CG11_big_fil_rev_8/21/14_0.20 | ecosystem: Environmental > Aquatic > Deep subsurface > Groundwater | place: USA: Utah... | reverse complement strand
CCCGCCGCAGCGCATCGATGATGATCAGCAGCTCCATCAAGTTGTCGTTGACCGGCGGGCACGTCGGCTGCACCACGAAAACGTCCTTGCCGCGGACGTTCTCGTTGATCTTCAGGCGGACTTCGCCCTCGCTGAAGCGGCTGACCAGCGAATCGGTCAGCGGGATCTTCAGGTGCTGGCAGATCGCCTTGGCGAGCGCCGGATTGGCGTTGCCCGCCATGATGGCCAGCTGATCCGCCAGCGAACTGCGAGACGGTTTGGCCATGCGGGGACGCGTTATCGCCTTGACCGTTGTAGCCGTTTGACAGCCCTCGTGGTTTTCTTCGCCTTCGGACGTGCGGGACGCTTTGCGCGCACCACCCGTGAGGCGCGCCGCTTGGCCGCAGCCGCCGGCCGGCGCACGGCAGCACGCTTGAGTGCCGGCTTTCCGATGGACGGCTTGGCGGCCGCTTTGCCGTTACCCGCAGCGCGCGTCGACGGCTTGGCGGCCTTCAGGGCCGTCCCGTCGGCGGGTGTGGCGCGATGATCGAGCGGCCGGGCCGGCACGCCGACGACCACACCCTTGGGCGGCACGTCGTGCCCTTTGGGCACGACGCTGCCAGCACCCGTCACCGCGCCCTGGCCGATCTTCACGGGCGCGATGAGCACCGTATCGGAGCCGATGAAGGCGCCCTTGCCGATGTGCGTGGGATGCTTCGCCGTTCCGTCGTAATTCGCCGTGATGGTGCCGGCCCCGATATTGACGCCTTCCTCGACCGTCGTATCGCCGAGGTACGAGACGTGGTTGATGCGGACTTTCGGCCCGACTTTCGTGCGGACCAGCTCCGCGAAGTTGCCGACGCGCACGTCATCGGCGATATGGACGCCGGCGCGCAACCGGGCGAACGGGCCAATGGAGCAGCGCTTGCCGATGGAGACGCCGGTCTCAATCACGGTATACGGATGGATGACGGTATCCGCGCCGATCGACACGCCATGATCGATGAACGTTGCGCGGGGGTCTTCGATGGTCACGCCGTTGTGGAGGTGCGTGTCGACGATGCGCTGGCGGATGACGCCGATAGCGCGCGCCAGCTCGGTGCGCGAGTTGATGCCCAGCGCTTCCGGGATTTCCTCGACGCGGCTCACCTGGATCTTCGCGCCTTCCTGCTGCGCGATGTGGGACACGACATCGGTGAGGTACAACTCCTTTTTGGAGGAGCTGGGTTTGAGGACCGCCAGCGCATCGAACAGCGCCTGGAGATTGCAGACCATCGTCCCCACGTTGATCTCGCGGATCGCCCGCTGCGCGGCGTTGGCTTCGGCCTCTTCAACGATCCCGATGACCTGGCCGGTCTCATTGCGGACGATGCGCCCGTAGCCGCTGGGGTCGGCCAGGTGCGCGCTCAGCAGCGTGCATGTCGAGCTGGTTTTGAAATGCGTCTCGATGAGTTTTTGGACGGTCGTGCGGCGCAGCAACGGTGTGTCCGCATAGAGCACAAGGACCGCGCCGGTGCTGCCAAGCACGCGCTTCGCCGCCAGCACCGCGTCGCCGGTGCCCAGCTGTTTGGACTGGATCACGACCTTCGCTTCCTTGGGGAGAATCGGCTGCACCTGCTGGGCGCCATGGCCGAGGATGACAACCGGCTGCTTGACGCCGGCGAACGTGGCCAAATCCATGGAGTAGGCGATCATCGGCCGCCCGCAGATCGTGTGGAGGACCTTGGGCGTATCCGATTTCATGCGCGTGCCTTCCCCGGCTGCCAAGATGACCGCCTGTAGGCTTCTCATAGTGGGCGTCTTGCGTCTCCTTGTTGTCCCGGCTCCAGCGTAAACTGGGGAGCCAGGATTCGAACCTGGACGGAGAGCTCCAAAGGCTCTTGTGCTACCGTTACACTACTCCCCATCGCTTGGACCGCACATAGAACCCTTCGAGCCTCTGCGCCTTACGCGCCCTGGTGGTGTCTGGCGCGTTCAGCTTCGTACGCCTCAATCACCTTTTGATGCAGATACTGCCGAAACTCCACCGTCACCGGATGCGCGATGTCCCGGTGGCTCGGCGTGTCCGCCCCTTCAGGACCGGGCGCGACCGCCATCGGCGGCACCGGCGCGCCGCACTGGCAGCAGTAGCGCCCGCCGGCGTCATTCTTAAACCGGCACCGCGCGCACGCCACCTTCGGCTTATGGGAAGGCATCGCCACGAAGAGCCCGTGCTTGCCTTCAATGACCTTGATGTTCCGGACCACGAAGCAGTGGTCGAATGTCAGCGTCGCGTACGCCTTCAGCCGCTTTTCTCCAGCCGCCCGGGGATCGCTGGCTTCCGTCCCTGAGCCGCCTGAAGTGGAACGGGCGAACTCCTCACGGAGCGCGATCCGGACCTCGGTGATCTCCATCCCGTGCCCCCACGCGACTGTAATGAAGAAGGACGATCGGTTTGGATGATCTCAATGCGCCACGACGATGGTGCGCGTTGGCGCAATGTGCTGACGATGGCTTGTGCGTTGCGCTGATCGCGGCAGAGCCCGAAGACCGCCGGTCCGCTGCCTGAGAGCCGTGAGGCCAGGCAGCCGGCGACTTTGAGCTGTTCGCGGATGCGTGCTATGACAGGACAACGCTGGATCGCTTCAGGTTCTAGGTCGTTCCGCAACCCGTCAGCGAGCCCCGCCAATGCGGGGCCGTTGCGTAAGGCGTGCGCGACCATACTAATCGACGACGGCCCGGCTGTCAAGTGCCGCCTATCGAACCCTGCATACACGTCTTTCGTCGAAAGCTGAGCGTCCGGGACCACCAGCACCTGCGTCAGCGGCTTCGCATCGGCCAGCGGCTCAAGACGCTCCCCCCGTCCCCGCCCAATGGCGAAGGGTGTCTCTAAGAGGAAGAACGGCACATCCGAACCGAGCTGCGCAGCGAGTTTAGCCAACTGAGATCGCTCCCAGCGCAATTTCCATAACTCATTGAGCCCCAAGAGAGTACAGGCGGCATCGGATGAGCCTCCACCTAGTCCTGCGGCGACCGGAATACGCTTTCTCAGGCGGATGCGAGCCCCCTGCGAAACGCTGCTGGCGCGCTGAAGCGCGTTGGCCGCCTTCATGATGAGGTTGTCCTGCCCGCAGGAAAGCGCAGGATCGGTGCACGTCAACGTGAGGCCGGATGGCTGCGGCTCGAAGGTCAACTCATCGGCCAAATCGACGCGCTCAAAGACGGTTTCCAGCTCATGGAAGCCATCGGGGCGCTTGCCGAGGATGGCAAGATAGAGGTTAAGCTTGGCTGGTGCTCGCAGGCGGATCATCCGTGATGAGGCGGCGGGCCGCGCCGGTGGCGCTTAGAGTGGCTGCTTCAAGCGGAGGACATCCTTGGCGGCCTTGACCAGGTCCTCCGGCATGAGATGGAAGGCTTTGAGCAACTCGGCTGGGTCGCCGGAGGTGCCGAAGCGGTCCAGAACGCCGACGAAGCGCATGGGCACCGGATGCTCCTGGACGACGACCTCGGCCACCGCGCCACCCAGTCCGCCGACGACGGTGTGCTCTTCGGCGGTGACAATCGCGCCGGTTTCTCTGGCCGCCGCGATAATGGCGGCGCGATCGATCGGCTTGATGGTATGCAGGTTGATCACGCGGGCCTCCACGCCTTCCTTCGCGAGCTGCTCGGCCGCTTGCAGCGCGTGCAGCACCATCACGCCGCAGGCGATGAACGACACATCATCGCCGCCGCGCATCGTGAGCGCCTGGCCGATCACAAAGGCATCGCTGGGTTTGGTGACGATCGGGGTGGGCGCGCGGCCAAGCCGCAAGTACACCGGGCCGGGGTACGAGGCGCTGGCGATCGCGGCCCGCTTAGCCTCCAGCGCGTCGCAGGGCACGACCACCGCCATGTTGGGCAGTGAGCGCAGCACGGTGAGCTCCTCGAGCGCTTCCGCGGTGGCCCCATCCGCTCCGACAGAGAGACCCCCGTGCGAACCGGCGATCTTCACGTTGAGCTTTTGGTAGCAGACCGCCAGGCGCATTTGCTCAAGCCCTTTGCCTGTGACGAACTGCGAGAACGAGCACGCAAAGGGGATCTTGCCGCCAAGCGCCAGGCCCGCCGCGGTGCCGATCATGTCCTGCTCGGCGATGCCCACCGAGAAGAAGCGGTTCGGGAACTCTTTCTTGAACCACACCGCGCGGGCGGAGTCTTCCAAGTCGCCGGAGAGCGCCACCACGTTGGGGTTCGTCCGCCCCAGCTCGAGCAATCCCTCGCCGAATCCGTCACGAGTCGGTTTGAGCTCCGCCATCAGACCGCCACCGCGTCCAGCTCTTTGAGCGCGCGCTCAAGCTCTTCAGGCTTTGGCGCAACGCCATGCCAGCTCGGGTTCAGTTCCATGAACGACACGCCCTTCCCTTTGACGGTGCGCGCCACGATCACCTGCGGTTTGCCTTTGACGGTCTCGGCCTCGTCATACGCCTTGACGACCTGCGCGATGTCGTGCCCGTCGATCTCGATGGCATGCCAGCCGAACGCGCGCCACTTGTCCGGCAGCGGTTCGATGTCTTGGATGTCCTTGACGGGTCCGTTTTGCTGCAACTGATTGGCATCGATGATCGCGCACACCGCATCGAGCTTGTGGTGGTGGGCGGTCATCGCAGCCTCCCAGACTTGGCCTTCCTGGATTTCCCCGTCGCCCATCAGGCAGAAAATGCGCCGGCGGCGGCCGTCCAGCCGGTCGGACATCGCCAGGCCGTTGGCCATGGACAGGCCCTGTCCCAATGAGCCGGCGGAAATTTCAATCCCGGGCACCGAGCCGCGCTCGGGATGCCCCTGCAAGCGGGTGGGGTAGCGGCGCAGCGTCATGAGCTCTTCTTTGGGGAAATATCCCTGAGACGCCAGGACGGTGTAGAGCGCCGGGCAGCCATGACCTTTGGATAAGAGGAAGAGGTCGCGCTCCGGCCAGTCAGGCCGTTTCGGATCATGGCGCAGCTTATACCAGTAGAGGCCGACGAGCAGCTCGACCATCGACAGCGAGCCGCCCGGATGGCCGCTGCCCGCTTTCGCGATGGTCTGCAGGATGGTTTTGCGCAGTTCACGCGCGGTCCGGCGGAGCTCTGCGAGGTTGGGGCTGGAAGGCATGCTTATGGCGCCGCACTCGTGGCGGACGGCAGCCGATCGAGCTTCTCTTGAAGGGTGGGTTGTTCTGCGTCGAGTTCCAAGGCTTTCTCCCAGTTGGCGCGCGCTTTCTCGAATTCCTGCCGCTTGAAATACACGTCGCCCAAATGCTCGAAAATCACCGGATCGGTATCCAGCACGCCGGCGGCGCGCTCCAAGTAGATGATCGCTTCGTCCAGCTGCTCCATTTTGAAATACACCCACCCAAGGCTGTCCAGGTACGCGCCGTTTTCCGGGTCCATATCGAGCGCGCGCTCGATGAGCGCTTTCGCATCCTCCAAGTGCAGACCGGATTCCGCGTCCATGTAGCCGAGATAGTTCATCGCATCCGGATGGTCCGGATCGAGCTCGAGCGTGCGCAGCAGGCTGCCGCGCGCCTTGTCACGCCGGCCCAGCTGATCGAGCTGCGCGGCGAGATAGAAGTGCGCCTGCGCGTAGCCCGGCTTGAGCGCAATCGCCCGCTCAAACGCCCGCAACGCTTCCGCGTCCTGCTTGGCCTCTCGGTACACCACGCCGAGCGCGACGTACAGTTCGGGGGCCGCGCCCGCCTCGCTGAGTTCCTGCCCGAGGAAGTGCTCGGCGTCTTGATAGCGCCGCTGGGCCAGCCACACGCGCACGAGCCCCATCACCGCTTCCAGGTCGTGCGGGTTCAGGTCCAGAATCGTCTGATAGCTCGCCGCGGCCTCGGCGTATTGCTGCGCCGAGAACTGCGCGCGCGCCGCATGCTGATACAACCGCGCGTTCAGCGGATCCAGCCGCACCGCTTCGTCATAATGCGCCGCGGCCTGCAGCGGCTGTCCGCTGAGCTCATACGTCAGCCCCAGCGCCACGCGCGTCTCCACCGAGTCCGGCGCCCGCTCGACCGCCCGGGAGAGCTCTTCGATCGCGCGGCCGAACTGCCCGGTGCGCCCGTACAGGACGCCGAGGTTGAAATGAAGCTGGTTCGTCGGCCCGAAGGTGCGAATCAGCCGCTCGTAGAGCGCGATGGCCTTGGGCAGCTCGCCCTGCAGCACGTACAGGTCCGCCAGCGTGCTGATCACGAACTGATCGTCGGACTGCGTCGAGAGCAGCCGCTCGTAGTCGGCCACCGCCTTCTCGAGCTGGCCCTGCGAGGCGTGCAGCATCGCGAGCCATCGCAGCGCATCCGGCTGATTCGGATCCAGGTTGAGCGCGCGCGCAAACGCCTGCTGGGCGCGGTCCATCTGGCCCAGCTTGACGTAGGTCGCGCCGATGCGCACGTTCAGCAGCGGCGAGCGATGGTCTTGCTCCAGCGCCAGCTCGTAGGCGCGCAGCGCGTCAGGCAGTTGCGCGGAGCGCTCCAGCATCAGCCCGCGCACGTACTCGCCGTAGGCGCCGGCGCGATGATGCCGCCTGGCCGTCTCGGTGCCGGCGCATCCAGCCGCCAGCATCGCGCTAGCAACCCACAGACCGCCGAGGCGCGGCATCGGCATCACGCGATGATTTTGTTGAGCGGATACTCGATGATGTCCTGGCCGCCGGCCGCTTTCAACTTGGGAATGAGCGCTTTGACTTGCTGCTCTTCGATCACGGTCTCGACCGCCCACCAGGGGTCGCGGTCGTCCTTCGACCATAGCTTGGAAATCGTCGGCCGCTTCATCGCGGGGAGCGCTTCGATGAGCTGCTGCAGCTTGCGCTCGGGCACGTTGAGCTTCACGCCGACCTTGCCGTCCGCCTCGATCGCGCCCAGGAGCAGCGTCTTCAGGCTCTCGATCTTGGCGCGCTTCCACGCATCCTTGAGCGCCTCGGCGTTGGCGATGAGCTGCGTCGTGGACTCGCAGATCGTCTCGAGGATCTGCAGCCCGTTGGCGATGAGCGTTTGGCCGGTCTCGGTCAGCTCGACGATGGCATCGACCAGGCCGGCGCGCACCTTGCCTTCGGTCGCGCCCCAGGAAAATTCCACGTCGGCGGCGACGCCGTGGCGGGCGAGGTACGCCTTGGTCACATTCACCAGCTCGGTGGCAATGCGCTTGCCTTGCAAGTCCTTGACGCTGCGGATGCCGGACGCGGCCGGCACCGCAAGCACCCAGCGCACCGAGTGGCGCGTGCGCTTCGCATACATCAGCTCGGCCACGCGCTCAACGCGCGAGTGGTTTTCCAGGACCCAATCGTTGCCGGTAATGCCGCAGTCCAGCACGCCCTGCTCGACGTAGCGGGACATTTCCTGCGCGCGCAGCAGCATCGGGGCGAGCTCCGAATCGTCGATCGAGGGGGTGTAGGAACGCTCGCTGATCACGACTTTGAACCCGGCGCGCTCCATGAGCTTGACGGTAGCTTCCTGCAGGCTGCCCTTGGGCAGCCCGATGGTGAGGCGCCGATCGGAAGATGCAGCGGGTAGACCAGTTTTCGAGCGTTTCGTCGGCATGGGAGTCGGGCGCCGGAGGATGGCGACGGCGCCCAACGATTGTAGCCGAGGGTCGCCGGGGTGTCAACGCTCGCAGGCTTGCCCAGTGCTTCGCGGCACCCCGGCTCGCTCACGTGCGGCTTCCGGGCGCCCGGCTGCGGCGGACCGGCCAACGAACTCCTCGCCCCGCTCCCGGGGCTCGTCAGACAACGTTGGCCGTACTTTTAGGAATAGTCCGCCTCGCCGGGCTGAAGCCGCACACTTCGCTCGCCTAGGGGTGCCGCCGCACTGGGCCCGAAGCACTTGCTCAGGATGCGTTGCTGCCGTAGAATACAGCGCCATGTTCAAAGAGTTTATGCGCTCGCCGAAGTACCGCCGCCGGCTCAGCCTGATCATCGCCGGCTCGCTCCTGCTGCCCCTAGCCTTCTACTTCCAGGCCAGCAGCAAACCGCCGCGCGGCCCCGGGGGCGCGGCGGGCATGATGTTCGGCAAGCCGGTGCCATGGGACGTGTTCGAGGCCGAGCGCACGCAGCTGCGGCGCCTCTTCCAGCAACAATTCGGCGATGTCGCGGACTTCATGCTGCCGATGCTCACCCAGGCCACGTGGGACCGGCTGTTGCTGCTTGAGGAAGCCAAGCGCCGCCGCATGACGATCGATGACCGGGAGCTGGCCCGCACGATCGAGCAGGACCCGACCTTCCAGAAAAACGGCCGCTTCGACCTCCCCACCTACCGCGCGCTGCTGCGCGCCCAGGGCTTCACGCCGCAGCGATACGAGGAGCGCGTCCGCCGGCTGCTGCTTGGCCAAAAGCTCATGCAGGCGATCACCGAAGCGACCACCCTCACCGATGAAGAAGTCGAAGCTGCGTACCGCGCCGAGCGGGAGCAGCGCCGCGCGCTTCTGGTCATCGCGCGCCCGGATGCGTTCACGAAAGACATCGACAAATCGCTCACGGATCAGGACGTGCGCGATGCTTACAACGCGCATCCTGAATGGGTGCGCGTCTCTGAGCAGCTCACGATCCAGTACGCCGGGCTCTCGCAGGACGACGCGGCCAAGGGCGCTGAGGGAACGGATGAGGACATGGCGAGCGCGGCGCGGCGACGCTTGAATGCCCTGCTCTCAGATTTGGAAGAGGACATGGAGGCCAAGCGGCCGCTGCAGGAGATCGCCACCGCCCGCGGGCTTACGGTGCGCAGTGCAGGTCCGGTGGCGATCGACAGCGCGTGGGCGCCAACTGGTCCTGACCCGGCATTCCTTGATCCGCTGCGCGAGCTGCCCGAAGGCGCAACGAGCCAGGTCATCGAGCTCTCCAATGGTGTGTACGTGGCGCGTGTGGCCACGCGCGCCCCGGCGCATGTGCCGTCCTTCGAGACGGTCGCCTCGCAGGTCCGTGAACGCCTGACCCAGCAGCGCGCACATGTTCTCGCCCGCGAGCGCCTCGCTGCACTGCACGCGCGCCTTACCGGACAGGTCGCGCAAGGCGTGCGGGTCGAAGAGGCAATGTTGCATGAATCCTGGCTGCCCTCCATGAGCGTGACGCTCAGCAGAAACGGCGCGGTGGATCAAAAAATCGGGGTCGTGCCGGAGATCAACCAGGTGGTGTTCGCAACGCCGGTGGGACAGCTGAGTCAAGTGATCGAAACGCAGGCAGGATTTGTGTTCGTGCGGCCCGAAGAAGTCATTCCAGCAGACATGTCAGGATTTGCCGCAGAGAAAAACGCCTTCCAAGAAGAGCTGCTTGCCCGCAAGCGCACCGAGCAGTTCGAAATGTGGCTGCAGGACCTGCGCGAGCGCGCCAAGCTCCAAAGCTTCGTCGACCCGCCTTCCTCGTCCTAACCTCCCCGCGCGACCTCAACAATTACCGAAGAACGACCGACCACTCGGCGTCGGTGAAGGTAAAGGGCTTGGTGATGTAGGCGGCCGCGCCATACCGGATCGCCTGCTCGCGCAAGTCGGCGCGATCAAGCGCCGTGATGATCACGACGCGGGTTTCCGGCAGGAGCTGCTTGGCGCGCTTCAGGACTTCGATGCCGGTCAGGCCGGGCAGCAGGATGTCGAGCAGGATGACGTCAGGAACCTCGCTTTCGAGCCGCTCGATCGCCTCTTCCCCGCTGAAGCTGGAAACCACCGCGAACCCCCGCCGGCTGAAGAACTGCTGCAGGCATTCGCAGATATCCGGCTCGTCTTCCACGATCAGCATCCGCCGCAACATAACCTCCGGGGTAGAAAAAACGGCTGCCGATAACGCACGTCGGCAGCCTGGCAGTCCTGTTCGGACCCATGGCTTTGCGCCCCCCGTCTTCCGGCAGGGGTTGCCCGTTCGGTGTGCACTTACAAGTTAACCTGAGGGAGGAAAGCGCTGTCAAGCAAGAGGCAAGAATGCGGCGGGACTACGACTTCGCTTTGAAGGCGAGCAGGTCTTTGAGCTCGCGCATGAACTGCTCGACGTCCTTGAACTCCCGGTAGACCGAGGCGAAGCGCACGTACGCCACCGGGTCCAGGGCGTGAAGCTTCTTCATGACGCGCTCGCCGACCTCGCGCGAGGGCACCTCGCGCTCAAACTGCTGCGAGAGCTCCCGCTCCAGCTCATCGACCAGGCCTTCGAGGTCGTCCATGCTGACCGGCCGTTTCTCGCATGCTTTGACCAGCCCGGCAAGCAGCTTGTGGCGGTCAAACGGCTCGCGCCGGCCATCTTTCTTGACGACCATGAGCGGCTGCTCTTCGACGTGCTCATACGTAGTATACCGCTTGCCGCA
>Ga0066640_10002896_pt1 | contig 10254 bp, 13 predicted proteins | sample CryGeyCG2114_020_2_FD_59505 | JGI IMG/M metagenome (GOLD analysis project Ga0066640, IMG submission 59505) | Groundwater microbial communities from aquifer - Crystal Geyser CG11_big_fil_rev_8/21/14_0.20 | ecosystem: Environmental > Aquatic > Deep subsurface > Groundwater | place: USA: Utah... | reverse complement strand
TCCGGTTTCCTCTTTGGCTGGTTATTGCGGTTATCAGCCGCGATGTCATCCTGCTTTTAGGGGCCATGATCATTTTGTCGGTACAGGGCAGGCTGGATATCCGTCCGACCTCATGGGGAAGGGCAGCCGCGTTTTTTCAGGTGGCGTCAGTGACCGGCATGTTTTTGCAATGGGTGTTTTCACCCGTCCTCTGGTGGATCACTGTTGTCTTTGTGGTCATTTCCGGAATAGATTATATCCGAAGCGGAGTTAAAGCACTTAATGTCCCCTCTGGTAAAAATTGCAGCTAGCCTTATGGTCAGTTATCTGATCGGGTCAATTCCAACGGCTTATTTATTTGGCCGGGCGCGGGGAATTGATATCCGGCAGCATGGTTCCGGAAATGTCGGGGCGACCAATGCTTTCCGGGTTTTAGGCAAGGGGCAAGGGGCCACGGTGCTGGTCCTTGATATTTTTAAAGGGGTTGTCGCAACGGCTTTCCTGCCCGGCTGGTTCGGTATCCACGATAATATTCTGATGTATGTCCTTCATGGTCTGGTGGTCGTTTCCGGGCATAATTGGACCTGTTTTTTAAATTTCAAGGGAGGGAAGGGTATTGCTACCAGCCTTGGAGTCCTTATCGGATTGACCATTCAAATTGCCGCGATTCGGCCGGTCCTCTTAGCCACGATTTTGGTCTGGTTGGTGGTCTTTTTATTGACCGGATTTGTCTCTCTGGCCTCTATCCTGGCGGCAACCGTCCTGCCCATGGCGATGGTTGTTACTGACCAGGTTTTTTCTGTTGTTGCCATGGGGGTGGTTTTCTGCATTTTTGTGGTGATCCGGCACCGCCCCAACATCCACCGGCTCCTCTCAGGGACCGAATCCCGGGTCCGCCTGCCCCTGGGCAGGAAATAATAATTCTTCAAATTATTTTAGCCTGCCGTTAATCTTCCGCCGTGTTTATTATTGCCATCTCGACGGGAAATTATCCTTTTCTTGACTTTTTAATCTGAGGGAAAACGTTTTCTCATCAGCCCGCCAACCCCCTTGTATGGGCAAAGTGAGGTGTTATACTTCCAGTAACTTACAACACCCCGCCAGCCACGGGAATACCCCCTGAAAAGAAGGACTGGGGGCCATGATAGGGAGGAAGGCGATTACCATGAGAGAGATTTTATACAAAAAGATGACTTCCGGTAAAGACAAGCGCAAGCTCATGTCCATTATTGAACGCTCCGAAGACAAGGAATGCAAGACATATATCCGGAAGAATTTCATTTATATCGTTTCTGCGGCAGATAAGGTAGAGGAAGTGCCTGACCCCGAGATTTTTATCAACAAATGCCGGGATTCGAAGACCCAGATTGAGAAGTTTTCTTTTAAGGTTAAAGGGGTTTTCTATATAACGAAAGATGAACGGATCGCTAAGGTTCGGTTTTGCCATAATCTTCATATTGATTTAACCTGGAAAACCAAAGTCGCATTTCCCAAGCCAGTGACTCCTCCCTAAGCTGTCACAATGGCTCCACCCCTGTTCCGGCGAAAGCCGCAACAGGGGTTTTTTATTGTTCAAATTCATCTTTTATTGAAATATCCGCACTTTGTTGTTACAATCAAATCTGCTTAATTAGAGGTAATTAAAGAGGGTTGATTATGAATAGCAAGAATATCTTTTTATGTTTACTCTTTTTCGCAGTAAGCGGGGGATGTGCCGAAAAAGTTTGGGCGGCTCCCGTCCTCAGTGCGCATGTTGAAGCCGATTTGATTTCTGAAGTTACCTCTATTCAACCGGGACATTCTTTTTGGCTTGCCGTGCGGCTCAAGATGGAAGAGGGATGGCATACGTATTGGAAAAATCCCGGAGATTCCGGCTTGCCTCCCAAGCTGACATGGACTCTTCCGGAAGGATTATCTGTCGGCAATGTATTGTGGCCGTTTCCTCGTCTACTTGATGAGGCTCAGTTGGTTACTTATGGTTTTGAGGGTACCGTTCTTTTGTTTGTTGAGGTGAATGTTGATGAATCCGTGCCGGTGGGTATTCCCAAAGAAATCGGGCTTAATGCCAAGTGGTTATCTTGCCGGGAGATGTGTGTTCCGGGGATGGCAGACTTAAGCCTCGTTTTATCGGTTGAAAATCAAGTGCCGGCAAAAGATGTTTCTGTTGAACAAGAATTTCTTGAAGGCAGGGCGCAGTTGCCCCGGGAGAACGCTTCCTGGGACATTAAGGTCCGGGATCGCGGCAAACAATTATTATTCCTCCTGATTCCATCTTCGGATGCCGGAGCATTAAAAAGCGCGTACTTTTTCCCTGAGCGCAACGACTTAATTGACCATGCGGCAAATCAGGAATTGAAGAAAACCAAAACAGGTTATGAATTGGCTGTCAAGAAATCACAAGTCAACCCGGGTATCAAAGAAATCAACGGCGTGTTGTTTTCAGAAGAAGGATGGCAGGGAAGAAAAGAAGGATTAATCCCTGCTATCACCGCAAACCTAATATTAACTAAATAATGCAAAATGTAAGGAGTATGTTTATGCGCCAGCACTTATTCGGTTTTGTTGTTTTTGTCGGAATATTATCGACGGTCTTAATCGGACAAACTGTTTATGGGGATGTTGCTAACGGCGAACCAGCGTTAGAATTTACACTGCCGGATATCAGCGGAGCACCACATTCGTTGTCCGATTATAAAGGAAGCTATGTTGTCTTGGAGTGGTTTAATTATGATTGTCCTTTTGTCCGCAAGCATTATGACAGCGCGAATATGCAAAAGTTGCAGGAAGAATACACGCAAAAAGGTGTTGTCTGGTTATCACTAAATTCCTCCGCGCCAGGGAAGCAGGGAAATTATTCCGCGGAAGAAATGGGGCGCTTGTCCTCGGAGCGGGGAGTTCATGCAACGGCAATACTTCTGGATCCGGCAGGAACGGTCGGCAAATTGTACGGAGCCCAAACCACTCCGCATATTTTTATCATCGACCCGAATGGTGTCCTGATTTACCAGGGAGCCATTGATGATGTACCGAGTACGGATATTGCTGATGTGGCAAAAGCAAAGAACTATGTGCGATCGACATTAGATGCGGCAATGGCTGGAGCGCAGATTGAAGTCGCGGTTACAAAATCATACGGATGTTCCGTGAAATATTAAAGCCTGATAAATGCCTTTATTGAATTTCTGATGTTTTGCTTTGCAAATTATCTCGATCGGTTATAATGCTTGTATCAACCAAATAAGGGAGAATGGAGACAATGGCAGACCTTAAAGACCGCATGATCCGCGCAGCAAAGTTGGATGTTAAACTCTATGAAGAAGTTGAAGCTGATGCAGGTGCTTTGCGGGAAGCGATGATTGTGGTTGTTCTCTCCAGTGTTGCCGCAGGGATAGGGGCTATCGGCAGGGTCGGCGTCAATGGTGTTTTAATCGGGACGATCGCGACTTTGATTGGATGGTATATCTGGGCGTACCTGACTTTTTTTATCGGTACAAAAATTCTTCCGGAACCACAGACCAAAGCCGATCCCGGAGAACTATTGCGGACGATTGGATTTGCCAGCGCTCCGGGTGTCATCCGGGTCTTCGGCATCATCGGCCCGATATCCGGTATCATCAACCTTGTTGCCGCCGTGTGGATGCTGACGGCAATGGTCGTTGCGGTCCGGCAGGCGCTTGATTATAAAACAACATCCCGCGCGGCCGCGGTTTGTTTCATCGGTTGGGTGATTCAGATTTTAATCCTTGGTTTGTTGTTTTCTTTGATGAGGGGACCTGTTTCAGGATAAATTTATGCCGATTCGGATAAGTTAATTATACATTTACAGCCCCGTTACCATATTTATGGTACGGGGTAAACTTTAATAAGGAGGGAAGGAAATGGTTTTCAGGACAATTTTAGGGCTCGCGATTTTAATGGTCATTTCCGGTTGCGCCACAATGCGCGGCGGCAAAGATTCTTCTCAGCTGGAGATGCGGGTTGCGCAGCTAGAGCGGCAGATTCAGTACAAGGATGATGAAATCAGGTCTCTAAAATACGAATTGCAGGATTTATCCGATAAGGTCAGCGCCAAGACGGTAGCGGTAACCCCGGCCCCGGAAGCAAAGACTTCCGTTTCTAAAGCATCCACTCAAGATATCCCCGGATACAAGCAGGAAGGTATTGTCAGAATGCCGGTGAGCGTTGAGCAGGTCCAGACGGCCTTAAAAAATGCTGGTTTTTATCAGGGAACTGTTGACGGAAAACTTGGAAATCAGACCAAGTCCGCAATCGCTGAATTTCAAAAAGGACATAATCTTAATCCAGATGGCATCGTTGGTAAAAGAACCTGGATGGAGATGGAAAAATATTTAGAGTAATGGATGAGTTTTAAGACCGTCAGCATATTCGGCTGCGGATGGCTGGGTTTGCCCCTTGCCGTTTCATTGGTCGGCATTGGCCATTTGGTCAAAGGGTCAACCACGTCGCCCGAGAAGATGGCGGTTCTTAAAAAACAAGACGTTGTTCCTTTCCTTCTTAATGCTGTCCCGGAATTAACCGGTGAAGGCATCGAAAAATTTTTTGATGCAGAGATCGCGGTTGTGGCCCTGCCCTTTCGACGGAACCTGACAGATCCCCGGTATTATCAGCAGCAAATCAATTCCATCATTCAAAACATTGAAACTTCCACGGTCCGGTTGGTTATTTTTACCAGCTCTACCTCTGTGTATCCTTCTGATATAAAAATTGCCACAGAAGATGCGGATTTTAAAACGGATAATCCCCGCGCCCAGGTTCTTTGGGATGTTGAACAATCTTTCTTGCAGAATAACCGGTTTGATGCGACAGTAATCCGTTTTGCCGGGCTTTATGGCGGCGAACGGCGTATTGGCAGGTTTCTCTCAGGCCACAACGATATCGAGGGGGGCGATCAGCCGGTCAACCTGATTCATCGTGATGATTGTGTCGGGATCATACAGGAAGTGATCCGTCAGGATGTCCGGGGAGAAATACTGAATGCCTGTTCGGATGAACATCCCCTGAAAAAAGACCTGTACGTGCAGGCTGCAAGGGAGATGGGGGTTGAGCCCCCTAAGTTTAGGCAGCAGCAAAGCAGCGGTGGGAAAATTGTCAGTAACCGGAAATTAAAAGAACGCTTAAATTATCATTTCCAACACCCCGACCCGGCGCATTCGTGATGTCCAGAGGTTTAAAATTACAATTTTTTGTCTGCATTCTCGGGTCCATTGCTATTTTGTTGTTTGCTTTGGGGCTGGAAGAGGGGAACCCTTTAGCCGGGCGGATTTTAACCTTTGCCATTCAAAATTGGATGTGGGTCTTAGGCGGATCAACCGCCCTTTGCCTTGTGATGACCGCAGCAGTTTTAAGGAAAAAATAGCGATTAATAAAATTAGCGAGATTGTCGATGACTTGCCCCGACGTCTTGAGTTAAAATAAAAATAATTAATGGTTTTCGCCTTATGACAAAGGATATTAATTTAGACAATATTTCTGAAGAAGACCTTCTCAACCTGAAGATATGTGACCTCCCGCTAAAAATTGAGGGGAGCTGGCTTCAGGAGTGTATCCATCAGCTTTATCAGGAACTGGAAGCCAAAGGTATCCTTTTTAAGCCTGAATGTTATTTAGCCGATGAATGGTTGACCCCGGAAAATGAACCGGTGATCGGTATCCCTTTTTACCTGGCCCATCCGGCACTGATCCGTTTGGAAAAAAAGATGATGCTGGATGCTGAGGGAGAAACCAAGCCCTGGTGCATGCGGTTATTGCGCCACGAAACAGGGCATGCCATAGCCTATGCGTATAAACTTAACCGGCGGAAACAATGGCAGAAGTTTTTCGGTTCTTCATCGGAAGAATATGGTGAAACCTACCGTTTCCGCCCGTATAGTAAAAATTTTGTCCGGCATCTTGAAAATTATTATGCTCAATACCATCCTGATGAAGATTTTGTCGAAACATTTGCGGTATGGTTGACGCCCGGCCTCGACTGGCAGGTGCAGTATAAGGGTTGGAATGCTTTGAAAAAACTGCAGTATGTCGATCAATTGATGGGAGAGTTTAGCGGCAAACCGCCGCATGTCAGGAAAGGGACAAAATATTGGCGTTTATCAACGCTGAAAATAACCTTAAAAAATTATTATAGAAAAAAACGGTCATTCTGGGCGGAAGATTTTCCGGATTTTCACGATACGAATCTAAAGAGGATATTTGTCGATAGGGATCCGGCGCAAAAGAATGTGGTATCAGCCGCGGGGGTGATTAAGAGTTATCGCAAAGATATTCTGAATAGTGTTTCCCGCTGGACGGGGGAACGTAAATATATCATCAATGATTTGCTGAAGAAAGTAGCGCAGCGTTGCCGCGCCCTCAAACTGATTGTCTCCGGCTCGGAGGCCCAGGCGGCACTGAAAATTTCAGCGTATATTACCGCTCTCGCGATGAACTACCGTTACACGGGCCGGTTCCGCGGCATGCAAAGGAAAAAATGAGCAAGAAATCTAGGGTACTGCTTCTGTTTAACTGTCCGTACGTTAAACCCCGCGGGTATGACTTTAAGGAAGAATTTTCCGATCCTGAAAATATGTATACGGAAAATGATGTTTACCAGGCCTTGCGGGCGAATGAGTACGACGTGAGCCTGCTGGGGCTGCATAATGACCTTAATCCTCTTTTAGAAGAGATAAAGGAAAACCGGCCTGATGTCGTGTTCAATTTAGTCGAAGTTTTTAACGGACAATCCCGCCTGGAGAACAGCGTGGCGGCTGTTCTGGAAATGCTGGATGTTCCCTATACAGGAGCGTCTCCTGAGACCTTGATGATTTGCACAAACAAGGCGCTGAGTAAAAAGATCCTCAGCTATCACAAAATTAAGATTCCCAATTTTTATACCTTTTACCGCAAGCACCGCATCTGGCGTCCCAAGCGCCTTAAACTGCCCTGTGTTATCAAGCCATTATGTGAAGAGGCTTCCAGGGGGATTTCTCAGGCATCTGTTGTTGACAATGATGACGCATTTATCGAGCGCATCAAATTTATCCAGCAAAATATGGGGATGGATGCCATTGCGGAAGAATACGTTGACGGCCGGGAATTTTATGCCACCGTGATGGGGCATAAGCGCCTTTCGGTCTGGCCGCTGCGCGAAATCAAGTTTGGAGAGTTCCCGGAGGATGAGCCACGTATCGCCACGTATAAGGCGAAATGGGATGATGACTATAGGGACCGATGGGGGATTAAAAGTGTTTTTGCCGGAAAGCTCGCCGAAGGCGTGGAAGCAAGGGTTGCTGAGGTTTGTAAGCGAGCGTACCGCGCTTTGAATATGAACAGTTACACCCGATTTGATATTCGCGTTACACCGGACGGCCAGGTATACATCATTGAACCGAACGCCAATCCTTGCATCGCCAAGATTGACGAGGTGGCCCAATCAGCAGAAAAAGTAGGAATCGCATATTCACAGCTTATTAAAAAAATTGTAAACCTTGCTTTCCAACGAAATAAATAATGTTATCATAAATTTATAACCTCGACACCATGAGCAAAGGAGAAATGCTATGCCTGACCCCAAGCAATTGCCTTACCTGCTCAATCTTTTAGACGACGATTCAAAATTTGTCAAGCAAACTGTATTCAAGGAATTAAAAGCATTTGGCAGTTCGCTTTCACAGGAGTTGATGCGTTTACCGCAAAAACCTTCAGGGCGTCAACGCGAGGTACTTCAGGAATTCTTAAGAAGTGATGCCCAGGATCGGCTTGTTGAACTTTGGCCCGGGTGGCTGGCCATTGCGGATGATAAAGAAAAACTGGAAGCAGCCTTTGGCCTTTTGAGTGAATTCCAGGTCGGGCTGGACCGTAAAGATGATTTGAAGTCACGGCTGGACTATTTGTGCGAAGAATACAAAGCTCTTTATCATGAAAGTAATCCGTATAAGCTTTCCCGGTACCTTTTTCAGGACAAAAAATTGACAGGTGTTCATGCCGATTATTATGACCCGGCTAACAGTAGCTTGGTGCATGTCTTAGAGAAAAAAGAAGGGATTCCGATCAGTTTGGCCAGCATTTATATCCTGGTGGGGGCGCGATTGGGGTTGGATATTGAAGGTTGTAATATGCCGGGGCATTTTCTCGCGCGTTTTAAATCAAATAATCGCTGGGTCTTCATTGATTGTTTCAACGGCGGGCGTGTTTTGTTTAAAAAGGACATGGTCGCATGGGGAAAATCTTATTCTCAGGACATTGAGGATATTCTGGAGGAAGAAGTTTCCGCTGAAACGGTCATTCGCAGGGTATTAAATAATTTGATTCTTGCGTACCGTAAAAATGACCAGTGGGATAATGCCGAATTGATGGCCAGCCTTTTTCAGCAGGTGGATGATTCATTGCAAACCAAAGAAAAAATTTCCGTATCTGATTTGAAAAAGCTTGCGCGTGGCCCGAAGCTGCGAATAGGCCAGATTGTTAAACATAAGAAATACGATTATCGGGGAGTCGTAGTTGATTTTGATTTCAGTTGCCAGGCTGACGATGATTGGTATTATTCCAATCAGACACAGCCGGCCCGTAACCAGCCGTGGTACCATGTGCTGGTGGATGATTCCAGCCAGATTACGTATGCTGCCGAAGATAATCTGTTTTTGGACGAACATACCGAAGAGGTGGATCATCCGTTGATTCCGTATTTTTTTGATAGTTTTCAAAACGGCCAATACGTTCGTAACAGTGAACCATGGCCAAAAGTATAAGCCGGAGAACCGTAAGGGCAATACCGAAGGGAAAAAGATGTCAAAAAAGATTTTAGTTGTTGATGACGACCAGGTCAATGTTCAATTGGTGAAAACCAGGCTGGAAGACAATGATTTGAGTGTTGTCACTGCTTTTGACGGGGATGTCGGCCTTGAGAAAGTTCGCGTTGAAAAACCGGACCTTATTGTTTTGGATGTCCAGATGCCCAGGGTGAACGGTTACACTTTCATGGGGGAATTAAAAAAAATGCCTGAACCTCTTTCTTCGATTCCGGTGATTGTGCTGACGGCGCACGAGACCATGCAGCCGATTTTTACCCTTAAAGGCGTGCGAGGATATCTTGTAAAGCCGTTGAAGATTGACCAGCTTTTAACAAAAATTAAAGAATGTGTGGGTGAATAAAGGTTGTAGAGAAAAAAATAATTAAAATATTGACTGCCACACATGCGTGTGGTATTTTCATTTTATGCATACTCTTCAAAGTTTAACTTCACGGCAGAAAGAAGTCCTGCAATTTATCTATGAACGAATCAGGACAAGCAACCTCCCGCCTACGATCAGAGAAATTGCCAGTCATTTCGCATTTTCCTCCACCGGAACAGTGCGTGACCACCTTAAGGCGCTTTCGCAAAAAGGCTTTATCCGTACATCCGCCAATAAATCTCGGGCTATTGAACTCATCCGGGATTCCATTTTTAATGTTCCGATTTTAGGCCGGGTAAGGGCCGGGTCTCCGAGCCTGGCTGTTGAAGAAATTGAAGGGTACCTCAACCTTGACCGGTTGATTTTTTCTGACGACAATATTTTTGCCCTCAAGGTTAAAGGGGACAGTATGATCGGGGACGGGATTATGCCGGATGACCTGGTTTTGGTGAAGCGGCAGGAGGCCGCCCAGGCCGGAGAGACTGTCGTTGCTCTGATCGGGGAAGATGCGACGGTCAAGCGTTTGATTCGTAACGGCTCTCAATATTACCTCGAAGCAGCAAATCCGAAGTACTCTCCCATTCCGGTTAATGGAGAGACCTCCATTATCGGCAAAGTCATCAGTGTCATTCGAAAGTATTAACTCCGTTTTTTCCTCTTAGTTTTTCAACTCATTGTAGATCAAAAATTAAAAGATTTGTTTCTTTGCTAAGCAGATATCGCTATAATACTTATATTAATATTTAATATCAATCTAAGGAATGATTATGGACAATCTTGCGACCCGGATCAGGAAATGGTTTAAATATATTGATAAAATTAAGGTTTACCGTTTGACGGGGTATATTTTTGCTTTTCTTTTTGGCATTTTAGGGTGTTTTACGTATCTTTTCCAGGGAGGGAAGTTGGATTGGCTCGGGGCAGACATTCCATGGACCGCAGTCAATGTCATATTGGCTATCCTTTTGCCTTTTGTTTTCAATATTTTTTTGTGGATTGGCCTCATTTTGCTGTGGCGTGCGGATCGAAACGAAAATCCTCCCCGTCCTTCCCGTTGGTTGGGGATCCTTAAGGGATATGCGGTATTTTCATTGCTGATGCTACCTG
>Ga0066640_10002895_pt1 | contig 10254 bp, 13 predicted proteins | sample CryGeyCG2114_020_2_FD_59505 | JGI IMG/M metagenome (GOLD analysis project Ga0066640, IMG submission 59505) | Groundwater microbial communities from aquifer - Crystal Geyser CG11_big_fil_rev_8/21/14_0.20 | ecosystem: Environmental > Aquatic > Deep subsurface > Groundwater | place: USA: Utah... | reverse complement strand
CGATAGTATTATATAACACCTTATGCAGAAAGCAACTAAAAAATAACTTAACGGTACTTAACCCCAGCATATTGCGTTATAGTCACAATTCCGGCATTTTTCTTCATCTCTCTTAGGAAGCTTATCGAAATCAAGGCGCTGTATCTTGGCCCATACCGTTTTTATAACTCCCTCAAGCTCTGTTACCATGGATTCCGTTATCGCAACCCTCTTGTTTACGAATTCTCCTTTGCGCAGCGCGTATTTGGCGACGTTTGTTTTTGCGGGCTCCACAAATACCAACGTGCCTTCGCTTACCCGAAAACCAAGATTTTGGTCTTTGTCTCTATCGAAAAGCAATTTATACGCTACAAGCTGCCGCAGATAATCTTCACATTCATCGCTCATGAGGTCCAAGGAAGCCGCCTCAAGCCTTTTTACGTGCGCGTCAGGAATGCCCGTTTTATAGTCTACGACCCTTACCAGCTTTTTTTCTTCGTCAACGAGATCAGTCCTGTCGTATTTTCCGGTGAAGATAAGGTTTTGGTCTATCATGACCACCAGTTTTTTTTCCAGGCCTAAAGGTTTGAGCGGAGTTTTTGCTTCGTTATTAAACCATCTTGCCAGCGTATCGGCCTGCCGGAGGCAGGCTGCATGGATTGATTTTTCAGCCCCCTGATACCGAAGCTCCTGCTCGAACGATTTTTTAAAAAAATCAAAATCCGGAAAGGCATCATTTTCAAGAAAATACCTGTATGTATCTTCAAGAGCCTTGTGCACGCAGTTTCCGAAGATAAGCGGCTGCCGTTTCATGGACGGCAGCATAAGGACGTTGTCATAAAAAAACTTGCGGCCGCATGTGATATAGTTATTCAGGCTGGTTGGATTGAGTGTTAGATTCGCCACTGTGTCTTTTAAGATCTTTTTTGTGGCGTTTAAGCTGTCTTTTTTGCTTGTCACCAGCATGGATTTTTTTAAAATTTCCTCTTCGCCTGTGCGGGCAGAGTCCTTTTCCACCAGGCCCAGACGCGACAAATAAGAGCTTTTTACTGTACTTTCCGTTGGGCTGGCCGTATAGATTAGGTTAGATTTTGCCCTTGTAGACGCCACATAAAACAACCTTGTTTCATCGTACAACTGCAATTCCCGCATTGAAACCTTGTCTATTTTTTTATCTTTTACTTTAAAGAGGCCTGCCGGAAGCGGTATTGTGTTAACCCTTGCTTTTAATGGCCAGTTTCGGTTTTGAAGGCAGAACGGTATGATGACCGTATGGAACTCCAGCCCCTTTGACCCGTGGGCTGTCAGGATTCGCACGCCTCGCTGTGTTGTTGTGACAAGGCTGCCGGTAAGCGGTATCCCATGTTCTTTCCTGGTTTCTATTTCATCTATGAAATCCGAAAGGGTCATCGCGGGATTGTTCACATCTGACTCTTTTATCATATTTATAAAAGAGGTCAGGGCGCGGAGATCCCTGATCCTTAACAGGTGATTATCGCTGTATTCCCGAAGTATGTATCTAAACAGGCCCGAGTCGTCAATATATTGCAGCAGCAGGGTGTGGACAGGTTTTGTTTCCGCCCCCTCCAGCAGCCTTTTTATGGCCCAGGAGGCCTGGTGAAGCGCATGAGGGTCGTTGAGCTTAGTCTCCCTGGCAATAGGAAGATGAGCGGCCGCCTGCCTGTCCGGAGGTTTATTATCACCACCCGCGGGAAACGCGCGCAAAAACTCCGCAAAAAGCGAAATGTCTGAAAACTCTTTTCGTGCCCGGGCCTCTACCCTCTTTCGCTTGACATAATTTATGAAAGACAATACATCGTCAAGATGTATGCATAAATAATCACTCGTGATCACGCGATATAATAGAGTATCCTTGTATGAGAAATCCGAGATACTTTTAAAATGTGCGAGTTGAAGGAGGTCAATTATCTGCCGGACCCGTTTCTCGGAACTCATATCCTCTTTGCCGTCCGTAGCGTAAGGTATGCCTGCCCTTAAAAAGGTGTCTACGATCTTGAGTATGTCGTCTCTTTTTCGCACAAGGATCGCGATATTGTTAAAAGGTTCCTCCCTGCCCTCTTTGGGTATGTCGGGGGATTTTTCGATCGAAGTTTTTATCTTTTTAACTTTTTCCGCCAAAAACAGTAATTCCTCTGAGCCTGTACCGAACTCGTAAAACTCTATCGCGCTTTTTTTGTAATTTCCGCGCGGGATGAGGGCCTTAACCTCCATGCGCTCGGTCTCCGGAAGGGCCTTGATAATCCTATCGGCAGAATCCACCATGGTTTTTGTAGACCTGTAATTGTCTTTCAGGGTTACGATCTTCAAATCCCGGAATTTTTCCTTGAGGGCGCGGAAATTGGCTATTGAGGCTCCCTGAAAACGATAGATGGACTGGTCGTCATCTCCGACACAGCAGAGATTCGGGTTTGGGGTATCGGTTAATTGGAACAAAAAATCCATCTGCGCGCCGTTTGTATCCTGGAATTCATCAACCATGATATACGTGTATTGTTTCCGGATAGTGTTTTTTAATTCAGGCTCCTGCCGCAGTGCCTGCAGGGCATATATGATCATATCGTCATAATCATAGCGCCCACGGGCGTCGAATACCTGGGCGTTCTTACCGTCTTTGTATTCCTCATATAATTTGTAAATTATGGCAAGCGCTTTCAGGCGCGGTATGTGTTTTTCTTCTATAAGGACGCCGTCCGGGATCAGGGCAGAAATGTAATTCATGAAATCGGAAGGCGGGATACCCTCTTTTTTCAACTCGCCTATCCGGCCCTCTATTTCGCGTCTGTAGATATACGGCGCCCTGAACGGACGGATGGCATCAATATCTGCGGTATGGTCCAGTATATATTCCAACAGTTTGACGCGCTCAATGTCTGTTATCTGTATCTTTTCCTGGATGTAGTTGACCGCCTCCTCAGATTTAAGAATTACTGAGTTTGCAAAGCTATGGAAGGTTGCTGTCTCAATGTCATAAGCGGCGCCCTCAAGGAGCCTGACCAGCCTTTCCTTCATTGTTTTTGCGGCCGCGTTGGTAAATGTAAGGATAAGTATGTTTTCCGGGAGAGCCTTCTTGCTCTTTATTATATGCGAGGCCCGGGCCGACAGAAGATGTGTTTTTCCTGTTCCCGGCCCTGCCAGGACAAGGATTGGGCCTTCGGTTAAATTCACAACCTTTGATTGCTCGGGATTAAGGTCTTTTAGATGATCCATTTTTTACAGAAAAACCATGGGGTTCAACCGGAGAAATAGCGAAGAAGGCTATTTGGTTAAATTGTTTTTGTCATGTCTCGCTTCTGTGTGTGATATTTTTCTCTATGAAACCTACGAGCTCTTTTTGTTTTTCAGAGTCTATTTTTATAAATTGTACGCCCATGCCCGGATAAAAACAAGGCTGCAGCTTTTTTTCTACTACCCATATAACCATACCTTCCATTTCAACAGGAACTAATTCTTCAGGAAGGAAGATTTCAAGGCTTAGGGGGGTTTTTACCGGGAGGGGGTGTCTGCACGACATAAGCAGACCCACCCCGCTTATATTGACAACAGTGCCCTCGTACACTTCGTTTTTACTCTTTGTTTTTTTAGAACAGTATTTCACCTTTATGTTCATTTCCAGGCGCTTAAATCTTCGGCGTAAATGTTTATTTTCCAGTTCCAGTATTTTTTCGTCAAAATTCAGGATAGCCTGTTTCTCATTATCGTAACACAGGAGCACCTTGTCCATCTGGACTATTCTAAAGAGCTCTCGTATGTGTATTGAGACGTTACAGAATTTCATTATACTGTTGTGGTTTGTGACATTCTTGTATGCTATCGCGAGGATTGAAAGGCCGCTGTAGTCTACCAGTTCAACGTTTTCAAAATTGCATAGTATTCTTGATTTGTTATTTTTAAGAAGCCACCCGACCGTTTCTATAAATTCGGAGGCGTCTATATCTATACGCCCTTCCAAATCCATAACCGTTACGCCCTTTATATCTCTCACTTTTATCGTTATCATATTAGACTCTTTTAGTATACAGTAAAATAAAGAAAATGCAAGCCCGGTTTTGGTAAAAATAAGAAAAAACCCACCTATTATTATTGCGATAAATGGGTTTTTCTTATTTTTGAGAGATTATATTTTAACGACGCTTGTAGCCTGTTCGCCTTTAGGGCTTTGTGTGACCTCGTATTGGACCTTGTCTCCTTCTTTCAATGATTTAAAGCCCTCCCCGTCCATACCTGTATGATGTACAAAAATGTCTTTGCCGCTTCCGTCAGGCACTATAAAACCATAACCTTTCTGATCGCTAAACCATTTTACTGTTCCTGTAGGCACCTGGAATTTACCTCCTTCCCTGAATTAAATTTGGAGTAGGCAATAAAAACCCAGCACCAATCTGATTTTATCAAATCAATGCCGGGTTACATTACCTTTTTGACCGCTGATAAATCCATCTTTCACTAACTAATTTAGCTCCAATTCAACTGGCTAAATTGTAGCACATAAAACGGTATTGTCAAGCGAAATCAGTCCAGGCCGAATATGGGGGTAAAATATATGTAGTAAATAATGCTTCCTGCGACCAGGACAACACTGGAAATGATGCAGAGCCTTTTGCCAAGGGCCTTTTGCTGGATGTTTTTTCTTGTGAGCATGATTAACCCTGCGATAAGCATGATGTGCGGGAAAATCAGGCAGGCCGTATAATAAAACCAGCGCTTCTTCATTCTTCTTTAAAACTTGTGAGGTTGTTCCCGTCGAAATAAAGGTGGAGAGATTTTGAAAGATAGCCGTAATTTACAGGCAGGTTGGTCATCCGCCCCTGGTAGATCCATTCTTCCTTTTGTGTACGCCCGCGGTCGGTGCTTTCACCTATATTACGGATCAGGTCAGGTTCTCCCCACAGGCTGGTGATCTCCTCTTTAGACATACCTATGTCAATAGGCCCTGCTCCAAGAGGATGTTTGAGTATTTTTTCAGGCTGTGGAGGCTCTATGCCTGCACAGCCCATGACTCCTGTTATGCAAACTAGCACGACAAGACAAGATATTACGGTTTTTATGCCGACTGTTTTAGCCATAAATTAAATCGCAAAGGTACTTGAGAAATGTATTCTTGTTGTCTTCATCTATCTTCATGAATTCAATTCCCACATCAAAACCGGAGTCGTTTTCCCCGTCAGTTTTATTAGACCAGGCAACGCGCCCGTTTGCATGAATTGCGTTTTGAGCGCGCGGTATCTTTAATTTGATCTCAAGAATAATGCCGTCACTTAATTTTTCGGGGGCTTCGAATTTTAGGCCTGAAGCGGAGATGTCCTTTGTAGTCGCGTTATATACTTTATTTGTCTGCGGGATAATATATTCTATCTCAAGCGCGCTGTTTAACCGCAGATACTTTCTTTTCTCTTCAACGGATCTTGCCATGCCTTATCCCCTCTTTAATTGCATAAAGTATAACACATCAATTTTGATTCGTCAACAAAATCATCTAAAAAATAATATTATGGCCTCTTTTACCGGCCATAGCCTTTTCCTGAAGGAGCAAAAACAATTTTATGTACTTAACATTCAAAGATGTTGTAATTACCAGGCCGGGGCACTTTTTATAGTTTCGTATTTTTAATGTGCGTTAATTAAAACCCCCTCCCTTTTTTATGCAAGCGCATTTTAAAAAAAGAGGGGGTTGTAAATGGAAACCGGTAAATGGCTACTTCACGTCCTCCGGAACCATAGATGGTTTCAAAGCGGGACCTTCCGTTGGTGCAATTGGGAAGGTTAGCACATCGACCACACCAGAAACGGTGCGGGCAAATGTCTGGAGTACGCCCTTTAAGGTGCCGATAGTAACACCATTGAGCCCGTTTGATTGTTTTGAGGTATCTATTATGTTCTTGGGGATCTCCGTCCATCCGAAAGCCACATTCGTCAAACCTCTCTTTAGCTTTAAGGCTGAAGCTTTTTCAGAAGCAAACGCGCTAGAAGAAAGAACAAAAGCCATAGCTGCAATTACCATTACGACTAGTATCTTTTTCATTTTTTCACCCCCTTTATTTTATGTTACTATATCACAAAGGCCTGCCGCTTGCAAGTTATTCTCTTCCACATCCGTTTAAGTCGGCTTTAGCTTAAGGCTCAGGACCTCAGCGGATATGTTTCCGTTCCATTCTCCGGGATTGTTAGAGAATGAGCCTTTTTTAAGCATCGTGACGAATTTTTTTGGGCATCCCCATAACGTGGATTCAAAGGAAATACTCCTGTTTGCTGTTATTGGGCGGCCTCCCGCAAATGCGAAATAATAGAAACGCATTTTTTTAAAAATAGGCGGGGACTGAAATGGTTCTAAGGGGTATATGATGCAGCTATATAAAGAGGTGTTCAGGTTGTCTAAAAAATTAACCTTAAGGGCGATAGAGAGAACAGTTTTCCTGCCTTTGTTTTTTATCTGCCCCTCAACCATCCCAACCTCATTAAAGCCCAACCTTATCTTTACGGAGTCTATCTCCATGTTTTTCGCGTAAGATGCGGTATCCATTTCTTCCAGTTTTTCGTAGTAACGGTATGCTATGTTAAACTGACGCAGCTGCATATAAGCGATCAATCCCAGAAAAGATGACAGTATAACCAATGCAATGATTATGACAGAAACGGAGATCACGTATATATTTTTTTTCTTTAACATTTAGGCGCCCTTAGCTGGGTAAAATATTTTCCCCTGGCGTTGTTAAAAAACTCTATGTAGTTTTCTGACTTATAATCCGGATAGGACCATTCAAAAGGCCGAAAACTTTTATCCTTGTAGTATAGCGTCACTTCCGCGTATATGCCTTTTGTAATATAGATACGGTGATAATAATCCTTAGTGGTCAAGAGGACAAGCTTGCCCAGACAGATGTAGCCCGGGTCGATATTTACCCTCCTGCCGTGCTTTGTGGAAAATTTTTCTTCTATCTTATTGGTTAAGATTTTTACCTCCGCTGCTTTTTCCACGCGGATAAGCTTTTCAAAGGTTACGAATTTTCTTTTTAGGCCGGCGCCCATTTCCTTGCTGTAATAAGCAGTTAGATTGAAGTCCAGGATTCCGCTTTCAAAATCTATCGGCCCAAGGCGCCTTTCAAGCGCGGCTTGGGCAGCTTCTATGAGCGGGAGCTCATTGCCGATAAGACCTGCGAACAGTTTAACAGGTTCTGGAAAACCAATTTTACCCACTTTGGTTTAGTTCAGATTCTTGTTTTATGAATTTGAAAAGCCTCTCCCTGTCCTGGGGCAAAATGTCCTTGAATTCTATGCCGATATCAAAATATCTGATCCCGTCATTATCCTGTTGCGGGTTTTCAGTTACCCACACAACTTCGCCTTTGGCAAAAATAGGGTTGGGAGAATCTAAAAGTGCTATTTCTATACTCAATAAAGCCTTTAGGCTGAATTTCTCATTAATAGTCATACAAATCCCGCCTATACTTATATTGTTTGTTTTTATTACCTTATATTTGTCTGCCTCTTTGGGCATGCTGTATTTGATGGATATATCCTTGGCAATACGCACGAAACGTCTGCGTTCGCTTCCATCCCAGCATTGGGTCATTTTCCCTGTCGGTGTACCAAAGCGCCTTTTGTGCGTTTCATCAAAGTAGAGCGCAATCAGCGTGAAAACGAGGACGGCTATTAAGGTTGCCTGGATATATAGGATCATTTTTCAATTTTTTCCGCTACAAGCGGATACCTTATTTTCAGGTCATTATTCAGTACTATTTCCACAGCGTATTCATCCGGTTTTTCAAATTTTAGATTATTAAAGCGGGCTATTACTTTGTATTTTGATTTAAGGCTGCTAAGCGAGAAAGATGTCTCGTTATCCTCGGCAAGTAGTGTGCCCTGCCTGTTGACGATGCGGGTTTTTTGTTTAAAGGCGCCTAAGCCGCTGCACCAGCAATTTATTACATATAGGGTTGAGTGAACAATAGGGAAGGTTTTTGAGCCTATGGCTTCAAATAAGCCTATAAATATAAATTTCCCGTTATCTTCACGACGCACGTCGTCGCACATTACGGAATATAGTAAGGACGGGGTTATGTCTTCCATGCACTCAACTTACTGTCGCCTTTAAGACGCAGCCTGCGCAGGCGCTTTTTCTGCTTTATCAGCCGTGCGCCAACATGTCTTGCTGCAATAATGTTTGCCGTTTCGATAGTACCAATTTTTCTTTATCAGCACCTTATTGCATTTTACACAGTTGGTTGGTTTTACTTTTTTTGCGGTTTCTTCCATGATATTCGCGTTTCCTTAATTAGCCTTGCTTGATTTTAGCCATTCACTATAAGCGTAGTCCAACAATCTGACCCGGTCAAAGCTGTCTATTTTACGGAATTTAATGCCGATCATATAGTCTGGATAAGTTTGCTCGACTATTTCAGCGGTCCACATAACTTCACCCGTAAGATAAACAGGCCTTGGGTCTCCAGGCAGAACAAACTTCATATTTATCAAAGTGCCTCTGTTCAACTTCTTTGAAATAAGAAACCGTGTCCCTTCCCTGCTCAAGTCCTTAACGCAGGAGGTGCCGTTTAATTCCTTCTCCTGGCATATTCGGTATTCCATCCCGACATCTGCTGTATTAAACCGCAGAAATTTTCGTCTTTCTGTCACTATGAACCACCCATTTATTCGTTTTTGTCCAAAACGTATTCTGGTTCCAGTATGGGTTTGTACTCTTGTGGCAAAGGAAATGGGAAGGTCGCGGTTTCATAAATACCCGCGCCTGTTCTCACGACGGTCATCCCCAGGCCCTTCGCGAGGCCTACGGTAATTCCCGTTAAGGGGTTGCTTTCTACGCTTGTTTTGTAGATGTTTCTGGGCAGTTCTATCCACCCTGTCAAAATATTTACAAGGCCCCTGCCTAATTTTTTAGTTGCATCCTGGGCAAAGCTTGGAGAGGCAATATTTAATATTGCTAAAGTTGCTAGCAAGACAACGGATATTTTTAAAACACTTTTGTTCATTATCCTCCTCCTTATTTTTTTGAGTCAATCTGGATTATATCATCAACTGTTTTTTCAATCCGTTGCCTATCCGCTTCCGATATATTGACAAATTCTATACCGGTATCAAAATTGGTCAAGGGGGTTCCGTCCTTAAGTATCTGACTCTTAACAACCCACGCGACATTGCCCCTGCATTTGATAGATGAATTATTATCTTTTAGCGCAAGTTCCAGTTCAATCTCGCTGAAGATCCCCAGATTTTTATCAAGGACCACACAGATCCCGCCGACGCCGATATTTTCAGTCCTGGTCAAAAAAGCCCTTTCAGAGCTCTTTTTGCCTATCGTAATAAGGCATTGGCAGCTTACCCTTGGAAATCGCCTTTTATTTATCCCTAGCCACATATTTGTCTTAGTATACAGTTAATCATTTACAAAAGCAAGAAAAATTTGCAAACTCTTGATAGATTTAGTATAATGTAACCGATAAACATGTATACTTCATTTTACAACCTCAACGAAAACCCTTTTAATGTGACCAGCGATCCGAATTTTTTATTTATGAGTAAAAAGCATAAAGAGGCCCTCTCGTTTCTGATGTACGGTATAGATAACAGAAAAGGTTTTTTGGAAATTACCGGGGAGATTGGCACGGGCAAGACCACGCTTTGCAAGGCGCTCCTGAACAGGCTGGACAGAAAGGTAAAGACCGCTTTTGTAATTAACCCCGATCTTTCAGAGCTCCAGCTCCTTAGTTCCATAGCCGGGGATTTCGGACTTGAAATTCCAAAAAAGGCAAATAAACTTGCGATATTTCACCTATTGAACAAATTTCTTGTTCATCAGCTTTCCTTGAGAAATAATGTTGTACTTATAATAGATGAGGCGCAGAATTTAAAACTCTCCCTTCTGGAACAGATCAGGCTTTTGTCCAACCTTGAGACGGAAAAGGAAAAATTGATACAAATAGTTTTGGTCGGCCAGCCCGAGCTGCGGGACAAACTTAGCTCTCCTACCCTGGCTCAATTAAGGCAGCGCATTGGTATACGTTATCATATAGTGCCGCTTGACCGGGAAGAGATACAGGACTACATGGAGTACAGGCTGAAGGTGGCAGGTTCTGACGGCAGGATAAAATTTTCCGATGAAGCAATCGATGAAATTTATAAATTTTCCGAAGGGGTACCAAGGCTTATTAATATGGTGTGCGACCGCACACTACTTTTCGGGTTTGTTCTGGAAACCAACTCTATCGGACCGGATGTTGTAAAGCGGGCCATGGACGAGATAAG
>Ga0066640_10002892_pt1 | contig 10257 bp, 5 predicted proteins | sample CryGeyCG2114_020_2_FD_59505 | JGI IMG/M metagenome (GOLD analysis project Ga0066640, IMG submission 59505) | Groundwater microbial communities from aquifer - Crystal Geyser CG11_big_fil_rev_8/21/14_0.20 | ecosystem: Environmental > Aquatic > Deep subsurface > Groundwater | place: USA: Utah... | reverse complement strand
AGGTGTATCAATTGGAACAACAACGCGAAACCTTAGCCGCGTTCATTAATGCCATTTTAAATCGCTCGCTTTTAGATCCGCTGGGAAAAGCCGTTGCTCCTGAAATTCCTTCTGAAAAAAGAAGCCTACCGGAGCTCATTACCCTAGCCTCGCGACATCGCCAGGAAATCAAAGTCATGGAGGCTATGGTGGAAAAAAGCCAACACAGTAAAAATTTAGCAAAACTGGATTGGATCCCCGATGTGGATGTGGGCTTCAGTTATACCTTTGTGGGCGCTGGGGATACGACATCCAATGAAGACGGCAAAGACAGTTGGATGATTCCGTTGCGGTTTAATATTCCGCTGTGGCAAAATCGATTGATTCCGGCGCTGCAAGAAGCACAAAAAGAAGTGGAAGCTGCTCAAGCAAAATTGCTGAGCTCCCAAAATGAAACGTTTTATGAAACCAAAGATGCCTATGTGCGATACCAAACGGCCACCAAGATTGCGACCTTGTACGAAACAGCCGTGATTCCGCAAGCCAAACTGGCCTTGTCTTCCGACCAAGCCGGCTATGAATCAGGCGAAGTGGATTTTTTAAATTTATTGGACAGCGAACGCATTTATCTCAATGCCAAGCTCACCCATATTAAAATTTATGCTGAAGCGCTGAGAAGTTATGCGGATTTGGAACGGGCTACTGGCATGAATGGGATGGAGGTTTCAAATGAAACGCAATAAAAAACTGATTATTTTAATGGTCGTTGCCTCGGTGGTCATGGCAGGTATTTTACTTTTGCCGCATAAAACAAATCACCAGGGACATGAAGTGACGTCTGCAACAATGTATCATTGCCCGATGCATCCTACTTACACTTCTGATCGTCCGGGCGATTGTCCGATTTGTGACATGAAGCTGGTAAAAATGGACCAGGCGCAGGTGGATTTAGACACCTTACAGGCCTTGTCCTCGGAGACCCAGGCGGTTTCTTCAGAATCCACGCAATGCATTTACCATGAATGCCCCATGCTCAAAGAGGGGGAGATGTGTCCGATGCTGATTTTTACCGAAGAAGGCAAAGCGCAGGAATGTCCTGTGTGCAAACAGCGCTTGTCTGAAACAAAAGCAGAAGTGATTCAAGCCCCGAAAGACATCATGGGTTACACGGCGGTGATGTTGAGTGATCAAAAACAACAATTGATTGGAATTCGCACCGCTCCTGTCATTAAAAAAACCGCTAAAAAAAAAGTGAGAACTGTTGGCAAAATCGCCTACGATCCTGAACTCTATCAAGCCGAGCAAGAATATTTAGAAGCCATCCAGGCCTATAACAAAGCCGCCCAAGGTGCCCCTCCTGAAATTACTGAGCGTGCCAAAGCCTTGGTGGATGCGACGCAAACAAAACTTGAACTCATGGGCCTGAGCGAAGAGCTTGTCCAGGATATCAAAAAGGCGGGAGTCCCCGATCGTAGTTTAATTCTCGCCAAACAAGGGGGAACGGTTTGGATGTATGCGCCCATTTATGAGCAAGATCTGGATATTGTCACGCCAGGACAAAAAGTCAAGGTGACTGCTCAAAATATTATGGCCGGAAAAATATTTTCAGGCGAGGTCCGCTCTATTGATCCCGTATTTGATCCGCAAACTCGTAGTGTTCGAGTGCGCGCGGTACTCGACAACTCTGAGGGATTATTGCGGCCGAATGTGTATGTGGATGTGGAGATTGAAGTAGAGCTGGGAGAACAATTATTAATTTCTGAAAACGCGGTCCTGGATTCCGGCGAGCGCAAGATTGCTTTTGTCGCGCGAGAACAGGGCGTCTTTGAACCGCGGCGTTTAATTTTAGGACCGAAATTAGAAGATTATTTTGTGGTGATCTCAGGTGTCACAGAAGGGGAAAACGTCGTGGCTCAGGCGACCTTTTTTGTGGATTCGGAAAGCCGCCTGAAAGCAGCCATTGATCAATCTACGACGGGACATCAGCATTAATAAGTTAACGGTCGGCGGTTCACGGTCAACAGTCGACGGATGATCGAGAAAGAGAAGAATAATGGGGTTTAAATTTGAGCAATTAGACGTTTGGAAGGAATCCATTGATTTTGGATTTCTGATTCATGAGTTAACACGCCTTTTTCCAAAGGAAGAGCTTTTTATTTTGACAACACAAATGAAAAGAGCTTCTGATTCCATCGCTTTAAATATTGCAGAAGGATCTACAGGGCAAACAAATCTTGAATTCAAGAAATTCTTAAGTTATGCAATTCGTTCTGGCGTTGAAGTCGTAAGTTGCTTACATATTGCTAAAAAAAGAAAATTAATTCATGAGAAACAATTCGAAGTGCTATATCAACAGCTCGAACAACTGATTATTAAGATTCAAGCACTCAGAAAATCGATACGGTAATGGCTACACTGTGGACTGTGGGCCGTCGACTGTGGACTAATATATGATTGAACAAATTATTGAAAAATCTGCCAAAAATAAAGCGATTGTTTTCTTGCTGGTCGCTTTTCTTCTGGTCGGAGGGCTCTGGGCGATGAAAACCATTCCGCTCGATGCCATACCCGATTTATCAGATCCACAAGTCATTGTGTTTACAGAGTGGAAAGGCCGCAGCCCTGATTTGGTGGAAGATCAAATTACTTATCCGATTGTGACGACACTTCTTTCCGCGCCTAAAGTAAGAACCGTCCGGGGTTATTCTTTTTTTGGTCTCTCCTTTGTCTATGCCCTGTTTGAAGATGGCACGGATATGTATTGGGCACGCAGTCGTGTCCTGGAATACATGCAATCAGCATCCGGACAATTGCCTCCGGGGGTCACACCGACACTGGGTCCGGATGCAACCGGAGTGGGATGGGGATTTCAATATGTCCTGGTCGATGAATCGGGTCAACATACCTTACAGGAAATTCGCTCCTTTCAGGATTGGTATTTACGCTATTGGCTCCAATCGGTCGAGGGTGTGGCTGAAGTGAGTACGGTCGGAGGATTTGAGAAACAATACCAAGTCGACCTGGACCCCAATAAATTATTAGCCTATGATCTCAGCGTACGACACATTGCCAATCAAATTCGCAAAAATAACAATGATGTCGGCGGCCGTGTTTTTGAAATGACAGGCAAGGAATATTTTGTACGTGGGCGTGGTTACATTAAAGACATCAAGGATTTAGAAGAAATTGCCTTGGGAATTAATCAAGAGGGAACCCCTATTTTGTTGCGGGACGTCGCAAAGGTACACTTTGGCCCCGAGATTCGACGCGGGGCGGCGGACTTTAATGGCAAAGGCGAAGTGGTGGGCGGTATTGTGGTTGTCCGTTTCGGTGAAAATGTATTAGATGTGATTGAGCGGGTGAAACGAAAAATTGAAGAGGTTAAGCCAGGATTTCCTGAGAATCTTAAACTGATTCCGGTTTATGATCGATCTGATCTGATTCAAAAATCAATCCATGATTTGAAAAAAACATTAATTGAAGAGTGTTTGATTGTTTTGGCCATTATTATGTTATTTCTTTTACATTTTCGTAGTGCGTTGATCGCCATTATCGTCCTGCCGATCGCGGTCATTATTTCATTTTTGCCGATGCGCTTGATGGGTATTTCCGCCAATATCATGTCATTGGGCGGCATTGCGATTGCCATTGGTGCCATGGTGGACGCGGTGTGTGTGTTGATTGAAAATGCCCATAAAAAACTAGAAGATACCCCACCTGGGGCGGATCGTGTTCCAATTATAATTAAGGCGGCTCAAGAAGTCGGTAAGCCGATCTTCTTTTCATTGCTCATTATTACGGTTTCCTTTTTACCGGTCTTTACCCTGGAAGCGCAAGAAGGCCGATTGTTTAAACCGCTGGCATTTACCAAAACCTTTGCCATGTTCTTTGCCGCGTTATTGTCGATTACGCTGGCACCGGTATTAATGACGCTCTTGATTCGCAAAGGGAAAATTTGGCATGAAAAAGATCATCCGGTGAGTCGTGTGATTCATAAAGCCTATGATCCGTTTGTGCAAATTGCCTTAAAGAAAAGGAAGCTGGTTTTGGCGCTGGCGGGAGTTATTTTGTTAAGTACATGGATTCCGTATTCACAACTGGGTTCGGAGTTTATGCCGCCGCTCAATGAAGGGTCGATTATGTACATGCCTACCACTTTGCCGGGGGTTTCAATCAGCGAGGCTAAAAATTTATTACAAAAACAAGATGTCATCTTAAAACAATTTCCAGAAGTAGACACCGTGTTTGGAAAAGTCGGCCGCGCGCGCACCTCCACCGATCCGGCACCTTTAAGCATGATTGAAACCACGATTGTTTTAAAACCAGAAAAAGAATGGCGAAAAGTAAAAACCAAGTTGTTCGGGTTGATTCCGTGGCAGCGGCCCATCACTTGGGAGGAACTGATTGACAAAATGGATCAAAAAATGCGCTTTCCCGGCGTAACCAATGCATGGACCATGCCCATTAAAGCACGCATTGATATGCTGACCACGGGAATCCGTACGCCTATTGGCATTAAAGTGTTTGGAAATGATCTCAAGCAAATTGAATCAATTGGCCAACAGGTGGAATCTGTTTTGCAAAATGTGCCCGGCACGCGGAGCGTGTATGCCGAACGGGTGACAGGCGGCTACTTTCTGGATATCACACCGATTCGCTCTGAGATTGCACGTTATAACTTATCCTTTGAAGATATCGGACATATGATTGAAACTGCCATTGGTGGGATGAATATCGATGTGACCATTGAAGGGCGCGAACGTTACACCATTAGCGTGCGCTATGCCCGTGAATTGCGCGATGATATTGATGAACTCAAACGGGTCCTGGTCCCGACGCCAGCAGGGGCCCAGGTTCCGCTGGGTCAGTTAGCGAAAATTCAAGTGTTAACTGGCCCGCCAGCCATTAAAGATGAAAACGGCTCACTAACCGGTTGGGTCTATGTAGATGTCACGGGCCGTGATTTAGGTAGCTATGTCAAAGAAGCCAAAGAAGTCGTCGAGAAAGAAATAAAATTACCGGCAGGCTATCATTTGCAATGGACGGGGCAATATGAATTTATGCAGCGCGTCAAAGAAAAATTGAAAGTGGTTCTTCCAGTGACTATCGCAATTATTATTGTCATGCTGTACCTCAATTTTAAATCGATGACACGCACTTTGATTGTGTTATTGTCCGTTCCTTTTGCTCTGACGGGTAGTATTTGGTATTTATACTTTTTAGGCTACAACACCAGTATTGCAGTTTGGGTGGGCATGATTGCACTGGCTGGGGTGGCGGCGGAAACGGGCATTGTCATGATAGTTTTTCTGGATGAGGCCTATGAACGATGGAAAAAGGAAGGGCGCATGCAAAGCCAAAAAGATTTATTTGAAGCCATTACCTACGGCGCTGTGCAACGTGTGCGACCCAAACTCATGACGGTGGTGACAACCATTCTCGGCTTAGTGCCAATTATGTGGGCCCATGGCGCAGGGGCGGATACCACGCGCCGCATTGCCGCGCCCATGATTGGAGGACTCATTAGTTCAACCATTTTAACGTTAATTATTATTCCTGCAATTTATGCCATTTGGAAATTGCATACAGAACTCAAACAACGCTGAAAAGGCATCGCAACAAAGGCCGCCTTTTGCATTTCACAAAGCCGTATTTTTCAGCTAGAATAATGCTTTCAGAGAACAAGTTGGAAGAAATCATGCATATCTTAGACAAACCCATCACAAAGCAAGCGCTTCAGGAACTTGCCAAAAATAGTTTTGGCGATATGGTGAAAGCGGTCGTTGACGTCAAACAGCAGCGTATGGCGATTGATGCCGAGTTGCATTCAGATTTAGAAGCTTTTTTGCTTGAAAATAAATCACAACAAAATGATGTATGGGGAATTAACTTGTATCCAGCGCTTGAGGGAGAAGCGCTTGTTGAATTCGATTCGATGATTAATATGCGACCGTCTCAGGGAAATCCCAGTCGTGGTGTAGATGATTCAACGCTGAGGGATCAGATTCAAAAAATCGTAAAGAAGTGGGTGGTTGAATGAGCGGCCAACATTTGCAGCTTGCGCAAGGAAGGTGGGGTCAAATGCCGATTTGCGAACAAATGGCCCATATTGGCAGCGAAGTACATCGTGCTATAAATTGGAGAAAAAAAGACAAAAAAGATCTCTCACAAAATGCGATGAACCGCGCCTTGGAATTGATTGATTTGAGTTTGACTCATGCCAAAACAATCTCGCACAGGAAGGAAATAAGTCGTTTACGCGAAGCTCTGGTGGATTATTTTTTGGGTGAGAATGAATTCTGCTCGACTGACACGTTATGGCAACGTTATTTTGATCATTTTAACTATTTTGTTCGAAGAAATTATTAATCAATAAAAGGGGAAAGGCTACTTTTTTAACCTTTATGTCATCTTCGGGCTTTCCGCCAGAGGACGGATCAGTCCTTTGGCGGGGACCCGGGGATCCAGCTCTAACACAACATGGGAATCAAGCTTACAAATATAGTCAGAACAAAAGCCAATATTTCAGGATCATATTTTTCTTGTTGTTGGTTGTAATCGCGGGTCTGGTGATCTTAACGGGCCATTTCGGAGATCAAAGGGTTTATGAATATGGCGTTGGTGTTAAATCATAATAGAGAAAAGCACAAGGTTTGCTTTTCAAAATTGACCGTAGAAATTTTTGACAAATCGATAGAAAGCAGGAAAGATCGTTTTGTCATCTGGACATGAACAGAGATTTTTTATTACCTTGTCGACACCTCGTGAAGACCTCGTCAATACCTCGTTGACCCCTTGTTGGTATTTACGTTATCTCCTGAGAAATGGGCACAGGCTGTAGACGCGTGGTTTTAAAATGAAGTCGTGTGGCGCGGTGCGGCAGTGTCCTGCAATCGCGTTTAACCAAGTACAATACGGATTTGATGCTTCGCATTTTCCTGAGTCAGTGGAATACCTTCCGCACGGCTGATGGAGCGACCGTCCAGTTCAATAGATTGAATTCCTCGCGAAACGTGACGGGGGTTTTCTACTTTGATTGTGTAATGTGCCGCGTGATGCGTAAAAGAGAGTTCAAACTCTGGCCAGGCCGAAGGAATGCAGGGATCCATAAAAAGCTTATTTTCCTTAAGACGAAATCCTAAGATCCACTCCAGTCCCGCGCGGTACATCCACGCTGCAGAGCCTGTATACCAAGTCCAACCTCCCCGTCCCACATGTCCTGGACCGGCGTAGACATCCGCAGCCATGACATACGGTTCAACTTTATAACGCTGAATATCTGCGCGTGTACCTGCATGATGAATTGGATTTAAAAGCGCAAAAAGTTCTCCGGCCGTATCGCCATCTCCCAGCGCAGCAAAAGCCAGAAGCGTCCAAATCGCAGCATGCGTGTATTGACCGCCGTTTTCGCGGACGCCAGGTAAGTATCCTCGGATATAACCCGGACTGGGTTCCATGTGATCGAACGGGGGCGTTAATAATAAAACGAGCTTGTCTTTTTGACGCACCAGATGTTCTTTTAAGGCTGCCATGGATTTCAAAGCGCGCGCGGGATCAGCGGCGCCAGAGAGAACGCCCCAGGATTGTGCGATTGCATCAATACGGCATTCTGTATTGGCTGATGACCCTAGCGGTGTGCCATCATCAAAAAAAGCACGACGATACCAGTTGCCATCCCAGCCATGATGTTCTATAGCCGTTTTTAAATCACCGACATGTAATCGCCATTTTTCAGCGCGTTGCGCGTCGCCACGGGCTTCAGCAACTTTGGCAAATTCCCACAACGTTGTATGCAGAAACCAAGCCAGCCAAATGCTTTCTCCCTTTCCTTCAGGACCGACACGATTCATACCATCGTTCCAATCTCCGGTGCCTATTAAGGGAAGACCGTGACTGCCGACTGACAAACTACGATCTAGCGCGCGCGCGCAATGTTCAAAGAGCGTGGCATTTTCTGCAGAAATAAGGGGTTGGAAATAGGCGTCTTCTTTTCCTACAGGAATCGGTTGACCTTCTAGAAAAGGGACGGTTTCGTCCAGAAGGTTGAGATCTCCTGTGATATTTAAATAATGGGTGACCACATAAGGCAGCCAAACCAAATCATCTGAGATACGTGTGCGCACACCACGACCAGAAGGGGGATGCCACCAATGTTGAACATCGCCATCAGCGAATTGATGGTGGGCTGCGCGCAGAATATGAGCCCGCGCAATATCACGTCTTGACACGGTTAGCGCCATCACATCTTGAAGTTGATCCCGGAAACCATAAGCGCCACCGGCTTGATAAAAACCAGAGCGGGCCCAGATGCGACATACCAATGTTTGGTAAAGTAACCAGCGATTCAACATCAGATCCATAGAAGGGTCTGGCGTACGGACTTGCACAGCACCACAAATATCGTTCCATTGTTTTTTAACTTCCGAAAGCTTTTTATTTAAATCGGTCTTACGATAATGGTTGATGAGTTCGATGGATGCTTCACGTGTATGTCCTTGACCTAACAAAAAAACAAGCTCAAGACTTTCTCCCGCTTGCAATTCAACGTGATGCTGCAATGCTGCGCAGGGATCTAGCCCGGCACCGCATTTTTTCGATAAAGGGCTATTATTGAAAAGGGCAGCAGGAAGATCATAAGTGCCATTACGCCCTAAAAATTCAGTGCGATCGGTTGTCCACGCATTTTTTTCACCGACTAAATCAGCAAAGGCGACACATTGAGCAAATTCGCTGTTACTTGGATTGCGAGCCAGTACCGCACCTGTGTGTTCATCAAGTTCGGTGATGATAAATGGAGCAGCCTGATGACGTGTGACGCCTAGGACCCATTCGACATAAGCTGTGACTGAAAGAGTGCGATGTCTGGAAGATTCATTGGTAATCGTTAGTCGCGAAATTTTTATCGGGTCGTGAACGGGAACGAATTGTAAAAGTTCTAACCGAATCTCATGAGATATGTGTTCAAATTGCGTGTAACCCTGGCCGTGGCGCACGACATAGGGCCAAGCTTCTTCTCGAATTGGAAGAGCTGTAGGTGTCCAAACCTGACCGGTGTCTTCATCGCGGATGTAAAAGATTTCACTTGGGGTATCTGACACCGGATCATTGGACCATGGCGTGATCTGGTTTTCGCGGCTATTCTCGGCCCACGTATAGCCGGATCCCAATTCTGAAATCTGAAAACCAAATTGAGGATTAGCAATGACATTGATCCATGGCGCAGGGGTCCACTGACCCGTTCCCAAATGGATCACATATTCTCTCCCGTCAGGGGAAAATCCTCCCAAGCCATTAAAAAACTGAAGCTGTGGGACTTCAGGAAGCGCTTTTGAAATACGTGTGGTCTTTGATTTTCGGCGAACGGGGGGTGCGAAATCGACGGGTTTTTCTAAACGCTCAATTTGCTGTGACAGCGATCCATAACGACTTTGCAATGTAATGCGAGCAGCTGTTCGAAGGAAAATAAGCTCTTCTGCTGAGAGCATATCTTCTCTGAGAATAAAAATCCCGCCTTGGCGTTTTTGATTTCCCGCACTCGTCATTTGCGGCGTGAGGCGAACAAGATTTTCTAGTGTACTCTGTAAATCTTCAGCGTAAGTGGGTTCTCGTTCATTCAGAATGACCAGATCAATAGCAAGATTTTTCATATGCCAGTATTCATTAGCTCGCAAAATATCATGGACAATACCAGAGTCATACGCATCATTGAGTCGTACAAGAACAATTGGGAGATCTCCTGAGATACGGTATGGCCATAAAGCCGAAGGTCCACGGGTATTGTGTTTCAGAACGTCTTTGGAAGGACGCAAGCCATTATTTGCATAAAGAATGCGACTAGCCAAATCCTGATACAAGTAGGCTTCAGTAGGTCCCATGCCTAAATGATGATGTTGAATATGGGAATGTGTCCAGGCCTGAGTGAGAGTACGTTCAAACATGGCCGGGTCGTGATATTTGTCCGCAAGTTCCATCGCATCTTTTCGCGACGCGGTAATCAGTGTCGTAAAAGTCATTCGAACGATTTCCCCTGGGGGAATACTGACACGGCAGCGTAAACTTACAATGGGATCCAACACGGCCCCTGCATTGTTGGATAAAGGTTTGCCATCAATGACAGAAAGTGGCGTACGAATTCCGCGTCCTCGGCCTAAAAAACGGCTGCGATTAGATTCGTATTGAATAGGCTCTGGCATTTTTCCTTCAACTGCCAGCACCTGCGCGGCCCAAACGGGTTGCTCATCGGGAAAACGCGGACGACGATGACACAACAGTCCTTTG
>Ga0066640_10002891_pt1 | contig 10258 bp, 7 predicted proteins | sample CryGeyCG2114_020_2_FD_59505 | JGI IMG/M metagenome (GOLD analysis project Ga0066640, IMG submission 59505) | Groundwater microbial communities from aquifer - Crystal Geyser CG11_big_fil_rev_8/21/14_0.20 | ecosystem: Environmental > Aquatic > Deep subsurface > Groundwater | place: USA: Utah... | reverse complement strand
GTAAGCGATGATTACTATACTCAGGACTTTGGTAACAATTATATCAATAGTTCGAATAACCAATTGCTTCAAAAAGGTGATGTTTCTTATCAAACAAATTATTGGAACTTTTATGGTTTGTTGCAAGGTTATCAAACGCTGCATCCTGTTAACGAATTGCAAGTGCAAAATCAATATGAGCGCTTACCGGAGCTCCAAGCAAATGCCTTCTACCCAGATATTTGGCACGGGTTCGATGTTTTTATGGACAATGATATTGTTAATTTTTATCAAGCGAAAACACCGGATGATTCGACGATTCCAGTTATTGGTGAGAGGTTAAGCGTTCGTCCGGGAATCGACTATCCGATCACCCGATCGTATGGATACTTTATTCCTCGAGCGCAATTGCAAATGACACGTTACCAGCTAAGGCAAATCGGTAGTTTAAGAGAAAACAATCCGGGGATTGCAATACCCATCTTTGATGTGAGAGCTGGGCTGACATTTGATCGTCAATATACATTATTCCATCATCAATATTTACAAACGCTAGAGCCGAACTTCTATTATTTATATGTTCCTTATCGTAACCAAAATGATTTGCCAATTTTTGATACAAACGTTCAGCAGTTTAGTTACAGCACGTTGTACTTGGATAACCGATTTGGGGGAATTGATCGGATGGGTGATGCTAATCAGGTCACGTATGGCGTGACTAGTCGTTTCATTGATGAGCAGACCGGAAGTCAGCTAGGAAGTGCGAGCGTTGGCGAGATTTTTTATTTGCGTAATCGGGATGTTCAGCTGTGTAGTTTAAGTGACCCGACGAATACGGCGTGTACACAATCGTTGCCAAGTATTGATAAAAATCGTTTTTCACCGATAGCGGGGCAGGCGACGTATAACATTTTCCAAGATTGGAGTTTATCAGGCGGCATTGCTTGGGACCCTGAAACTAAATTGCTGGATAATGGAAGTGCTACGATTGGTTATAAAGAAGATCCCAATCATATTGTGAATTTTAACTACAGTTATACTCGGTCGATTGATAACACGGGTGGTGTTGATACTGATCCCTTGAAGCAAGTCGGTGTTTCCAGTTATTGGCAGGTCAAACGACACTGGGATTTAATTGGTGCCTGGGATTATGACTGGTCTCAAGAAGTGAGCAACAAAAAAGTCCAGGGTCATGGAACGGCCTATATGGGTGGTGTTGGTTATGAAAGCTGCTGCTGGGCAGTCAGGGCGGTTGCGCTTCGTGTCTTCAATCGTATAGATACTACTGGGCGATTCGTATATAATAACGCGTATTTTGTGCAGTTTGTACTACGCGGCTTTGGTGATATTAGTTCGAATGATCCGGCTGAAGCACTACAACAGCATATTTCAGGTTATACAGATACGTTTACACAGGCAAATTAACTTTTATGATAAATAAAAAACATCGAATCAAGCGATTTTTCATGACTTTCATTTTTGGCATGTGGTTTCCTATTGCGGCTTTTGCGGTTGCTCAGCAACCGGTTGAGCAGCTCAATGGTGTCGCAGCGATTGTGGGTAACGGCGTGATTACCGATCAGCAAATCGATCGTCAGCTTGAAACGTTTAAAAACCGCTATGATAGCCAACCTGGGCCAAAAGATCCTTTGCCGAGTGATGCGGTGTTAAAGCAACAGATTTTACAACAAATGATTAACCGTGAACTCCAGATTCAATTAGCGCAAAATAGTGGGCTGACGGTTTCCAATGCCAAGTTGAATGAAGCGATTGAACAAGTTGCAAAAGGCAATCACAAAAGCGTTCGAGAACTTTATAAGGCCATGGAGGAGCAAGGGTATACCGTTGCTTCTTTTCGTGACGAGATTCGCGATGAAATTTTAATTCAAATGGTTCAAGGCCGTGACGTGGCTTCACGAATTAATATTAGCGAGCAAGCAATCAATGATTATTTGCAACGATCGAAAGAGTTGCAAGTCGAATATCATCTAGGAGATATTTTAGTTGCGTTACCGGCGATTCCAACTCCAGAGCAAGTTGAAAAAGCGAAAGCAAAAGCAGCGAATATTGTGTCTGAACTAAATAAAGGCGCAAGCTTTAAGCATTTAGCCATGGCTGATTCTTCTGCGGGCAATGCGTTAAAAGGCGGTGATATGGGCTGGCGAAAATTGGCAGAAATTCCGACACTCTTTGCTGAACGTGTTGTCTCAATGAATCCGGGCGAAGTCATCGGCCCATTACGTGCGCCGAATGGATTTCATGTGTTGAAATTGTTTGGTGTCAGGAATGCAAGTTTGTCGAGTAATAAAGAGGAACGCAAGAAACAAGTGGAAAATTTATTATTTCAGCAGCAGTTTCAACAATCGTTGCTCACTTGGTTGGAGCAACTTCGGTCGCAAACTTATGTAAAAATATTGATACCGCAGCCGGAAAATCAATTATCCTAGATTCAGACGATTAATTGCTCGCAGTAGATTTCAACGGCGGAATCTAGGATTATAAACAGGCTCTTAACACCCTCCGTTAGAAAGAAACCCGCTGACAATTAAATGATTTATAGATTTCCTTTAATTACGAGTTGCTTATTAAACTTTTTAAAGTTAGGATGTTCCTAGTTAAAGGATTTTGATTTTTAATTTAATAGCGATATTCCATGAACCTAAAAGAACGAATTGGTCAAGCAGTCAAATCATCTACCGCAGATGAGGCTTATTTTGCCTATATCCCAAAGCCATTGCCACCGAAGCCTGCTTTACAACTGGGGTCAATTTACTCTTTACTGGATAAGGCGAATATTGCTATTGGCCGATTAGATGGTATTGGCAATATTTTACCGGACCAAGAACTGTTTCTTTACATGTACATTCGAAAGGAAGCTGTGCTTTCATCCCAAATTGAAGGCACGCAGTCTTCACTCTCTGATTTATTAATGTATGAAAATGAAGAAGTGCCAGGCGTGCCTGAGTATGACGTGATTGAAGTTTCAAATTATGTCGCTGCTATGGAACATGGTCTCAAGCGTTTAAATGAAGGTTTTCCATTGAGCTTGCGTTTGATCAAAGAAATTCATGAAATTTTGCTTAGTAAAGGGAGAGGCAGTATTAAACAGCCTGGCGAATTTCGTCGTTCACAAAATTGGATTGGCGGTACACGGCCCGGTAACGCCAAATTTGTACCGCCACCGCCTGAAAAACTCATGGAACTCATGGGCGAGCTTGAACTCTTCCTGCATGATGAGAAGCACATTTTACCTAATTTGGTTAAAGCCGCATTAGTTCACGTGCAGTTTGAAACCATTCATCCTTTTTTAGATGGTAATGGGCGTTTAGGGCGATTGCTGATTACGTTTATTTTATGCGTAGAAGGTCTTTTAAATAAGCCGTTGCTCTATTTAAGTTTGTATTTTAAAACGCATCAAAAGCAGTATTACGAGCATCTACAGCACGTCAGAGAGACGGGTGATTGGGAGGCTTGGATAAAATTTTTCTTAGAAGGCGTCATTGAAACAGCTAATCAGGCCGTAAAAACAGCTAAAAATATTATTCAGCTTTTTACAGAAAATCGAAAAAAAATTGAAGATCTAGGTCGCCCTGCAGCATCTGCATTATTAGTTCATCATTATTTAGAAAAGCATTCCGTGACGGATATCGGAAAAATTGCCGAGCATTGCAGTATTACTATCCCTACTGCGACGAAATCGATTAAACATTTAGAAACATTGGGTATCGTTAAAGAGATTACAGGCAAAGAACGCCATAAAATTTATACCTATCAACGTTACTTGGATATTCTCAACAAGGGAATCGGTGATTTTTAATCCTAGATTCCGCCGATTAATCGCTCGCAGTAGATTTCAACTGTGGAATCTAGATTTAAGCAGCTGAACCTGCTGTTCTAACTGCTCAAGCTTTTTTTCGGTTTTGGCGAGCTGTTTTGCTTGCGCATCGAATTCTTCTTGCGTGACCAGTTGGCAATCTTTAATGCCTTTTTTGATTGCATCGTGAACGAGTGTCGTCAAGTCGCCTTTTAAGACATTCAAGTTCTTAGGTAGGAGCGATTGGATTTTTTTAAATACAGTATCTTGTGAGGTGTTTTTTTTCATAATCTGTCAGTTCTGTGATGATTTTAGAGCCTGGATTCCAACGGCGGAATCTAAGTTTAAAGTATAACAGCTTTGAGGTCTATACCCATCCACCTGAAGATCGTCGTAAGATTGTCGTCATAGCGAAGCTAGGATTCGCAACTTCAGGTGTGGTGGGTATATTGTGTCAAGCCGCTTGATTCTTTTTATCATAACGATTAATCTTTTAAATAAATGTATCGAACTTCTCAGTAAGCGATTTTAGAAATGAAACGGATGAAACAATTTTCTGGTCCATTGATTGGGCTTATTACGATAGGTTTGTTTTATGTAGAAACACTGGTTGTTTCGATGACAATGTTTATTGTGCAAATCTTTGTTCGGTTGACACCATCTGCAATGCCCGGGCATAAAAAACTGGAAATTTTTATGAACGAGTTTCCTCGCTACTGGGGTAGCTTGGGCGGCTGGTTAATGTTGAAAATGACAGGTACTAAGCTTGTCGTTCACGGGCGAAGTGGCTTGACGAGAAAAACGTCGTATTTGCTATTGCCGAATCACCAGTCCTGGGGTGATATTTTAATAATTCATTATGCACTGGATGCGTTTGTTTCTCCTTTGCGCTTTTTTATGAAGCGGCAACTACTGTGGGTCCCAGTAATTGGTCTTGTTTGTAAGTCTTTGGGTTATCCATTTATGCATCGTTATACGAAGGAGCAGATCGCCAAAAATCCTAAACTGAAAGGGAAAGACTTAAAAGAAACCCAAAAAGCCTGCCAGCGTTTTAAAAATATGCCGGTCAGCATTATTAGCTTTACTGAAGGGACACGCTACACAGAAGCGAAAGCAAAACGCCAGGGGAGTCCATTTAAACATTTATTAAAACCTAAAGCGGGTGGAATCGCGTTTACATTGTTTGCTATGTCTGACCAAATCGACAAAATTCTCCATGTGACTATTGCCTATTCTGATTTCCGCTCCCCAACATTTTGGCAATTGTGCTGCGGTAAGGTGAAAAAAGTGATTATTGATGTTCATGCTGAGCCCATTCCGGGCGATATTGTGGGAGATTATGCTAATGATCGCGATTTTCGTGTGCATTTTCAACACTGGCTGAACGATACTTGGCATAAAAAAGATGGAAAATTTGAAGAGTTGCTGCGAGAAGTGAATGCGTAAGTTAGTGATTGCAACTCGAAAAAGCCCGATGGCGATGGCGCAAACACACTTTGTCAAAGAGCAGCTTGAAGCCAAATACTCTGATCTTAAGGTTGATATTCTGAGTATGACAACACAAGGTGATCAAATGCTCGAGCACTCACTGGCTAAGGTCGGTGGTAAAGGTTTATTTGTTAAAGAGTTAGAAAAAGCGCTGCTTAGCGGCGAAGCTGATATCGCCGTGCATTCTTGTAAAGATATTCCTATGGAATTACCAGAAGGATTGTGTCTAAGCGCTATTTTAAAGCGCGATGATCCTTGTGATGCTTTGGTGAGTAATCAATATCAATCTTTTGCTGATCTGCCGGATGGCGCTATTATCGGAACCTCTAGCTTGCGACGGCAAGTGCAACTTTTACATCAGCGCCCAGATTTTCAAATTAAATTACTCCGAGGTAACGCAAATACGCGTTTATCTAAATTAGACGCGGGTGAATATGATGCGATTATTATTGCCGCGGCAGGTCTTACTCGGATTGGTCAGGATCATCGGATGACAGGGCGTTTGCCCGTTGTTCCTTTTATTCCGGCGGTGGCTCAAGGTGCGCTAGCGATTGAATGTCGACAAAATGATGAAAAAGCTCATGAGCTTTTAGCTTTTTTACGTGATGCTGATACGACACAATGTGTCGAGATGGAGCGTGCGGTGAGCCGTGCGCTCGGGGCGAGTTGTAACTTACCGTTAGCCGCCTATGCAACGCGAGAAGGCGGGTTGTTAAATTTAATGGCAATGGTTGCTAGTCCTGATGCCAGTCATTATCTCGTGGTTGAAAGCGCTCAAGAAGATACATTGCCGGTTGAAGAACTTGCCAATAAAGTGGTCGATCAGTTAAAAGAGCAAGGCGCGGAAGAAATCTTAAATCAGGTGCGAGATGAGTTTAACCGGTAAATGTATTGTCGTGACGCGACCTGCGCATCAGGCGAAATCGCTCATGACTGCTTTGAAAGAAGCGGGTGCCGAGCCGATTTTAATGCCGTTAATTGAAGTCTATCCATTAAAAGCTCCCGGACTGCCTAGCGATTATTTTCCCGATGAAGTTATTTTTACGAGCGCTAATGCAGCCACGTATGGCGTGCATTATGTTGAAGCGTTAAAAAATCAACCGGTGATTGCAATGGGTGACGCAACCAAGCAAGCGCTTATTGATCTTGGTTTCCTCAATGTCATAACACCTGCAGCCAGTAACAGTGAGTCTGTATTGGAAATAAAAGCGCTTCAGGTGGTACAAGATAAGAAAATTCTTTTTGTGACGGGAAAGTCTGGACGTGGTTTACTACAAGAGTCGCTTTCCTCGCGTGGTGCAGATGTTCTCGAATTAATCGTATATGAGAGACGATGCCCCGATATTGATGTTCAAAGCATGCTGAATCAACAGCCAGATTGTGTCGTTATCACGAGTAACAATGCGTTAGAAAATCTGCTTTTCCTGACATCTAAAGCGTATCTTACGCAATTGCTGGAATTGCAGCTTGTGGTTGTGAGCCCTCGAATCGCTGAAAAAGCAAAAGCATTGGGTTTTTCAAAGCCTCCAATTGTTGCCTCTGGGGCGGTTGATAGCGTAATTCTCCGCGCGCTTAGTTGACTCTGGGCTGAACAACCTTTGACCAAGTCTTTTTTCTCGTTTATAATCCTAGGATAATCCTTTAATCATTAAAAACAATAACGAAATAAGCATTATGAGACAACACAATCACAGGCAACCTCAAAATCGCCGCCCCCTCCCAGTTTATGGCCGGGATAAGCCTCAAACGCTAAAAAAAGAGCGTCAAGCCTGTCAAAGTCATGCAGAAAAGGCTGATGCTCGTGCTCAAGAGGAAGCCCCTTGGCGAATTCTGATCTCTCTATACCCGAGGCATCCTTGGATTTTTGCTTTAGGTTTAGGTGTTGTAGCGGCTAGTGGTATGATAGCCGCGGTTAACGGTCAGAATGTTTTTCCAGAAAAAGATAATGCGCCAGACTCTGATGAGCCAACCGATTTACTTGCAACCATGAGTGGCATACCCTTGGCTGGTTCACCCGCGTTCATTAGCAACCCTCCTTCGATTGTTTTTGCCAACGCTGATATTTTTCAAAAGGCCGCTGACCCGGCAGTTTTTTTGCCGTCAATTGCTTCAGCTTGCGCTATATTAGGTGGGTTAGGCGCCAATATCAAAACACAGGAAATGTCAGACTTCTGTTTGGCAAGAGCCCTGGATGCCCTGAAAATGAGCTTCAGCCCTTCACTTCTTGGGTTGGCTGGAATGCGGATAGTGAACTCTGGAGAGCAAGAGACTCGTGAACGTCTTGATAGAGTGAACGCTGAACTTACCCAAGGAAGAATAAGAAAAAAAGTTCCTAGGTTGGCCGAAAGGCATTCACCAATAGCCGAGCAAATGCTTATTGATCTTTATATCCTGTTACGAAATTTACCAGAGATCTTCTATAGGAGGGAGGAACATCATAGTGAGCTTATTCTCGGAGTTAATGAGGCTGTCCTTCGAGATACTCTAGCTGAGGGCTTTAGATGTCATCTACTTAATGCCGCCGTTATTCGTGATGCCATGGCGACATTGGCTGCAGTGCCCAGGCGTTACGGTGTAGGTAAGGGTCAGTCAAAGTTACTAGAAGCCATGGCGACATTTACTAAATTACCCAGGGATCACGGCGTAGATAAGGGTCAGTCAAAGGTATTAACAGCGGATGACTTTGATTTGCGCCTCATGCCGAGTGACCTGGAAAATAACCTGGCGTTAACAATGGAGGGGCTTAGGGATTCTCTTGATAAACAGACCTATCAATGGGTGTTTGGTGATGCTGAGAGGTCGTTTGATCGTCCCGAATGTAAGTTTCTTGCTGGCCCTTCGCGCACTGAAATGGCGGGTGGAAGTCCTCTTTTTAAAAAAACACTTCAAACAATCTATCGTGATCTTGACCAGCTAAATGCGGCGCTTATGAAATGTGATGGTATTGATAGTTGTCTAGCCGTTTTATCTGAGTTGGCGGACAATGATGTAGTCCTAGCTGCTTCTCGTTTGACTAAACTATTTTCGGCTGGAATCCGTTTGATAGAAAAAGGGAACGGTGAAATTGATCCAAAGGACCCTGAGCTTCTAACGTGGTCCAGTGAGGTAGCGCAAGCACTGTTGAGGCTGGAATTGTTTCCAAAAGAAATTCACGACTTGGTCAGAAAAATTATGGTCATCTCAAAACCGACTGCCTATCCTATTAATAATAACCGAGAGTTTTATAGACGTAATGACAAGACTTCTTCGACAGGGTTTGATTTAGATGGAATAGCAAGAGCTGTTTATGAAAAACCCTATGAGACCTTTAGATATTTTGTAATTTTGGTTCCTATATTCGCGTTTTTTATACTGACTGCCAGTGAAATAGTAAAGGTTTTATTCTGGGTAATACAAGAGGTTAGATCATCTCGCCATCAAGATTCAGTTCCTCAGGAGTTGCCCACACCTCCTACAAATGGTGCAGATTCTCCACCAACTGAAAAAACAGCACTGAAAGCAGCGCTAGATGATCTTGAATCGTTTGAAATTCAAGATCATGAAGAGCCTGGCCAAGCAGAAAAAGATTACTTGTCGTTAGTGGAGACGGTTGAAAAACTGATTAATGATGAGCAGATTAATGATGAACGGAATTTACGCCTCATAAGCGCTGGAAAACAATTTCAAGCTCAGCTAAGCAAGCACTGTAAGAATAAATTCAAAGATAGCCTCCAAGGGCTAAAATTTATTGCGGAAGGCGACTTCAAAGCTAAACTAGAAGACGCAAAAAGAAATTTTCGCGAGTTATTGATCAAAATAAATAACCTAGATTCCTTCTGTCAAGAAAAAGGATTCTTGAGACAGATTTCAACCAAATTTATGACGCGCTTAATACCAATCAAGCAAGCATTTGATCAGAAAGCTACAGAATATGAAATGGCGAATAGTATGGCGAATAGTATCAAAGCGCTGTCGTCATTTGTTATTGATAAAGATGAAACCTTGAAAGCTGAACAAGGTCGCTTTAAGACAGCACTGATGAAAATTTCTAAGAATTCGCTATTTGAAGTTAAAGAAAACTTGGCCCAGTTAAAGGTGATTGTTGAAACCAAGTGCGAACAGTTTAATCAAGAAAAAACCCGACGAGCTCAGATACATGCAGGACGAAAAAGCAAGGGTTCACCTGATACAGTATTCAAGTGGGATGATATTGTTCCTGCAGAGCTTAGAGAAAAGCTTGATAATGGTTCTTCTCAGGACTTGGTTCAGGCGGCTCTGGTAGCGGGTGATGGGAGTAATCAACTTCAATCAGGAAACGGGTCTACTGCTGGACTGTTGAATCAAATGGGAGTAGAAGAGCAAAAAAAGCAAAAAAAGCAAAAAGATCCATCGGCTGCCCAACCAGAGTCACCCGATGTTAGTGATTTACCAGGCGTTTTGCCCGAGCTTGATGCTTTTCCTCCTAGCCGCCCTCCTGTGAGTAATAAGTCACAGACTTTAAGCGATTCTCGGATTGAGCATGTGTCGCCATTGGATACTACTTTTACACAAGCAAAGTGGTATTTTGATAAAAATCAGATGGGGATAAATTCTGATGAGGGTGACCTTTTTGATTTTCTCGCGATTGAGGGGAATGCTAAATTCTCTCTCTGGGTATTAAGCTTGTTTGATGCGGTTGAAAAAAATCATCAGATAAATGAACGGCCTCAAAAACTACAAGAGATTCGAAATCTTTTATGGCATGGAACGCTAGACCAAAAACTCGAAACATTAAAGCTTCTTGCTAGGGCGTTTAATCAAACGGAAATTCCTATTGTTAACTGGATATTGAATCAGCCCTTCCCTAAGTTGAAACGTGTTAAGGATAGATATTCTGATCAATCAGAAGTTAAGGATCAGCTTTTAGATATTGCCTTTAAGTTAATTAAAGTATTAGAAGAATCAGAACTTTCAGTAGCTGAAAATAATGATTTAGTTGAGAGAGAGAGTTCAGCCGCA
>Ga0066640_10002888_pt1 | contig 10263 bp, 10 predicted proteins | sample CryGeyCG2114_020_2_FD_59505 | JGI IMG/M metagenome (GOLD analysis project Ga0066640, IMG submission 59505) | Groundwater microbial communities from aquifer - Crystal Geyser CG11_big_fil_rev_8/21/14_0.20 | ecosystem: Environmental > Aquatic > Deep subsurface > Groundwater | place: USA: Utah... | reverse complement strand
CCTGGGAGACATACTTGGCAACAAAGTCAGAGGCTCCCTTTGCAGTCGTTAGAATTCCTTCAGTATCTTGGTGGGGAACGAAGTACATGGTGAAAGGTCGTCGTTTTGTTCCAACCTCAGCATCGGCACAGCCCACAAGAGCCGATACAAGTATCATAAGAGGCAGGACGGTCGTAAGGAGCCGCATCATCTTGAATCCTCCGCAAATCGCGAATTAAAATTCGTCAATCCAGTCTTTTATGTAAGCCAAGAGAGGGGCCTTCGCAAGAGCTTTCCCCTGAAGCTCGAACCGGGTGCTTAGGCCTTAAAACACGCCCCTATAGCTCCAAAAGCCTCCTCTTAGGATTCCAGATTTTTTTGGACAAAGTCCCAATTTACCAAACTCCAAAAGCTCTCCAAATACTTGGGACGCGCATTTCGGTAGTCGATGTAATAGGCATGCTCCCAAACATCACAAGTAAGAAGAGCGGTCTGGTTATGCTTCATTGGAAGGTCGGCATTAGAAGTTTGAGTAAGCGACAAGCTGCCGTCCTTGGATTTTACCAACCAGGCCCAACCTGAGCCAAACAGACTAGTGGCTTTATCCGTAAACTCCGCCTTAAATTTCTCAAATGATCCAAAATCCTTATTGATAGCCTGGGCTAAAGTTCCCCCGGGCGCGCCGCCCTTGGGGCTAAAACCATTCCAATAAAATGTATGGTTCCAAATTTGAGCAGCATTATTAAACACCGCGCCTTCCGAGCTCATAATCACTTCTTCCAATGACATCTTCGCCTGAGGCTTAGCCTCCACCAAAGAATTAAGCTTCGTCACATAAGATTGGTGATGTTTTCCATAATGAAACTCCAGGGTTTCTTTCGAGAGATGAGGGCTCAAAGCCCCCAAGTCATAAGCTAATTTAGGCAACTCAAAACTCATATTAAAATCCTTCCTTTGGTTTGTGACGATACAACTAAGCATTAGGAATTTCAACCCAACGATGGGACTGTTCGTAGGAGCGAAGATAAAAAAGACATCTTAGATATGAAAGAACAACCACTGCGGCAACGGATATATTAAAGCTGAGGGTCTCGGCTCCCTTTGCAAGTCACTTGGAACTTCTACTAAGCATCAGAATTCTCAAGCATTTTCGTCGATTGAAGTTTTTTCAGTACTGATCTAGCCTGCATGAATGGAAGTTTTGAAAGCGGATTTCAAGGCAAGTGATGGGCCGAAAACTTTTGTAGAATCCTGTCGGTCGACGGGTTTTGCTGCTATTACGAATCATCCCATCAAGCGCGATCTAATTGATGCTGTTTATGCTGAGTGGAAAGAGTTTTTTGCTTCGGCCTCAAAGTTTGATTACATTTTCGATAAGAATACACAGGCGGGTTACTTTCCCTTTAAATCGGAAAACGCAAAGGGATATAGTCAAAAAGACCTTAAAGAATTCTTTCACGTTTACGAGGCTGAGGTCTTTCCAGCTCAATTGAGTCAAAAGACATTCGAGCTTCGTGCGCAGCTCTTTGAGCTGGGTCAAAGTCTACTTCGCTGGCTCGACGAAGGAACGCCTACGGAAATTCGCAAAGGCTATTCCATGCCCTTGGATCGGATGTCTCTTGGAAGCAAAAAGAATCTATTTAGAATTATTCATTACCCACCTCTGACGGGTACTGAAGATGCGGGTGCCATTCGAGCGGCTGCCCATGAAGACATCAACTTAATTACCCTACTGCCAGCTTCAACCGCTATGGGCCTTCAGGTTAAGAACCTTGCGGGCGATTGGCATGATGTCCCTGGCAATTACGGAGATGTCGTTGTTAATGTCGGTGATATGCTACAAATGGCGAGTCAAAATTATTTTCGCTCAACAACTCATCAAGTTGTAAACCCAAACGGTGAGGCGGCCAAAGGCTCGCGTTTTTCGATGCCCCTGTTCATTCATCCGCATCCTGAAGTCAAACTCTCCGCGCAGCATACAGCCGCTAGCTATCTGGATGAACGACTCAGTGAAATTGGTCTGAAATAATTAGCGTTTGAAATGAAGAAATTCCGCTCGCGTCGCTGGCTCTAGAAATTGACCCAACAAACAACTTGTTAGCATTTCGGCTGGTGTTCTAATTCCTCGCATCGCCATACATTGATGGGTCGCGCTTATGATCACACCAACGCCCATCGGATTTAAATGCTCCATAATAGCTTCGGCTATTTGCTGCGTAAGTTTTTCTTGAACTTGAAGTCGCCTCGAAAAGCAGTGAACAATGCGCCCAATTTTTGATAAACCCACAATTCGATCTTTGGGCAAATAGCCGACAATGGCTTGGCCACTAAATGGCAGCAAGTGATGCTCACAAAGCGACCAAAAATTAATATCGCGAACGACGACCATCTCATTGCAGGTCTCCGAAAATGTCGTCGATAAAATCTTTGCTGGATCTTGCCGATACCCCTCCGTCAATTCTCCGTAAGCCCTCACAACTCGGGAGGGCGTTTTTAGAAGGCCCTCCCGATTAGGATCCTCCCCAATGTACTCGAGAATTTGGCGAACAGCGGTTTCGGCAATTTTTGGATCTCCAAGATTCATGGGCGCATCTTAATGTCGGTATCTACTTTAGAGAAGTAAGATTCCCTGTTAAATTCAATCACGATGAAAGTTGAGTTAATCCCAGCGCTTAAAGATAATTATATTCATTTGCTTTATGAGAGTATGGGCGGTTCCGCTATCGTTGTTGATCCTGGTGAAGCGGATCCCGTTCTAAATAAACTCGATGAACATTCGCTATCTCTCGTGGGCATATTAAATACTCATCATCACTTTGATCATGTCAGCGCCAATGAAGAACTCGTCAAAAAAACAGGGGCTCCCGTTTATTGCTCGGCTTACGACTTGAATCGAATTCCCGAAGCCCAGAGCGCCCTGAGGGAGGGTGATCACATCGATCTCTTGGGTGAGCCGGCAAAAATTCTAGAGATTCCTGGTCACACCCTGGGCCATATTGCTTTTTGGTTAGCTAAATCAAAATTAGTATTTTGTGGGGATACTTTATTTTCGCTTGGCTGCGGTCGAGTTTTTGAAGGAAGCCTCGAACTTCTCTGGAAGAGTCTTCATCGCCTCGCCGCCCTCCCTGAAGATACAACAGTTTACTGTGGCCACGAATATACAGAAGCCAACCTGAAATTCGCTAAATCATTGAATATGGAATCAACGGAGCTTTCTGTATTTGAAACCAATCTCCTCGCTAAACGAAAATTAGGACAGCCGAGTCTCCCGAGCTTGATAAAAACAGAAAGGGCACTTAACCCATTCTTGAAGGCGAAAAATCTTGAAGACTTTAGCCGCCTCCGAATTCAAAAAGATTCCTTTTGAGCCTTAACCGGTGCTTCGAAGACCTGCGCTTAAACCTGCAATACTCAGTTGAATCAGGCGGGCAATTTTAGCTCTTTCAGAATCCTTTTGCTCCTCACGATATCGCTTCATGAAATCCACCTGGATGAAATTGAGAGGATCAATATAAGGGTTTCTAAGTTCTATCGATCGACTTAAAACCTTTTCTTTCTCGAGAAGGCTCTTTTGACCGCTTACTTTGAGAACCATCTGAGTCGTTAGCTCATACTCATCGCGAATCAGCTTCCAAAATCTTTGAGTCTCCGGCAGCTCACTGAGCAACAAATAAGTTTCCGCAATTCCCAGATCGGCCTTTCTCAATGACAATTGAACATTATCAATAAGACTTCTAAAAAATGGCCAGGATTTATACATTTTTTTCATATCAACTAGCTTCAGGCCGCAGTTCAATCCCGTGCCAAGACCGAACCAACCTGGAAGCCCAAATCGCGTCTGAGACCAACTAAAGACCCATGGAATCGCTCGAAGGTCTTCCACGTTATTAGTCGGCCTCCGAGAGCTTGGTCGGGATCCGATATTCAATTCTTTAATAAACTCAATAGGCGTGATCGCCTTCCAAAATTCAATGCTGTTTGGCTCTTGCTTGATAAAGGACTCGTATTTCTTGGCTGCTGCTAGGGACATTTTCTCAAGAGCTTTCAGGTGCTCTAATTTCGGCCTCGTCCCCTTTCGCGCTAGGGCTGAGCCCACTATCGTTCCGTGAACAATCTGACCCAAGACTCTTTTGGCAATCTCATTTCGATGATAGCGGCTGGAGAGAATCTCACCTTGTTCCGTAATTCGGATTTTGGGCTCTCGCAAACCAATTGGTTGAGCCATAATCGCTCGAGCGGCCGGACCTCCACCACGTGCGATCGTTCCCCCTCGACCATGAAAGTAATGAATTTTTATTTTCCACCCTTTTGAGGCCTCAGAGATTCTGGCCTGCGCTTGGTAGACGAGCCAATTGGAGCTGAGGTAGCCCACATCTTTATTGCTATCGGAATAACCCAACATGACCCACTGTTCGTTCCCCGATTGAGCCAAAAAGTCTCGGTAGCTAGGATTCGAAAAGATAGAGTTCAAAGTCGCAACTGAATTTTCTAAGTCTGTTCGGGTTTCAAAAAGTGGTGTGATCGGCATTTTGATTTTAGCAATCTTCAGAAAACATAAAACTTCCAACATATCCGAGGCCGCGCACGTCATGCTGATAATATATTGACCGAGACATTCGGCATCAAATTTGGCTAACCGCCTAAGTGGATCAATGACATCGGAAATCTTGCTAGACTTGAACGCAAAGTCATTCTCTTTCGAATCGAGCCTCACAAGAAAATCGCCGAGTACTCTTTCACGCTCTGTTTCGCTTAAACTCAGATAGGCATCATTAACCTTGAGTTCACTTAGAATCTCGTGCATGGCCTCTTCATGTACGGACGACTCCTGGCGAATATCTAAAGCTGCCGTATGCAATCCAAACAACCTAATGCGACGCCAAATATTTTCAAATTCAGACTCCAAGACCGGCCAGGCACGACTCTCTCCAAGACAGGATTGAATGATTCGAAGGTTTTCGACGATCTGCGACCGCTTCAGAATATGACAAGTATCTGCCAAACATAAAAGCGCGGCTCGGTACGGCTCCTGGGCATAGCGATCGAGAATCTTTCTTAAGGCCCCATCTTTTTGCCAGTACCCCAGAATTTGATTCAGTCTCGCATCGGGAGCCTCTCGATCTGAAGAGAAGCTAAGCAAAGAAGCTAAGTTTCGCAGCTCATGCGCAAGACGATAGCTCGCAGCCTCATGATGAAGATTCAACGATTGAACCGTCACGTCGGCGGTAAGGTCGGGATGGCCGTCCCGATCCCCCCCAATCCAGGAACCAAAGTGTAGCCAGCTCGGCGACAGCTTTTGGCCCTTAAAGGATTTTTTAAGTAGCTCCTTAAATTCCACTTCCAACTCTGGAAGGGCTGTAAACAAGCAGTTCGAAAAATACCAAAGTCCAGTCTTCACTTCATCTATGACCTCAGGTCGCTTCAATCGATGCCTCGATGTCAGCCAAAGAGAAGTAACCTCCTTCTTAATCTTTTCAGGCAAGGTCTTGGGATAATCTCCAGGTGTTTCGTTTTCCAATAAAACAGAGATTCGGTGAATCTTCGAAAGAATCGTTCGACGCTTGGATTCCGTCGGATGGGCTGTAAAAACAATTTGAATATCCAGCTCCGTCAAGATTTGATCGATTTCGCTAGGTTTTAAGCTCCGCTTGATAATTTTAAGCGCTTCCTCAATGGATTCCATTGTGGTTCGTCGCTCCTTATAGCGTCGCTTCAATAATCGAATTCTATGATTCTCTTCAGCAATATTAATGAGTTCAAAATAAACCGTGAAAGCCAATGCAATTTCGTAGGCCTCAGAAATACTCAATTCCGAGATGACTTCCATCAACCTCTTCCGGGCTGCCTTATTCTTTGATCGAGCTTTTTTCGAAAGCCTTCTAATACGCTCTTCCAAACTATAAATCTTTTCACCGCTGATTTCGCGGATGACCTCCCCTAAAATCCCCCCTAAAAACTTGATTTCGGAGGTAATCATAGAACGATCTCGCTTAGATAGACTTGATTTACTACTCACGAGCTGTTGACAACCCAACAAGGCCTTGAGAACCCAAAAAAATCTCAATTTTCCCAAGAGGGCTATTCAGAATAATTGAAGACCGATCCGCTTTTTGTTTGTATGAGGATTTCATGATTCAGGTCCTAAACCATTCAAGCCAAGCAATCAAAAACTTTCCCATGGGCGACCCACATGAGCGAAAGCTCCACGTATACCTTCCCCCGACTTATGATCCTAAGCGTTCGGAGGCTTATCCCGTTGTATTTTATCTCGTTGGCTGGGGTGGCCGTGGAAGCAAGCTTCTGTATGAGGACAGTGTGTTTTCTTGGAATTTTGAGACCGAAGTTACGAAAGCCATTCTATCGAAGAGAATTCCAGAGATGATTGTCGTCTTTCCAGACGGAAGCTCCCGCTTGGGCTCAAGCCAATATATCAATTCGCCTTCCCTCGGGAACTATATGGACTACATCTGTGATGAGCTTGTTGAATTTGTAGATGAAAATTTTAGGACCTCAGCATCGGCAAGCGAGCGGATCTTAATGGGTCACTCCAGCGGTGGCTTTGGTGCTTTGCAAATTGCCATGGAACGACCGGAGGTCTTTTCCATCGTCAATAGCTCGGCGGGGGATTGCTTTTTTGAGGTCTCGCTTCTACCCACGCTTCATTCTGCAATGTTAGAGCTCGAATCGGCCGGCGGAATTCAAAAATTTTTAGATTATTTCTTCGCTCACCCTAATCCAGGAAGTCAGGGCTTTCGTAAGATTAATTGCCTTATGGTTTTGTCTTTAGCGGCTTGCTATGCGCCGAACCCGAAGGAAGGGCCCCTATTTGGTGAACTGTTTTTTGACACGCGCACAGGCAAAATAGTGGATGAAGTTTGGGAACGTTATCGTCAGTGGGATCCACTTATCAAAATTGAGAAGTACAAAGAAAATCTTAAGAAGCTAAAGCTGATACTTTTGGATTGCGGACTCCAAGACGAATACGCCTCCCAGTGGGGTCAGCGCCAATTGATTGATAAACTGCACAACTTTGGCGTAAAGGCTGAAAACTTTGAATACAAATCGGGACACTCTGGAAATCATTGGCGATTTGAAGAGCGAATAAAACGGATGATTCCCTATCTCGGATAAGCTGTAAAAACTTAAGAGCTAGTTGAGAGAAGATTTTCACAGCCCCAAGACTGTAGAACCCGGCGCTCTTCGGATTCGTCCGTGACTTTCTTATATTTTGCCGCACGCCGCCCCTTCACCCTAGCCTCACAAGCAGACCAGGTCGCATCTCGAAAAATCTGATCCCCTATAACACTAAGATAATAAGCTTTCTTAGAGCTCGCCTTGGAAGACTTAGAAGCCTTTTTTACTTGGAAGTGTTCAAGGCCATCCAGGCCTGATTTAAAATCAACAGGATAGCTTTTCAATGTGCCCTCATACAAATCGCAAGCCTCCGAGTCCGCAAAGCTTGTCGCCATCTCATCTACTCGATCATTAGATGGGTAGGCCGAATGGCCTGGAATATACCACCAATTAAACGAAATCCTTTTCTCTAACTTCGTCAACAAATCATGCAGCTCTTTCCACTGCTGAATATTTTTAACCTCTTCACCATCTTTTGTTTTCCAAGCTCGTTTACTCCAAGCAAATCTCCAAACCGAAGCCCCAGACAAAATTAGTTGAGAATCCAAATAAACGTCGATTGAACTTTCATCAATCGAATGACTATCGAGATATCTCACAGCCTCCAATAGAGCTTGCAACTCCATTTGATTGTTCGTTGCCCGCTCGACAAAGCCTCCGGCTTCCCGAACCTTACCGCTGGCAATCAAAAGGTAGGCCCAACCTGAACGACCCGGATTCCCCCGTGAAGCTCCATCACAAAACAAAAAGGCACTGGATTTCTCTGTCACTTCCGACGACTCCTTACCGCACGCGATATTTCTCGATCCGCCTGTTTTTTCTTAAGGTCTTCTCTCTTATCATGCGTTTTCTTCCCCTTCCCAGATCCCAGCAGCACCTTCACATACGAGTTTTTAAAATACATCTTCAGCGGAATAAGCGACACTCCAGAGTTCCAGAGACCGATCAACTTATTAAGCTCCTTACGATGTAGCAGCAGTTTTCTAACTGCTCGCGGCTCATGATTCATCCGGTTGGCATGAGAATACTCGGTGATTTGAACATTTTGCAAAAATAATTCATCACCGCGGAAGGCCGCATAACCATCCGTCAAATTGACTTTATGGGCCCGACAAGACTTTACCTCGCTGCCCTTCAACACAAGTCCCGCCTCGAAGGTCTCTCCAATTTGATAATTGAACCGAGCTTTGCGATTCTCTGCGATGAGGTTGTCATCGGTCTTGTTGGTTTTGGACACTTAAAACTCCCTCGTAGACCCTGGGCCAAAAATCAATCTCTATCTCCTCGGCCCTAATATTACTATTCCATTCAAAAATTTTGTAAATCTCATCGATCTGGGCGGACGAAAGAAGATTCTTGAGCACATTTCTCAAGGTCTTTCTCTTGGTTTGAAAGCAGTTTTGAATAAACGCAAAGTAATCTTGAGTGGCAGGATGCGGGCTCGTCTCACGGCGACGCCCCTGAATCAGGGTCGAAAACACTTTGGGGGCAGGTCGAAAAGCCCCCGGCGGAAGATTCCCCTTAAGCGTCAAATCATACTGACTCTGAACAAAGACGCTCAAACTTCCATAACTCTTTTTACGCGGCGAACTACACATTCGATCGGCCACTTCCTTTTGGAGCATAAACAAAAAATAATCAATTTGATCACAATGAAAGACGACTTGCTTCACGATAGCCGTACCGGATTCATAAGGCAGGTTTCCAATCAAAGAAAAGTTTTTAACAGGCTTCGAATGAAGTTCGAAATTCCAATCCAAAAAATCACACAAGATGAATTCATAGTTCTTGTCTCCATCATGAAATTTCTGCATTTGGGGATCCACTTCAAAAACACAAAAATTCTGAAAGCGCTTCGAGAGTTGACTTGTCAGAGCGCCACGACCCGGACCAATTTCGGCAAATTCTCCTTTGGGTTGAAACCAATTAATAATTCTTTCTTGCCAAACTTTATCGACAAGAAAGTTTTGACCAAACTTAGCGCTAGCCACGACGCAGCTTCTTCACTTTAGGTCGATGAGTGGATCTAACATCATCACTAAGCTCCGAACGAAAGCCTTGTGACCAACGAAGATATCCCGCTAGGCCAATCATGGCGGCATTATCCGTGCAAAACTCGGGCTTTGCCGCCCAAAGATTGTTCATTAGGCCCTCTTCCTTCAATTTCGCTAACCGCGATCGCAATTCTTGGTTTTTTGCAACACCACCAACAATGGCAAGATTTGAGCAACCCGTTATTTGCAGTCCATGACGAAGTCGACTCTCAAGATGATCAAATAGCGCCTTTTGGTAACTCGCGGCTAGACCCTGGCGATCAACGGATTCTCCTTCTCTAGCTAAAATTCTCATGAATTCACTCTTTAAACCGCTAAAGCTGAAGTCAAATTCTCCAACTTTTACACTTGGAAATTTATAGGCCAGCGGATTCCCCTCTTTAGCCAGAAGTTCCAACTGGGCACCGCCTGGAAATCCCAAGCCCAGAGATTTAGCGGCCTTGTCAAAGGCTTCTCCAATCGCATCATCCAATGTTTGTCCCAGAAGCCGCCACTCATGAAGTGAACTCATTTCGTACAAACTTGTATGCCCACCCGAGACTACCAAACTTAAAAGTGGAAAGCTGGGTCGTTCAGACAACACAACGGACATCAGATGCCCCTCGATATGATGACAAGAAACAAAATCCTTTTGATACAGAAAAGCCAATGTCTTGGCAGCCGTATGCCCCACTAATAAGGATCCCACTAAGCCTGGCTCCGATGTCGCACAAATCAATGAAACCTCTTCAATCTTAATGCCTGCCTCCTCCAGGGCCTTGCGAAGGCAGGGCAATAGATTTACAAGATGGGCTCTCGAGGCCAACTCAGGAACAATGCCACCATACTTGGCGTGAACCTCGTCTTGGTTTTGAACCGCCAACGAAACAAGTCTCGGCATATCAATACCTGAATCCTTACAAAGCACGGCTACAGACGTATCGTCACAAGATGACTCAAATGCTAAAATGTAAGTTAATTCTTTCGGCATTCCTTGGTGCGCAAGTCCCCATATGATCTAGCCTCCTCCTCCATACCGAGGGCTTGGAAGGCATCCACCTGACGAGACATGGCATCACAGCGTTTATCCGAGTTTGGAAATTTTTCAACCAAATCC
>Ga0066640_10002884_pt1 | contig 10280 bp, 9 predicted proteins | sample CryGeyCG2114_020_2_FD_59505 | JGI IMG/M metagenome (GOLD analysis project Ga0066640, IMG submission 59505) | Groundwater microbial communities from aquifer - Crystal Geyser CG11_big_fil_rev_8/21/14_0.20 | ecosystem: Environmental > Aquatic > Deep subsurface > Groundwater | place: USA: Utah... | reverse complement strand
TGGAAGAGTAGATAAATTTAAAGCCAGAACCGCCAAACAAGCCGAAGTGGCTGCTGTTAGAAAAGGCAAAAAATCTAAAAAAGCCAAAGCCAAAGCCAAAAAACAAGGCGACGACGATAAATCATCCTCCACTAAAGCTTCAACCAGTAAAAAACAAGATAAAAAGTAACTATTCAATTTTTATAAAAAGATTCTTTTATTTAAGGAATCTTTTTGTATTTTATGGTAGAATTAATGAAGGTAATAAGGGATAAGGGATAAGGTAATAAGGTAACAAGGTAATAAGGGATAAGGTAATAAAAATAAGGATTAATAATTTATATTCGCGGTTCGCTTATGGATAAATTTAAACAAAAAATTGAAGAATTCAAAAAACGCTTTGATGAACTTGAAAGGGACTTGCAGTCTACTGATATTGCCAATGATTCTAAAAAACTTCAAAGACTTTCCAAGGAATATAACGAAGTCAAAGAAGCCGTTGAACATCATCAAATAATCGAAAAAATCGAACAAGAAGTTTTTGAATTAAAAAAATCCCTGGAGTCGGAAACAGACGCCGAACTTGCTAAAATGACCGAAGAAGAAATCGAAGATCTGGAAAGTAAAAAATCAGAAGCCGAAAATCATCTTTCAGAAATTCTCTTTCCTAAAGATCTTTTGGATAAAAAAAATACCATCATGGAAATCCGCGCCGGCACTGGCGGCGACGAATCTGCTTTATTTGCCGCGGACTTATTTAGAATGTATTCCCGATATGCCGAAAGAGCCGGCTGGCAGCTAAAAATAATTTCGTCTAACCGAACAACTATCGGCGGTTTTAAGGAAATTATTTTTGAAGTAAACGGGAAAAACGCCTACGGTGACTTAAAATATGAAAGCGGGGTTCACCGCGTGCAAAGAATCCCCGAAACCGAAAAATCCGGCCGCGTCCATACTTCGGCAGCTACGGTGGCGGTTTTGCCGGAAGCCGAAGAAGTGGATGTAAAAATTGATGCCAAAGATTTAAGAATTGATACTTTTTGCGCTGGCGGGCATGGCGGCCAATCGGTCAATACTACTTATTCGGCTGTTAGAATTACCTATGCGCCGTCCGGTATTGTTGTTTCTTGCCAGGATGAACGCAGCCAGCTGCAGAATAGAGAAAAAGCTATGATTGTTTTACGTTCAAAAATCTTAGCTTTTGAGCTGGAAAAGAAAACAAAAGCCATCGCTAAAGATCGAAAATCTCAAGTCGGCAGCGGCGACCGTTCGGAAAAAATCAGAACATACAATTTTCCTCAAGACCGGATGACCGACCATAGAATAAAACTGACTTTGCATAATTTAGAAAATATTCTGGACGGCGAGATTGGCAAAATTATAAATGCTTTAAAAAACGCTGATACGGAATAAAAAATAAATCCTAATATCCAAATACTAAACTCTAAATAAATACAAATAACCAAAATTCAAATATTTAAAACTTTCTTAATAATATCATTTATCAAATAATTGTTTTGAATTTTGCTCATTAGGATTTTGATATTGTTTAGTATTTAGAATTTAGTGCTTAGTATTTTAACTAATTATGACCAGCCAACAATCCCTAAATTGGGCAACTCAAAAATTGACAGATAAAAAAATAAATTCGGCAAACCTTGATGCCGAAATTTTATTATCCCTAGTTTTGCAAAAACCCAAAGAATATTTATATACTCACCCTGAACACCGTTTGACTAAAGAACAATTAAAACAATTTAATAAGTTGATAAAAAGACGAATTGACCACGAACCGATTGCTTATCTTATTGGCCAAAAAGAATTTTATGGTTTAAAATTTATCGTTAACAAACACGTTCTTGTCCCCCGCCCTGAGTCTGAAAAAATTATTGACGAAGCTCTAAAAATTATCAAATCCATATTCCCGATCAACGATCAACGATTAACGATCTGCGACATCGGCACCGGCTCCGGCTGTTTAATAATCAGCTTAGCCAAAGAGCTTCAAAAATTAAAAAAAATTGACAGTTTTGAGCTCATAGCCACTGACATATCAAAAAAAGCGTTAAAGGTTGCTAAAGCCAATGCCGCAATTCATCAAGTTGATAAATATATTAATTTTATTAACTGTTATCTGCTTAAACCTCTAAAAAATCAAAAAATTGATTTAATAATCGCCAATCTCCCCTACTTATCAAAAGATGATGTTAAAAATCAAGTTTCAATTAAAAAAGAGCCCAAAAAAGCTCTGATTGGCAATTATGATAAATTTTTTAAACAAATCAGCATACTCGACTACAAGCCGACTGTAATTTGGGAAGACAAAGAAGGCGTGAAGCTTTACACTAACTAGAAGGATAAGAAATTGGGATTTAATCAAGCTGAGCTTGATTAAATTTGGAATTTCTCTATTAGGAGTTTAGGAGGATAGAAATTCTCAATCCTCAATCCTCTTTCCTAAAATAAAAGCCCCATCTCATTTATATTTGAAATATGAGTGGGGCCTAGAAAGCTGAAAGGTCTACCTTTGTGTCATCCCAAATTCCTGAAAAAGCTGCTTCATTATTACATCCTCTAACACTTGACTTTCTAGAACTGATAAACGAATTTTTTTTAACTGACATATGGCTCTCTCCAATTCTCGATTAGTTATTCTTTCATTAATATATTCTTTCCAAATCCCTCCCCAATCTGGGCTAACACGCAAATCATTAAGAAAACCTTCTAGCCGCTTTCTAATGTTGCCATTTGATGGAATCATTTTTATCACCCCCTTTCAGGGTTTGCAAATGGCATTTAATATAACAACGAACTATTTCTAATATCTATTTCCTATTTTCTAATCCCTAATTTCCCCGCCATAGGCAAAGCCTAGCTTAGCTTTGCGGGTGCGGCCTCTGGCGCATACCTTATCACCTTATCACCATAGCACCTTATCACCATAGCACCTTATCACCAGTCTACTCAAATTCCAGCCAAGTATAGCCATTCGGGGCTAGTTGAGTAAAATCCATTTCTTCACACTTGCCTCTGCCAACGTCATAACCTTTTGTTTCGTGCTCCATCACCTGAAAAACGGCAAACGGTTTCTGGCAGCCAAATGAGCCTGATGGAAATCTTTGATAACGGTAATAATACTGAATATCGTTTTTAGGATCAAAAGGAGAAATAGCAAGCAAGTCTGCCTTAATTAATTCACTTAAAAAATTTTTATCTTCAAAATCATTGCTTTTTTCCCAGCCATCTCCATCATCGGCAAGGCTTTCGGGATAATGATTATTCTGATTATTATATAATTCCAAAGCTTTAAGTATCGCTTTAGTATCTGCCTGCCGGCGGATATCCCTAATTTCACTCCAGCGATTATTTAAATATAACATCGAAATAATCATTAAGCAAACAATAAAAACCAGTAATAAAACTTTGCCTAAAACTTTATCTAATTGTTCCTTGTCCAATCCCATAATAAAATACAATAATTAGCTTAACGGGTTTATTATACAATAAATCAACAATTTTAAAAACCCTCAATTTTAAAATGAAGGGTTTTTATAATACTATTTATAATTCATTTTCTTTTTTAGGACTTGCCAGCTTTATCTTCTTTTGGCTCTTCTTTAGCATCAGCTGCTTTTTGATCTGTTAAAGATGGCTCGCCTTCAACCGCTGCCGCTTCTTTAACTATCTCTTCTTGAACCTTCTTTTGTGAAACCATGGCTACTTGTTCTTCGGGATCATTTTTTATCGTTATGGTGCTAGGAACTTTCAAATCTTTAACTCTGATAATATCTTCAAAAGTTTCTAAAACTGTAATATCCACATCGATATGGCTGATTAAATCCGACGGCAAACAGCTTATTTCAACTTCTTCAAGGTTTTTATTCAACGTTCCTTCTAACCCTTTAACCGCGTTTGCTTCGCCAATAAATTCTAAAGGAATGTTAAGAGTAAAAGGCTTGGTCATGTCTACTTGATAAAAATCGACATGGATAATATTGTCTGTAACAGGATCCCTTTGGACATTTTGAACCAAGACTTTAATTGCCTCGGCTTCATCAATAGCCAGGTCTATAAAACTGCTTTCACCGGCTTTTTTAAAAACTTTATCAAAAGATACGCTGCCTAAAAATAGATGCTTGTTGGCCTGATTATTTCCATAAAGTTCAGCTGGAATTTTGCCTTGTTTTCTGATTGTTTGTAAGGCTTTTGAAGGAATTTCCCTATTTTGAGCCTGTAATGAGATAGTCATAAGATTATTTTTACTTAACAAGATTTTACAGTAAAAATCAATTCGTGTCAAGGAAATTTATTTCCTTTACTTCCCAAAAATTTATTTATTATTTTGCAAATAAACCGAATGAATAATGCCCAGCGCAATAAACGAAGAAACTAAGGAGCTGCCGCCATAGCTTACAAAGGGCAATGGAATTCCGGTCACAGGAGCAATGCCTATGTTCATGCCAATATTTATAAAAGTTTGAATTACTAAATAAGTCATAATGCCGTAGCAAATTAGGCTGCCAAAATCATCCGAGTATCTTTTGGCAATCCGATAAATTCTTAAAAACAAACTTAAAAACAAAGCTAATAAAATTCCAGAGCCAACCAAGCCCAATTCCTCCGCAATCACCGCAAAAATAAAATCGGTCTCTTGCTCGGGTAAAAAATTCAACTGGCTCTGCGAGCCTAACGAAAGCCCTCGGCCAAATAATTCACCGGAACCAACCGCCAAAACAGATTGAGTAACATTATAACCCGTGCCCAAAGGATCGGCCTGGGGGTTTAAAAAAACCATTACTCTTTCTTTTTGATATGATTTTAAAACCGAAAACCAGCTGATAATAATCATAAAAATAATGGCAAAAAAAATAACCATTAATTTCTTTTTAGGAATGGGCAAAAGCAGAATAAAAACCAGCCAAGTTAAAAATAAAATCATCGCCGAACCCAAATCTGGCTGGAGGACAACCAAAACCACCAAACCGGCAGATATTAATCCCGAGACTACAACATTTTTAAACAGCTCTGGACCTTTGGCTTTTAATAAAAAATATTTGCTTAAAAATAACACCATAATAATTTTGGCAAATTCCACCGGCTGGATAGTTTGGCCAAAAAAAGAAAGCCACGACCGAGTACCTCTAATGGTTACGCCGGCCACGAATACTCCTAAAAGTAAAATAATGATTATTATTAATAAAAATTTATAATAGTCTCCCCAAACATGATAATTTATCAAGCTAACTCCAAAAAATAAAGCCAAACCAACAATAGCTAAGATTACTTGCCTGTAAAAATTAGTATACTCCGGGCTGACCACATTCATCTGTAAGCTGTATAAAACTGCCAAGCCAAAAAACATCAACAGTAAAATGTTGATGATTAAATACCAGTCAAACCCCCCTATTTGATTTATCAATCTTCTAGACATTTTAAAACTTGCCTATACTACGAATTACGGATTTGTACTAATATACGAATTTATCATATATCTGAATAACTTTGTTCATAAGCAGTATTTTACGATTTAAACTAGGTATTCGTATATTCGTACGGATTTGTAATTCGTAAATTATTTAATAGTACAAATCAGAGGCCTTGCCTGGAATTTCGTAAAAACTATCTTGATCATAAATATTAATAATGGGAATAACGTTAATTTGAGTTACTTTAGGCAATTTTTCAAACCAGCTTACCTCGAAATCTTTAGTTTCTCCGGCTATTAATCCCCCTGTTGTAATTTGATTAACGCCGGCAATTCTTCTGCCGCTAAATAAGACGACTTGCCAGGCTACTTCCCAAATATTTTTTAAGGACTTATTGGCAGCGGTAAACTCCACCCAAGAACGCGACAGGTCTGAAGCAATCTTAAACTTAGGCTCATTAATATCTATCTCAACCTTATCAACAGGTTGCTTTTGCCAAATACTCTGCCACTGAGTATCTAAAATCTTTAATTCGGCAGTGCTTAATCTTTGTTCGCTCTTATTGCCAAGGCTTAACAAATAAACCGTTTGATTTGGCAATATCATTACCGAAGATATTGGCGTAGTAAAATTGCCGGAAACAAACTGATAGCTGATATTTAACACTGCCCGCTCCTCGTTAAAATTAGTCGCCTGGGCCACAAAATCATAATTCTGGCCTCCGGCATAAACAATTTCCGGCTCGGATATTTCGAGAGGCAAAGGCACATGCTTTGATTTAAAGTCAGCAAAATTAATATGTTTAATGGAAATTGTACTAAGTATTCTTGTTTCTTCTGGCAATTGGATGCCATAACTGATAAACCCGTAAATTCCATATCCCAGCATCGATATTCCAAACAATAAAAAAATACCAAAAAAAACTTTTTGAATCTTCCTTTTATTATGCAAAAACCAAAGCCCGAATTTTATATCCTTTTCAGAAACATCGTGTATTTGATAATCAATCATAGATATATTTTATCATACTTACAAATTTTAGGGAATTGTGATATAATATAAATGAAAAACGGTAAACTTTAAGTGATAAATAATAAATAGTCATTATTTAATATTTATTACTTAATATTTATCACTATTTTATGTTAGAAACTTCGCAAGACATTTTATACATCGTTATTGCTTTTTGCGTGCTCTGGTTTACTATTTTTGTCTGCTGGGTGATTTACTATTTTGCCATGATTTTAAAGCGGGTTCATCACGTTATGGAAACTTTTACCAAAACTTTAGATGCCATCAGAGGTTTTTTCGAACATGCTAAAGATAAAGTTTCAAATCTGGGAAACACTATTACCACTGCTGTAGAAGTCGGCAAAAAAGTAGCGGATTTTGTCCAAGAAAAGAAAGAAAATTCGGAATTAAAGAAAAAGTCAAAGCCTAAAAAATAGAACACAGATTACTCACTAATGGCAAGCGGATAGCACGCTGATCACAGATAATATCAGTGTGTTATCAGCGTGCTATCCGCGTGCCATCTGTGGTTTATTAGTGATAATAATAATCAAGAGTTTTTAGGCTCTTGTTTTAATTTTGTCAACCACGCCAAAAAATGCTAAAATCTGAATATCCAATAATTTTTAGTTTTTATTTAAAGTTTTAAATTTCCACATGTTTATCCATCTCCACGTTCATAGCCATTATTCTTTGCTCGATGGTTTGCCAAAAATCGATGATTTAGTAAATAAAGCCAAAGAATATGGGATGCCGGCTGTTGCTATTACTGATCATGGCTCGATGTATGGCGTGGTTGAATTTTACCAGAAATGCCAAAAGGCCGGCCTAAAGCCAATTATCGGGGTTGAGGCCTATTTAGCTAGTGGCAGCAGAACTGACAAAAATAAGATGAACGAAAAGCCGGCCCATCTAATCCTTTTGGCTAAAAACCGCCAGGGCTATCAAAACCTTCTTAAATTGACTACCTTAGCTCACTTGGAAGGTTTTTATTATAAGCCTAGAGTTGACTGGGAACTCTTGGAAAAATATCATGAAGGCTTAATTGCTTTAACTGCCTGTTTGCAAGGCGAGGTGCCTAGGACAATTTTAAACGGCAACGAAGCTAAAGCTAAAGAATTAATTCAAAAGTATCAAAATACTTTTGGATCAGGGAATTTTTATCTTGAATTGATGCATAATCCAAATATTCCCGAACAGGTGATTGTTAACGAAAAATTAGTTGAATTTTCTAAACTGCTGAATGTGCCGATCGTGGCAACAAATGACGTCCATTATATTAATCCCGAAGATGCCGAAGCTCAAGATATTTTATTATGCATTCAGACTAAGAAAAAACAGGCCGATGCCAACAGGCTGACAATGATGGGTGAAGATTATTCTTTTACTTCGCCTGAAAAAATGGGGAGCAATTTTGCTCATTTGCCTGAAGCTTTGGAAAATACTTTAAAAATCGCTGATCAATGCAATTTAGAAATTGAATTAGGTAAAATACTCTTGCCTAATTTTGAAGTTCCTGACGGGAAAACCGCTGATGGCTATCTTAAGGAGCTTTGCGAAAAAGGATTATTAAAACGCTATGCCGAAAATATCACTCCGGAAATTAAAGAAAGACTGGATTACGAACTCTCGGTTATTAATAAAACCGGCTTTGCTTCGTACTTTTTAATTGTTCAGGACTTTGTTAACTGGTCTAAGCAAAATGGCATTGTGGTCGGCCCTGGCCGCGGCAGCGCTGCCGGCAGCCTTGTTTCGTACTTGATTAATGTTACAAATATCGATCCAATAAAATTTGAATTGATTTTTGAAAGGTTTTTAAATCCCAACAGAATTAGCATGCCCGATATTGATCTGGATTTTGCCGATTCCAGAAGAGATGAAGTGATTGATTATGTTTCTAATAAATACGGCCATGACCATGTTTCCCAAATTATTACCTTTGGAACCATGGCGGCCAGAAATGCCATTAGGGATGTAGGCCGGGTATTAAATTTATCTTATTCCTACTGCGACCAAATTGCCAAAATGATTCCCATGTTTATGAGTTTGGATAAAACTTTGGAAACCGTGGCCGAATTTAAAAAACTTTATGACGAAGATCCACAGGCCAAAAACCTTGTGGATTTTGCCCGCAAACTTGAAGGCGTAGCCAGACATTCTTCCACTCATGCCTGCGGCGTTTTAATTACGCCCGATCCTTTGGTTAATTTTGTGCCCTTGCAGCATGCCAGCTCCGATGATCAAGACATAGTCTCGCAATATTCTTTGCATCCGATTGAAGACTTGGGACTTTTAAAAATTGATTTTTTAGGATTAAAAAATTTAACTATTATTGAAACAACTTTGGAAATTATTGAAAAAACCACCGGGCATAAAATTGAAATTGATAAAATTCCGCTTAATGATAAAAAAGCCTTTCAACTTTTTAAAAAAGCTAAAACTGTGGGAGTTTTTCAGCTTGAATCTTCGGGCATGAGAAGATACTTAATTCAGCTTGAACCAACTGATATTGAAGATATAATCGTTATGATTTCTCTTTACCGCCCCGGGCCAATGGAATTTATTTCCGATTATATTACCGGCAAAAAAGGCCAGCGCGCCATTACCTACCTTCATCCAAAGCTTAAGCCTATTTTAGAAAAAACTTACGGTATTGCCGTTTATCAGGAACAAATTATGGAAATCGCCAGACAATTGGCCGGCTTTAGCTACAGCGAAGCTGATGTTTTAAGAAAAGCCGTCGGCAAAAAAATTAAATCACTGCTGGTTAAGCAAGAAGAAAAAATAATTTCGGGCATGGTTAATAATGGCATTAATGAGCGAATAGCCAGAAAAATTTGGGAATACATTCTGCCTTTTGCCAGCTATGGCTTTAACCGCGCTCATGCCGCCTCTTATGCCATGATCGCCTATCAGACTGCTTATTTAAAAGCTAACTTTCCTACCCAATTTATGGCTGCTTTAATGACCAGCGATGAAGAAAATACCGATAGGATTGCTATAGAAATCGCCGAAGCCGAAAAAATGGGTATCGATGTTTTGCCGCCGGATATTAACGAAAGTTTTAAAATTTTTACTATGGTAATAAGTGATGAAACCAAAGAAAAACCACGAATCAGATTTGGTTTAAGAGCCATTAAAAATGTCGGCGAGCATATTGCCATGGTGATTATTCACGAAAGAAAGGCTAACGGACCATTTGCTAATCTTGAAAATTTTTTGCTGCGGGTTCAAGATAAAGATTTAAATAAAAAATCACTGGAAAGTTTAATTAAATCCGGAACTTTAGATAAATTTGGCCAGCGCGAAGACATGCTAGAAAATATTGATAAGTTATTAAAATTTGGCAGAAAGAACGACAATGTTAATCAACAAGACTTGTTTGCCAGCTCCCAAATTAATTCTACGCCAACGCTTAATTTAGAGCCAGCGCCGTCAATATCCAAAACTCAAAAATTAGCTTGGGAAAAACAGCTCTTAGGCGTTTATCTTTCCGAACACCCCATAGAAGAAGTTAAACATCTATTACCTAAAGGGATAATCCCGATTAATGAACTTTCTTCGGTAAGAAACAAACAAGTGCGAGTAGCCGGTATTATTACTAAAATAAAAAAAGTTATAACGCGCAAAGGCGATCCTATGCTCTTTGTAACTTTAGAAGATGATACTGGCGGAGTTGAAATTTTGGTCTTCTCTAATATTCTCGAAACCAATGGCAAGGTTTGGGCAGAAGATCAAATTATTGCCGTAGCCGGTAAAATGTCCGACAAAGACGGCGTGCCTAAGATTATTTGCGATAAGGTTAAAAGTATACAAACCAAATAACAAGCGCCAAATTACAAATATCAAATTTTTTATTTTTTA
>Ga0066640_10002883_pt1 | contig 10280 bp, 8 predicted proteins | sample CryGeyCG2114_020_2_FD_59505 | JGI IMG/M metagenome (GOLD analysis project Ga0066640, IMG submission 59505) | Groundwater microbial communities from aquifer - Crystal Geyser CG11_big_fil_rev_8/21/14_0.20 | ecosystem: Environmental > Aquatic > Deep subsurface > Groundwater | place: USA: Utah... | reverse complement strand
TCTCATCTTGTAGCAAAGTCGTTATTACCACATCAGGTTTTGGGGACAATTAGCAAAAATGAATATTCGGTATTAACTGATACTCGGAATATTTCAAGTGACTGTATATATATCGGCTTGAAAGGGCCAAGCTTTGACGGCGGAGATTATGCTCAGGACGCTATTTTAAAGGGCGCTAAAGTTATAATAGTCAATCAAGATAAAAAAGATTCAATGCTCTCCTTGATTAAAAAGACGCCAGAAATATGCATTATTATTGTCGATGATACATATTGTTTTCTTGAAGATATGGCTGTCCGTTACCGAGAGATTTTAAGAACCCAGGGCTTAAAAAAAATTATTGCCATTACTGGCTCAAATGGTAAAACCACAACTAAAGAAATGCTAAGTTTTCTTCTTGAAAGCATTGCTCCCAGGCGTGTTGCTCACACATTTGGAAATTTTAATAATCATATAGGTGTGCCTTTAACTATTTTGAAAACAGAAAAAGCTATCGAATATCTCATTGTCGAAATTGGGACTAATCATCCTGGCGAAATTAAAAAACTATGTGAGATATGTGATCCTGATTGTGGAATAATAACCAATATTGGAGATTCGCATTTGGAGTTTTTCAAAAATCGTCAAGGTGTATACCAAGAAAAACTGGAGTTACTTCGTTATCTTGAAAAAAAGAAAAGTTTCAATTTTGTAACTGATGGAGATGATGAATTTCTTGGTGAAGTTGAAGATCAAAAAGGTGTTTATAAAGTCGGATTCGGAAAAAAAATAAATTTCACCTATGGAAATGGCATATGTACCGTTTGCTACAATGGAATTAATCATTCTTTCGCTAATCAAAAAATTTTAGGCCAACATAATTTCAAGAATCTTGCTTTGGCCGTTTCTATGACCAATCTATTGTTTCCCAATTCTCTTCTCGCAATACTTGAAGCTGCGACAAGATTTGTTCCCTCAAAAAATCGCTCACAGTTCATTTCTTGGAATAATATTACAATCTTTTCAGATGCCTACAATGCCAATCCAAGTTCAATGGAAGCGTCTTTGAAAGGATTTGTGGCACACTTAAAAGGCAATAATGTAGGGATAGAAAAGTGTCTATTTATAATCGGTGACATGTACGAACTTGGAGAGAGTACGGAGCATAAACACATAGGCATCGGAAAAATAGCAAACGAACTTGGTATAAAAAATCCTATCTTCGTTGGTCGCTATTCTGGCTTGTATCAAGTTGGTTTTGGATCGGAAAGTACGTGTTTTAATTCGGTACAGGATGCAAAGTTAGAGATTAAAACATATATTGCAAACAAAGATTGGGTTTTTCTCAAGGGATCACGTGGGGTAATGCTAGAAAAGCTATTCGACTTTAATTAATTTGGATTGTTTACTAATATTAATTTACCTGAGATCATCTGAGCATCACTACTTAAGTTTAAAGACAGGACTGCATGCTTTATCATATTCTTTATAGATTTAGTCAGGAAGTTTCGGGCTTCAACGTATTTCGTTATATTACTCTGCGATCCTTCCTGGCCTTTCTGCTGGCTACTTTTTGCTCAATTTTAATAGGGGTTAAATTTATCGATTTCATGCGCCGCAGACAGTTTGGTCAGGTGGTGAGGAACGATGGCCCGAAAACACATTTTAAAAAGGCCGGCACACCGACGATGGGAGGCGTATTTATTATTGCCTCTATTTTTTTTGCTCTGGCATTTTGTGGAAATTTTTTAAGCTACCCGCTACTTGCGTGCTTATTTGTGACCACTTCATTTTTTATTTTAGGGCTTTTTGATGACTATTTAAAAGTTTTAAAAAATAACTCGAAAGGCATCTCCCCGCGAGTTAAGCTGATTTGGCAATTTGCTACTTCCTTCATTGTTATCTATTGGCTCAATAGTAATAACGTTATTGATACTAAAGTTTATTTGCCCTTTTTTAAGGATTACGTCTTTGATTTTGACTATATGTACTTACTCTTTGGGGCCTGTGTATTAGTGGGCTCGAGTAATGCGGTAAATCTAACCGATGGACTGGATGGTTTGGCAATCGGGCCGATAATAACCACGGCAGCAGCTTTGGGCGTTTTGGCTTATGTTGCTGGGCACAAGGAGCTGTCTACATATCTGTACATCCCATATGTGGAAAATGCTGGGGAGCTCACTATTTTATGCGCAAGCGTTATGGGAGCTGGCGTAGGTTTTCTTTGGTATAATTCCTACCCTGCACAAATTTTTATGGGCGATGTCGGAAGTCTATCACTGGGAGGACTACTGGGCACTGTGGCGTTAGTGACAAAAAATGAAATACTATTCCTTCTTATCGGTGGAATATTTGTTTTAGAGGCCTTATCAGTAATATTACAGGTAGCATCATATAAATTACGCAAAAAAAGAATTTTTAAAATGGCGCCACTTCATCATCATTTTGAGTTGTTAGGCTGGCCTGAACCCAAAGTTATCGTACGATTTTGGATAGTGAGCATTTTTCTTGCAATATTATCTCTTTCCACCTTAAAAATTCGATAAAAATGGTGTATTTTCCGGTAATTTGTCCTATCTTGATCTATTTTGAGTGGATAATTTTTGCCATAAGGTGTCGATAGATGGAGCGTTACAGAAATAAAAAGGTTCTTGTCGTTGGAATTGGAAGAACCGGTTTTTCCCTGATTAATTTTTTTAATAATCTTGATTGTGAAATAAAAGTCACAGATATCAAGCCTATTTTTGATCTGAATAAGGCAGTAAAAAAACTTAAGAGGATTGAACCTAATCCTGCGATGACCTTTGGTGAACATCGCGATGAAGATTTCTTGGAAGCAGATGTCATTGTCTATTCTTCTGCAGTCTCACCTGATCTTCCACAACTAGAGCTTGCCAAGAGAAGTGGCAAAGAAGTTTACAGTGAGTTCGGCTTTGCCAATAAGCTATGCCGAAAACCAATTATAGCTGTCTGTGGTAGCTACGGTAGAACGACCGTTGCTCATATGATTGGCTATACTTTAAAACTAGATGGAAAAAATGTTTTTGTTGGCGGAACTAGTGATAGTCCGTTCATTCAATATGCAATGTTGCCCAATAAGATGAAATTGATTATGTAGTGCTCGAGGTCTCTGCGATCCAAATGAGAAGTTTGGATAACTTCCACCCTAGAATGGTCGTTTTTACCAATATTAGCGACTCTTACCCTCCTTCACATTTTCATAGTGTAGGTGAATACATCGAGACAAAGCTAAAAGTCGTTAAGTCGCTCTCTACTGACGATATTTTGATCGTAAATTTTGATAGATTGGCTAATAATGCTTTTTTTAGAAATGCCCAATGCCAGACATATTGGTATTCAAGGCGTTCTTTTGTAAAAATGGGTGTGATGAATGAAATTCAAGGAACCCATTTTCATGAAAAGAGAATTCATTCAAATATTCATTACCACTCAGAATTCATTGTGCAAAAAATGCGCATTGTAGGTCAGGAAAATCGTGAAAATTTGCTTGCCGCTGTAACTGCTTGTAAAGCGCTTGAGGTGACCGATAAGGCCATTCAAAAAGCCATAGAAACTTTTCCTGGTATTCCTCATCGTCTGGAATTTTTGATGGAGAAAAATGGTGTCTCCTTTTACAACGATAGTAAATGTGAGGATATGGATACCCTTATAAAGAATTTAAAGGCCTTCAAGCAACCTTTGATCTTAATTGCTGGTGGCAAGGATATTGAAGAGCTCGATTTTGAACCATATGTTAAAGATCTAATCGAAAATGCGCGAGTGTTGGTTTTGGTTGGTGAATGCAAGGAGAGACTCAACCGGGCACTGCAGGATCACTCTCAGACTTTTATTGTAGGATCATTTGAAGAGTCAGTGCTTTTTGCTTACCAAAAATCAAGGACGGGCGACCTCATTGTTCTTTCTCCAGGAAATCCTTCGAGCGATTTTTTTCGAGATTATGAAGAGAGAGGCAATTATTTTAAAAAATTGGTCTATCAATTGTAGATATTGCTATTATTCCTTTTTTCTGTGCACAACTATTTAAATCTGCTAACATTTATCCCGCGAGTCAAACTCGGGAATTACATGTATGCATACACCAGCTTTAAAGAAGGCCTTCATTTTTATTTTAGCCGTGCTCTGTGTTATCGGCTTAATAATGGTCTACTCTTCTAGTTACCTACTCGCCCGGGAAATTTACGGGGCGCCAACATACTTTTTTTATAAGCAGATTTTTTTTCTAAGCTTTGGATTATTGCTTGGTCTTACTGTCTCCAAGATCAAAATAACTTTTTGGTTAAAAGTTGCTCCGTACTTTCAATTTATTATTTTTGCTCTTATTCTGCTCACTCTCATCCCCGGCTTTGGGGCAGCTGTTAAGGGAGCAAATCGCTGGATCCAGTTTGGCCCTGTAAATTTGCAGCCAGGAGAATTCGTAAAGTTAGGCGTGTTACTGAATGCGCCCTATTTTTTTGAAAATTATGATCAACTAAGTCTTAAAGAAAAATGGATAAGATTGGGAATTATTTTTCTTCCTATGCTGGCATTGATAAAACAACCTGACTTTGGCTCCTTTGCTATATCGCTTTTTATTTTTGGATTTATGGCCTTCATTTCAAGCTTTAGCAGGAAAAAATTATTCTCTTTGATAGGGCTATTGTTTGTTAGTGGTGTCATTATTCTAATAAGTGAGCCTTACAGAATAAAAAGATTAACTGCCTATCTTGATCCATGGAAAAATTCAAAAACGACAGGGTTTCAAATTATTCAATCGTTACTGGGATTTGCAAATGGTTCATTTTTTGGACTTGGGCTTGGGAATGGTAATGAAAAATTATTTTATCTTCCTGAGGCCCATAATGATTTTATATTTAGCGTTTTGGCAGAAGAATTAGGCTTTGTGGGAGTGACTGCTTTGATATTGCTGTTTGTTGCATTTATTTATCTTGGCTTTAAAATAGCCCTCTCTCTAAGAGATAAATATTGTTACTTGCTGGCATCAACAATAATTTTTTCAATTGGACTCCAGGCACTAATAAATATGTCGGTCGTGCTTGGTCTTCTTCCCACCAAAGGATTAAACTTACCATTTGTAAGCTATGGTGGATCTTCCATGGTCTCCAATTTTCTTGCGATTGGCGTGTTTTTTAGCTGTGCAAAATTTGAAGACTTCTCAACTGAAAGACCGTTCAAGAATTCGAATACATTTAATTGGAAAATATCATGATTCAAAAAGCCAGGAGATTAAAAGTTCACTTCATTGGCATCGGTGGAATTGGAATGAGTGCTATCGCCGAGATCCTAATTAATTATGGGCACGAAATAAGTGGAAGCGATTTAAGTGAAAATTACAATGTTCAAAAGTTAAGGAAAATGGGCGCGAATATTTTTCTTGGACATCAGGCCGAGAATATACAAAAAGTGGACGTTGTTGTGTTTAGTTCTGCTGTTGATATGAATAATCCAGAGATAGTCTATGCAAAAGAACAAAATATCCCCGTCTTAAAGCGCTCTGAAATGCTTAGCGATCTAATGAAGCTAAAAAGAGGTCTCACCATTGGTGGTACTCATGGTAAAACAACGACATCATCAATGGTGGCAACAATTTTAGAACACAATAATTATGAACCAAGTTATATCATTGGTGGCATAGTTAAAAATTTAAATGGTCATGCCAAAGCAGGAAATGGAGAATATCTTGTTATCGAAGCGGACGAATCTGATGGGACATTTCTTTCTCTAAATCCCATTATGGCCGTAGCTACAAATATCGATAATGATCACCTCGACTATTATGGTTCTGAAAAGGCACTAGAAGAAGCATTTTTAAAATACCTTAATAATATCCCGTTTTATGGAATCTCAATAATGAATGGCGACGATGAACAGCTATTTTCGTTTCGAAAATTGATGAAGAAGCCATTTAGTTACTATGGGTTGTCAAAAGAAAGACAGGATGAATATACCTATTTTGCAACTGACATAAAAACACTTACCTCCGGCACAAAGTATAATCTTCATGTGCATGGAGAGGTTCTTCCAGTTTTTTTAAAAGTCTTTGGAGACCACAATGTCTCAAATTCCCTGGCGGCAATTGCTTTATGCCATAATCTGGGAGTGAGCCTCAAAAGTTGTATTAAGGGAATTGAAGACTTTCAAGGGGTGGGGCGACGCCTAGATATTATTGGGACATTTAATAAATCGATCGTATTTGATGACTATGCCCACCATCCGACAGAGATTGCTGCAACTATCTCTGCACTGAAAAAAATGTATCCCCAAAAAAGTATCAAACTTATTTATGAGCCTCATCGCTATAGCAGGACAAAATCTTGCTGGGCGAATTATCTTCATTGCTTCAATGGTGTTGATAACTTATATTTGATGCCAATATACCCTGCTTCAGAAAGCCCAATTGATGGTATTTCATCTGAATATTTAATTAGTGATATCAATCGATTGCACCCTGGCTTATCTCAGGCACTTTCGGGATATGAGGACCTTTTACAACTTATAACGAGTTTGGTAACGGAAGAAAGTGTTGTGGTTGCAATGGGAGCTGGAAGTATTGGTAAGAAGGCCAGAGAAATTCTTGAAGGTCTATGAAGAATTTTTTAAAAGATCTCCATTCAATAGAGGGTGTAGAAGTTCTGCCGCACCAGAATTTAACTAAATATAATACTTTTAAAATATTATCATTTGGCGATTTGCTTAAAGTTAAGGACTGCGATGGGCTTTATAAAACAGTAAATTATTTAGACAGTAGAGGTATCAATTACTTTGTTCTAGGCAAGGGCTCTAATTTAGTTTTGCCGAACGAATTTGAAGTACCAATTATAAAACTAGAAATTCCTAACCCATCCGCTATCTTTGATCATCCAAAGGATAGTTTAACATTAAGTGCATCAACGGCCTTAAGCTCTATGATTTCATATGCAATTTCATTTTGTATCCAAGGCTGGGAGGTATTTACAGGAATTCCAGCAACTTTAGGCGGCGCAATTGCCATGAATGCCGGGACAAAATTCGGAGAAATCGGATCATTGGTAAATAGTGTAGAAATTTTAGATTCACATGGAGAGGTAAAAATTCATAAGGTAACAAATGAATCCTTTTCTTATCGTCAGAATAATTTTTTAAATAAAGGCGATATTATTCTTTCGGCAACTCTCAATAGCCGAAATCGTTCTAAAGAAATTCCAGCATTAATACGTGAGTATCTCGAGCTGAGAAAAAAGTCTCAACCTCTCAATATGGCCACGTGTGGATGTGTTTTCAAGAACTTTACCCCAGGCAAGGATGCAAAAAATCAGAAAGCTTGTCTTGCGGGGCAGTGTATTGATATACTTGGCATTAAGGGTTGGACGTATAATGGAAAAATTCGCGTAAGCCCTGTGCACGGGAATTTTTTTGAAAATTTAGGCAATGCAACCCAGGATGATTTTGTCGGGTTAGTGAACCGAGTAAATGATGAAGTTGAAAAGAAAATGGGTTTTCGCTTTGAGTTAGAAGTAGAGGTACTTTGAAAGTAATAACTCTCTTATTCTTGTACATGACACTATTACTAAGTAGTGGTGAAGCAAGAGAATATAAATATAAAACATATTTCGGGGCCTGTCCGACTCGTTCAGCTGGGGCTTTGACTTTAAAATTAATCAAAGAATATGAAACGGATTACTCCTTAAGGGATGTAAAAGAATTAATAAGTAGGGAAAAATTAGAGGAAAAATATTTTCTTGAAAGTTATAAGATTTCTAAGAATCCTATTGAGAAAAAATTATTTTTAAGCTTTGAGTGTCCCAAACCCTTATTAAAAGTATCGGCCATTGAAGAGGCTAAAATTCCTGCTCGGGATTTCATTTTGGGTAGCAATGGAAATTTGATTGATCCAATTTACGAAACACTTTTGCGGAATGAAAAAAAAATCGAAAGTGTGCTTCCAAATCTTTCTATCCCTTTTCATCAACTAACCGAACAAAATAGAAAGGTTTTATCACAAATGGTTTTGCAGCTTGGCGATATGTATCAAAGTGTCCTATCGGAGCTTATCGTCGACAGCGAGTCTGAGCTAACTATGATAATGTCCCTTCAAGGAAGACCAATTAGCATTTTTTTTGGAAGTACAGAATGGGAGTTTAAAGTTAAAAAATTGAAGCAAATAATAGAATTTTTTAATAAAAAGAACCGATACCCTTCTATTATCAATTTAACCAACCATAAAAAAGTAGTTGTAAAGTTTAGCGACAAGTCATAGCATAATACTTAGGGTGTTCTTACACCAAAGTGGAATGATTCCGCTTGTATGATGAGAAAGGAATCTCAATGAGTGAGAAACATATTCTAGTAGGTCTAGATGTCGGCACTACAAAAGTTTGCACTGTTGTCGGCATTCAAAACAATAAATGTGAATTAGAAATTATCGGAATTGGGACAAATCCAAGCCTTGGCCTAAAAAAAGGTGCTGTGGTCAACATCGATAAAACAATTAGATCAATTCAGGCTTCTGTTGAGGAAGCCAAGCTTATGGCCGGGGTAGAAATATCAAGCGCAACGATAGGCATAGCGGGAAACCACATCTACTCATTTAATAGCACCGGAGCTGTTCCCATTAAAGGTAAAGAAGTTACAGAAAGCGATATTGAAAAAGTGTTAGATGCCGCAAAAGCGGTGGTGATTCCCTCAGATCGCGAGGTGTTGCATGTTATTCCCCAAGAATTTCGTGTCGACAATATAGGCGGCATTAAAAACCCTGTTGGTATGTGTGGTGTAAGGCTGGAAGCCAACGTCCATATCGTAACAGGTTCTGTTAGTTTGATTCAGAATTTACTCAAGTGTGTTGAACAGACAGGAATAAGTGTTGAAGGAATTGTGCTTCAGCCAATCGCCTCCTCAATAGCAGTACTTTCTCCAGAGGAAATGGAGATGGGTGTAATCCTCGTTGATATTGGCGGAGGAACGACTGATATCGCTATATGGAAAGAGGGCTCACTTATACATAGCCAGATAATACCTGTTGGAGGCAACCACTTTACCAATGATCTATCAGTTGCCCTTAAAGTATCCCATTCCGAAGCTGAAAGACTGAAGATAAATCATGGTTCTGTACTGGGCGAACTTGTAAACCAATCGGCCCACATAACAGTTCAAGGGATTAATGGTGCAAGGGCCAGAGAAGTGCAATTAAGCGGAGTTGCCGAAGTGCTAAATGCAAGAGCTCATGAACTATTTACTGTCGTTAAAAAAATAATAGATGAAAAAGGTCTGGATTTTGAAATTAATGGCGGTTGTGTCATTACCGGAGGCGGCGCCTTGATTAAAGGCATGCCAGAGCTGGCAGAGTATATTGTTGAGAGGCCAACAAAAGTAGGTTTTCCTATTCCTTTTGGGGGAATGACAAACGTAATGCAACATCCAAAGTACTCAACAGTTCTAGGCCTATTGCTTGAAGGCAACAGGAAAGCTGAGTTACAAACTGAAATAGTTAGCAAGAAGGCAGATCAAGTTGATATAATTTCTAAATTAAGTGAATCTTTGAAATCAGTATTTAAAGATATTTTCTAAGTAAGGGGGCCTGCGATGTTTGAATTTGCTGAAGATAAACGACCTGAGGTTATTTCCGGAGCAAAGATTAAAGTTGTTGGAATTGGTGGAGGTGGGTGCAATGCCGTAAACACTATGATTCGAGCCGGCCTTGAAGGCGTAGAATACATTGTTGCAAATACAGATGCTCAGGCCTTAAGTGCAAGCATGGCACCAACAAAAATACAGCTTGGAATTGAAGTTACCAAGGGCCTAGGCGCGGGAGCAAATCCCGAAGTTGGTAGAAAGGCGGCATTAGAAGAATACGAAAAATTAAGCGAAGTTTTAGAGGGTGCTGATATGGTATTTATCACTGCTGGAATGGGCGGTGGAACTGGAACTGGTGCTGCTCCAGTCATTGCCAAGCTATGCAAAGAGCTTGGAGCTCTGACCGTTGGAGTGGTAACGAAGCCATTTTTGTTTGAAGGAAAAAAGCGGACACGTCAGGCAGAAAGCGGGATTTTGGCATTGGAAGAGAATGTGGATAGTATTATTACAATACCGAACCAGAGATTACTGTACCTTGCCGGCGAATCATTGTCCTTGATTGACACTTTTAAAAAAGCGGATGAAGTATTATTAAATGCAGTCAGAGGGATTTCAGATCTAATTAACCATACTGGTCACATCAATGCTGATTTCGCCGATGTATGTACCGTAATGGCGAATAAGGGTTTTGCATTGATGGGAACAGGTGTTTCTAGTGGACCTGACAGAGCAAT
>Ga0066640_10002882_pt1 | contig 10282 bp, 10 predicted proteins | sample CryGeyCG2114_020_2_FD_59505 | JGI IMG/M metagenome (GOLD analysis project Ga0066640, IMG submission 59505) | Groundwater microbial communities from aquifer - Crystal Geyser CG11_big_fil_rev_8/21/14_0.20 | ecosystem: Environmental > Aquatic > Deep subsurface > Groundwater | place: USA: Utah... | reverse complement strand
GAGTCTTCCCGAAGGATCTTATACTTTGTTTGTCATCCTGAGTCTTCCCGAAGGATCTTAATACTAGTTTAAAAGATACTTCACTTTTGTTCAGCATGACAGGCTTGTTGTTCGAAGCATTCATCAATGTGTAGATGAGAAAACCACCTCTTTAGACTACTAAAACATCCCTATGAACTCGATATCCGTGATGGATTATTATATCAACAAACACATCAAAGCAGTTGAAGTACCCGATGACCAATTCAAAATCCTCAAACCATGAGACAAGATCGTGTACGAACAAGATGATGACAAAAAAAAATTGAGTGTCTGAATCTATACATGATCCAATGCTCTCACCGAAAGAAGCTGATTTTTCATGAGAAAATTGGAAGGGTCAGAAAAGGAATTTTTTGAAGAAAAGCAAAAAGATGCTCTCATACATTTCCCCTCTTTCAAAAAACAATTTAGGAAAAAATTTGAATGATCGATCCCTGTGACTGCTAGATACCAAATATTCTCTCGCCAAACATACTTCTATTTTTTCTCCGAACAAAGATATATTTTTGGAGATTTTGTCAGGGAGTTTCAACAAGAAGTCGGCACGGCACTCTTTTTTTTCCAAATTGGAGCCAGAGATATGATCAAGCTCTCTCCTGCGACAGATGATATTGTTTGATGCAACGGTATGCATTTGTGTTGTAAGAGTAATAGGCCTCTCCCGTCAGTGGATATTGAGGATGTCATCATCCAACAGCTTGAATGAAGAGATATCGAAAGACTCAAAGGAAGATGTGGCAAACTCAAATGTAGTATCATTTACGAAGTAGAAACCTATATTCAAGAGTCAGAAAAATTTCCATTGAAAGGACAAAAAGTAGAAGTACCAGAATGTGATATTTGTGGCATTTGTACATCATTCAATATCAATACCCAAGAAGTCATCATCAAAACAGAAGACGATTCAAGGATTAGAATATCTTTGGATGCTATCAAACGAAGTCTGGAAGAAAAGAAAAAACTCCTTGACCAGCAAAAAGACAAAAAAGAAAGATAGATAGCTTGACTATATAAACAAAATATACAAAATGCTAGCATTTATTGTCTCACATATCGATGGAACTATTTCAACGAGAAGTACTCATACGAATGCTTTTGACATGACTGCTTGTCATTTTGCCATTGCTTTACTTGTTGACTGGATCTCGTAAGGTCTGAGCCAAGCTCAAAACTTGGCGAACCAGTGTTTATGGAGACTATCAACAAAGAGAAGTCGAAAGACAACACTCCTTGGAAGAATTGGCTGGGAAGGTGCAAAATCAACCTAAACCTCCCAAAGCTCAAAACTTCATAGAAAAAGAACAAAAAGAATTGGACATTCATATCCCCCCACCTCCAGCTCCCGTCACTCAAGTCATCAAAGTCGAAATCGAAAGAGAAGAACCAAGCGCGACAATAATCTTGACAGATAGTGAAACAAAAGAAAAAATTCGCGCCATCAAAAATCAAGCAGTCCGCCTCAAGGACAAAGATATCGCAAGTTATGAAAGGAAAATCAACGAGTGACTAGCTTTGGATGCAGAAAATCTCGATTTACTCACGATGCTTGCAGATCATTTTTTCAGCATCAAACAATACAGCAAATCCATGACTCTCTTGAAAAAAATTCTTGAAAGCAATCCAAACAATCATAGGGCCATGTGGCAGATGGGTGAAATCTATATTGATCAAGGCAATATCAATATGGCAGAATTGATGATCGAGCAGGCCATCAAATTGGAAAATAACAATCCCAAATATTTGTACTCCATGGTAGATATCAAATACAATGCAGGCAATATCGATGATTCCATTTATTTGATGGAAAAAATATTGAAGTTAAGACCTACCAATGTCGAATACCTCATTGCTACAGCAATGTTGTATGAAAAAAATAAAAATCTGAAGATTGCAAAAAAATACTATTTTGAGGTCTTAGAATTTGACCCTGACAACCGCACAGCCAAAGCAAGACTCAAAGCTTTGTAAATAAGGGCAAACTAACTGTAGTAGTCTGCGACTGTTTCAAGGAGTTCCCGAAAACCTTCGGGATCGGCTGTAGACTCTAGACTCTTATTTCACCTCTTTTCAATTGATGATGAAGCCTTTCCCTCTATAAGTAATACTCAACTCTTCATTTTTATTCATTCAAACCAAAAATCTCATGGCAGTCAAAAAAACAGCGCGCAAGATTATAGTAATATTCGTCATTGTGATATTTATGATGGCAACAGGTGGAGTAGTGATACTCTATTTAGCTGGGGGATGACAGCCTTCAACAGTTGATTATAGTAGCGATAACGTGATCGACTCTCTCACAGGAGAGGACACAGGAGATCTTACTATCACAGGTGACGTTGAAATATTCACAGATGACCAAGTCCCACAAGTCCCGCAAGTAGATGCACAAATACAGGGAGGCCTTCTCAACAATCAATAAGACCAAAATTTACTTTGACAATCACACGATGAAAATCATTGTCAATCCCCAACAAAGATATGCCAAGATGAGAGCACACACAGCCACTCATCTCCTTCATACTCAGCTCAACACAATCTTCCCCGAAACCAAACAAGCGGGTTCTCTGGTGGAAGAGGATTATATAAGATTCGATTATCAAGCCAAAGAAGCTCTGAGCAACGAACAAATCAAACACATTGAAGATGAAATCAATAAGCTGATTTATCTTTGATATGAAGTGACTGGACAAGAAATGCCCTATGCTGATGCCATCAAACTGGGGGCCAAAGCATTCTTCGCAGACAAATACGGAGATATCGTCCGCGTCATAACTATTTGTCATCAGGATCAATCATCTGACATCATCAGTATCGAATTATGTTGATGAACACACGTGAGCAATACTCGTGATATAGGCGCATTCAAAATCATCCACCAAGAAGCAGTGGCCACAGGCATCAAGAGAGTAGTAGCTGTGACCGGCACCAAAGTGATAGAGTATTTTCAGCAACAAGAAAAAATACTCTACGAGATGGCAGACAAATTGTCAATCCCTCCTGCCCAGCTCGGAAAGAAATTTGAAAAGGTGATCAAAGAATACGCAGACCTCCAAGATCAACATACCTCATTACAAACTAAACTGATTAGTTCAACATTACAAGATCTTGCAAAGCAACAAGCTGACACTCCCACCAAATCCTTTGATGCCAACATCACCTTACCCGATAATTTCCTTGAGTGTGGTTTCAAAAATATTGTCAATGAAGCCAAAAGTCTTTTCCCCAAACAAAATATCCTGTTGAAAACAAAAGACGGCCAATATGCTCTCTTGGCCAACAAAGGTGACCTCAACGCCAAAAAACGAGCAACAGCTTATTGATTACAGGGTTGAGGTTCCGAGCAACTTTTTCAATGAAAAGATACAAAGATAGATGGACTGATGTAAACAATCAAAAAAAGAAGTACAGACAGAATATCCATGGGAACGGAGAAAGGCAGTAAGTCGAACCTGACACCGTTTATGCGATCTCCTCACATGACCGAGACTCTTGGGAGATTATTGTGTTGGTCGTCGTAATCTCTTCTGAAGTAAAATAGACAGATCAAAGACTTCAGAAATATGTTTGGCTATGAGTGGTCTTTTTTGTTCCTGATCAGTTATCGCAAGTGCACTTTTATGAATCAAACATATCACATTATATGAGAGCTTTGTGAAGTTTTCAGTCAATGTGAAATACACGATAACATACAATGACCAGCTATGTTTGCAACGGGATTTTGGATATTAGCAAATATTACTTATTTTCGAGCTCTACATAAACAAAAAAGGGGTGAATAATCATATTTTCGAAGTTAGTATTATCTCATTACCCCGACTACCACCAATAGAACTTATCAATAAAATTTTAGTAACTTGGAACGGGTAGTTTTGTTAGTCAGAAAAAAACCTAACAACCTTCCCCATCCATTGCCCACTCATAGAAGATTTTTCCAATTCATGGTCTCCTCCTCAAACAACAATCTGATGGAAAAATTCCATATTAACACTTTCCAAGGGAACCACGTCATCATTATCACCATGGACATGCATCCAAGAAGTATCTACAATCAAATCATCAGCATAATCCTTTTCCTTGTTGTCCAAAAAATATTGAGATCCGATGATATGTGATTTCACTTCTTGATCATGAAGACAATAGTCTTCAAAGTCAGCCTTCAAAACATCATCAAAACGAATTTCATACGTTGCTTTCCCATATCTATTCTTCACATATCGATAAGCTAACAATTTCACTTGATTGAATGAAGGAGCCAAAAACACAAGTTTCTCAAGTCAGTCACGATGATTCTTCACATACTCAAGCATCACACATCCAGCCAAACTATGTCAAAGCAACGAGATATGTGTGTATCCAAGATGTCCAAGTGCATTTATGACTGCTGAGAGTTGGTCGACCAATCCATCAACACTCGTTTGAGCAAAAACTCCATCGGACAAACCTAATCACGCTCGATCCAACCTCACAGAGGAGATTCACTCCTGAGCCAATGATTGAGACATCAAGACAAATTTCGTCTCTGTGCTAGCACATCTCTCAAATCAAGCCAAGCAAATGACTATATGAGATTTACTATCCCCAACATCGTGCAACACTCATCTCAATGTCACACCCTTTCGATCCACATTCAACAATGAAATCATAGCAATAATGCTCATCAATTAAAAAGTATTTTGCTCATATACGTCTCTTAAATCTGCTTTTGTATCTTTCTTATAATTGAATCATAGTATCCTTTCTAGTCCCATCTCATCGAAACTTTTCATATTGTGTTTTTAATCTTTCAACTCAATCTCAACTCTGTCTCTCTTCATCTAGTTGCTAGAACCTAGCATCTATATTATTTATACCCCCACCCACCACTTTCTCTTCTATCACCTCCAGATGGTCTAGACGCACGACGAGTATTGCTGGAAGGTCTAGGACCAGGTTGTCATGTTTTTGAAGGGTGGCCATAACTACGTGGACTACTACTTGTACTACGAGAGTTCGTATTACTACTCCCGCGATAATTACTATAACCACTACGAGTGATACTAGTATAGTTACTTCCCCCACGACTGCCACCTCATTGACTACTTTTTTCACGAGCTCTACTGACCAATGATCTTCATGATTTTTTATTTCTTTCAAAATGATGGAGTACCAGTTCTGCTTCTTCAAAAGGAAGTGTGACAAAACTAAATTCATCCATGACTCTGATATCATTGACAAGGTGTCCATCTAATCCTACTTCTTTTTTCAAATAATCAACAATTTCTTTGGGACCATATCATTGTGATCTTCCTAATGCGATAAACAATCTTGACTTTCACTTCTCATCTATAGACACTTCTTGTAGGGGATTGTAGTGGTGTTCTCACAGTTCCTTGTCAAATCACAACTTGAGCAATGATTTGATGACCATCGCTGCATCATGATGATCCAATAAATGAGCTGTCATTTTTTCATATAAATCGAAATCACCTTTCCCCATCATATCGACGATACTTTGATAGACTCTTTTCTTTTTAGAGCTGATCACATCATCGATGCTAGGTATTTTTTCTTTTTTGATATCAGATTTGGTAACTCTTTTGATGACTACCAATCTTCTATATTCTTCGGGAGTGACAAAGGTAATAGCAGTTCATTGTTTCCCAGCCCTTCATGTCCTTCAGATTCTATGAGTATAACTTTCAGGGTCTTGAGGGATAGTATAATTGATCACATGAGTGAGGTCTTGGACGTCAATACCTCTCGCAGCTACATCGGTCGCCACCAAGATAGTAATTTGTTTCAACTTAAACTTTTCCAAGATTCTTTCTCTTTGTTGTTGGGTGACATCGCCATGCAATGCATCGGCCGAATAACCCCTCGCTCACAAACGCTGTCACAACCATTCACAATCCATTTTGGTCCTACAAAAGACAATGCCATAAAAATCACTTACATTATCCAATATCCTCGAAAGTGCTTCCAATTTATCTTTGGCCTGTACTTCAAAATACAGTTGCTCCGTATTGATGGCAGTCATTTGCTGAGGAGTGGTGCTGATGACTTCGTATTTATTCATATAATTTTTTGCGATATGCAATATCTCTCTAGGCATAGTAGCAGAAAACATCAGCATTCTCTTTTCCTTTTTGCTTGCCTTGAGTATTTTTTCTACATCATCCAAAAATCACATATTGAGCATTTCATCAGCTTCGTCCAAGACAAAAAAATCAAGCTGATCAAGTTTCAATGTTCATCTTTCCAAATGATCAATCACTCTCCCCGGAGTTCCTACGACGATATCTACACCACTTTTGAGATTTCTGATCTGTGGTCAGATATGTGCACCACCATAGATAGGGATGATTTTGAGTTTTTTTCTTCCACAATAGGAACTAATTTCTTCAGCGACTTGGATCGCCAACTCCCTCGTTGGTGTCAAGACTATTGCTTGGACATAGTTTTTGCGAGCATCAAGTTTTTCAACCAAAGGAATACCAAATGCTGCGGTCTTTCAAGTCCCTGTTTGAGCTTGTCACACGATATCAATCGTTCATGTGAGCAAAAGGGGAATACATTTTGCTTGGATTGCACTGGGTTCTTCAAATCACTTCTTGACCAAAGATTGAAGAACATTCTCTGACAATCACAAACTAACAAATTTTTCTGGATACATAACAAAAAAAGCGAATAAAGTGCACACTTCTATGAGGGCTAGATTTAAACGCCAAAACGACACATCAAAAAATCACAAAAAAATGATTTAGCACCAAGGCTAAGAGGTAGATTTCGTCTCAACGGTCAAAACATCTCTTATATACACAAAACAAACCCAATTACCAGACATTATTTTTTGCTCAAAAGATCGATCCAATACATCATCAAATAACAGTATACATTCACAAAAGTGTTTGGATCAATGATCAACGTTCTCAAAGCCCGAAAACCCTTTTCAGAAAATGTTACCATCACAAAATCACATATAAAACTAGAATAGTCATATCCTTCATCCATCCAAAGTCAACATCTTACACATTCATATTTCTCCTACTCGACATAATCATCTTGTATACTATAAACAAAGGTATCAAACACAGCAAGGAAAACAATCCAAAAATAGCAACCTTATTGATTCATCGAATAAATCATCCTATCAATGGGGCGATGATCCTATTGAGCGCATACAAAGATTCCTCTACACCCAATGCAGTTCCTTGCAATGACGGATCAGTATGCTTGGTCAACATTGATTTGAAGGTCGGTAAACACAATGCGACTCACACAGTAGTCAAAAAAGAGAGTCCCAAAAATCACCAAAACTGAGGTATCTTGGTAAATAAGCCAAGTCCTACAAGTAAAAAGATAAACCCAAAAAATATCAACTTCTGATCATTCAAGATTTTTGACAACTGCCTCAAAACAAAGGCCTGATTCAAAGCAAAAAAGATACCAACAATCGCTCACAATCCACTTGCTATCATCAAATTTGCATGCAGAATTATTTTAGCATACCGCAAATACACCGTGACAAAACCATTGAAGATAAAGGCGAAAAAAAAGATGACAATAAAAAGATGGCTGATGTAGACATTTTTCATAAATCATTGAATTTTGAGAAAGACATTGTTTTCTTTCAGTGAGAGCCGAACAGATTTGTGTGTCCTACGCTCCGTTGGAAGTGATTCAGGCAAATGGAATGTGATGAAATACAATGTCACCAATGAAATCGATCACGCAACAAACGCAGTCCCCAGATATCACCACGGTCCCAAACTACTCAATCAACCCAACACAGGTCACAAGATCAAGCCAATCCCAGTCAATACACCTATCGTCGCAAAGCTGCTCGTTCTTTCCTCTTCAGTAGTCACATCAGCAATATAGGCGTTGGCAACGACTTGATTCCCTCCAGTGATACCATCAACGACCCTCGCCAACAAGATGATAATCAATGCATCCGCATAACCAAAGAGCTGATATTCGGGTGGTATCAAAAGCGCCAATCAAAAAACGACCCAACTCAAAAAGGTTCCAACTTGCGTGAAAATCAAGATTTTTTTCCTTCCGAAGCTATCACTCAAACTACCAAAAAAAGGACAAGCAAAAAATTGAAAAACACTGTACACAGACAAAATCAAGCCATAAAAGAGAGCTCAACCATTGTATGGTTCCATGACATAAGGCAAGATGGGCAACAAAATAGAAAAGCCCAAGGTATTAACGATGGTAAGCAAATAGATAGGGAAGAGCTTCTTTTGAAACATCACTCATGGCCGGTTAAAAAAAGTATCAGATGATGTCGTTTTCCAAAAAAAACAGTCTGATGCAAATCACTCACCCAACTATTCAATTTCACCAGCATCTCTCTTCATCTGTTCTATCTGATCAGGACTAAAAACTGGCTCAGGCAAAGGAAACGCATCTTCTCAAGTTTGACCTTCATCTCAAAGATTTTGATCTAGTCAACCAGTCTCAAGCACATCATCTTCAATAACCCTGAGGGAACTTGATCCAGAAACTCATCATGCATCACGCCCTTTTTGAAGATCAGGTAAAACACAATCATATCTTGCATACATATCAGACACTTTTGTCAAACCATCAATGGCTTGTCAGCAGATAAGCTCCAATGTCTCATCGCTCAAACCAACCCAAGCACTAGTAGTTTTGTACAAAGCAGATCTCATACTCTTGCCAGCAACACCCATCTCATCCGAGAGACACAAAAGATAATCGACATATGCTTGACACTCTTCATTTGCAAATGTGATAGTATCAAAATTTTCAGATTGTTTTGACCACTGACACCCTGACAACAATAAACTACAAAAAACAATGATTCACCAACGCATATGTAGAAAAAAACAATAAAAAACAGAAAAGTGTAGCCAAAACCAAAGCAGCTATTCCAATGAAAATATCTTGAGCTTCCATTCTCCTTCGGGCAATGAATTACCGACAATCCATGGATTGAGCATCTTCAATTGCTTGTATGTCAGTGAGTGAACAAGCGACCGATCAACCAAATTGGTGATCGCTCAAGAGACAACAACACTATCAGTGACAATATGTTGATAGAATGGTCCAAAGATTGAATGAGAAAAATACGATGAAAAATCTTCCATAGCATATTTGATAGCCAATATCCTATATATATATCTTTCGGTTTCCAAGGGCAAAACCAAATCATAATAATTCGTGACCTTTTGTGCATCCAAGGCAGATTGTATACCATACATACCCCTATTGAAACTTGCCGCGACCAATGTCCAATTATTGAATTTGGCATGTGCAGTGAGAAGATAGTCTATCGCAGCTCTCGTAGACTTTTCCACATCCAATCTCTCATCAACATACTTATCAATGTGCAATCCATATTCTCCTGCCGTCTTAGGCATAAATTGTCGAAGTCAGTACGCACCAGCACTACTTCTGTTATCAATTTTCAAAGCACTTTCTGCCACTACCAAATATTTGAAATCATCAGGGATCTCTTGAAGTTTCAATTCTTTTTCTATTGCAGGAAAAAATTCTTCAGCTCTCTTGTGATAGAGCATCAGTTGAGGGATATTGAAGATCAACATACTATATTCTCTCTCAAAATCTATCCAAGTCTCTTCATATCCATGTTGTTTGAGAATGACCTCACCCGCAAAATGTAATCTCCCATGTTTATAATCCTTGTATCTTGCCTCCAAATTTCATACATTCGTCAAAGAAAAACTGTCTGATGTATGCCCCAACAAAACAAAGAGAAGAAAAAACGTTGCGACCAACACAAACAGAAGAATCAAAGATTTGTAGTCACGAATCCAATTCATATAATACCACCAGGAACTAAATTTCTTTGCTCTTGAACACACAACAATGTGTATCCTTTCAACCAAGCTTTGCAAGGATTAATCCTCTCTCCCGTCATCCTGAACCATTCAGTGAAGCATCCAAGCCTGTCAGCAATATCTATCATCTAGATCTCGTAGCTAAAAGCTAGAGGTTAGTATCTAGCAGATCCCCCTTTACCCTTCTCCCACTCCCCATGCTCAGAGTCTTCCTCGCAGATGTCATACCCAAATGAACCACCAAACATGAAGAAATAGTCAGGATGGAGGAACTCACAAATCTTGTGCAAACAGTATGATGAATTGTGATAGTGCAAACGACACAAAAAAGAATTTCACCTGATTACAAAACTTTCCTTGGCAAAGGGAAACTCAAAGAAGTAATAGAGGAGATGAAAGAAAAAAATGCTGAAGTTCTCGTCATA
>Ga0066640_10002880_pt1 | contig 10288 bp, 9 predicted proteins | sample CryGeyCG2114_020_2_FD_59505 | JGI IMG/M metagenome (GOLD analysis project Ga0066640, IMG submission 59505) | Groundwater microbial communities from aquifer - Crystal Geyser CG11_big_fil_rev_8/21/14_0.20 | ecosystem: Environmental > Aquatic > Deep subsurface > Groundwater | place: USA: Utah... | reverse complement strand
ACTTCTTTATCAATATTTTCTCTTTTTTCTCTGTGAGAAAAATTTATATTTGGCTCTTTTTCTATACTCATATAATCTATAATAATTATACCATAAATTTTATTATGCGCACTCTTTTAGATCCAAATTTATCAGACAAAGCGCGCAAAATATCTTGTTCATATATTTTTAATTCATTAGATATGGATCCAGAAAGAGAAGCAACCCATAAAATATTTTCCTTTAAATAGATTGCTCTGCAATGCTCTGATGATTTTCCTAAAATATTAAACGCAATTTTATCAAACTCTTCACAAATAAGCGCATCAGATACCTGTTGCGCTATTCCTGCTTTTTTAATTGATGTTGGAATTAAATTTCCTAAAGGCTCCCACATGCTATTGCTTAATTGGCATTACAAGATAAAGATATTTATCCTTTTCTACAGGATTAAAAACTCCAGGCAAACTGCTTCCATCAAGTAAAATCTCAACTTCAGAAGCATTAATAGCAGACAATCCATCTAATACATATCTATAATCAAAAACAATATCAACGTCTTTCCCTTCAATTTTAGCTGGAACCTCAATTATATTTTCTCCAACCTGCGAAGCGCTTGATGAAACTAAAATTTTATCAGATGAAAATTGAAAACTTACATGATTAAGACCTTGCCTGCAAAAAAGAGAAGCAGACTTAATAGCTCTAATTAAAGGATCTTTATCAAGCACGACTTTTGTGCTGTTTTTCTTTGGAATAATCTCTTTATAATCTGGAAAATTTCCAGATATAACTCTTGAGGTAAGCTCAACCTCGCCAACGCTAAATAAAATTTGATTATCATTAACAGAAACAGAAATCTCTCCTTCTTCATGCCCTAAAATTCTTGTTAATTCCTGAACAGTTCTTAAAGGAACAATTGTTTCTCTTTTTTGCTTTATTTCTTGTTTTATCGCAAGTTTTCTTTCTGCTAATCTATAACTATCTGTTCCAGCTAAAGTTAATATTTTTCCATCAAAAGACATTAAAACTCCAGAAAGTTCTGGCCTTGCGTCGCTAATAGATACAGAAAACAAAACCTGACTTAATGCTTCTCTAAAATCAGAAACATTTAAAATAAAACTTTCACTTGATTCAACGCTAGGAATTACTGGAAACTCTTCAGCAGCTAATCCTTGAATTTTTGTTTGCTGGCTTCCTGCGTGAATTCTAAGATGCGCTTCTTCTAATTCAAGAGACACAGTATCAGAAGATAATAAGTTTACATAATCAAAAAATAATCTGCCATTTACAGTAAAAGTGCCTTCTTCAATAATTTTTCCGCGAACATCAACAGTTACTCCTATTTCAAGATTTGTGGCGCTAATACGCAAAGATCCTTCTTTAGAAGAAAGAAGAATATTAGATAAAATAGGCAACGTACCCCCCTTTGTTGCGATTGGGCAAACTTTAGATAACGCATTTGCCAAATTTTCTTGGGTACATGTTAGTTTCATATCTTAATACTACCTTATCTTAATAAAAATAGGAACGCACACGCGTTCCACAGAATATACACAGTTAAAAAAATAGTTTTACCTATACTTTTCATGAACAGACATTATCATTCGCATAATTTTGCTTAAATGTCCTCCTTTTCGAATTTTCAAAAATAATTCTGTCCAGCATGCATATTGAAAAGTAGCTAAAATGCTTCCAAACAAAAGCAAACATACAAAAGCAAATATTTCTCCAATCCAGATAATAGTGACTGCTGTATTTTGATAATTATTCTGCAAAATAGCGCCCAATAGAACAAAAGGAACAGAAAATAATATAATAAAAAAGATTATTAGAGCCCCTGCTAATATATTTATTGCAAATACAATAACAGCTAATTCAATTGATATAAGCCAATTATCAGAAAAAAGCTGTAAAGCGCTTATGAGTGAAGATTTCCAAGGTTTTCTATCAAGCATATGATAAGCAATTGCGTATTTTGAAATTAAAGATGCGATTACTAAAAACGGAACACCTATAATAAAAAGAGTTAATGCTCCAGCAATATATGGGTCAACAAAATACAACAAAAGAGCGCCAATTGGAATTCCTAAAACAGCAATAATAAAAAACGCGCCTAATCTTGTTGCTAAAATAATTGCAAGCAAAGAGAAAAAAGAAGAACTGCCTTTTAAAAAATGCCCACTTAAGTTTGCTCTATCCATTCCTCCAGCAACAGCAATAGCTCTAATTATAGCGCCTTGAGCTGAAACCGCGAGCCATATAAAAGCAAAAATAATCACTCCAAACAAGATTATCATCAATAAATTATTACTTGATTGATCAAATAAATTTGAAATTAATCTAATTATATTACTTCCACCAGTGCCAAAAGATGAAATTAAACCTTCTTTGATTCCTATAGTTCCTTCTGAAAGCTTATTAAATTGAGTTAAAATAAATTCTAATTCACCGCCATTTCCTAAAAATGCGGCTAAAAATCCTAAAATCCACAAATAAAAATATTTTCTCGTAATAAAGAGCGCTTGTTTTATAACATTCCTATATAAAGAAACTGTTGCCATATTTTTATTTTTTATTTGCTTTTTTAAATTACAGAATTTATAAAAACAAAATTATTTTTTATACATATATTATACCAAAATTAAACGCGCAATAAAAGCCCGCCTTATTAGGCGGGCTTTAAATTATATTATATTTTGATTAATTACTAGCTCATCAATTCTTCAAATTCTTTTTTCTCAATTGTTTCTTTTTCTATTAATACTGCAACAACTTTTTCTAATTTTTCATTATTACTTTCTAAAATTTTACTTGCTCTTAAATATGCCTCATTTAAAAGATGAGAAATCTCTTCATCAATAATCTGCGCATATTTTTCTCCATAATCTCTTTGCTCTCCAAAATCTTTTCCTAAAAATATCATTTCTCCTTTGTCTCCAAAAGTTCTTGCTCCTAATTTTTCACTCATTCCATACACTGTCACCATTTGTCTGGCAAGGCTAGTTGCTTTTCTTAAATCAGAAGAAGCTCCTGTTGTAATATCTGAAAATATTTTTTTCTCAACAGCGTGTCCAGCAAGAAGAACAGACAAATCTGATAAAAATTCTTTTCTGCTGTGAAATCTTTTATCTTCAGTTGGAAGTTTAATAGTATAACCGCCCGCGCTTCCTCTAGATATAATTGATATTTTATGAACTGGGTCAGACTCTTCTAACATATGAGCAACTAATGCATGACCTGCTTCATGGTATGCTGTTATTTTCTTTTCTTTTTTGCTCAAAATCCAAGACAGTCTTTCAGGCCCTAACATAACTTTTTCAATACTTTTAATAATTGAAATCTGACTAATTTTAGATTCATTTAATCTAGCTGTTAAAATTGCAGCTTCATTAAGAAGATTATAAAGATCAGCTCCTGAAAATCCTGGGGTTCTCTCTGCAATTGCTTTTAAATTAACATCCTCTGCTAATGGCTTGCCATCTACATGAAGATTCATTATTGCTTCACGCTCTTTTATGTCTGGCAAATCTATTGCCACTCTTCTATCAAATCTTCCAGGCCTTAAAAGAGCAGGATCTAAAACATCTGGCCTATTTGTCGCGGCTATTATTATTACATTTGTATTACTGTCAAATCCATCCATCTCAACTAAAATTTGATTCAATGTTTGTTCTCGCTCATCATGAGAACCTCCAAGTCCTGTGCCTCTTTGTCTGCCTACTGCGTCTAATTCATCTATGAATATAATAGCAGGCGCGCTCTTTTTTGCTCTTTTAAATAAATCACGAACCCTAGATGCTCCAACTCCAACAAACATCTCAACAAATTCAGAACCAGACATATGAAAAAACGGAACTTTAGCTTCTCCTGATACTGCTTTTGCTAAAAGAGTTTTTCCTGTTCCAGGAGGCCCAACAAGCAAAACTCCCTTTGGAATTCTTGCGCCAAGCTTTTGAAATTTTTGCGGTTGCTTTAAAAATTCAACAACCTCTTCTAGTTCTTGTTTTGCTTCTACAGATCCAGCCACATCAGTAAATGTTGTAACTTTTTTCTTTTTATTGTCTTGCTCTGGCTTTTCTTCACGAGCAGTGCTTTGGCCAAACATCATTGCTTTATTATTAGCTCCTTGAAGCTGACGCATCATAAACCAAATAAAAAAAATAATAAAAAGCAAGGGAATTAAAAATGGAAGAATTGCCGCAATCCAAAATCCAGCACCAGAAGGATCTTTTGATTTAATATTAACATTCGCAATATAAGTATCTTCTACTCCATAAAGTTTAAGTAGTCCTGCTAAAGATTCTCCTTCTTCTTTTCTGGATTTTTTACTAGATCCATCATTATATTTTATATATAATATACTGTCTTCAACTTCAATACTTTCAATTTCTCCTGATTTTATAGAAGACACAACATCAATAAATCCAACTTCTTGTTCTTTTTCCCAAGGAGTATTAAACGCGCTTAAAAATCCAGCAATTACTAAAAATACTAGAAAAAAAATTAAGAAATTTTTTATAATATTGCGCATATTTTTTACTTTTCAAGTCCTAATCCTAAACGATGAGCAGCTGGCTCCAAAGAAAGAATTTTAAACTTTCTAGTTTCTCCAACCTTAAAAACTTTGCCCAAATCAGCTTCTTTGTCTTTATCAAATTCAGACACATGAGCTAATCCATGAATATCTTCATCTAATTCAACAAAAGCTCCATAAGGATTTATTTTTAAAACTTTTCCTTCTACAGCATCTCCAACTTTATATTTTTCTGAAGCTTTTTTCCAAGGATCATCAATTAATTTTTTAAGGGAAAGAGATACTCTTCCATCATCAATAGAAATAATTTTTGCTTCAAGTTCATCACCTACTTTTACAACATCAGATGGATTATCTATTCTCTGCCAAGCAAGCTCTGAAATATGAATAAGCCCTTCAAGCCCGTCTCCAAACTCTACGAACGCGCCAAAATCAACAACTCCAGTTACTCTTCCTTTAACAGTGCTTCCAACTTCATAATTTGAAAGTAAAACATTTTGCTCTTTTTCCCAAGCAGCTTTTTCAGAAACAATAAGTTTTTCTTCTTTTTCACGAACTGTAATTACTTTTACTCTAAACAACTGATCAGCATATGCTTTTAATCTATCTAAAATACGATTTTTGTCTCCACCCTCTACCCGAGGATAATGCTCTACTGTTAATTGTGATACTGGCAAAAATCCTTCAACATTTCCAACTTTAATCATTAATCCGCCTTTGTTAGCATCAATAATTTTTGCATCAACAACTTCTCCGCTTGATAGAAGTTCTAATAAATAATCCCAAGCTTTTCTGTGCCCTGCTTGTCTAAATGATAATTCAAGAACTCCTTGTTCATTTTCAAGATCTAAAACAGATGCTTCTACTTTATCGCCCTTTGCAAGATTAGAATATTGCCCTGATTCATCATCAAGCTCTTTTCCTCGAACAAGACCAGTAAGTTTGCCATCCATATCAACAATAATTCCATTTTTAGAAATATCTAAAACAGTTCCACTAACAAGATCGCCAACTTTTGGCAAATATGATGATTTATCTTTAAAAACATCATCCATCTCTTTTGATGCATGACTAAATCTAATGGTTGCATTATGGCTCTTTGATTCGTCTTTTTTGCTTACTTCTTGGCTTTTTTCTTCAAAATTCAAACCAGAATTCACGTTTTTATCAGTTATTGTCATAATATATGGGTTGTGGTCTTCTTTTTTCTTTATAAATAGCAAGAAAAAGAAGATTTAATAATAAAATTAATAATAAACAAAGTAATGCTTATTATATACAAATTTTCGATTTTTTGCAAGTATTTAGCATAATAAGCATATAAAAAATAAATATGATATAATAAATATGCTTATGAAAACAAGATTTGCTACAAATCAACAAATTATTGACGCGACATTAAAAATGCGCAATAAAGGGACTCCTGAAAATCTAATAAAAAAAGTATTAAAAGATGATTTAGGTTTAACAGCAAATCCACACAAAAAAGTAAGTTATGACGCGCAAAAACGCCTTATAAAAGAAATTTCTAGCACAGTAGAAGAAAAAGGAGGATCTCTTAAAGGATATGGTAAATTTGGCAAACAAAGAAAAATCCTGTCAGCAGTGCAACAAGACGTAAAAAGCCAGCAAGAACAAGCAAATCCAGAAAAAAAACAGACTCTGCTACAAAAATTGCGCCAAACCTGGCAACCAAAAATAAATCCTAATCAACCCCAAATAAGCACTCAAGGACAAGAAGCCATTATTTCGGGGTCCAATTTAGCGCAACAAAAAACTATACCAAAAACACAAGCAAAAAATCAAAATCTAGCAGAACAAGATAAAAAAATATTACCTATGAGTGTAGAAAATAGACAACAAACACTAGAAACGCCTGAAGTTGATTTAAACGCTGAGCCAGGTTTTGAGAGTAAAAAAGCAGCATAAAACTACTTTACTTATGGCTTAAAATTGTGTACTATAAAAATACCGCAAAGGTACTTTTTTTACTTAAATAAATTATGATTATAGAATTACTAGGTCTATCAGGCGTAAGAATACAATCAAATAATTCTGTTATATTATTATCGCCTCCTAGCGAAAAAAGCGAACTAAAAACAAGCAGATTTAAAGCAGATTGTGTTGTTTTGGGCAATCCTGAAGATAAAATAAATGTTGATCCAAAAGAAGAAAAACTTTTTATCGTGGATTCTCCGGGAGAATTTGAAGTTAGTGGAATATTTATTTATTGCAGATCAAATCCTGAAAAAGGAAAACCAGTTTCTTTAATGTCTTTAGTTAATGTTGAAGGCATATCAATCGCGCATTTAGCTTCTCTTGGAAATGATTTAACTGATAAGCAATTAGCGCTTTTTGAAGGCGCTGATGTTTTAATTATTCCTATTGGCGGAAAAAATGTTTTAGACGCAAAACGCGCAAAAGAAATAATTGAAAAAATTGAACCAAGAATTGTTATTCCAATGCATTTTGCGCAAAAAGGCATTAAAACAGCATATGACAGCACAGAAAAATTCTTTAAAGAAATAGGATCAACACCTGAAACTCAAGATAAAGTAAAAATTATTAAAAAAGAATTGCCTCAAGAAACAATGGAAGTTATAAGCTTAAAAATATGAGCAAAAAAATAAGACAAAAACTAGGATTAGTTCAAAAAGAACAAATGCAAATACTAATTTCAGTTATTTTAAGCATGGTAATTATTATTGCAATATGGTTAATATGGTTTTTCCCAATTGAAAAAACAGAAACAAAACAAAGTTCAAATGGATTTACAAAATTTGCCAAAGAAATTATAAACTCTTTCTCTATATTTGAAGATAAAACATACAAAAAAACCGAAGTTGATGTTAATGATTTAAGAGAAAGAGTATTTGGAGACACTATTGAAAGATAAATATGCCTAAAAAAGATAAAAAAACCATTAAAACGGAAAAAAATACACTTATTGAGGAAATAACTCTTGCAAAAATAGTTCCTAGGGCAATTGTGACAGAAATGGAACAATCATATTTGGATTATGCAATGAGCGTTATTATTTCCAGAGCACTTCCAGATGTTCGAGATGGATTAAAACCAGTACACAGGCGCATTCTTTATGCTATGTGGACTTTGGGATTAAAATCAAGCGGAAAATTTAGAAAATCAGCAACAGTTGTTGGAGAAGTTTTAGGTAAATATCATCCTCATGGAGATAGCGCTGTTTATGATTCATTAGTAAGAATGGCTCAATATTTTTCAATGCGCGCGCCACTTGTCCATGGACAAGGAAACTTTGGATCAATGGATGGAGATGGAGCTGCTGCAATGCGTTATACAGAAGCAAAGCTTTCTCGAATTGCAGAAGAAATGCTAACTGATATTGAAAAAGAAACAGTTGATTTTTCAGATAATTATGATGGAACACAAAAAGAGCCAACTGTTATGCCTGCTAATTTACCAAATCTTCTTTTAAATGGCACATTAGGTATTGCGGTTGGAATGGCAACAAATATTCCACCGCATAATTTAATAGAATTGTGCGATGGTGTTACTGCGGTTATTGATAATCAAGATGTTGATGTTGAAGAACTCATCAAAATTGTTAAAGGACCTGATTTTCCAACTGGTGGAATAATATATAATAAAGCAGATATTAAACAAGCATATGCAACAGGAAAAGGCGGGATTGTTGTGCGAGCTGTGACTGATATTGAAGAAACAACATCAGGAATGCATAAAATTATTGTTTCAGAAATTCCTTATCAAGTTAATAAAGCTGACTTGGTCGCAAAAATAGCCGAGCTAGTTAAAGATAAAAAAATTGAAGGTATACGCGACCTTAGAGACGAATCAGATAAAGACGGAGTTCGTGTTGTTATTGAATTAAAGAAAGACACATATCCTCAAAAAATCTTAAATAGATTATTTAAACTTACATCTCTTCAAACAACATTTCATGTTAATATGCTTGCTTTGGTTGATGGAATCCAACCAAGAGTTTTAACATTAAAAAATATTTTTGAAGAATTTATAAAACATCGCAAAGAAGTAATTAGAAGGCGCACAGAATTTGATTTAAAAAGAGCAAAAATGAGAGCCCATATTTTAGAAGGTCTAGTTAAAGCAATTAGCATAATTGATAAAATAATTTCTTTAATTAAAAAATCTAAAGACAGAGAAGAAGCAAAAGCTGGCTTAATTAAAAAATTTAAATTTACTGAAATACAATCAAACGCGATTTTAGACATGCGACTCTCGCAACTAGCCAACCTTGAGCGTCAAAAACTTGAACAAGAACTAAAAGAAAAGAAAACATTAATAAAAGAATTAGAAAGCATACTTTTAAGCCCTAAAAAAGTTTTAAGTATTATAAAAAACGAACTAAAAGAAATAAAAGAAAAATTTGGCGAAGAGAGAAGAACAAAAATTATTTCTAGCGGAGTTGATAAGTTTTCCCAAGAAGACCTTATTCCAAACGAACCAATGGTTGTTATGATAACCAGAGATGGATATATTAAACGACTAGCTCCTGATACGTTTAAAACTCAATCAAGAGGTGGAAAAGGCGTTGTTGGATTAACAACAAAAGAAGAAGACCAAATTTCAATGTTCTTCACTGGAAATACTCACTCTGATATTTTATTCTTTACAACAAGAGGCAGACTATTTCAGCTCAAAGGATATGATATTCCTCAAGCTAGTAGAACAGCTAAAGGATCTTCTTTAGTAAACTTTTTGCAAATTTCAGGCGAAGAAAAAATAAATGCAGTGCTTTCTTTGGATGATATTAAGACAAGTAAATTTATAGTGATGATAACTAGAAAAGGCACAATCAAAAAAGTTGATATAAATGATTTTGCAAATGTGCGCAAAAGCGGACTTATTGCAATCAAACTAAACGAAGGAGATTCTTTGCGATGGGTAAAACCTTCTAATGGAAAAAATGATATTGCTTTAGTATCAAAACAAGGACAAGCAATAAGATTTAAAGAAGAAGGCGTAAGACCAATGGGCAGATCTGCCGCAGGAGTTAGAGGAATAAGATTAAAAGAAGGAGACAAGGTTATTGGAATGGGAATAATTAATCCTGAGCATGAAAAAGATACAACTCTTTTGGTTGTAACAAGTAATGGATATGGAAAACAATCTCCTATTAAAGAATACAAACAGCAATCTCGCGGCGGAAGTGGAATTAAAACAGCTAATGTAACAGACAAAACAGGTGAAGTTGTTGGATCAATGATTATAGATAAAGAAATTTTAGAAACAAAATCAGATCTTATGGCAATATCTTCTAAAGGACAAACAATTCGCTTGCCTATTAAATCAATTTCTAAATTAGGCCGTGCAACACAAGGCGTTAGAATTATGAGATTTAAAGAAACTGATGACAAGGTTGTAAGTGTTACACTTGTATAACCTTGACGCAATACTATAATTTGTGTAGTTTATATCTATTATGTCTACAAAAAGAACATACCAGCCAAAAACAAGAAAACGCGCCAAAACTCATGGATTTAAAGCTCGCATATCAACTCCAGGAGGAAAAAACATATTAAAGAGGCGCAGAGCAAAAGGACGCAAAAAATTAACTCCTTAATAGTTAGTATTTATGTTATACGCGCAAAATAGACTTACAAAACGTAAAGACATAGAGCGCGTGCACAAAACTGGACGCTCTTTTTTTGTGCGCGACCTTGGAATTCGCATTGCAAAAAACAATCTTGAATTATCAAGATTTGCAGTTGTTGCATCAACAAAAGTATCTAAAAAAGCAGTTGATAGAAACAA
>Ga0066640_10002876_pt1 | contig 10294 bp, 12 predicted proteins | sample CryGeyCG2114_020_2_FD_59505 | JGI IMG/M metagenome (GOLD analysis project Ga0066640, IMG submission 59505) | Groundwater microbial communities from aquifer - Crystal Geyser CG11_big_fil_rev_8/21/14_0.20 | ecosystem: Environmental > Aquatic > Deep subsurface > Groundwater | place: USA: Utah... | reverse complement strand
CTGAAAGTATTTCGGAAAAGGCACGATTCATTTGTAATTGGGCTCGGTGCAGGTGCCATGGCTTCTCTTTTTTCTATGTGCGTCCATAGTTTTTTTGATTTTAGCCTTCATATTACTTCGAATGCTATTTTATTTTTTACTATTTCCGGACTAGTGCTTGTGATAACTAATTCACAGATAAGAGAAAAAAAAGAAATGACATTATTGCCTAAAAAACGAATATTCGGCATTAAAAATTTATATATTAGGATTTTGCTTGTATTTTTTTTATCAGTTACATTTTTCTATATCTCTAAAAGTATGGTAAGTCAATATATAGCATATAAGACTTCTAGGGAGGGGGAGGGGACAATAGGTTCTTTAAAGAGGGCTGTAAACTTGGACCCCCTAAATGACAGGTATCATTTTTTACTTGCGGAGGTTTTTATCAAAAAAGCGAGGGCAGATGCAGGGCATTCTCAACAATATATAAATTGTGCATCAAAAGAAATAAAAGAAGCAATAAAATTAAATCCCTGGGATAAGTACTATCACGAATATTTGACTTGGATTCTTGGGACATTTAGCCCCTCTATAAAAGGAGAGAACTAAATCGTGAAGATCTTTCTTTTTTTAAACAGATATAAAATTATAAGTATGCCTATAGCAGTACTTAAAATTTGTATGATATATGCTTGAGGGGTGGTACCAAACAAGTCCATTATTCTGGCTGTTTTATATTCAGGTTTTATCGTGGTTTCTAAAAAAGGCTTAAAGATTATTTTTTTGTCTATATAATAAAGTATTGTTAAGATAGAATTTGTTATGAAAAAAAGATGGTATACTACCGCTAAAGAATAGGCTTTCTTTGTGAGAAAGGAAATTCCAAAGACTAAATATAACGGTACAGTTACAAGGATAATCCTTATGATTACTGTTGGTATAATGGGCATAATTTTCCCAAGGATTATTATATCTAGATAATCAAAAAATATTAATGAAGTTAGAAAAAATGATGAAGCGTTTATAGCATAAAAGACACGCAGGTACGAGACGCCAATCGGCAGATCTTTATTAGTTTTCATTTTAGATAATCATAACATAAAGTTAACCTAGGCGCAATAAAAATGACTAAAGAATATGTAATATGTGAAAAGATAAATTACAGTTTTTGCAGGGATTTCACAGATTCTCTTTTTGGTTTACAACTGTTAAAAGAAGATTACATCGATTAATCTGTGTAATCTCAATTGAGCCTTTTTAGGAACAAAAAATCTGTGTAATCAATGTCTTATTATTTAAAACGATTGAATAACAGGGGAAATCTTACAAATGACTAAAGAATGTGATGTTTTAATAATAGGCGCCGGCCCCGCGGGCCTGACGGCCGGGATATATTCCGGCAGGGCAGGGCTTCGTACTTTAATATTGGAAAAGACGGCTGCCGGAGGTCAAATATTAAAAGCAGATATAGTTGAGAACTATCCGGCTTTTCCCGACGGGATATCCGGATTTGAGCTTATGGAAAAGATGAAAAATCAGGCCGAGAAATTTGGAGTCGAATTTATCAGTGTGGAAGCGAGAGAGCTCAGAGCTCATAGCTCAAAGCTCATAGTTGTGCATACTAACGAAGCGGCTACGTATTCCGCTAAGGCAGTTATTCTAGCAACTGGGGCTAACCCAAAAGCGTTGGGTATAAAAGGGGAAGCAGAGCTTACGGGAAGAGGGGTTTCATATTGCGCGACTTGTGTTGGCCCTATTTTCAGAGATAAAGAAGTGGTTGTTGTTGGTGGAGGGGATTCGGCCGTTGGCGAGGCTCTGTACCTTACCCGGTTCGTAAAAAAACTTACATTAATTCATAGGCGCGATGCCCTGAGGGCGGCAAAAATTTTGCAGGAAAAGCTCGTAAAAAATGACAGGGTAGAGATAAGGTGGGATTCTGTACCGGAGGAGATCTTAGGAGGCCCCAGGGTTTCAGGTATTAAAATAAAAAATGTAAAAACCGGCAAAGAAGAGCATATCTCTTGTGATGGCATATTTATATATGTAGGTGTTGAACCCAACACGTATTTTTTGAAAGATAAAATCAAGTTGGATGGAAAAAAGTTTGTTGTTACAAACGAGAATATGGAGACCTCTCAAAAGGGGGTATTCGCATGTGGGGATGGCAGGAAAAACGCGCTCAAACAGGTTGTTACCGCTTGCGCCGAAGGAGCTTTGGCCGCGTATTCCTGCTTGCGGTATATAGAAGAATCAGAAGGTAATCGTAAATAAAAGGCTCCCTGTATATAATTAAGCTATTGACTATAATTAGGACAAGGGTTACAATAATTCAGATATATATAGTGTGTAGTTGTGGAGTGGGGTGACAAAAAAGGAGGAGATAATGAGCGAGAACATTAAAGGTATAATATTGGCTTCCCTGATTGTAGGGCTTAGTTTGATTGTTTGCGCTACTATGGTTACATCTGGCCTTGGGGATCTTCAAAAGAGCGCTTTTGGGTTTATAGGGACCCAAAAACATGTGGTCAGAAATTATTTGGACAGTCAAAAGTGCGAGGCAAGAAAAATTTTGTCAATGCAGAAAAAGGAAGTTAAGGAAACCGCAAAGCGCAGAGAAAGTAAATTGAGGACGTTAATAAGGGAAGAACTCAAGAATGCTAATATAGATATAAAAACACAGCCTGCCCAATAAGAGAGGGGATAAAATGTTTAAAAGTAAACTCTTAAGCGCTGACAGCAGGACCAGCAGGAGATTCCGTTCTTTTGGTTTGATCAAATATAGCCTAGCCTCTAAAGCATCGGGCAAAACGTCTCTATCCAATCCAAGGGATATAAGCTCTGGAGGGACTTCTTTTGTCTGTGATGAAACACTGCCGATGCATTCCATGCTGGAGCTCGATATTTATCTGCCCCCCTTAGATGATTTTATTATGGCGATTGGGAAGGTGGTAAATTCTTTTCTAGTAAAGGGCACAGACAGGCACTTGGTAGGGGTACAGTTTACGGCCATGGATCCGGAAAATAAGAAACGTTTGAGTTCTTATATCGAGGGCATTGCTAAGGACTCAAGAATGCAGAGATACTTGGACAAAAAAGGTAAGTATTTTAAGCGGAGTCTCTACGAGGAACGATTTCTTAAGAGCGGTAATCAGTAAATGGTAAATGGGAATTAGTAAATAGTAATCAGTAAATGGTAATTGGTAAATGGTAATCCGTAAGTGGAATACGGTCCTTGTGGGGATAAAACTTATATATACACTTTTTGAAACAAGAAGCCTCCTATGCGGAAGGATTATTACTTAAAGAAGGGAACTACGTTCCCTTCTTTAAGATGGTTCGCGTCCTAAAGACAGGGAATAATAATCAAGTAAGGAAAGGGGAACATTAAGGGGGAAACCCCGTTTCCCCCTTAAAAAATCTGGACGCGTAATTTCACAGTGCTAGAAAAAGATTTTCAAGCCGGGGTAGCTCAGTGGTAGAGCGCCGCCCTGAAAAGGCGGGCGTGGACAGTCCGATTCTGTCCCCCGGCATTTTTATTCTTATTGGTTGCAATATTTTTGTCGTTGGTCGTTGGTCTTTTGTCGTTTGTAAAAAATAAGGTCGAAACGTTACTAACGACTATTAACTAACGACCAGTAAGCCCACGTAGCTCAGCTGGTAGAGCAGGGCTTTCGTAAAGCTCAGGCCGGGGGTTCAAATCCCTTCGTGGGCTCCATTCCGTTTTCGTATATTAGGTTATACAGGATAGCTAGCCTTCGGCGGATACAAAATATTTTATGACTAAGTTCCGTGAGGTATTAAAGGAAAGGAATTTTTTGTGCCTCTGGCTGGGCCAGATAGTTTCTAACTTTGGGGACAGGCTTTACCAGATGGCCTTGATAGGGCTTGTAGCTCAAAGAACTCCGCATTCTACCTATGAGTTGGCAAAATTACTACTCTTTGCTATAATACCTGTTTTTGTAATCGGGCCGCTTGCCGGGGCATATGTGGACAGGCTCAACAGGCGATATATCATGATCATATCAGATATATTTCGGGGCCTGCTTGTTCTTTTAATACCTTATTTTATACTGCACGTAAAATCAAATATCCCTATTTATATAGTTGTGTTTTTACTTTTTTCCGCGACAAGATTTTTTCTGCCTAGCAAGATGGCCATAATTCCTACGCTGGTATCCAAAGAAAAACTTTTAATAGCAAACTCATTATCCGACACAACGTATATGATAGCTACGGTACTAGGCCTGGCGCTGGCAGGATTTCTGATAAAACTTGTCGGGGTGCTGGGAGGGTTTTTTATTGATTCTTTGTCCTTCTTTTTTTCAGCGGCGCTCATATTTTTAATCAAGCCCGCGCAGGCGCAGGATAAAGGGCATGGATACAGGGAAGATTTCAAACTTGTGGGGGAGGCGGTTGAGAAGGCCCTGCGTAAATCTGTCTGGATTCAGGTAAGAGAAGGCCTCATGTTTATCATAACATTTCCCAAGGCCAGGTTTGTGATGAACACATTGTTTCTATTAATGGCCGGGGCGGGTGCTGTGTTTTGCGTAATAATTGTTTTTATACAGGAGAAGTTCGGGACCGTCACGGCAGATGTGGGCCTGCTTGGTATGTTTTTGGGTATAGGGCTGTTATTCGGCTCTCTTATGTATGGAAGGTTTGGTCAGCGCTTTGACAAACAGAAGGTTATATTGGCAAGCTTTATATTAAGCGGCTTAGGCGTAATAAGTTTTACGCTCGTTGTTTCGGAATTTCCATTTTACAGGATTGTCGGCCTGTTAAGCATATTTGTAGGCATGGCGTTGAGCCCGATCATAATTTCTATAAATACTTTAATACATGAGACGATCCCTGATGAGATGAGGGGGAGGATATTCAGCTCCCAGGAGATTGTGATACATTTAGCGTTTTTGATATTTATGTTAGGGACGTCGATATTGGCTGAGTATATTGACAGAATGTGGATTTTAGTCGGATGCGGCGCTATTTTTTCGATAATAGGTATCTCGGGATTAGGTCTTAAGTATTTAAAAAAATAACCCTTTTCCCTGTAATGGTGATCAACATGTCTCATAAGTTTTATGGCGGGGTTCACCCGTCTGGTTTTAAGTCGCTTACATGTAATAAGGGCATTAAAGCCTTTATCCCGAAAAGGGTTGTTATACCGCTTTCTCAGCATGTAGGCGCCCCCGCGCAGCCGCTTGTAAAAACCGGAGACGTTGTCAGGGCGGGGGAGGTCATAGGCAGGGCGAGCGCTTTTATATCAAGCCCTGTCCATGCCAGTATAAGCGGTAAGGTTGCAAAAATAGCCTATTGCCAAACGCCTGTATCAGCAAGGGTTCTGGCGGTTACCATAGAGTCGGATGAGGAAGGCCGGGATTTTGAGATTACAGAGCGCAAAGACGCTGTGTCACTGCCAGGCGAGGAGATTCTGGATATTATCAAAGAGTCGGGTATTGTCGGCCTTGGAGGCGCGGCCTTTCCGACGCATGTTAAACTCTCTCCGCCAAAAGGGAAGTCCATAGACGCTGTTATACTGAATTGCGCGGAATGCGAACCTTATCTAACATGCGATCAGCGCTTGATCGTAGAAAATCCCCAGGAGGTGCTCAAAGGTTTAGGGGTGATCGTTAAGGTCCTGGGAGTAAACAAGGCATATATAGCTATAGAGGATAATAAGCCTGAGGCCATTCGCGCTATGGAAAGTGCTTTAATAAGGGACAAGGGGCAAGGGTCAAGGGGCAAGGGTCAGGGGTCATGGGCTAAGATAGTTGTTTTGAAAACCAAATACCCGCAGGGAGCCGAGAAACAGCTCATAAAGGCTGTTTTGAACCGGGTCGTTCCGGCAGGAGGGCTCCCAATGGATGTAGGATGTATAGTACAGAATGTTGGCACGGCATTCGCGGTTTATGAAGCTGTGTACCTGGGTAAACCATTAATAGAAAGGGTTATCACTATAACAGGCCCCTGTGTTAAAGAGCCGATGAATGTAAGGGTGCGCATAGGTACTTTGTTGAGTGATCTTGTTGACTTTTTTGGTGGATTCATAAAAGAACCCAAAAAAGTGATATTCGGAGGGCCTAAGATGGGGGTAGCGCAGTATACCCTGGATGTACCCATCATAAAGGGCAGCAGCGGGGTTTTATTTTTTTCACAAGAGGATGTAAGGGCGCAAAAAGAAGGCCCATGCATTAGATGCGGTAAGTGTATTGAAATATGCCCGATGAGACTGGCGCCTACGTCAATTATGAACAGGGTTAAAAAAGAAGATGTTTTAGAATCAAGGGAATTTGGTATCCTTCATTGTTTTGAGTGCGGGGCATGTGCTTACATCTGTCCCGCTAAGATCCCTCTTTTGGATTACATGAAGCTTGGCAAGGCCAGGCTGGATGTTAATAAGGCGAATATATAATGAACGGACAATTTACAGTATCAATAGGCCCTCACATAAAGGCTAAGGATTCCACCGCTGGTATAATGTGGGCGGTTGTTTTTTCGCTTATTTTTACCGGCGGAGCCGGGGTATTTATTTTTGGTTTTCATTCCCTCTTTATAATTGTCGTGTCCGTTATTTCCGCGGTGCTAACCGAAGCGGTAATCCTGGCCTTGCGAAAACAGGAGATAACAATTAGAGATGGGAGCGCTGTGCTGACCGGCCTTCTGCTGGCATACAATCTTCCGCCTCAGATCCCGCTATGGCTGCCTGCCGCGGGCTCCTTTTTTGCGATCGCTGTCGGAAAACAGGTTTTTGGAGGACTGGGCCACAATATATTCAATCCGGCCTTAGCCGGCAGGGCCTTTCTTATGGTTTCCTGGCCGGTCTACATGACTACCTGGCAGAACCCCCGCTGGTTTCCTGATGGTATCTCTACGGCAACTCCTCTGGCGGCCCTTAAAGAGGTTTCAGGAGGAGCCCTGGCTTTCGGTTCCCGGATTACGAATCCTAATTACTTGGATCTGTTTCTGGGGAATAGAGGAGGGTGTATAGGAGAAGTTTGCGTAGCGGCTCTTCTTGTAGGGGCCGCTTTCCTGTTTTGGAAAAGATATATTACGTGGCATATACCACTGACATATATTGTTACTGTGGCGTTTTTAAGCTGGGTATTCAACGGGCGCGCGGGGTTTTTTACCGGCGATGCCCTGTTTTTCACATTGTCGGGAGGCCTTATCTTAGGGGCCTTTTTTATGGCTACGGATTATGTAACGGGTCCTATATACCCGAATGGAAAAATCATCTTTGGAATAGGGTGTGGGCTTCTAACGTTTGTTATAAGGAGATTTGCCGGATACCCCGAAGGGGTCTCGTATGCTATACTAATAATGAATGGGGCGGTCCCCGTAATAGACAGATTTACCCGCCCTAAATGGTTTGGATGGGTTAATGCCGGCCGCGTAAGAGAGGGAAGATGAACCAGATAGCGCGTTTTGGTATGGTCTTGGGGGTTATATGCCTTTTGGCAACCCTTGTGTTGGCATTGACATATCAGGTTACAAAACCCAAGATAGAAGAGCAGCTTAAAAAAGAAGAGCAAGCGGCATTAAAGGCGATCTCTCCCTACACAGATTCATTTCGCGAGAAATCAATAGATGGGATCAATTATTTTGAGGCTTTAAAAGGAGGTAAGTTACAGGGATATTGCTTGAGAATTACCGCTAACGGATATAGCGGGTTTATACGCCTTATGGCCGGTATAGATTTAAATGGTATAATAACCGGCGTACGGGTGCTGGAGCAGCAGGAGACGCCCGGCCTTGGGGCGCGGATAGATGAAGTAAGGCCCGGAGAAAATGCGCCCTGGTTTTTGCGTCAGTTTAGGGGCAAGGACAGCCGAAATCTGGAAGTAAAAAAGAGTATTGACGCTATTACGGGGGCAACCATATCAAGCCGGGCCGTTACAGAAGGGATAACCAAGGCGGTTGTTGAGTTTTTGTCAAATATACATAAGGGAAAATGAGATTATTTAGAGAGTTCATTAAGGGCCTCTGGAGAGAAAATCCTACCTTTAGGATGATGCTGGGGTTATGTCCGACCCTTGCGGTGTCAACAAGTGTTTCAAACGGCTTGGGTATGGGTATAGCCGCTACGTTTGTGCTGACGGGTTCCAGCCTGATGGTGTCTTTAGTGAGGAAGGTCATACCGGACAAGGTCAGGATACCGTGTTTTATAGTAATTATTGCCACATTTGTCACGATAACAGACCTTTTTATAAAGGCATTTACGCCCGCCCTCGGAAGGTCTCTTGGTATATACATACCTTTAATCGTGGTCAACTGTATAGTGTTGGGCCGGGCTGAGGCCTTTGCTTCCAAAAGAGGGCCGTTTGAGTCGATGATCGACGCGATAGGTATGGGTATAGGGTTTACGCTGGCCCTTATGCTTATTTCCGCGATAAGGGAGGCGGCCGGAAGCGGAAGTATAGCGGGTATTTATTTCTCAAAGTCGTTTGAAGCGCCGCTTTTTATGGTGCTTGCGCCCGGCGCGCTTCTTACCATAGGCGTCCTGATAGGTTTCATGAACTATATATTTATCAAAAAGAAGGAAAGATAATGAACGGCATGTCCGCGTACCTTACCATTTTTATAAGCACGGTATTCGTAAATAATTTTATATTGTCCAGGTTTTTGGGCCTTTGCCCTTTTATAGGCGTCTCAAAACAGATTAAGCCGGCCCTATCCATGGGGATAGCGGTAACCTTTGTTACAACTATGGCCGCTCTTATAACCTGGCCGATTTATAATTTTATCCTTATTCCATACGGGCTTGAATACTTAAGGACTATAGTTTTTATACTTGTAATAGCCTCTTTTGTCCAGTTTGTTGAGATAGTCATCCAGAAAAAAACCCCGTCATTGTATAAGGCATTCGGCATATATCTCGCGCTTATTACCACTAATTGCGCGGTCCTGGGCGTAACCGTTTTAAATACCGATACTTTTTTTGTTTCCGGGGCGGCCGTTGCCGGAAGTTTTATTAAGTCCGTTGTGCAGGGATTTGGAGCCGGCGCGGGTTTTACCCTGGCGATGATCCTTATGGCGGGCATAAGAGAGAGGCTCGAGTTCGCGGATGTGCCGGGGTGTTTTAAGGACATCCCTATAACATTTATAGTAGCCAGCCTGATGTCCCTGGCATTTTTGGGTTTTAGCGGATTTAAAATATGATTTCAAACATAGTTACACCATTACTGGTTATGACCGGCCTTGGCCTGTTTTTCGGGGTCGTCCTGGCATACGCGCTTAAGATATTAAAGATAGAAGTTAATCCGACTGTCTTTAAGATATTGTCAAAGCTTCCGGGGTCAAACTGCGGCGCGTGCGGGAAGGCCGGCTGCGCGGGGTTTGCGGAGGCCTTAAAGAATAAAGAGGCCATGCTTTCGGCTTGTCTAGTCAGCAATGACGAGGCGCGCAGGTCTATAGCTGAGATCTTAGGTGTAGAATTTAACCCTAAGATTAGAACAACAGCCGTGTCTTTGTGCAATGGAGGCAAAAACGCGAAGGATAAGTATGCTTATAACGGGATAAAGAGTTGTAAGGCCGCCTCGCTGGTATTCGGAGGCCAGAAGGAGTGCGGTTTCGGGTGCCTGGGCTTTGGTGATTGCGCGCGGGTATGCCCTTTTGGCGCTATAAAAATGACCTCCGGCGGCCTGCCTGAGGTAGATGCCGCGAAATGCACCGCCTGCGGGAATTGTGTCCGAGCGTGCCCAAAAAATCTTTTTGAACTGATCCCGATAGAACGTAAGTATTACGTTAAGTGCAGTTCCATGGATACGGGGAATATTGTCATAAAGGCCTGTAAGTCCGGTTGTATCGCGTGCATGAAATGCGAAAAGGTCTGCCCTGTCGGCGCTATTAAAGTGGAGTCCAATTTGTCCAGGATAAATTATTTAAAATGTCAGGATATGGGCAAGTGCTTTGAGGTTTGTCCTACAAAGGTGATCGCAAGGAGGTAAAAAATTGAAGCAGATAATCGAAGTTACGGATAATAATTTCAAGAAGGAGGTGCTGGAGTCGAAGGTCCCGGTCGTAATTGACTTCTGGGCGGTATGGTGCGGGCCATGCAAAGCAATGTCTCCTATACTGAATGAGCTGGCGAAGGAATTCGCGGGCAGGGCGAAGATTGGCAAGGTAAATATAGACGAAAACAGCAATACGACGGAAACATATTCAGTTTTTAATATACCGACATTGATATTTTTCAAAGACGGTATTGAGGCGGGCAGGGTTGTCGGCATAAACCCCAGGGAAAAGATTTCCAAGAGGATAGTGGAGCTGTTATGATGAACATAGCGGTTTTTTGTTCAGGTAATGGCACAAA
>Ga0066640_10002872_pt1 | contig 10302 bp, 6 predicted proteins | sample CryGeyCG2114_020_2_FD_59505 | JGI IMG/M metagenome (GOLD analysis project Ga0066640, IMG submission 59505) | Groundwater microbial communities from aquifer - Crystal Geyser CG11_big_fil_rev_8/21/14_0.20 | ecosystem: Environmental > Aquatic > Deep subsurface > Groundwater | place: USA: Utah... | reverse complement strand
TATGAATTTGTAGAGTCCAATGTTGGGATTTTAGTAAGAACACATATTATCCTGTTGAAGGATTTAGAGAAAAACCCTTTGATTAGATTAGCTTGTTTTCCAATGCCTCCTTTAGCATATCTAGAAGCGCATATAATGTCATATTCCTCATCGCATATCTTTTTCAACATTATTGGAATATCGTTTGTATCATCTGACAGATCGCCTGTCAACACAACAATAATATCTCCCTTACTAGCTTCGAAACCCCTTTTCAAAGCTTTTCCAAGACCATGCTTATTATCAGAGCTTATTAGGCGTATCTTTTTATTGTTCTCAAGTTCATTCAAAACAATATCTCTCGTAGAATCATTCGAACAATCATCTATAACTACTATCTCGTGTTCCATAGGTATGTGGCATTGTTTTAAATCAGATAAAACTTTAGCTATAGACTTTTCTTCATTGAAAACTGATATTACAATTGACAGTATCATATAGGTTTTCTCAAAATACTTTTATCCTAAGGCAAGTTAAGAAAAATCTGAGCTGCGATATAGGATAAGGTAAGATTTAAATTTTCGAATGAGCTTAAAATTTCTTTGGATAAAATCTTCCAACTCAGTTATTCCGCTAGATTTATTGCTTTCGTTTGCCTCAACATTCTTGCCATCACCTGTCCAGCACACAATATACCTAACCCCAGATTTTTTAATGTCTTTAATAATTTTCTCCTGTACATCTTTTGTTGTAACAAGCCCTGGATGAAGCTCATGATAAACAGTAGCGCTATGCCGTTCCGATAAAAAATAAAACATTATATCATTCATTACTATACGATCATACCTTAAATTGCCTACAAAAATCTTTTCGTTAAAACTGGTTCGTTCCTGGATATATTGGATAGCTGCTTGTTGATCTATGCTAAATTCCATCTGGTCATAACATCCTCGCGCACGAGATAGCTTCAATTCCGGACCTGGATGCTGGATATGCTCGAATAACACTTTTGCCTTTGGTATAATAGCTACGACAAGCAATATCAGCCCAACAAGATTTATTATAAGTTTAAGGCTTTGCCGGTATCTAACATAAAATTTATCCATAATTATAGACGCTAGAAAACCCAACAATATTATAGCAGGTATCATTGTGGGCAAAAGATGCCGCATATCGAAACGCATACGGCTATAATTAAAGAAAAATATCCCACAAAATAAACAGAATAATATAAGCCATTTCTTTTGCAGCTTTATTTCATTGCCCTTCATATAAAATGTTAAATAGATAATTATTATGAAAAATATTAGAAGAGGCAAATAAAAAATTAACATATTAGGAAAAGACAAATATCGAACTTTTGGATAAACTTTTATTGGAAATATAATAGCACTTGAAACGAAATTAGATACAGCTGCTTTAGATATAAAATAGAAAATCATTGGCGCGATAATTAAAACAACGCCTAAACAATACACAATATATGCGCTAAAACTTTTTTTGATCCATAAAAGCCATGCTTTCTTATGCGTATATATCTCGTGATACCTTAAGGCAGAGATTGTTAAAAATGTGGAAATAGACAAATAAAATCCTATATCCTGTCTAAATAAAGCTGTTATACCGGTAAATACCCCTGATACAACAAGCCACCGTAGCTTTTTTGTAAAGATAAAGTTTGCCATACCTAAAGATGCTATTGCGAAAAAAAGCAACGCAGTTGTCATTGGGCAGCTGTAAGGCATTCTTACTCTAAGCCAAGCTAGCGTAAGCATCCAAACCGCTAAAGCAGAATATGAAAAAATGAATTTTTTTACAAGTAGATATACAAAACAAGCGAACAAAGCTTCTATTGCAACAGTTGCAATTCGCTCTACTACTATAGATGCTCCGAATAACTTAAAGATTCCTGCTAACAGATAAAATTCACCTGGAGCATAGAGGCTCCAAAAATCTCTGTAAGGCATATCTCCGTTTAAAATACGGGTAGCCCCATAGACAGTTAAACCTTCATCAAAAAAACCTTCATTAAGAGCAAACTGATACCCTATCAGAAGATAAAAAAAAGATAGTATGAGCAATATAACAGCGAATATTATACTAGTAAGTCTTATCTTGTTCGCGATAACCATTTAACTACTTTCATAATAAATTCTTAATCAAAATATATTTTATGATTTTCCCAAATATATTTTGATACTGTTGCCTGATAGAGCTCTCCAAAAACAGCCGGATGAGTCAATGGACGTTTTCTACAGTTATTAATTGATAAAATAAATTTTAAAACATCGAACAAAAATCTTAAGCCTTTCAATGTAATTCCCTGTTTTAAAAATTTAAAAATTTTGAATAGTCGAGTTTTTGTCATAATCCATGCGAGATCTTGCCTTTTAAATTCAGCTGACTTCGTCCTCATTTTAACCCATACATATATAAGTTTTGATACATGGTCTTCTTTCTTCGTAATGCCTCTATAAGGAAAACTGTCTTTACCGCCTACTAACTGTGATAATTCAGTATGAGGGAAAGGTTGATAATATAAAAAATCTGTCCTTATCGAGTTAAAATTTTTTGCCATTGCAAAACTCTTCTCAGCAGCTTTTTTGTTCTCATAAGGAAATCCGATAATCATAGTAAATTTATAAGGGATATCATGATCTTCCAAGTTTGTAACTGCCCGAACAACATCTTGATCTGAAATATTCTTCTTTAATATATTTCTGCGCAAATATTCATCTCCTGATTCGAGTCCCAAGAATACCATAACACAACCAGCTTCCCTGGCACGTTTTGCCCAATCACGCGTAATTACATCTGCTCTTGTTTGACAGGTCCAGGTTAGTTTTCTATTAAGGCCGGAAGCAATAAAGAGACCGCAAAATCCCTCAAAATTATCCTTATTTAATCCAAAAATCTCATCATTAAAAAAAATATTTTTAAACCATTTATTGTATCTATTCCAGTTAAATTCTATTTCCTCCACCACGTTTTTAGGGCTTCTTAATCTATAGTATGGACCAGGCACTGCCTTTGCAATAGCTGGATTTGTGCAAAAGGCACAATTATAAGGGCACCCTCTGGAAGAAATATGAATAAGGCTGTTAGGATAATAATCTCCCATTCCAGCGTACTTTTCTATCTCCCAATAGTCCCAATCAGGGAAAGGTATTTCGTCTAGTTCGCTCTTAAATGGCCTCAACTTATTCTTTATTATCCCACCTTTACTATCTTTATACCAGATACCCGCTACTTCTTGTTTTTTATCCTGTTCTAGTCTATCTAAGTATTCGACTATAGCCTCTTCGCCTTCACCTATACATACTGCATCCACTAAAGGATGTTTTATCGTCATCTCAGGATTCAAAGTACAATGAACTCCTCCAAAAAGAAGCTGTGCTTTAGGATACGCCTTTTTTACCAATTTGGCTATATTAAGCGCCAGTGCATAACCAGGAGTAAGAACAGAAATACCCACTACATCTGGTTTAAATTCTTCCAGCCCACTAGTAATATATTCTTTATAATTTTTATATTGAAATCCTATATCTAATAAATTTACCGTATGTCTTTTCTTTGCAGATGCCATGAGATATGCCAAACCTATATTTGGCGTTTCAGGGAAAAACGATGCGTTTATAAGTAATAGTTTCATATTAAAATATTAAATCTAGTTACGGTTTTTCAAAATTTCACTAAAGCAATGTGAAAGCAAGTTATTTGCATAATTTGAACAAATGTTGCAATGTTTAATGCAATCCATGTCTGAATTAGCAATCTCTACAAACGAGCCTACCCGCACATGAAATGAAGATCCGTGCCTATTAAGAGGGTACTGTTTCTTCATAAAAGAATCAAAAAAAGATATCATGGTTCTGAATATAAAAGCTATAAGTTTTATATTTAACAATGGTTGTCGAAATAAGAAGAAATAAGCCAGTTTTAGAAAAATTTTCCATTTTTTGACGCCAAAAGTTTTTTTCAATGTCTCATAAATAATTTTTAAATAAATATTTGCTTTTTGAAGATCTATAAGCTTCGTTAAAGGAATAATTGAATCCTTAACAACAAATAAATGGCAGTCAAGATTGCACATTGAAGACCTGTTAAGTTGTTTATTGATAAAATAATTGAATATTTCCGAAATATAAAAATCGAACGTCGTATAAGTTAGAAAGTCATCTTCACCTATATTTAATTTATCCTGCATAATGTCCAATATTTCTGGCTTTGTTAGTTGCTGATGTGCTGGAAATCTACCTGAACGCCATGCTGGGATAAGGAAAACCGTAGATATAATATTGCTGTTTCTAGCCGCATATCTGATAATCTTTTCAACCTGATCATCATTTATTCCTTTAACTAACATTACCCATAATTGCAATAGTATTTTTGTATGGGCTAAATTATCGATAACCTTCAGTTTGATATCCAGCAGCTCTTCCTTTCTCAAAATTATATATTGCCTGTCATCCAATGTGTCAAATTGTAATTGAACAATATCTAATCCTGTTTCTTCCAGTTTTTTTACATAATTAGTATCTACCAATTTTTTTCCATTTGTCATTAAAATAACTTTAAATTTTTTTCTCTTAAGCTTTGTAATTATCTCAAACAAATCCAGTCTTAATGTAGGCTCACCACCGCAAAGATATATATATTGTCCTTTAAAATTTTTGATTTTATTTAAGATTTCAGCAATTGACGGAGTAAAGTCTATTTTTTCATCGACTGCAACAAAGCAAAAATTACAAGATTGATTACATTTATAATTAATATAAACCAATTGCGCTATTGGCTGTCCACGTTTTTTTTCTCGGTACAATGCCTCTATGGTTTTGTAATGCCTTATTTTCTGCCAGAAATATGGTGCCTCAAAATAGCCGTCTTTCTGGCACATTTTTCTAATATATACTTCATTATTCTTTGCAAACACATCTGCTGCAACTATCCTTTTACATTGCGGACAAAAACCTTTTGTTTTTTTCAGTAATATCTCCATAAATTTTAATAATATTTATCGTACATACGCTTCTTTTTCATTTTCGTCATCATAAATATGCACCAGACAAGCGGAAGCCATTCCTTCGCCGTTCAATAAATCCGCATATAATGTGCACTTCTTTACCATGTTCAGATCTATGTTGTATTTATTATGAAATACTCCTACCATGATACTTAACATCTTAAATGATTTAAACATTTCTTTTACAGAATGTTTTTTCCGCAGAGATATAAAAAAATCAATGATAAATTCTCTAAAAAGCCTGCACAAGTTTACATCAAGCAATAATTCTTTTATAAAATACCTATATGGAAATTTGAATAACAACAAAACCCAATTTTCAATTCTTTTTCTGCTGGAGAGGGCCCTATTCAGATTTCGCAGATGAAAATTTAGTTTTTCAAGATTTATTATTTTATTCAACGGTAAAGGAGGTTTTTTCCTGAATTTTAAAATATAGGTTCTTAATGCGCAAGCTGGCTGTCTAGTCCATTGTTTATTAATTAATTTTCTTTGTATTTCAAAAAAAAGAAGGGCAAATTCAGTGCCTGTTATAAAATCATCTATGCGAAGGGGGGTTTGCTTTTCTATTTCTTCTAATATCCTGGAATTAGCTATGCGATCAAATGCTGAATATCTCCCAAGCTGCCAAATAGGTGTAAAATTTAATATCTTTATAACATCCATGTTCTCTAGGCAATATTCATACAATTTCCCAATCTGATTCGTATTAACCCCATCTATTATCACAGAAAATAGGAATATCCATATTCCAATTTCGCTCGTATTTTCTACAGCTTTCTTTTTTATATCCACCAATTTCTCGCCACGCATAATTTCCTGATTAGCATCATTTAAACTATCAAATTGTAAATCTATTAAATCAAGCCCGGCATTTTTTAACTGTTTGACATATTTTATGTCTTGCAATCTTTTTCCATTTGTCATCAAGCAAACTTTAAATCTTCTTTTTTTTATTGCTCTAATAATTTTAAACAAATCTTCTCGCATGGTTGGCTCTCCGCCTGACAAAAGCACATATTCTCCTGCATAATCGGCTATTGCGTTCACTATCTCATCTAAAGACGGGTCCTTTTCTAGTTTTTTTTCATTCGCCCGCATATAACAGATCTGACAATTTTGATCACACTTAGATGTTATATATAATATTAAATCACGTGGATAAACTCTACAAGACTCTCCCAGAGAACAAAATATATTTTTCATACTAGAATAAATCTTGTATGTGTCAAATACGTGACGAGCCTCAAACGTTCCATGTTCTTCGCATTTTTTATTTAAAAAAAGTGTCCCTTTTTTTTCTACTACTTTCGCATCAATCACCTTTAAGCATTGTGGGCATAAACTTTTTGTGTAATCAACAACCGTTATCTTATCCTGAGTAATATCCATTTCTATTTAACTCTCCGGATATTCGATTATACCCTTATTTTAAGGACAGGCTTTATATTGAAGAACAAGCCCATTCAGGCGCTCTAATTAAACTTATCTCAGATTTAGTTTAATGAAGAAAACACCCTTATAGCTACTCTCAATAATCCTCGAAATAGACGTAAAAGTTCATGAATTGTATTTATCTTTTTAACTTTTTTTAAAATATACTTATACCTAAAATAAAAAGAAATGGTGCTAATTTTTATAAGATTCTTTAATTGTTTATACTTCATAGAATACGGTACAAATGTGATTCCGGACAAATCAAAGGGAGCCTCCACAACAGTATTGCCCCAATCTGAAACTCTTTTAGCAAGCATAGTATTAGGAAAAGGTGTCAAATTACTAAATGAAGCATAATCGAGATCCAGTTCGCAAGCAAATTTTATCGTTTTCAATCCTTCTTCATATGTCTCTCCTGGAATTCCGAATATAAAACTTCCTAAGGTTTCTATCTCTGCTTGTTTGGTAAGATTAACAGCTCTGATTATTTCATCGATGGATATTTTTTTATTTAAAAAGTCTAAATTTTTCTGAACTCCAGATTCAATTCCATATAGAATCTTCCAGCATCCAGCTTTTTTCATTAATCTGAGTTTATCTAAAGACACTGCATCAACTCTTAACTCTGTACTCCAGACAATATTCAATTTTCTTCTTAATATTTCTTCGCATATTCCATTTATCCGTTCCCTGTAAACAGAAATAGCATTATCTAATAAAGTAAAATCTTTTATAGAGTACTTATTAGCACAATATTCGATTTCATCAACTATATTACTAGGACTCCTTACTCTAAGCAGCTTTTCAGTATCACAATAAATGCAAGTATATGAGCACCCACGAGAACAGTAAATATAAGTATGGGGAAGTTTCTTATATGTTGCTGAAGGTGGTATGTAATCCTTTCCGCATACCAAATCTCTGTCAGGGAATGGGATACCGTCTAAATTTGCAATCAGAGGCCTTGGAGGATTGCTAACAATTCTACCATTTTCTCTTACAATAGAACCTTTTATGCCTGTCAATTGCTCTTTTCTCTCTATCTTTGAAACAATTTCTAAAAATGTGCACTCACCTTCTCCGTATATTATACCATCAAGTTCAGAAGCTTCCTTCAACCCTTCTTCTTTTGCATAAGAAGGAAATCTTCCTCCAGCAAATATTTTAATGTCAGGAAATAATTGTTTTAGTATTTTAGCGGTAGTTTTTACATTCTGCCAATTGCAGATAAGTGAAGTAATGCCTACTATATGTATTGATTTTTTTTGTATGATAAGGACTAATTCCTGCAACGTCTTAAAATAATGACCTTCGAAATAGAAAACCTTATGACCTTTTTGTTTTAATAAAGGTGCCAGATAGAGAAGGGAAAAAGAAGGGAGGTTTTCATAAATTTTTTCTGGAGAAATAAATTTTAAAATTCTAATCCTTTTTTGTTTAATAAACCTTTCCGTTTCCTGCCTGTTATCAGAAGGTACAGTAAGTAACAATATATTCATCGGATTAATCAAATCTATAAAATTCTATGATAAATCTTAAAGAAAATATATATTTTCCATAACCATTGTCAATTACTTTCACAGCGTGTCAAAACCTGTGTTTTTGGTTGTCTTAAATTGTTCCGTTATAAATATCTGCCGTAAGCAAGACGAACGATTTTCTCCGCCCGGAAAATCTGAATATAAGTTACATGTATTAACCAAACTTAAATCTATGTTAAAAGCTGTGTGGAAAGTTCCTATAATAATACTAAATATTTCCAAATGCATAAAATTTGGAAACTCGCCTTTAAATATAGAATTAAAAAAATAGCTTATAATCTTAAATACAAACCTCTTAAATTCTTTTTTAAACAAAAGTTCTTTTATGAGAAAGTGGTATGGTAAAGAAAATAAAAATCTAGACTTTTTAAAATTTATATTCTTATCTAGCTTGCCACTTATTTTTTTCAAGTAAAAATTAAATTTTTTTATATCTACCAACTGCCTAAGCGTAATTAATCCTTTTTTGGTCTGAATCATGTAACATCTCATTTCACACCAAGGATGTTTATTACCACCTTTTTCTACTAATTTTCTATAAATTTCAAAAATATAACAGCTAAAAATAGCGCCTTCAATGAAATCTTCAGTAGTAAGAGTTGAGTTCTTTTCTACTTCAGCAAAAATATCTGACGCATTCATTGTCTTATGTTCAGCAACTCGCCCTAGATCCCAAACAGGGTTAAAATTAAGCAGCTTTATAAATTTACTGTTTTGAGCAGTAAATCTAATTAATTTTTCTATCTGATCAATATTTACGTCTTTCACAAGCATTGCAAATAGGTACAAAGGAATTTTAACTTGTTTCAGGTTTTCAATGGCTTTAAGTTTTGTCGCAACAAGTCTCTCTCCTCTTAAAGTTACACATTGGTCTTCATCAAAAGTTTCAAACTGTAAAATTATCAAATCAATTCCACTTTTCTTTAATGCATGAGTAAATTCAATATCTGCAAGTTTTTTACCGTTTGTAAATAGATAAACTTTATAATCTAACTTTTTAATCTCTTGAATAATGCTTAAGATATCTCTTCTTAATGTAGGCTCGCCGCCTGACAAATAAATTGTAGACCCTTGAAATCCAGAAATTTTCTCTTTTATTTCTCCAATAGAAGGTTCTTTTATTTCATATTCGTTAGCCTGGGCAAAACAAAAAGGGCAATTTTGATTGCATCTTGAATTAATATTAATGACTAGCCCATCTGGACGCGCCTTAGGTAAGCGATCGTTAAATAATCTTTTCATAGTCTCATAATGCAGTAAGTTACCCCACGGATGAAGTGCTTTGAAATGCCCATGAGTCTTGCAAACTTTACTAATATATACCTTGTTATCTTTTTTTATAATCTTGGCATCTATAATCATCAAGCATTTTGGACATAAGCTTTTAGTATTATCAGTGACCATTTAATTTGTTATGAGCTTAGAATCGATTAACTTCTATCTGTTATTTAGACCTTTATCCCTGTACCATTTTTACAAAAAATATCGCTCGTGTTAAAATTAGCCGTTAAAAAACTTAACCTAATCATTATGATTGTGACAGCTATAGACCATCACAATCACCAAATTCCGTCTGCAAATGGGTGGGGGAGGATTAGGCTATACATTATCATAACACATTTTTAGGAAACTGTTACAAATGTTTTAGAGATTTCAAAAAGCTGTTTCTGAGACTAAGGTTGGGATATTATTCTAGGGACACCTGCTCATTTTTACGATAGTGCTTACCTACGGCTAAAGTTGCACCTTCCATCCCCTTAGGAAGAGGCTATTTCGCTATATTTGACAGAATTTATGCCGCGATATAAATCTCTATTCTCTATTTGTTTGGAGACAATGTAAATAAAGACTAGTTTATTTTTCAATAAATATACGCTGTATATTCAATCTGATAATATGATTTATTGGAATTAACAAACGTTTCTCTAATAAATGATTAATTCTATGAATTAATTTTGACAATTTTACAGTTAAAAACAACATACTTTTATAAAAATATAAAAGCATAGGCCTGTTAGTAAGCCTTTTTGAATACATATATAAATTAAATCTGCCAATAAAATCTGTGATTTTCTTTATCTCCAAAATCATTACATCTGAATAATTAAAAAAATTAGCTTTCAATATATAATAATCTTTAAAAAATAACCTTTCAAATAATGGCAATAATGGCTTATCTTTTATTTTACTATATCCCCACCATCTCAAATCAATTTTAAGCCACCATTCTTTAATATTACTATAAGTATCTTTATATCTATTATATATCTCTGTCCCAGGATATGGAATTAATATCCCTCCATTAACTATGTATGTTAAATT
>Ga0066640_10002871_pt1 | contig 10308 bp, 6 predicted proteins | sample CryGeyCG2114_020_2_FD_59505 | JGI IMG/M metagenome (GOLD analysis project Ga0066640, IMG submission 59505) | Groundwater microbial communities from aquifer - Crystal Geyser CG11_big_fil_rev_8/21/14_0.20 | ecosystem: Environmental > Aquatic > Deep subsurface > Groundwater | place: USA: Utah... | reverse complement strand
GGCTTTACAAGTTAGCCGAAGGCCAGCATGTGTTACTCATGGTTTTCCCGCATATTATTTTTGATGGCGGCTCTCATAAAGTATTGTGCTCAGAGCTGAATGCTCTTTATGCCGCTATAAAATCGAATAGAGTTTTTCCGCCAAAGACTTCCGCTTTGTATAGTAATTTTGTTGAGAGGCAATCTCGTTATTTATCATCGTCTGAGTTTGATAAGGATGCTGAGTATTGGAAGAGCGCGCTAAAAGACATAGGAGCAGTTAATTTGCCTTGGCGAGTTAAGCAGGCGACTGAAAATGATTTTATAGGGGATTACTATCATTTCGATTTAGATAATGATTTATTTTCATCTCTAAAATCTTTGGCGAAAAGGCATAATAGTACACTTTATAGTACATTGTTAACGGCTTTTTTTGTACTTTTGCATCGAGCTAGCGGTCAGGAAGATTTGGTTATAGGTACACCTGTTGATCTTAGAGAAGTAGATACGGAGCAAGACTTGATAGGTGACTTTATTAATACATTAGTAATGAGGGTAAGATTATCTCATGAAGACTGTTTAAAAACAGTGATAGAAAAAGTTGATAATGTTGTTAAAGAGAGTTTGGATCATCGAAATATGCCATTTGAGCGGCTTGTTTCTATATTGACAGATTCAAGAGATACTGAGAAGAATCCATTGTTTCAAGTTTTATTCGCTTTTCAAGATGAGCGCTATCCGCATTTAAGCTTTTCGGGAGTTACGGCCGAATATTATCATCGAGGCTATCATGCCGCCAGATTGCCATTGATATTGGAAATAAATGTTTTTGATGATCGATTAGATGGCGGTTTCTATTATCCAAAGCATCTTTCAATGGAAATGATCCGAGGGTTTTTTCACGCTTATATTCAAATCTTACATTACATGTGTCAACAGGAGATTGTGCCAATAGGTGAGATTCCGTTGCTTAATGAGGAATCAAGTGAAGAAGCCCTAAAAAATGGTTTTGCTTTTGAGTCTGCTTTTATTAATCATTTCCGGTTCTTCTCTTTATTTGATACGTGGGTAAGAAAACAGCCAGAAGCTGAAGCTGTTTGTTTCGCTGGAAAAGTGTGGTCATATAAGACACTTGATGTTAAGTCGAATCAGCTTTCAGAGTATCTCTCGAAAGATCTTGGTTTGTTAAAGGGTGATCGTTTGTCTGTCTTGTTACCGGTTGGTATTAATTTAATTACTACGATAATCGCTTGTTTTCGACTTGGGGTGGTTTATGCGCCTTTCGGTGAGGCTTGTTCAGTTGATTTTGCAATTGATGCTTCAGAGAACTTGGGCGCAAAAGTATTGTTAACTTCGGGTGTTTCAAGTACAGACTATATTGGAGACATTAGGATTGTTGATCTACTAGATAAACAAGAGATCATTGCCAAGAAGCTGGGTAATCCAATTGATGCTCCGTATGACTTAAGTGGAGTTGCCTATATTGTCCATACATCTGGAAGTACAGGTAAGCCAAAAGGTGTTGAGGTCACCTATCATAATTTATCTTGCTTGATTGAAGCAATGAATAAGAAAATAAGTATTTCCCCTCAAGATAGAATGCCCTTGTTTCACTCTTGTTCTTTTGATGTATCTATTTGGGAAATCGTAGGAACGCTTGCGGCTGGTGCAACGTTATTTTTAGTTCCAAGAGAAGAGGCGCGCTCTCCTGAGGCTTTTTCATCTTTTATTGAAAGTAAAGAAATTACTATTTTACATCAAACACCTTCTGCATTTGAAAATTTATTAAGATATTTACTCGATCATCATCGCTCATTTAATGCGCCTTTAAAATATGTCTTTTTTACTGGGGAAGCGTTGAATCGACGTTTGTGCCAAGCATGGTCGAGAGCCTTCCCGATGCATAATACTAAGTTTTATGATTCTTATGGTATTAGTGAGACAACTATCTACACAACTTTTCATGAGATTGATTTGTTCCATGAAGATGATTACAAGCCTATAATAGGTAAACCATTGTTGGGTGAGTCACTAATGCTTTTGGATTCAGCAGGATTCCCGGTACCTATTGGCTTTATTGGTGAAATTTATGTTTCGGGTGAGGGGGTTGCAAAATCTTATGTTAATGATTCTAATTTAAGTAAGAAAAAGTTTTTATCAATAGCGGGTTATCGTGTTTATAAAACAGGTGATCTTGCTCGGGAGTTGCAAAATAAGCAGCTAGAGTATATTAATCGTATTGATCATCAAATAAAATTAGATGGCTATCGAATTGATTTAGAGGCTATCTCATCCATCCTTAATGATCATTTTTCGATTCATAGTTCATGTGTCCTCTTATGTGAAAGTGCTTCTGCGAATAAGTATCTTGAGGCATTTATCTTGCCTAACCTTAAGATAATACCTGAATTACCTTATTTGCTAGAATCGTTGGAGAATAATTATCCAACTAAGTTTACTCAATTATCAAATGGGATGACCGTAGCTTATCATAATAAACTAGAATTAAGTGTGTTGGATGAGGAGATATTTCAGCAGGAAGATTATTTAACGCACGGTATCACACTATATCCTGGAGATTGTATTTTTGATGTCGGCGCTAATATTGGTTTATTTTCTTTGCAGGTATCTGGTCTGGCAAGCGATCTAAAATTATTTTCTTTTGAGCCAGTTCCAGAAGTTTTTGAGTTATTAAAATTGAACTGTCAGATGCGCGCACCAGGCGCTATATGTTTTAACGTGGCGTTGGGCGAGGAACAAGGTGAAACTTCTTTTACTTACTATCCTAATGCAAGCGTGCTGTCGAGTATTGAGGCCGACCAGGTTGAAGATAAAGCTTTAATTCAGAAATTTCTTAATAAGCGACTTCAAGAAAATGTCTCTCAGGTCGAGATGAATGAGTTGATTGACAGTAGGCTTGAACCAAGATATATCACCTGTCAAATTCAAACTATATCTTCCATGATTGAGAAGTTTGATCTTCAGGTGATTGATTTGCTTAAAATAGACGTTGAAAAATCAGAATTGGCCGTATTAAAAGGAATTAAATATTCGCATTGGAAAAGGATAAGGCAGATCGTAGTTGAGGTTCATGATCGTGGTAATCGGTTCGAAGAAGTGAAAGAACTGTTACAGTCACATGGTTTTTTAGTGAACTTTAAACAGTCAATATTATTAGAAGGAACAGGGCTTTATACGCTTTATGCTATTTCATCCCATTTTCCAATGAGAGAGCCGCTCGCTCAAACAGAATGTAAATATTATAATATTGCTAGGCTAACACAGGAGTTGCGCGAGTATTCTCGAAAAAGTATGCCCGCTTATATGTTGCCAGCAAAGTTTAGCTTTTTGGACAAGCTTCCTTTAAATCAAAATGGAAAAATTGATCGTAAAAAATTAAAAAATCTTAAAGTGCTTTCTTATAATCTGGATAGTGCTATTGAGGTAAGTCCCCAGCTTATGCCTCAAAGTGATGCAGAGTATATGTTAATGGATTTGTGGAAGCGACTATTAGGCCATGATAGCTTTAGCACGGAATCAAATTTTTTTGAGGTAGGAGGGAGCTCTCTGTTGATTTTGCAGCTTTATAATGAGTTGCTAGCGCGTGGATACCAGCGTGTAAAGCTAATGGAATTATTTGTCTATCCATCTATTATACAATTGGCCAATCATTTGCAACAAACATTAGACGAGGAGTCTTCAGTTAAAAAAGTACAAGAAAAGGAGGAAAGGGCAGCAAGTGAACTCGCTAACTTATCAGGTAAGATAGCTGTTATTGGTATGACAGTTAAATTGCCAGGAGCAAACTCACTGGAAGCCTATTGGGAGAACTTATCTGAAGGTCGTGATTGTGCTACTTGGTTTACGGATGAAGAGTTATCCAAAATGGGTGTTCCGGATATTTTTATTAATAATGAAAATTATTTAAAACTATGTGGTTATATTCCTGATATTGATCAATTTGATGCAGATTTGTTTTCTTACACGGCAGCCCAAGCCGTGATGATTGATCCTCAGCAACGTCTATTTCTTGAAGTTGTTTGGCAGGCATTAGAGGCCTCAGGGTACTGCCCTGAGAAATATCCGGGGAAGATTGGTGTTTATGCGGGGATGGAGGATAGCGGTTACACAGACTTGCTGTCAGAATATAATGACTTGCCAAAATATAGCCAAAGTAAAATGCTTTATCGTTTGGCTAATGACAAAGACTTTTTAAGTACCCGTGTGGCTTATAAGTTGAATTGTACTGGTAGTACACTCAATATTAATACAGGTAGCTCAACAGGTTTGGTGTGTATAGCAAAAGCTTCACAAGCATTAATTAATCATGAGGCGGACATAATGGTTGCTGGTTCTGCTGCTTTGATTTTGCCGCATCAGGCAGGTTACTTGTATGAGGATGGAGGTATTTATTCACAACAAGGGGAGTGTCGCCCATTTGATGAAAATAATGATGGTACTTTTCCTGCATCAGGTATTGGAGCGGTTATATTAAAGCGCCTGGAAGATGCAGAAAGGGATGGTGATACTATTTATGCAGTTGTTTCTGGTTATTCGGTCAATAATGATGGAGCCAGTAAGGTTGGCTTTGCGGCGCCTAGCGCATTGGGTCAAGAAAACTGTATTAGAGAAGCATGGGAAAAAGCAGGTATCACGGCTAATGATATTGACTGTATTGAGGCGCATGGAACGGCAACCCATCTAGGGGACATGATAGAAGTTTCTGCTTTAAACAATATTGCAAAGTATTTTTCTGTATCAAATGAAAAAGAAATTGCAATCGGCTCAGTAAAGGCAAATTTTGGTCATGCGCAGTCAGCTGCGGGATTGGCCAGTTTTATTAAGATGGTGTTGATGATACATCATAAGAAAATATTGCCAACAATTCATCATGATAAAGCTAATTCTGATTTGGAGTTGAATAAAGGCCCTTTTTACGTCAATACTTGTTTGAAAGATTGGGATAAAGTAGGAGCTCCGCGTGTCGGCGCGGTTAGTAGCTTTGGTATGGGAGGAGTGAATGCTCATATTGTTATAGAGTCTAGTGTCTGTATTACTAAAGGTACGCGGATAAGCGACAGTAAAGATTTTCAGAGCGCTGATTATGTGCCAATTTCTGCAGCAAATGAGATGGCGCTATTAGAGCAATTAACAAATTTGGCATCGTTTGTTACTCAGTTGCCTGAATCGGAACTAAATCAAGATATGTTTAAGCGTGTTGCATATACACTTAAGTTGGGCCGGAAAGATTTACCCTGCCGAATATTACTTGAAGCAAGCTCCTGTCACTCATTCCTTCAGAAATTGCGAAATGCAGCTGAAGACTTAAATGCTTATCGTCATGAACTTATATGTTCCTTACAGCGATTACAGGATAATGCTGAAATTTATCTCTCATGGCTTAACGGAGGGAGACTGAATTGGGCTGCGCTCATTCAAGACAAAAGCTTGCCGAGAGTTGTTCTACCGACCTACCCGTTTCAGCGGAAATCGTATTGGCCTGAAAAGTTTATAGATGGTGACGAAAAATCCTTTTCGGATGAATTACTTTCTGTGCAGGCATTTTTAAAACGTGATGAAATTACATCAGCATTGCGATCCTTATGTGCTAAAATACTAGGCGCAGATAAGATTGACATGGCTAAAAGTTTTGAAGATTTGGGTGGGGACTCTTTGTTTGTCCTTACATTTATTGCCGAGATTAAGAAAGCTTTTGGAGTTGATGTGCCTTTAGAGATTTGTTTAGAAAGTCCTATTGCTAAACTGTCTGAAAAAATTAATTTGCTAGTTAATGATAAACGACTAAAAAAACCATCGATTGTTACATTGAGAGAAGGTGATAATACACTTCCTCCTATTATTTTTATTCATCCAGGTTATGGAGAGCTGTATCAATATAGATATTTGACCGGACAGTTAAAAACAAAGCGACCTATTTACGGGATACAGAATTCGCCCTTCAATGATCCTCCTTTTGAGGAAAATTCAATAGAAAAAATAGCGTTGAGTTATTTAGATATGTTGGGAGAGCTGCCAATAAAAGAAGCGGTTTTGATGGGCTGGTCTTTTGGTGGTACGTTAGCCTATGAGATGGCTTATCAAGCAGAGCTTCAGGGGAGTGCTGTTCGTGGGGTTGTTATGTTTGATAATTGGGCAAAATATGATGAGAAGTTTACAAGCTATCAAGAAGTGAAAGACTATTATTATGAATTGGATTTTATGCGTGACGGTATTCAGCCTGAGGACGTTGATATATGGTGGGAGTTGAATTATAAGCGTGCGCTGTTGCTCTATAGGCATCAACCTAAACCACTTAATTCACTCGTATTATTGCTTAAAGCTGAAAAGTCTAAGGAGGCTGCTTACACAAATATTCTTGATAATTATTGGGAAGCATGTGCAGGGAAATATTTTAAATGTAAGTTGATCCATTGTAATCATGAGACTATCCTTGATAAGGAATACATCGGGGAATACTTAGAAGAAATCGACACTATTTGTCGAATAAAGACATAAGTCACCTAAAAGAAAAGGAGCTATATTATGCCAAAATTTACTTTACCTGAAGGTATCAGTTTGCATTATGAGGTTGTTGGCCCACCTTTGGTTAAAAAAGATGTGCATACATTTGTGTTTGTACACGGCGGCCCAGGAATATTAGATGCTAGATCATATCGTTATTGGGATCAGTTTTCTTCAGACGCAATTAGGGTTTTATATATTGATCAACGAGGTAGTGGGCGTAGCGAAGACCCAAAAGATTTATCTACTTTAAATATTAGACAACATGCCATGGATATTCATGAGTTTTGCAAGAAATTTAACTTAGGCAAAATTACTATTGGTGGTGTTTCTCAAGGAGGGTATGTTTCGATTGCTTATGCGGCGTTGTTTGCTGATAAGACGGCGGGCTTGATTGTTTGTGATGCAGAGGCAAAGCGTGATACGGCGGTTCGTGTTGATGCTTATCGTAAGAGTTTGGTTAAATTTTTTGGGCAATCCTCTGAGGAAGCTGAACGTTTAGCTGCGTTAGTTGCAAAGAATGATGTTAGTTGGGATGAGGAGGAGTATGCTGAACTCGGAAAATTTTATTCAAAAGCAGGCGAGAACTTTGTGCTTGTTAGACATGATCGAACCTTGAGAAAATTTTTCTGTGAGGAGTTTGGTTTGTTTGATTTAACACCTGAGTTGTCTAAGATTACCTGTGATGTTTTGTATATGCTGGGTGAATATGATTGTGTTCATCCGCCCGTATCAGCGAGACGAACACGTGATGGTATGACTCGTGTTTCCAGCATGGCTTACTATGAGATAGAAGATGCTGGTGATCCGGCTTATGCTGACAAACCATTGGAAGTTAAATCACTGGTTGATAATTTTTTGTTGCTTATATTAAATAAAAGCTCTCTGTCTTCTTCTGATGTTGCGCCGGCTTCGAGCCCCACTGAAAAGGCTGCAGGAGAAAATAATGACTCTTTTTTTCGGCCTTCATTATGAATATTTTTATAGAGAGGCTTCATTATGCAGTTAAAGGGTAAGTTAGCTTTGATTACAGGCGGCAGCAAAGGGATTGGCTTCTCGATAGCAAATCTATTTGCTGCTGAAGGGGCAAAAGTTATCATTGTTGGTAGAGATAAAAGTTTGCTTGAAGAGGCAGCGAAATTTATAAAGGGAGATCTAATATCGTTTGTCTGTGATGTTTCAAAGCCTTCCGAGCTTGAAAAGCTATTTAAAAAAGTTTATGCGCTTTATGGGAAATTAGATGTTATATGTGCAAATGCGGGATCTTCTCGAAAATCGCAGCTGACTAAATCCAGCGAAGAGTTGTTTGATAAGGTGGTTTCGGTAAATTATAAAGGGCTTTTTTTTACGATACAGAAATCTGTAGACTACTTAAATAATAATGCTTCCATTGTTTTGATGGGGTCTATGGCTGCATCTTTAGGTTACCAGCAGCAAAGTATCTATGCATCGAGTAAAGCGGCGGTAGTGCAGTTGGCCAGAAATTTTGCGGCAGAGCTTGTTCAAAAAGGAGTAAGGGTTAATGCTATTTCTCCAGGGTATATAAAAACGGCGATATGGGAGGAGTTGGAAAAACAAGCCTCAGATATCTACAAAAGTATTTTAAATGATATTCCTTTGCAACATCGCTTTGGGCGGCCTGATGAAGTAGCTAAAGTAGCCTTATTTTTAGCTTCAGAAGCATCAAGTTATATTACGGGTCAAAACTTAATAGTCGACGGCGGGTTATCAACAATCGTTTAGCCTGCTTTGATTATCTTTTTATTAGCAAACTGGTTGGATGCAACTATGGTTTCGACCTGGTTTGTTGTAATGCAACCAGTTTTGGGTAGCCGAGAGGAAAAATTAACTTTCTTTACTTCCGGTCGATCTCTTTTAAAAGCTTTTTCTTTTGCTTTTCCTCCAGAGAATGCTGCTCGCTCGCCGTTGTTAGCCCCACCATGTGAGCATCTTTTTGGCTCAAGTGTTTTAAAATTTCTTCATCTTTTGAAATATCATTAGCGGTTACCACGCGGTGTTTCTTTTCCCCTTTTTTTTGAATCGCAAATAGAGTTTGGTCAGCTGCTTCGGATAAACGTTTCGCCAAAATTTTATATTTTGGGCTATTCATCTCAAGGTAACCAAGGTAGGTTAACGTTCTAATATCTGTCGGCGAAAAGCAGTTAACCATTTTGTCGTTAGCAAGTAATTTCTCCGGCGCAATTTTTTGAACAATACTTTTGCCGATGAGTTGGATTGTGATTTCATATTCACCGTTGGGCTTTTTTTCAATATTTGCCACACGGTGTGATGGCGTGTAAGTTTGCCCACCTTTTTTTAAGCTGCGCCAAAGTCGAAATGTGCGCTTTAAAAATTTTATAAGATTATTGCGTTTTTTCATGGTGTCATGCCTCGCTAAACGTCATCATATTTATATCGGAATTCAGCCATCACGCCTAAAGTTTTATCGTTATCGTTTAAGAGGCGCATGGGGAAAGTGTTCAGGTCAGGATTTAACGGCTTTAAATATTGATGTTCACCGTCGATTAGAAGCTGCCTAAAAACAAGGGTATTGCTTTCGGTGATTTTTACTAATACAAAACAACGATCTTTTGTTGGCTTCGTAGGATCAAGAATTAACAAGGAACCTTTTGGAAAATAAGGCTCCATTGAAGAGTCAGATAAAGTAATTGCAAACGTGTCGTGAGAAAGAGTTGGATCAGCGAAAACATGTTCATCGGTCGTGTAAGTTTCAGGGTTGTCTAAATAAGTTTCTATGTCCTTCCAGTTTACAACGGGGATTTCTTTTGCTTTGATTTTGGTGATGGTTGGTAGTCCTAGGTCAACCACAGAATCGGGTAAAGGTGTTTCGCCTTTTAATTGATCGAGGCTGATGTCAAAAAAGTCAGCAATTGGCTTAAGGGTCTTGCCGTGTGGATTGGGGGAAGCTCCTGAAACAATCCGCTGCAAAGTCTGCTGTGGTAGATCAAGCTCCCGCGCTAACTGAGATGTGTTGACGTTCTTCTTGAACATCAATGTTTTTAGTACGTTACTTATCAATGACTTACCCATGCATCCATCAAAAATCACTCATTTTATATAAAATATGAGTAATTTACCTAAAATTGCGTTGACATCAAGACAATATGTAGTAATATAACTCATATTGAGGCTATTTGAAAGAATATGCTGAAGAAATATCGAGCAAGCGGCAACTTGCTCGATATCGAAGTAAGAGAAGATGGAGTATTGATTAAGACCGGCTTCTCAACTGAAAATCTTATCAAAAGACTCTTCGGTTGAGAACCCTCCATCCTCTCTAAAATAAGATCGTTTTGAGTGAGGGGCTTTGAAGATGAAAACAATCACGCCAAGAACAGATTGGATATTAAGCGAGCAAATCTTAAGGGCTGAATGCCGTCGGCAAAAGGCAGTTCGCTCTCTAAGTTGTAAGCTCCCGCCCGTTGATCATTTTAAGTCCGAACTTGTTTCGGGCGACGCATCAATCCCAGGAAGCCGTTTCCAGTGGGAGCGGCTGAGTAAAAGTTATGGGCGTTTTTTAAAGCATGATTTTATTCATAATGGTGAAGAAAAAGGAGTTTGGCGATGTTAGTTCTATCCAGAAAAATCGGTGAAGTGGTTCGTTTAAACGATGATATTAGTATCAAGCTGATTGCAATTAAAGGCAATCGGGCGCGCCTGGCAATTTCGGCGCCGTCTAAAGTGGCGGTTCATCGTCAAGAGGTTTACGAACAAATTCATCAAGCGGCAAGCGAAGAATCACACTAATACAAACGACCAGTGATAAGGGGAAAGACTATGAGCGCGT
>Ga0066640_10002861_pt1 | contig 10319 bp, 6 predicted proteins | sample CryGeyCG2114_020_2_FD_59505 | JGI IMG/M metagenome (GOLD analysis project Ga0066640, IMG submission 59505) | Groundwater microbial communities from aquifer - Crystal Geyser CG11_big_fil_rev_8/21/14_0.20 | ecosystem: Environmental > Aquatic > Deep subsurface > Groundwater | place: USA: Utah... | reverse complement strand
GCTGGCTTCCTTATTGGGGGTTTTGCTCAAAAAATGTTCGAACATCAATCAAAAAACACCACTATTATTTATCATCTAGTTTAAAAAGATCTTTTAGGTATGGACCTGCGTAATAATGGGTTACACCCCTGCTTTTTATCAATTGTTTTTTTGTGAGCCATTTTGTAAATAGACCGCATAGATCATCGTCTCCTATGTAAAATCCAACGCCTCGCTGTGAAATGAAAGATCTTAAGAAAATTTTTGTTAAATTGCTTAAACTTATGCCGAGTTGATTTTCACATTTTTCTTTTGCGGCTTCGTAAATATCCTCGTTAATTCTAATTGTGAACTTTTTTTGTTGCTTCATGAAATTTTTGGTTAATGTATTGCTTTATTTATGTTGATATTCGAGTGTACGAAAATGTACGGCAAAATGCCATACATTTTTACACAACTTGCTGATTATGAAGAGAGGTTGTATAGTTTTGTACATAAACTTTAATAAAATTCCATGAAAAAATTCCTACTTGTTTTTGCTTTATTACTTCTAAATTCAACAAGTGTTTTTGCTGATTCCGCTAATGTTGGCGGCACCGGTAATACCGTTAAAATGCTTAATAACGAAGATGTACAAATGGTAAGTGAAGTTATTAATTTAACAGTTGGTTCGGAGCCAAAAATTTCTGATGTTTATGGGGAAGTTTTTGGTGGTTATATAAATGTCGAAGTCGAATATTTATTCAAAAATACAAGTGACAAAGCTGTGAATGTGCAAATGGGTTTCCCTGAAGAATGTGGCGGAAGTTGCTATATGGATGATCCTCAATTTGCCAATGAATTTTTGGGTCAATATGAAAATTATAAACTTCTTAATTTCAAGGCTTTTGATAGCGATCATGAATATAGCGTCACTATGAAACAAGGTGAAGAAGATGATTATGGTTCAGGTAAAAATTGGTACACATATGAAGTTAATTTTGCTCCTGGTGAAGAGCAAACAATCACTAATAGCTATTGGATTGCTCCATACTCATACAAATCCGGTTCACGATGGTTTAAATATATTTTGGAAACAGGTGCATCTTGGAAAGGAGTTATTGAGAGCGTTGATGTTTACCTTAATTTTGAGGGTGACATGACCGTATATGATGCTATCAGCCTTGAACCATTCGGCTTTAAATACGGCGCAATGGCGGGAAATATAAGTTGGCATTTTGATAATATCGAACCCGGTGAAATGGATAATATTGCAATCTCCTATCGTGATCCGAATGGTGGTGATTTTGGTTGTGATATGGCCTTTGAGGATGAAGGTGAATATAACGGTGGAAAAGCGTCTTCAAATCTACCAACTGAAGGTGATTATTATTATTCTCCTTGCAAAGGCTATGACCGTGATAAATCTACAGCCTGGGTTGAAGGGGTTGATGGTGATGGTGAAGGAGAGTGGCTTGAAGTTAATATTGAGCCAGATAAAACTTATAGAGAGATGCGGATTTTCAATGGCTATGGAAGTAGCAAGGATATTTGGGAAAAAAATAATCGCGTAAAAAAAGCTAAGCTAACTTTTCCTAATGGTACAAGCCAGATAATTGAGTTAGCTGATAGTTATGGATATCAATTTGTCGATATTGCTCCTCCAGTTTTTGTGCCTGTTGATAATACAGTAAAGGCAAAATTTGAAATATTGGATATTTATCAAGGGACAAAATTTAATGATACCGCGTTAAGTGAAATCCAATTTTTAGGGGAGATTCCTTTATCCGCCTTTTCTGATACGGCCGGGCATTTGTATGAAGATGCCATAAAATTTGTAAAAATACGCGGCATAGTTAATGGCTACGATGACGGCACATACAAGCCGGATAAAACCGTAAACAGAGCCGAGATGATGAAGATTATTATTGAGGCGGAGTATCCGGGGGACGCGGTTGGTAGCAATTGTTTTAAAGATGTTAAAAATGAGTGGTTTGCAAAATATATATGTTTTGCGAAAGACAAAGGCATTGTGAACGGCTACGAGGACGGCAGTTTTAAGCCCGATCAGGCGGTTAATTACGTTGAGGCACTCAAGATGACACTTGAAACTATGGACGGCTATTTTGAGGAAGTTGAAGGACATTGGTATCAAAAATATTTGAATCGCGCAGATGACTTGGCGGCATCCGTTGCCGATACCAAATACGACGAAGCGTTCTCCCGAGGGAAAATGGCTCAATTAATCAAGAATGTGTTGATGGCGGATTAGCTAAGAATAGTATCTGCAATCATGGTAGCCATTCTTACTTTTTGAGCGTTCTTTTTCTGCCCAAGACTACTTTCTGCCGTACTTAAATCTATATAACCTCTATGGAGCATTATTCTATAGATCAATTCTGTTCTATCAATACTATCAGCGGCAAAGCCTCTATAAACGGCCATTCGAGTGATGTCTGCTCCTTCATTATCCTCTCCTACTACTTCTGTTTGAAACCTTGTAGCTTCAGTTGCTAAATCTACAGGCCTCCTAGATCTGATTGAGTCTTTGCTTGTTAATCTGGCAAGTGTTCTTCTCATTTTCGGAGGCACCAAGTCGTATTTAAAATCGACCTCAGAACGGTCTACCTCATCGCTATTGTAGAATGGTGTTTCAATGCCGGGAGTATTCAGTTTTACTCTTGTATTGGCTAACCTTTCTCTTCTCATAAAATTATTCGCAATAACTGCCGGCAATACATCTCCGGGGCTTTGCTGACTATGAACAAATGTTCTTTTTAGTTTCTCATCAAGTGCAGTGCTAATCTCAAATTCCCTTTCCTGAAATTGAGGATTTTTAAACCTTGCAGATCTAAAAGTATCCATCACTTCCTGTCCGGCAATCCTTGGACCTTCGTGCTCCATACCCATTCTTGCTAATTGAGTATAAATTACTCCCGATGTAATTTTCTTTTTTTCCACTAATTTTTTCCCAACCCTTTTTATCTCTTCCGCAATTGCTTCCATTTTTGGCATATTTTCTGCAGATGTGGGACCAAAAACATTGGAAAAATATGTTTTCACAACTCTCTCATAAAGCGGCCCTCCATCTCCATCAAGACTTTCTTCAAGCCATCTATCCTCTTCTTTAGTTATTTTCTGAGGTGGGCCATCTATTTGTGGAATCTCATATTGTCCGATAGTTGGAGAGAATACATCTATTGTTAATAAAACTTTCTCACCATTTGAACCTATCAAATAATAGACATTGTCCTCTTCTCCATTTGCATCAACTTTTTGGTATTCTATGTCAACGACCTGCATTGAATTCCATTTTGAACCTTCAGGAAAAGATTCGCCATTTGCCTTATAATAGGCTTTTTCTCCCATTAACATTGACTTAATTCTCTCAAGTGATTTTTCTGTATTTCCAATCCCATCTCTATAGCCGACACATAATTCTTCATGTCCCTCTCTAGAAAGAACTTTGTGCCACTTAAGTGCTTCTGTAAAAGAAACTTCTCTATCCGGCTTGTTTTCAATAAGAGCGCGCTTATCCGGATTATTAGAAAACTCAACACAAGAATCAAAGTCCGGTAAATCTCCACTTGTTCCCTTGTTTATTCTTCTACCATTAATGATATTGTCCATTGCTTCTTCAATACTTGTAAGTCTGAAGGATTTGCCTTGCGGCTTTTCGTAGTTATTGAAGTAGACAAATGACTCTACCTTTGTTGGGGTTAATACATCTTCGGTGTCACAAATGTCCGCTACTGTAATTCGTGCATTTTTTTCGTCCGGATTGGTTACGCTACCGGCCTCAAGTAAGTGGGCGTATAGTTTTTCAAATGGAGTCCCTTTCAAATCATCCATTCTAACAAAATCCCCTGTTTCAGTACCCAAGGCATACAATCCCTCTTCGTCATTTTCATCTGTACCAACATGTAAAGAAAGCATGTCGCCCGCAACCACTTCAACTCCAAGCAAACCATTTAGTGCCGCAGGTCCTTGTTGTTCGTATAGCATTTCCAATATTTTAGCCACCATCTCCGATTTTCCGGCGCCACTATCCGCACTTCCCACCAAGCCCACAGTTCTGCCGTCAGCATATCTTAACTTGAACATTGCTCCGTGCACCGGCAAAGCTTCCTTTTCTATCATGATATCGTTATGGATTGTCAGTAGCATTTTCTTCATAAAACCAACATAGTCTGTCTCATCACTTCGAGATATCCAGGCCGTTCTAAAATTTTTATCACCGGCTTTTTCTTCATAAAATCCCGTCATTTGGTGTTCTCCCATGAATTTTTTTGGAACTCCAAAATATGTAACCGAATCAAAATCAGCCTCATTAAGTTGCTCCTTACTTGTCACCTCTTCAAGCCTTGGGAAAAGCCTGGAAAGATCTCTTAAAAGATGTAGATATGATTTATGGATCACCATCAACTGCTTTGTTCCACCAACTCGTACGGCTACATTGATAAATTCTCCGCTTCCAATAATTTCCTGAAATTCCGGAGAAGCAAATTTTTCTTTTGTCTCTTCCGCAGCTTCACCCGATCTTTTTTCAAATGAATAGGCGTTTCCTTGCACCCTCTTTGTTGCACCGGTATTAGCCTTATTCTTGTTTCTACAACTCACCATTTCTCCCACAAAATCATTTCCGGAGATTGAAGTCTTTACGTGATTTGGCATATTGCCATTAGCCGCTACGCCTTCTAAAACACCATAACCGCTGGCAAATCCATGAGTCATCTCGGTACTTATTTTTGAATTTTCCGGACCGGCAATTTTGTTAAAAATTGTTCTTATATGTCTTCCGACCAAATCACTTGCACCCATTATCGCATCCCTTGAACTCTTTGACTGATCTTCACAAACCACCAAGATGTTCGTTCTGATAGTTGAGCTATACCAGGCAATTTGTAATTGAACCATGATTTTAGAAAGTATCTCTCTCTGCTCAGGATGAATTGTCGGATCATTATTAAAGGCATTAATTAATTTCTCAACAGAATAAGTTTCTACAACCTCATCTGCCGACTTACCACTTAATTCCGGAATCTCTTTATGAAAATTTCTAAGTAAAAATTCATAAATAAGTGCGAATTCCTGCGTATCCATAAAAGTCATTGTCGACTCTTCATCATATAATTTGCCTTCCGTACTTCTTAAATTACTAACTTTTTCAGGAATACTTCCTGCAGCTATTTTCAAAACAAGATCAACCGCATCTGAAGTGTCTTCTATTTTGAACGCAAATGCTTCTTCTTCGCTATCAATGTCTATGTATCCTTTCTTTTTCGGAGCATTATCCATTAATTTTTTCCTCTTTGAGAGAAGCTCATCAAGATGAGAGTTTCTACCTGCTTGATCGGTGGCTCTTAAATTTTTCCCCAATGCTCCATCAAATTCTTCTAAATTTTTGTACTTTGGGCTGCCAGCTTCGTCTTTTGCATGAGCCTCTCCCCAATATGCGTACAGGATTTCTACTCCAAGTTTTATTTTTTCCTCTAAAAATTGATAACTCTTTTTATCACCTTCAAGTTTGTCACCAAGACTTATCCTTACAAAATTTCCATCCCCGCTTTTGGACATGCCAACTCCTGTTCTTTTGAAAAGGATTTCCAAAAATTGCTGAACATCAAAAGTTGTTCCATTAAATCTATCCAGCTCAATATTTATATAAAATGCCCCTTCCGGTTTTTTGTATTTTATCGCTTCACCATGAGCATTTTTCGAGCATCTAACAGCTCTTTCAGCTACAGCGAATCTTTTATCGACATCCTCGGCAGCTGCCTTTTCCGGCCTAATTGATTTTAATTTTTTCAAAAGTCTCTTAACCAGGATTTCCGCATCATGGGAGTTTCCACCTCGTCCGGTTAAAAGACATAAGTCATAATATGCTTTGGTAACCATCCGGTATCCTTCATAAGAAATTCCCGAAGCAATTAATGCTTTGGGGCTAAGTTGCTTTTCAAAATATCTTAAGTAGCCATCAATAGTTTGATATGAAGCTTTTTGTAAGCCTTTATAAACATCTTTTGTTGCATATCCATGGCTAGTCTTTTGGTTCACACAATGGTAAGTCATTAAATTTGGGACTTCATCGGAGTGATATCTCTCCATAAATCCTTGAACGTCTTTATCATTAGATATTACAAGATGGGCTCTTCCGCCGGCTTCAGATTGATTTTTTGTAGGGGTTGCAATAGTAATCACCCTTACGTCATCACCGGTAAATCTCACTTTATTTCTTTCATATATTTCCGCTACCGGAGGATGATGAGGCCTAACCCCTGTTACTTCATCTTTTCTCACCATTTTGTAATATGAACTGTCATCAATCACGGTAATTCCAAAGTCTGATGCAATATCAAGCAACGCAATCACTTCATTGTCATCAACTATCTGAGAAGATGGATTGTGCGGACTGTTAATTATCATTGCCATACTTCTAAATAGGGCACTACATGTCTTTGGGTTATCTGACATTTTTCTTTTAGTTGCCATCAAGGCTGCTCTTAAATCTTTCGTCTTCAATTTTCCATCCTCGCCTCTTTTAACAATGATCTTTAAGCTTTTCTTAAATTCATCTTCTTCAAGAACGTTTTCATATGACCACATGCTCCTCTCAGTGATTAATCTTCCTCCAATATTTCCATCATCACGAATCTCTTGAAGAATTTTCTCAGTATATCCGGCATCAGGTTTGACATCATTTAAAACTGCCCATGTTGCTTCATACAACTTCTTTTGAGCTGCCAATTTCACCCTCCTTGCTCTATTTTCTGCACTATCGAGCCATTCTTTTACATGTGTATCCGGATGATCTTCATCTGTTGGTGAAAAATATTTTTCGATGGCATTTGCCATTGCTTCCAGCATTTTAACAGGATTCCTTTCCTTCCTTAGTAATGCTTCAATTTGTGTTCCAAGTTTCCCTTGATATCCTTCAATTCTAGGCAGCAATTTACCATCGAAAAAACGGGCTACAATATCCCTTGCCACCCTTTTTGGTCCTCTTACTGTTGAGCCCTCCCTAATAGCCTTAGCGGTCAATCCGTTCAACCTACTATGCGCCGCTGCTCTTTGTGCTGTGGTTTCTCTACTTTTATCCCCTCTCTGTGTTGGCGTAAGGCTTAATCCTCGTATCGAATTTTTCAATTCTTCTCTCAAAAACAAACCAACTCCGTGAATACCTTCTCTTCCTCCTCCGTTACCGATAGTTGCCTCATACCCATTTGTTTTGAGAAATTTATAAACGTACTTAAACCAATTATCTTTGGTTTTAGCTATAAGACCCCTTACGTATTGAGTTTGCTGTATATTGGTTTTCCCGGTTTTTTCGTCCTTAACCTCTTCGGTAATCCCATTTTTCTTTAACTCTCTAATTAACTGCAATGTTTCTTTAAACTGTCTAAGAGAAAACATATCCGCAACCATAGTCCGGCTCTTGTCATCATCTGCAGTTAGACCTTCTCCCGCATAAGATAAACCTGCAAGCTCTCCATCTAATTTAGATAAAAGTCCTTCAACTTTCGAATATGTTTCATCTATCGTTTCTTCATCGAAAGTTTCCAGTATTTTCCTTAATTGAAGCTGTGTAGAAGATGGTCTACCGGCTATATTTGTATGGACTGTTGCCAATCCGGAGGTGACCTCTTCAAAAAAAGAATAAACCTTGGTTGTACCGGTACTATTCGAATATTCCGAATTATCAATAAAGATAACTCTACCAAGCTGCTTTTGCCATCGGGGATCTTTTGAAATAAAATGTGGCAATCCTTGTACATGCAAAATAAATACTGCACCCGGTGTGCTTTCGATTGTTCCAATGTAATCCTGTTTTAATTCCTCATTATCATCTTTGACTTTTAGATTATTGGTTTTATTCCTATAAAGGTATTTTTTTATAAATTTTTCCGCCTTTTTTGGGCCTCCGCTTATTACGCATCTATTAAGGTGTTCAGCACCGGAAAACCCCAAAGGAATATCATCCAAATTAGCTGCTTCTTCATGACCCTTAAGGTAGTGTGTAGCCATTTCAACCGTCTCTCCTATTGCATCCACTAATTGAGAATGTGCCCTGAAATCAATACCCAAAACTCTTGCGAATTCCTTGATTTCGTTTGGCTCTCGATTTCCCAGTATTATTTGCCTAAATTGTCCCAAAATTTTCGTTGTGACAGGTGGAGTTCCAAGAGTTAGATCTATAGTTAAAAGGTCTATCAATTCCTTGTTGAGCAGCAACTCTTTTTCAGCGCCTTTGCCGTCCTCTAAAACTACTTTTCTTCCCAAAAGTTGTTGTGTGAATTTTTTGCGATTCCTGGAAATTTTAAAGATACCGGAATAACTAAATTCCTCCATCATCGCGGTCATTGCTTTAAGACCAAAAGCGTTAAGGGCATTTTGAGCCTCTTCAATTTGTTGTCTCGCTCTATCAATATTTTCTTCACTTACTTGAATACCTAGATCTATATCGCCTTCAAATAAGCTGAGCCCCAATCCTTTAGCCTTTGTTTCTATCCCCTTTAATCTGCCCAGTTCTTCTTCTACTTGCAACATTGAATATGCTAATGCATTACTTCCCCCTAATTCCGAAACTGCTTCCGCCATTGTTCTTTGGTTATTGTTAATAGGTTGTGTAAATCTTCATGCTTGGAAAATAAATCGAATAAGTCATAATATGTGAATTCCTCATCCATTTCTTCAAAACATTTGTTTATCTTTTGAATAAAAAACATTTTTTTCAAAAGGTCGAAATTTCCCAGCTCGTGTTGTTCTTCAATGTGCTTTAACAAAGTGCTGTGCAAAATCATTAATTCTTTCATGTTCATTTTTAAATTTGGGGCTCATACTAATACGAAAGACTTCAAAACTCTAAACAAAAAGTCTCCGAAGTAATTTCAGAGCCTTTTTATGTCATTACAAAGGCGAAAAAACGGTCTTTATGAAGTTGTTTTTATTACTCCTCCAGTTCTCCAGCTAAATTTTTCTCCATTATTTTTTTTATCTCTTCTCTTTTATCTGTTTTTGCAAGTGCCCACATTAATTTTGTAACGGTTGCTTCCGTAGTCATGTCTTGTGCAGAAATCGCACCAGCCTTTGCAGCTTCAAATCCTGCCTCGTATGACCTTAAATTGGTAATTCCTTTTTCCATTTGATTTGCGATGACCAGCGCTACTCCTTTCTTGTTGGCTTCATGAATCTTTGGAATAAGTGAATTTTCAAGGAATGGTACATTACCGGGACCAAATCCTTCCAGGATAATTCCTTTTGCTCCTCTTTCCATAGCTTTAGTTATTATCTCCGGATCGAAACCGGGAAATAGTTTTAAGAGAGAAATCTTTTGATCAAATTCAGGCTGAAATTTCAAAACCCTTTTTCTGCGTTTTTTCCTCCATTCATGTAATTTTATGGGACGTCCAAGCTCTCCAAGTTCCGGATAATTTGGTGAATGAAATACAGCCACAAATGATTCCTGATGTTTCTTTGACCTGTTTGCTCTCAAAATTTTATTGGCAAATACCATGCATACTTCTGCAATATCCAGGGTTGCCGTTAAGCACGCGTATATCAAATTATTCCTTCCGTCAGACCCAATTTCGTTGAGAGGAATAAGTGATCCTGTAAATACAACCGGCTTACTTAGATTTTGCAGCGCAAAAGATAATGCGCTCGCCGTGTAGGCCATAGTATCTGTTCCTTGTGCCACAACAAAGCCATCATATTGGTCGTAATATTTATTAATTTTTTTGGCAATTTCGGTCCAATGACCGGGATTCATGTTGGAACTATCTATATTCACAACCATTTTAAAATCCAATGACACTAATTTTTGAATCTCAGGAAAATCCCTGATAATGCCTATTGCGCTTTCAGCCGGTTGAAGTGCTCCGGTTTTTGAATTCCTTACCATCCCGATTGTTCCACCTGCGAAAAGTAAGCAAATTTTTGGTCGCGCCATTTGAATTGGGTTACGCGCGGTATTTTACGCTGCCTTTGCAATTTCGTCGAGCTGAGTTCTTGGGTATAAAAAGATGACTTTGCCATCTGCGGTTTTGCGCATCTTGCGCTCGGCAAGATCTAAATTACGTTTCAAAAGTTTTCTATCAATTCGTGGGTTTTCATTCATATAATCGCTTATTTGAATTAGTCCTGCTGTTTCATCAACTTGAACGATTGGGGATCTTCTTGGTGCATTGATTCCCCAGGCCGTTTGGTCTTGCTGTTCGGTTTGTGTCCTGCCTCTATCCATCTTTAAAATTATCAAGGTATTATTCTGCCAGTTTTTCTGAAAAAGTCAACAGGCGGCGGGTTCTAAAAAGGCCCCAGTTTTTCCAGCTGTCTGCGTGAAAGTAAATTGAGTTGTTGTGGAG
>Ga0066640_10002850_pt1 | contig 10354 bp, 10 predicted proteins | sample CryGeyCG2114_020_2_FD_59505 | JGI IMG/M metagenome (GOLD analysis project Ga0066640, IMG submission 59505) | Groundwater microbial communities from aquifer - Crystal Geyser CG11_big_fil_rev_8/21/14_0.20 | ecosystem: Environmental > Aquatic > Deep subsurface > Groundwater | place: USA: Utah... | reverse complement strand
ATTGTTTTTTTACAATGCGGACACAGTGAACGACCACGCACCACGGATATTCCCGCCCGTGTTCGCCATACCCATGCATTTAAAAAAGACCCACATAGCAAGCCAATAGCAAATAAGATATATCCCATATCACTCAATCTTAACTCTTAAGATAGTATACCATACTAAAAAGACACCCGATTGCCGGATGTCTTCTTTCATACCAAGAGAAAAATTACTGGATACCTGATGGTGAAGCCGTAATGTTTCCTGCCAATCCGTTTACTGTTCCTTCAAGTGTGGCAGCAATAGAGTATGTGCTTCCGTCAGCTGAAGTATATGCGTAGTTTTGTCCGTTTGATGGATCTGTTGGAACAAGTCCCATATATGGGTTCGCACATCCAGTTGCAGCAAACCCAGCTGCATTCAAACAAGCAAAATTCCCTGCTCCCAAGTTTACTGCCACAGCGGCTACTGGGTAAGCATTTTGATCTGTATAGTATAATTCAAGTGCTGTTTGTGTTTGTTTCAAATCTGAAAGACGTTTTGAGTCACGTGCCTTTGTTCTTGCAGAACTCAGCGCAACAACTGCCAACGTCGACAGAAGACCAATGATGGCAATAACTACCAACAACTCGATCAACGTAAAACCTTTTTTATTCATGCGTATTCACCTCCTCCCAATGCGTAGATAGTATCATACTGAACTTCCATTAACTGGTTATTTAGCTAAAACTTTTTTGACTTTATCTACTGTTTCGGACGGTTTAAAATGCGCCTTGATCAGGTAGTCCGCGGCACCAAGTGCAAGCCCTTTTTCTACATCATCTTTTTGCCCCAAGTTGGTCAACAAAATCACAGGAACAGATTTTAACTCATCATCTTCTTTCAAATGTTCGAGTACGGTAAACCCATCCATTTTTGGTAATAAGATATCAAGCAAAATAATATCTGGTACTTTCTTTTTTGCATCCTTCAATCCAATTTCACCATTTTCAGCAACACGGACTTTAAATCCCTCCATTTCAAATTTTGTCTTGTAAATATTGGCAAGAAAAGCATCGTCTTCTACCAGTAATACATTGACCATTTCGTCTCCCATAGGTGATAACTTAAAAATCAAACGGTATCTCTTTTCAGTATATATTTTTTGCCACCCTTTGGCAAACACATTGTCCCCCACCCTTTTCCGCTACGGTCATTATACAATATTTCTCATCGCAAGGCCAATAGTCACTGCCATTCGCGGACCAATTTCGTCAAGCATTTGCTTGAGTCCTTGTTGATATACGATGCGTGCCCATGGGTCACCAATAAATACGTTGATCGGAAACTTTTCTTTGATAGAGGAAAGAATAGGGGGAAACAACGATGCTCCACCAGTCAAAATAATCTTTTCTAGCTTCTTTTGCTCATTCCCAATTTGTCTGGTAAATACGTCGATGCTATAACCAATTTCTTTTATAATAGGATCTGTCAAAGATTGAAATAACTCTGGAGGAATTTGCTCTTGCCTCATGCGTGACATGTCTTTTTTTACTTGGCCAACCTGGTCAGGAGACACCCCCAGCATGTCCTCAAGTGCCGTATCAAATACATTTCCTCCCATATAGATACTGCGATGCGTGATGGGAAGCCCTTGGTCAATAATGAAAAAGTTCGTTCTCTCGGCACCGATATCAATCACCATCACCGTCGTTGTATCATGCCCCACTAATGAACGTTCCAGGGCAAATGCTTCGGTTTCAAGCTCTTCAAGCTGTAACCCTGCATGCTGAAAAATAGCCGTATAAAATGATACCAATTTCTTTGGCGCTGCAGTGACAAGCACACGCATAAATTTGGCAGTCTTTGGGTCTTTTGTCGCATTTGGAATCAGCTGATGTACCACCTGCATTTCTTCTATTGGCTGGGAAAGCATTTTTTTTACTTTGGCACGCACATGATGGTCGAGATCTTTTTGGTCTACTGTGGGAAGCGTAATAATGGCATGAAAAACCTGTGAAACAGGGAGGCTCGCCGTCGCTCGGCTACTGGTCACACGTGCGCGTTTCATGACTTCTTTTAACAAGTCGCCATACTCTGCAATTTTTTTTGCATCACCGGGATCAAGCACCATTGGCATCTTTTTTTTATCGTCCGACATATCGACGACATCTTTTCTTGTTGCAAAAGAACCACCAAGCTCCGGTGCGACAGGGTCGGCTTCATGAATCACAGTGGTGCTGCTGGGATGGATGTCAAGTGGTTTACTCAACATACCATAGGTCCACAGCTGTGGTCTGTTTTTTGTTTTTTTTAGTTCGATAATTTTGATGCCATGCGCACCAATGTCTACCCCAAGGTAGCCATCTTTTTTTTGAAATAAAGACATACAAAAATATTCCTTCTAGATAAAGAGTAGTATACCACAGGTTATAAAAAAAAAGAATGTAGAAAAAATCTACATTCTATATTCTAACTTACTTTCACTCCCGGCCATCAAAAAAAAATCACCCCCCCCTGCCAGCCTAAAGTGAGGACAGAGTCAACATTAGTAATCTTGCAATTTACTAATAATTTCCATATTTTTAATTTTCTCAAGCGCCTTCGCTTCAATTTGTCGAATTCGCTCACGTGTGACGTCAAACTCTCTTCCCACTTCTTCAAGGGTATGGGTGACTCCATCTTTGAGGCCAAAACGCATCTCGAGAATTTTTTGCTCACGTGCGGATAGCTGTACAATGGCTTCTTCAATGTATTCTTTGAGTAACTCAACCCCGGCAACATGCGATGGGCTGGCATTTTTTACATCCTCAATAAAGTCTGATAATGGAGAATCATCATCGTCATCGTCTCCGACAGAGGTTTCCAGTGATACGGTGTCTTGAGAAATTTTTATAATTTGCTTCACTTTTGTCAGATCTTCTCCCATTTCTGCTGCCAACTCTTCTGCCGTCGGGTCTCGACCCAAGTCTTGCAACAATCGTCGCTGTATTTGCTTAAACCGGTTAATGGTTTCTACCATATGTACCGGAATACGGATGGTACGAGACTGGTCGGCAAGCGCACGAGTAATGGCTTGGCGGATCCACCAGGTAGCATAGGTAGAAAATTTATATCCCCTGCGATAATCAAATTTCTTCACGGCACGAAACAAACCAATATTCCCCTCTTGGATTAAATCAAGAAGGGTCAATGTTTTTCCAACAAATTTTTTCGCAATGGACACGACCAAACGAAGATTTGCCTGAATCATAATTTGCTCGGCTCCTTTATCTCCTCGTTCCTTTCGCTTTGCAAGGGTTACTTCTTCTTCTGCGGACAACAACGGGATCTTTCCTATTTCTCGCAAATACATTTGAATAGAGTCTTGAGAAATATTCCCCAAATCAAATACACCTGTGGCGGCGTCCGGCTGCTTTCCTTGCAAACTTGCTAGCAATTCACGTTGCTCCTGGCGACCACCAAGTAATCCTGTTTTCTTTTGTTCAACAACAGTAAGGCCGTTTACGTCAACAGCATCCAAAAATGCCTCAAATACTTCTATATACCGTTCCAAACGCGGAAATGTAGTAAACACTTCATTTTCTGTGATGAATCCTCTATTTCTTCCTTTCTGAATCAACGCAAACATGTCTTCATGTGTTGGTGGATCAACAGGGCCATCAATCAGTACTGGCTTCGTTCTTTTATTTGTAGAAGAAGGCGCTTTCTTTTTGGACGCGGTTTCTTTTGTGCCACTCTTTTTTGAAGCAACATTTTTCTTTGCTGCTTGTTTTTTTACTCCTATCTTTTTGGATGCCGCTTTCTTTGCGGTTGTTTTCTTTTTTGCAACGATCTTTTTGGGAGCAGCTGCTTTTTTAGTTTTTGTACGCACAGATGATTTCACTGTACTTTTTTTTGCCGCTGCACTTTTTTTCGTACTGCTTGTTGCAGACTTTTTTGCAGAAGCCTTTTTAATTGTCACCTTTTTCTTTGGCATGCACCGAAAGATTATTATGGCTAATTGCTACATAACACGTTGATACTCAGACTTACTGAAACTGCTTCAATATGTCTTGGACACGCTCAGTGTCACCTGCCGCCTCTGCTTCTTCTAGCTGCTGTTGCAGCGCCACACGTCTGTTTTTTTTCCACTCTTTTGTGATCTCCTCAACCAACAGTGCAGTCTCATGTTCAAGCTCCCTTTCAGAAATAGCAGAAAACTCCTCATCAGCTTCGAGGAGGAGCATATTGACCCATTGCGTCATGTCTGGTTCTTGGCTTCCAAGCAACATGTCAATATGAAATGAATTAGTAGTAGTATAGCTGTTTTGTATGGATTCGTAAAGAGCTTGATACCGTGGGCCAAACGAACTCCATATAGTGCCTGACATTGTGTCAAATAGGTCTTTGGAGGGGTGTGAAAAAAAGAGCATTAAAAATCGCTTCATAAAAATGTGCGCCCGTGTTTCAGCAACTGGCAGAGGTGCAGAGGTCACCGACATAGTTCCTCCACGAGTAGCACCCAAAGATTTTTGTGGCACTTTCTTTTGCGCTTCCTTTGCCAAACGCGTCATATCCTGACGCAACAGTGATACATCTACTCCAATACGGCCGGCCACCCCTCGCAGCCAATGGTCTTGCTCAATGGCATATGGGATACGCGCAATCTCTGGGAGTAACTCATCGGAAATAGCTTGCTTGTCTTTTGGGTCAGATGTATCTTTGCCTGCAAATGCTTTTTTGACATACCATTGCATCACGTCTTGCGCATTTTGAACTGCAGCAAACCAGACGGCAGGATCTTGTCGGATACAGTCATCTGGGTCTTTTCCTGCGCCGTCTGGAATTTGAATCACTTTTATGTTCATGCCCTGCTCAAGCGCAATGTCAATGCCGCGCTTTGCTGCTTTTTGACCAGCCTCGTCCGCATCAAATGCCATATTCATATGTTTTGCATAGCGCTTCAATATATGGATTTGTTCTTCGGTAAGGGCGGTGCCACTTGACGCAACCACGTTGGTCATACCTGCCTGGTGACAGGCAATCACATCCATTTGTCCTTCTACCAACACAGCAAGGTTTTGTTTTTTTATTTCTTGCTTTGCCTGGGACAGTCCAAACAACACACGCGACTTATCAAAAATAATAGTCTGTGGTGTATTCACATATTTTCCGCCACTTTTTTCTGTCTCTACTAGTACACGCCCGGTAAACCCAACCGTATATCCATGGACATCACGAATAGGAAACATAATGCGGCCACGAAACCGATCATAAAATCCACGCCCCGCCTGCGCACCATCGCGTTTAATGGTGAGACCAGAGGCAACCAAGTCGTCGATACTGTGATTTTTTTTGAGTAAATATTTTGTCAAAAGTTCCCACTGATCTGGGACAAACCCAATCTGCCAGGCTTCAATTGTTTCATCTGTCAGCCCTCTGTCATGGAGATATGCCCGTGCATCTTTTGATGCGTCCATGCGCATTAAAAAATTGTGAAAAAATCGTGCCGCATCGGTATTGATATCACGCAACCTATTTCGTTGGCTACTGTGTACCTCTGACTGTTTGAATGTAAGTTCTACGCCTGCTTTGTCTGCCAAATATTTGAGTGCCTCCACAAATTCCATGCCTTCTATTTCTTGCAAAAAGGTAAACACATCTCCGCCTTTGTTGCATCCAAAACAATGCCAGCTACTGCGCTCGCGGCTGGCCATAAATGACGGTGACTTTTCGGAGTGAAATGGACAAAGCCCTTTGTGGTTGATGCCGGCAGCCTTCAGCTGGACATACTCTCCGATGAAGTCGACGATATCTATTTTACTTTTAATTTGCTCTGTGTCGCTCATATGTGTGTACTTACCCAGCGTAGCCCAATGGAAGAAAACGGACTCATAGATATGGGTAGACTAGCATAGTTTTGATACCGATTCAATTCAGACTAAGCACGATGGATGTCAGTATAGATATATAAATGTAAACACACGGGAGTTTTGGGGAAAAGTTGTTTGAGTGCTCTTTGTAGACGTAGATACGACTCTTCACGTACACAGCACGAGTTCTTCTCCTCGAACGCTTTTTGTTACTTTTTGTTGCCAAAAAGTAAGGAAGAAAACGAAAAGAAAGATATATCTTAAAACTATCGCTGTAGGTATATCTGTCCTTTTGTCACCAACCTGCCTGCTGCCGGCGAGGCAAGGAAGGACCAACAGTGTTAGGGAGAGACCGAAACTCGCTCTATAGAGTTATGGAGTGAGTATATCTCGCAAAGATCACTTAATTTGTACACTGTCACAGAAAAATTGAACAAAAAAAACACCCCATGAACTATGCCGTATATACATGCAAAAATTCATCTAAAAGTGCCTTGAGCTCATCAAGCGACTCCACCCGCACCAACTTCGCACGCCAGTCTTTTATCCCTGGCAGCTCTTCTCCATCCATACGGGAACTTTTGAGGTACCAAGATAAATGTTTCCGAAAACTTACAATCGACGATTGCCTCAGCTCTTCTTCTGTGAGGCCAATGATTTTTTTATGCTTTGACAGCTTACGCATGTTGGCGTGATGCTCGGTATGCAATTGTGCATGGCGGAGTATCACACGCACACGCTCTTCAAGTGTAACCTCAAAACCTTCCTCTACGGTTTGCTTAAAAAACCAGGGATTCCCGAGTGCTCCGCGGGCAATCAAAACCCCATCGGCTTTTGTTTCTTCAAGTGCCCGATCAACGTCGTGCCAATAGTGGATGTCTCCGTTTGCCAAAAATGGCACCGTGGCAATTTCTTTTGCTTGGCGGATGCGCTCCCAATCACTCTTGCCACTGTATGCTTGCGCCTTGGTTCTTCCATGCATGGTGATGAGTTCTGCACCAGCTTCTTCCAAAATTGGGATAAAGGTTTGAAATGTATCTGGATCATCCCACCCCATACGAATTTTTACCGACAGTGGCGTATCCCCCATTTCCCGTTTCATGGCCCGAACAATGGCCGCGGCACGCTCTGGTTCTTTCATGAGTGCGCAACCATTAAAATTGCTGGTCAGCTTATATACCGGGCACCCCATATTAATATCAATGCCTTCTGGATTGGCATGCTTCATAACAATGGCGGCGGCCCGCGCCATGGTCTCTGGGTCGGCGCCAAAAATTTGCTGCACAATTGGCCGTTCTTCCTCGACAAAGTCAGTCATGCCAAGTGTTTTTTCATTATCACGAAGAATGGCTTCGCTAGAAACCATTTCTCGAAACACAATATCTGCCCCACCAATCTCACGAACGACTTGGCAAAATGCTGAGTCGGTCATATCTGCCATGGGTGAGAGGGCCAGGATGGGTTTATTTTTTTGAATAATGTCATCTATCCACATATACGGAGGATACTACCGTAGATATAAACAAAAATCAATACTTGACCGTATGCGCTTCATACTTTATGATGGTGACACAAGCAACAGCCGAGGGAGAACGGGCGTGGCAAGCCCAGATATGATTCAGTTGATCAGACCCCACGTGCCGCTCATTGAGATGGCACGCAAGGCTGCCCGCGAGCGCGGGCAGCACTACAACCAATTTTTGGTAGGTGCGGCCGGCACCTTCGAAATGCCTGATGGGAGCAGGCAACAATTCGTGGGGGGCAACTACAAGCCAACCCCAGGCACGCAGAAGAAGTGCGCCGAGCACTTCATGTTCGAGAAAGCAAAAGCTGCAGGCGCCGTACGCGTCGTCGTCATAGCGGTTGCGGGACCGCAGAAGCAGGACGACGAAAGCGGAGTGGAGGGGCTCACCCTGCACCCCTGCGGGGTCTGCCGCGCGCTGATGCGGCAAAACCGTATGGTTGACGACAATACACTCATCGTCACCGTACAGTTCTCCAACGGCGAGCCCATCGCAGTTGAGCTTCCAACCGCAACGGTGGAGGTACACAGCCTCCGCGGCTTACTCGCATTCCACCACGACCCCACCTAATAAAGTCGCCCTCGACCGAGGCACCGGCTTCATTCCCAAACGGCGACAAAGACGTAAAAACCGTCCCACATCGCCCCAAGCGCTGACATACTCAGCTATTGGGGAGGAGTAGGGACGGTTTTTTTTTGTGGCGAAAACTATGTCAATAAAAAAAGAGAAGCAACAAGTTTTTTTTGGTAGGAGGGAGACAAGCTTCGTTCCGAGCTCAGGCCGAGGGCGGGGGGTTACGCTTAGTACCGAGACGAATCGACACATACCTAACCCCACCTGTCCTCCCCCACTAGGGTAGGAACATGCTAAGCAAGTATTTTTTTCATAGCATGTTTGGGGTTTGGGGGGATCCGACTGTTTCAGCGATTTATGCGAGATATGCTCACTCCAAAATTTCATAGAGCGAGTTTCGGTCCCACCAACACTTTTTTTACTCTTTAGTGACAAAAAGTAACGGAGAAAAGCTAAAGAGGGATGTATATTAACATTATCGCTATAATGACGTACCTGTCCTTTTGTCACCAACCTGCCTGCCAGCGAGGCAGGAAAGACCAACCGTGTTGGGGGAAAAGAAAAAGAATGTAGATTTTTTCTACATTCTCATTACTTCCACATCCCAGGTATCGGACAAAAAAATCGGGAAATGACCAATTTTTTTATCCATAATATCCCGTACCCCTACCCAAACTTCATATCCCCACTATATCCATACGCATCTGTCACAAACTCCTTCTTTTTCTTTTCTGGAACCGCTTCAACCACCCCACCCATTCCCGGGGTCGCCACTCGCTCAATTGGCAATCCAGTCGGAGGCTCGGACTGTCGTGCCTCAACACGCTGCACATTTGGTGTTTTGACATGCGACATAGGAAAATGCCACACCGTCGCAAGCTCAACCACATTCATAATAAACGGATTGGCACCTACCTTTAGCTTCCTTTTTTTATACGCCTGCATGAGTAATTTCTTTCTGTACGCAATACGTGGCTCTTTGAAAAAATATGATGCGCTCACACCAAACTTGGGTACAATAGAATTTGCAGTAGGAGAATTGTATTGGTTCATGGAACCAATCAATGCTTGCACACCGCGTGTCGGACGGAAGACTTCTTTTCTTGCCACATATATGCCACGCATTTTGGTTTTAAATCCAATCTGCGTCATTTTTTCTTCCATTGCCTCAACCAGTTTTGTTTGCCCTGGGGTGAGATACCGCAACTGATTTGGCTCATCTTTTTTATCTTTTCCAGCGTCACCTGAAGATGCTTCACGGGTAAACACTTGATCACCCACAGATTCTAAAAATTTGATTGGCGCTTCACCAAGTGCGTGCAAATATTTGTTGCCACCTGACTTTGCGCTACTATCCCCTATAATCTCTTTAATTTTTTTTATAGACTTTTCTTTCCAGCTATTCCCTGTTGGTTCAATGATGATCTGAAACCACATTTGTTCTCCGGGACCAATACGACTAAAACTTTCTAAAAATGCTCCCATAGGATCTTTCAACACGGTATCTTTGGAAATGCTGTGTTCAAATTCATGATAATTACGAATTGGATAGGCATCGTTCTCTGCCAAACCAAAATCTGCTGCCCATACATCGTGTGTGTCGTTGGGATACACATCTGGAATGTCTCCTACATAGTCTTCAACCGCCACAACTTCCGCATCGGGGTACTGCGCATACACAGCCGACTCTACCAAGTCTTGAAATGCCTGCTCTGTACGAATAATAAACTGGATATATCCCTCCATGCTAATAATCTCAAAACTAAATCCGCGTTGCTTATACCCACCGCGAAACTTAGCCGCAACATCAGGAGCATCAAATGCGCCACCAAGCTGGGCAAACATTTGTTCAATAGCTTTTGGCGTCTGTACATTTAACGGCGGAACGTCAATGGCCAGTACGACATATTTCCAGTCAGCCGTATTTTTATTTTCTCTATACTCTACATAAAAACCAAGCCCAACATATAACAACATCCACACAAATACTAAATACCCACCAAACACAAAAAGCTGGTATAACACAACAGGCACAGATTGCGCAAAAAATGCAGCAACCACTTCTGTATTAAGGACAAAAAAACCAAAATCCATGTGAGTTATGTTACGGATGTATGGAGGTACTGATAGTACTGATTCTTGCTGAGCAAAGATCCGTACTATCAGTACATCTGTAATATCCGTAATCTCTACGTGTCCACGAGCTTATATACAATCGGATAAATGATCAACACAGTAATACCTGTAAACCACCACCCGTTTGCACCCGAATAATAGGCAATAAGATAGACCAAAAAAATAATGATCACCGCAATAATGGAAACGAGATGTCGAATAAATGTGTCAGTCATAGGAAAGGACATAAATGGGAAAAAGGCCTAAATGCCCTACTCACCATATACAAATAGTATACCAAAAATAAAAAAATCCCGAAAGGAC
>Ga0066640_10002848_pt1 | contig 10355 bp, 9 predicted proteins | sample CryGeyCG2114_020_2_FD_59505 | JGI IMG/M metagenome (GOLD analysis project Ga0066640, IMG submission 59505) | Groundwater microbial communities from aquifer - Crystal Geyser CG11_big_fil_rev_8/21/14_0.20 | ecosystem: Environmental > Aquatic > Deep subsurface > Groundwater | place: USA: Utah... | reverse complement strand
CGCTCCATCTCCTGGAGGCGCTCGGAGGTCTCGGGGGAGGTCTTCATCTCGATCCGGTCCACGAGCTCGCGCAGGGCGAGGAAGCGGTTGAGGCTGCGCTTGCGCTCGCGCTGGCAGGCCACGCGGATCTCGAGGGGAGCATAGCTCAATTGGACGCGGTTGGAGGTCTTGTTGACCTTCTGCCCGCCCTTGCCTCCGCCGCGCGAGAAGGATTCCTCGACGAGGCGGAGGTCGATCTTGAGACGCAGGATGCGGCCCTTGAGCTCCTCGAGCTTTCCCGGCGCGACGCCGAAATCCTCGTTGAGCTGCAAGCGTCCTATTCGGAGACGAGTGTCGCCCGGAGGAACTCGCGGTTGAGCCGGGCGATGTTGCTGAGCTTGATGCCTTTGGGGCAGGCGGCCTCGCACTCGTACTCGTTCGTGCAGTGGCCGAAGCCTTCCTTGTCCATGGCCTCTCGCATGGCGAGCACGCGCTTCTCGCGCTCGGGCTGGCCCTGGGGCAGCAAGGCGTACTGGCTGACCTTGGCCGCGACGAAGAGCATCGCCGAGGCGTTCGGGCAGGCGGCCACGCAGGCGCCGCAGCCGATGCAGGCGGCGGCGTCCATGGCCTTCTCGGCCTTATCGTGGGGGATCAGGTTGCTGTTCCCGTCCACCGCGTTGCCGGTGTTGATGGACACGAAGCCGCCGGCGGCCTGGATGCGGTCGAAGGCGGAGCGGTCCACGACGAGGTCCTTGACGAGGGGGAAGCCCTTCGCGCGGAAAGGCTCCACGGTGACGACGTCGCCGTCTTTATAGCGCCGCATGTGGAGCTGGCAGGTCGTGGCTTCCTTGTCGGGGCCGTGCGCCTGGCCGTCGATCATGAGGTTGCACATGCCGCAGATACCCTCGCGGCAGTCGCTGTCGAAGGCGAGGGGGTCCTCGCCCTTGGCGATGAGCTGCTCGTTGAGGGTGTCGAGCATCTCGAGGAAGGACATCTCGGGCACGACGCCGGAGACGGTGTATTCGACGAGGCCGCCGGGGGCGGCTGGACCCTTCTGACGCCAGACCTTCAGAGTGATATTCATGTTAGGCGTAGTTCCTCTGCGCGATGTGTACGTTCTCGAACGTCAGGGGCTCGGTGTGGCGCTCGGCCGCCTTGCCCTCTCCCTTGTACTCCCACGCGGCGACGTGCGAGAATTTTTCGTCGTCGCGCTTGGCCTCCCCATCGGGAGTCTGGTGCTCTTCGCGGAAGTGGCCGCCGCACGACTCCTCCCGCAGGAGGGCGTCCTTGGCGAGCAGCTCGCCGAACTCGAGGAAGTCGGCCACGCGGCCGGCCCGCTCGAGGACCTGGTTGAAGTCCCCGCCCTCGCCCGTGACCGTGACGTTCTTCCAGAACTCGGCGCGGATCTCGGGGATCTTCGAGAGGGCCGCCTGCAGCCCCTTCGCGTTGCGGCCCATGCCGACGTTGTCCCACATGACCCGGCCGAGATCGCGGTGGAAGGCCGCGGGCGTCTTCTTGCCCTTGGTCCCGAGCAGCGCCTTGGTCCGGTTGTTGACGTCGTTCTCGGCCTCGACGAAGGCCGCGTGGTCGGTCGTCACCTTGGGGAGCTTATGCCCCGTCAGGTAGCCGCCGATGGTATAGGGGATGACGAAATAACCGTCGGCCAAACCCTGCATCAACGCCGACGCGCCTAGCCGATTTGCTCCATGATCGGAGAAGTTGGCCTCGCCCAGGCAGAACAGGCCCGGGATCGTGGTCATCAGGTTGTAGTCCACCCACAGGCCGCCCATGGCGTAGTGCACCGCGGGGTAGATGCGCATCGGCTGCTCGTAGGGGTTCTCATCGGTGATGTGATGGTACATGTCGAAGAGGTTCCCGTACTTCTCCTTGACCTTGTCGAGGCCTATGCGGGAGATCGCGTCGGCGAAGTCGAGGTACACGGAGAGGCCGGTGTTGCCCACGCCGCGGCCGTCGTCGGTCATCTGCTTGGCGGCGCGCGAGGCGATGTCGCGCGGAACGAGGTTCCCGAAGGCGGGATACTTGCGTTCCAGGTAATAGTCGCGCTCGGCCCCGGGGATGTCCTGCGGCTTGCGCTTGTCGCCCTTCTTCAGGGGGACCCAGACCCGGCCGTCGTTGCGCAGGGACTCGGACATCAAGGTCAGCTTGGACTGGTGCTCGCCGCTGACGGGCACGCAGGTCGGATGGATCTGCGTGAAGCACGGGTTGGCGAACGCCGCGCCGCGCTTGTACGCCCGCCAGGTCGCGGTGACGTTGCAGGAGCCCGCGTTCGTCGAGAGGTAGTACGCGTTGGCGTAGCCGCCCGTGCAGAGCAGGACCGCGTCGCCCCAATGCCGCTCGACCTTGCCGGTGACGAGGTCGCGCACGATGATGCCGCGGGCCACGCCGTCGATGACGACGAGGTCGAGCATCTCGCGGCGGGTGTGGAGCTTGACGGTCCCCGCGCCGACCTGACGCATGAGCGCGGAGTAGGCGCCGAGCAGGAGCTGCTGGCCCGTCTGCCCTCGGGCGTAGAACGTGCGGCTGACCTGCGCGCCGCCGAACGAGCGGTTGGACAGCGTCCCGCCGTACTCGCGGGCGAAGGGGACCCCTTGGGCCACGCACTGGTCGATGATGCTGTTCGACACCTGGGCGAGGCGGTAGACGTTGGCCTCGCGGGCGCGGAAGTCGCCGCCCTTGACCGTGTCGTAGAACAGGCGCCAGATCGAGTCGCCATCATTAGGATAATTTTTCGCGGCATTGATGCCGCCCTGGGCGGCGATCGAATGGGCGCGGCGCGCGGAGTCCTGGACGCAGAAGGACTCGACCTGATAGCCGAGCTCGGCGCAGGAGGCCGCGGCGGAGGCCCCGGCGAGGCCGGTGCCGACGACGAGGACCTTGAACTTGCGCTTGTTGGCGGGGTTGACCAGCTTCAGCTCGAAGCGGTACTTATCCCACGATTTTTCGATCGGACCCGTCGGAACCTTGCTTTCGAGCTTCACTTGGAGCCTCCTTCGACCGGCGCGCAGCAGGCCAGGTCGGCCTTATGGATAAAGCCGAAGTAAACGGGCAACGACGCGAAGCCCACGAAGATCAGGAAGGCGAACGCGAGGCCGGCCTTCTTGAGGAGAGGCGTATAGCGGGGGTGGTTCAGGCCGAAGGTCTGGAGCGCGCTCTGCACGCCGTGAGAGAGGTGCAGCCCCACGCCGCCGACGGCGAGCACATAGAAGACCGCGTACCAGGGGTTGGCGAACCAGGCGACCACATGGGCGAACAGGCTCTCCTCCTGTCCCGCGACCTGGCCCTTGAGGCCGCCGAAGTCGTACTTGAAGGTCGCGACGTGGACGATGATGAAGGCGAGGATGAGCAGACCCGTGATCGCCATCGTGCGCGAGCCCGGCGTACGCGCGCCCTTCCCTTTATAGACCTGGTAACCCTCGGGGCGCGCGGCCCGGTTGGCCAAAGTCGCTCGTAAGGAGAGGACGATGTGCAGAAGGAAGAGCATGAGGAGCCCCACCTCGGCGAGAGGCAAAAAAGGATTGTGCTCGAGCACCTCGGCGTAATGGTTGAAGGCTTCGCCGCCGACGAACATCAGCAGGTTTCCGGCCAGATGGGTGATAAGAAAGCCGCTGAGCAATATCCCGGCCGCAGCGACCATTATTTTTTTACCGATCGAGGAGTCGAGGAACGCGAGGATTCGGCATGAACATCGAGAGTCGCAGTTGGAGTTGGCTTCCATGGCCCGATTCTATCACTGCTTCGGCGAGCGATACTTGATTTAGATCAAGTATTAGGGGAGTGTCTCGGGCTGTAATCTCTGTTACTGAATGATGCGGGCACCGTTCGCTCTTGACGCGAATTTACAGGCCCGTTGCCATTAAGCTATCTTGCCGGAATGATCATCGCCCTTCTTCTCGCCGTATCCGTCGCATCCGCCGCAGAAACGGTTAAGAGCCCCGATATGTTCACGAATCTGGAGATCGGCGAGGTCGGCAGCCTTGATCCGGTGTTCCCGTACGACGGCTCGAGCCAGTCGGTGATTCAGAACGTCTACGAGACCTTGATCGCGTTCAAGGGCTCCTCGCTTTCGCAGTACGAGCCGCGCATCGCCGAAAAGGTCCCTTCCCTTGAAAACAAGCTGATCTCCGCCGATGGGCGCACTTATCGTTTCCCGATCCGCAAGAGCGTTAAGTTTCATGATGGGACCGAGGTGACGCCGGAGGATGTTCGTTACTCCCTGCTCCGTTTTATGATCACCGACCGTTCCGGGGGGCCCTCCTCGTTGCTTCTGGAGCCCATCGCCGGCGTGCCCTCCACCCGGAATTCCTCCGGCACGATTACGCTGGACTTCGATTCCTTGGCCAAGGCCGTGCGCGTCGACGGCCGCGACGTCGTCATCATTCTTCCCCGCCCGTTCGGCCCATTCCTGGGCATTCTCGCGCGCTGGTCGTATGTGGTGCCTAAGGCCTGGTGCGTGGCTCATGGTGAATGGGATGGGGCGGCCGAGACCTGGAAGAATTTCAATGACCCGGCCAAGGAGAAGTCCTATCTTTATCAAAACATGAATGGCGCCGGGCCTTTCAAGCTCGCCCGGTGGGACAAGACCGCGCGGTACGTTCTGCTCGATAGGCATGACGCCTACTTCCGCGGCCCGGCGAAACTCAAGCACATTCTGGTCAAGTCCGTGCCCGAGCTCAACACGCGCAAGCTGATGCTGCGGGCGGGGGACGCGGACCTCATCGAGACGCCGCGTCCGTACGCGGCCCAGCTGATCGGCATCCCGGGCGTGGCGTTGCTCGACGGCCTTCTTCGCCTGCAGACGGACCCGGCTCTGTTTTTTACGGTGAAGATCAATCCGGTCGCCAATCCCGACATCCGATCGGGGAAGCTCGACGGCGATGGCATCCCGCCGGACTTCTTCGCGGATCCCGACGTCCGGCGCGGTTTCTCACACGCCTTCGACTATAATGCGATTATGCGCGACACGTTCAAGGGCACGGCGACGCGCGCGGCCGGCCCGATTCCTCCGAGCGTTCCCGGCTACGACGCGCGTCAGCCGCGCTACACTTACGATCTCAAGAAGGCCGAGGCGTATCTGCGCAAAGCGCGCGGGGGACAGGTCTGGGAAAAGGGATTCCGTTTTACCTTGACCTACAACACCGGGAGCGAAAACCGCGAGGCGGCCGCCCAAATTCTGAGAAAAAACATCGAGAAGCTCAACCCCAAGTTCCGCGTAGATCTGCGCGGCGTGGATTGGGCTAATTTCCTCGACAAGGCTCAGCGGCGCCTGATGCCGCTGTTCGCGCGCGGCTGGCTCGCGGACTATCCGGACGCTCATAACTTCATCTACGCGTTCTATCACTCCCAGGGCCGTTATCCGTCGGCCCAGGGCTACGCAAATCCTGAGCTCGACGCTCTAATTGAGAAGGCCGTCGTTGAGCCTTCGCCCGCCAGGCGCGCGGCGCTGTACCGGAAAATTCTGGCGAAGGGCCATGACGAGGCGCCCGCGATCTTCACGGTCCATCCCTCCGGGGTCTACGGCATTCGAACCTGGGTGAAGGGCCTGGTGGATAATCCCGTCAACCTCGGCATCTACTACTACCCCATCGAAAAGCGGTGAGCGTTAAGACCGAGCGCGCGAAGCACCTAATCCGGAGCTTGCGCAAGCTCTATCCAGATGCGCATTGCGAGCTTGATTACTCGTCCGCGCACGAGCTCCTCTTCGCGGTCATTCTCTCCGCGCAATGCACCGACGTGCGCGTCAATGCGACGACGAAGACGATGTTCAAGCGCTATAAAACGTTGAACGACTATGCGGCCGCCGACCCTTCCGAGCTCGAGGCGATCATCCGTTCATGCGGCTTCTACCGGATGAAGGCGAAGTCGATCATCGAGACGGCCCGCGCCGTGCTCGATCTTCATGGGGGGGAGGTTCCGTCCACGATGACGGAACTTCTCGCGTTGCGCGGCGTCGCGCGCAAGACCGCGAACGTGGTCCTCGGCGAGATTTACGCAAAGCCCGAAGGCGTGGTCGTCGACACGCACATGAAGCGGCTCTCATACCGCTTCGGCCTCACCGACGAGGAGGATCCCGTCAAGGTCGAGAGCGACCTGGCCGGCATCGTCCCGCGCAAGGACTGGGTGTTCTGGTCGCACGCGGTGATCTGGCACGGGCGGCGGGTCTGCAAGGCCGCTGCTCCCCAATGCGGCGCGTGCTTGTTGCGCTCCGATTGCCCTCAGCGCGGCGTGGAGTCAGAGTAGCCGCTAGGGCTTGGGCGTGTCCGGCGGCAGAGACGCCAGAAAGGCCTTGATCGCCGCGCCGTAAGCGGGACCGGCGTCAAGGAAGCCTTCGTTGTGCGAGCCTTTCAGGTCGACGAGGTTTTTCCTGACGGCGCCGGACGCGGCGAGATTTCGTTGGGCCATTTCGTAGGGAATGATGTCGTCCTCCGGGCTGTGCAGAAACAGCGTCGGAATCGTCACCCTCGGCAGGCGGGCGAGGTTGTCGAAACGAAGCTTTGCCAGGCGGACCGGGAACCAGGGTAGAACGACACGGCCCATATCCATAAGGGAGGTGAAGCCGCTATCCACGATGAGCCCTGCCGCGGGCACGCGTGTGGCGAGCTCGATCGCGGGACCGTTCCCGAGCGATTCGCCGTACAGCACGAGACGCGAGGCGGGCACGGTCTTGACCGCATTGAGCCAGGCCCAGGCCGCGAGCGCGTCGCGGTACAAGCCCGGCTCGTCGGGGCTGCCGCCGCTTTCGCCGTAGCCGCGCCAGTCGACCCACAGCTGAGCCGCGCCGGCGTCGTGAAAGATCCGAATCTTGTCGGTCCGGTTTGAGAGGTTCCCGCCGTTGCCGTGCAGGCACAGCATGACGGGCGCTTCGGGAGAAGGGCCGGCGATCCACCAGGCTCGCAGGGCCACGCCATCGCTTGTCTTGAGGCTTAGGACCTCGTAGGGCAGCCCCACCGTGCCGGGATGGGCGAACATTCCTCGCGAAGGGGCGAAGACCATCGCCTTCTCGAACAGGCGCAGGCCGATCCATAGAAGCGCGGCGACGAGAGCAAGGCCGGCGAGGAAATGCAGCCTCACTTCCACTTGATCGTGCAGCCGATCGCGTGCGTTTCGGCGGTGCGCACCGCGCGGCCCGCGACGAGTTCGTCGAGCGCGTCGCGCAGCTTCTCCACGGCGCCGGTGTACGCGAGGTTCAGGTCTCGGTCGAACACGAACAACTGGGGCGTGTGCGTGGCGCCGTACGCCTTCGCGACGGCCTGGGACTCGTCCCGGAGGTAGGCGAAGGGGAACTTCTTCGCGGCCGCGCGAACGATCATGTTCTCGTAGGAGTCCTCGGGATAGCCGTCGGAATCGTTGGAGTTGATCGCGGCCATCCCCACGCCTTTGGCCGTGTAGTCATTGCAGGCCGCGATGAGCGCGTCCTCGGCCTTTACGACGTAGGGGCAATGGTTGCAGGAGAAGACGATGATCGTCGCCGCCGCGCCCTTGAGCGAGTCGAGCGTGTGTCCCTTCCCGTCCGTGCCCAGGAGCTCGAAGGATGCGGCCTTCATGATTTTTTCTGGAAGGATGTGATGTCCTGGAAGGTGATGCCCGCGCCGACGACCTGCCCGTGCGGGTCCTGAATAAGCAAGGTGGAGTAGCCCAGCACCCGGCTTTCATTCTTGATCTTCCACCAGAGGTCCTGGCGTTTGACCGTTTCCTTCTTGACCAAGGTGTCCATGAGGATTTCGGCCATCTCGGGAATCCTTATCAGGGTCGCGTCCGCCGGCTGGTTCATCGGCAGATCCTCGGGCAGGCCAAGAATTTTCTTCGCGGCCGGGTTGCACAGCATCACGCGGCCGTGGATGTCGATCGCGACGAAGCCGCCTCCGAGGTTTTCAAGAATGCTTGCGTTGTGGGCGGTGACCTTGTCGACCGTTGACTCCAGTCGAATCGCCCTTAGCGAGATCGCGCAGGCCGTGCAAACGGCCTGCACGAAGGCGAGATCGCTGTCGGTGAACGGCCCGGAGCGCTTGTTGATGAGCTCGAGAACTCCCACGAGCTCCATGCGTTCGAGCAGGGGGACGGCGAGGACATGGCTCGTTTTGTAGCCGGTCTCCTCGTCGATCTTTTTGTGGAAGCGCGGGTCGCTGTAGGCGTCGTCTGTCAGCACGGGCTCGCGGTACTTCGCCACCCAGCCGCAAAGACCTTTGCCGGATTCGATTTTGCGGGACTCGACGCGGTGCCCGGCCGCGCCGAGAGCGGCGCGCGCGATGAGCTGCTGCGGCTTGGGCAGGAAGATGAAGTAGGTCGCAGCCTCGCAGTCGAGCGCGGCCGCGAGCTTGTCGAGGACGCGGGCCCAAATCTGGTCCTCCTCGGCGTCCTTCACCGAGGCGAGAAACTGGATCAGATCGATGAGGGCGGGCAGAGGTCCGGCGCCGGGAGTGATCATGGCCGTCTCCGGGAGGACCGGAGGAACGCCTCCAGGCCCTCGACGAGCGCCTTGGCGAGCGCGTCTCGGAAAAGCTCGTCGTTGAGCAACGCCTCCTGATTGGGGAGGATCATGTATGCGTTCTCCACGAGTATCGCAGGCATGGCGGTTTGGCGGGCGACGAGCAGGTTCCCCCAACGCAGGCCTTCGTCGGCGAGCTCGATTCTCTTTAGGTAGGCGTTGTGGACGGCGCGCCCAAGCTCGAGGCTTTGCGGGTGATAGTAGAAGACGCTGAATCCTCGCGGTTTGGTGAACGGATTTTCGCCGTCTGGCAGGGCGTTGTTGTGCAGGCTGATAAAAAGGTCCGCGCCGCGCTCGACGGCCTGTTTCGGCCTGTCCTGGAGCGAGACCTCGTCGTCCGGACCGGCGCGCGTCATCAGCACGGTCGCGCCCACGCGCTCGAGCCGTTTTTTTGCCGCCAGCGCGATCGCATAGTTGGCGTCCATTTCGCGCGTGCCGAGTGGGCCGGTCGCGCCTGTCGCCGACGGCATGTGGCCGGGGTCGAGCATGACCCTGATCCCCGAGAGGGGGCGCTTGGCCGAGATTTTCGGGGTGCGGCGCAGCTCAAGGCGGAGTGAGCCGCCCTCGAAGGTCGGCCACCAGCCCCATAACGCTTCGTTTCGCTTGAGCTGGATCGTGACGGCCACGACATCGGTCGATTCCTGACGCCACCGGACATTCTGAATGAAGTCAGGAGCGTCGTTAATCACCCAGTTCGTGTGACCGGTCGCGTTGTACAGCCGCACCGTAAGAGCGTCGAGCGCGGGCGAAGGATCGAAATCGAAGGCGGCCCTTTCCGACAGACCGATCTTGACGGTGGCGCCGAGGTCGGATTTTGAGATGCCGATCGTGCCCGTTACGGCGCGGGGTGGCGACGAGGTGGTCGAAACGACGACGTTCTTCGCCTCGATCCAGCCGGACAGGGCGTCGGACAGGCGCACGCGCAGAATGTCCCCGTCGCGTCCGGTCACCGGCAAGCGCGTCCCCGTGAGAGGAAACATCAGAAATCCGTTCGAGGGGCCGGTTTTCACGCTCGCGTAGCCGGCACCGTTCCCTTTAACCGTCGCGACGGTATAGGGCTTCGCGGACGCGGATACGAGCGCGGTTCCCTTGATTTTGGTCGTGGACCAACCATGCCCGAGCTCGTATTCGATCGGCTCGGGGGCGAACTCCTCGCCGGGCGCGATCATGCGCGCGCCTTCATAGATTCCCCGCTCGACATTGGCGGCGCGCATCGGTTGCCAATCCTGGCCGCCGATGCGGAAGCGCGCCTCCTTGCCGGGCTCGCCCCTCATGCGAACCGTCAAAAGGTCGCCGCCTCGAAGTTCGAGGTCCGCGCTGGGGTAGAGCGACGCGGAATCTATCCCCGACGCGTCCCATGCCGGACCGGCCGGGCCGGGCACGAGGATGTGCCTATCGGCCGTCGCGACGCCCGATGACAGCGTCAGCTCGCCGTGGAACGTGAAAGTGCCGGGAGTGATCGGCAGCCAGGCGAGGAAGGCGCCGTTCTTGTGAACGGTAATGGTCTCGCCGTTGATCGTGAAGTGCGAGGTCGCGGGCGAGACCGAGCCGAAGATAAACTCCGCGTTTGCCGCGAGCGGCATGCCTTCCGGCGGCCAGATGAAGATGATCGGCTCGGTCGAGCGAATCGGGTAAAGCGACGGAGCCGCGGGGGCCGCGGCAAGCTTAATGATGGGGGCTTTGCCCTTACTCCTGTTCTTGGGCCGCGGAGCCGCAACGGCGGGAAGAGCCAGGCACAGCAGCAATAGGGGCGAAAGCGCTCGTTTCATGAGCGAAATTCTACCAACTTTCCCCTGGGCCTAGTCCTGCGTGTTTGGCGGCTGGCTCGCCCAGAACGGACGGCCCGCGAGAGCGGCTCTCAGCGTCTTGCGGA
>Ga0066640_10002845_pt1 | contig 10356 bp, 9 predicted proteins | sample CryGeyCG2114_020_2_FD_59505 | JGI IMG/M metagenome (GOLD analysis project Ga0066640, IMG submission 59505) | Groundwater microbial communities from aquifer - Crystal Geyser CG11_big_fil_rev_8/21/14_0.20 | ecosystem: Environmental > Aquatic > Deep subsurface > Groundwater | place: USA: Utah... | reverse complement strand
GGGATGACCATTCCTTTAGAAAAACATGGAAAACAAGAAGCTTTGACTAAAGCGCTGGAATCTTTGAAAAATAATAAAATCGTGGTTTTTTTTCCCGAAGGGCAGAGAAACGATCAGAAAGAATTATTGAAGGGGAAAACCGGCGCCGCCCGTCTGGCGCTCTGGTCAAAATGCCCGGTTATTCCTATCGGCATCATGGCACCGTCAGCTTCTCACTTCAGCAAATCATTACGGTGGCTATTTAGTAAGCCACACGAAGTGATTATTAGTATCGGTACGCCGGTCGCTTTAGAAAATTATTATAATAAACCGGTTGATTATCAGTTATTAACTGATTGCACCAGAGAAATAATGAAAGCGGTCGGCCGATTGGCTAATAAAAGTTATCATTTCTAATTTTTAGCTTTGCTATGTATTTGCTTTATCCCTACCCGATTTTCCGAAGGATTTTTTTCCCGATTCTCAAGTTATTTATCAAGGAAGTAAAGGGAATAGAAAATCTTCCGGAACAGGGGCCTTATATCGTGGCGGCCAATCATACTAGTTCATTGGATGGCTATTTTCTAGCATCGCTCATTATTCCCCGAGTAAAGAAAAAAGTTCATTTTTTTGCCCGACAGGCCAAATACGGTTCTTTTGCCGGCAACTGGGTAGCCCGGCATTGGGCCGGATGCATTTTAGTCGATCCAGAGGATAAATCAAAAACAATTAATGAAGCTACCCGCTTTCTAAAAAAGGGAAGGGTGGTAGCGATTTTCCCAGAGGGAATGGCTCATAAAGAAGGTCGTTTGAATAAAGGGAAAACCGGCCTCGCCCGGATAATTTTAGAAAATAGGATCCCCATAATTCCCGTAGGAGTTTCTAGTAATATGGCGCTTGTTTTTGAAAAAGCACTGCGGCAGCTTTTTCTATTTAAGGGGAGAATAAGCTTTTTTATCGGAAAGCCCATTACGCTGTACGAATACTACCAAAAGCCGGCCAATAAAGAGCTTTTAGAGGAAATCACTAACAAAATCATGAAAGAGATTGGAAAGATGGCTCAGCTGCCGTATAATTATTGATAGTTGCCATCGCGAGCCGCGGGGTCCCGCCCACTGGCGAGATAAGTTGTCAGGGCAAGTGAACCTTTGTGGTTCACGCGGACTAAAACGGAACCATAAAGGTTCCTTTGCGGATAACAATCCCTAATTGATCCTTGATCTTCGATCTCTGATCCCTTAGCTTTAATCTTTCAACTTTAATCTTAAATCTAATCAAAATATGCATTATCTCAATTGGCGCAAACTATCCCATGCCTCAGAGGAAGAAATTAAAAAAATCCAAAACAAAAGGCTGAAGTATTTAATCAAACATGAAATTCCTTACCACCCTTTTTACCGAGAGTGGTTCAAAAAAAATAATCTCAGCTTTAACGATATTGAAACCACTGATGATTTAGTGAAACTGCCTTTTGTTTCCAAAGCTGATATTGCTCCCACTGAAGAAGACCGAGGCAAACCGAAGCAGTTTATGCTGCAGCCGGATGAAGAACTAATTAAAAAGCATGCCTCCAAAGGAAAGCTTTTAAAGATAATTGGGCAAAAGATTTTAAAAAAGGATGTAAAGCGGAAACTGGAGTGGGAATACAAGCCGATTCATCTTCACTTCACTACCGGGCGCACCGCCCTGCCCACTCCCTTTGGCTATACTGCCCGTGATCTGGAGTATCTTAAGGAATCAGCCAACCGGCTTTTGGACGTGATTAATATTGACCGCAACCAAGTAGCCATTAACGCTTTTCCTTATTCGCCGCACCTTGCTTTCTGGCTGGCTTATTACGGTTTGACTACTATTGGCATGACCAGTCTGGCCACCGGCGGAGGAAAGGTAATGGGTACGCAAAAAATCATGGATGCCATTGAAAGGCTGAAAGCCGGATTAATTCTTTTTATTCCGGGATACTGCTATCACCTGCTTCGGGAAGCGGTAAAACAAAAAAGGGATTTTTCTAACGTTAAATACGTAATTTTCGGAGGGGAACGGGTCAGTGATGGTTTAAGAATGAAGGTAAAGGAATTTTTGAAGGAACTGGGAGCAGAAGATGTCCAGATTTTCGCCACTTATGCTTTAACGGAAAGTAAAACGGCCTGGATTCAGTGTACCGAAGAATCCGGCTACCACATTTATCCTGATTTGGAATTTTTCGAAGTAATCGATAAAGAGGGAAACCGGGTAAAAGCAGGCGAGCCGGGCGAACTGGTCTACACCGCCCTAGATTGGCGCGGTTCAATTGTTCTGCGTTATCGCACTGGTGATATGACTAAGGGCATAGAATATGGCCGGTGCCATTTTTGCGGCAAAACAGTACCCCGTATTAGGCCCGACATTCAAAGAAGCTCCGATGTAAAAGAATTTCAATTAACCAAATTGAAGGGGGAGTTGGTAAATCTAAATAATTTCTATCCTCTGCTTTCCGGAATGAAAGAAATTGAAGAATGGCAGGTGGAAATTCGCAAGAAAAACAATGATCCTTACGAAATTGATGAAATAATAATCCATCTTTGTCCGAAAAAAGACGTTCCTTACGAAAAACTTTCCCAAACAGTTCAAAAACAGATTAAAGACGATATGTTTGTAAATGTCCAAACTGATCAGATGGAACTAAATACCTTGTTAGAAAAATTGGGAATGGAAACGGAATTGAAGGAAAAAAGAATTGTGGATAATAGACCAAAGGTCTAACAACCAAATCTCAAGATACAATAACCAAATAAATTACAATATCCAATATCCAATAATCAAACCTTGCCTGTTACTAAATTGTTTGGAATTTAGTTATTGATTATTGGATATTGTTTGTATCTTGTTTCTTGTAACTTGGTTATTTCCCCAGCATCCTTGTATCTTAATTTACTTTTCGTTATAATACCTGAACTTAAATCATTAATAGGAAAGGTTTTATTAATGCAAGTAACCAAAACTAAACTTCCTAAAGGGCAGGCTGAACTCCAAATCGAACTGTCCTCCGAAGAAGTGGAGAATTATTTTAAAAAGACCACCCAGCAAATTTCCCAAGAAACCAGAATAGACGGTTTTCGCCCGGGAAAAGTGCCCGAGGAGGTTATCCGCAAAAAACTGGGGGAAGACGGCATTATGGCCCAGGCGGCCGAATTGATGATTGATGCCACGTTGTATGATGCTTTAGAGCAGGAAAATTTGGTAATGATCGCTTCTCCTAAAATAAGTATAATCAAACAAGCCAAGGGCAACCCCTTTATTTACAAAGCCACCATTTCTTTATTGCCCGAAGTAAAACTGGGGGATTACCAAAGCATTAAATTAAAGAAGAAGCCGGTCAAAGTGGAAGAAGAGCAGGTGAAAAAGGTAATGGAAGATTTGAGAAAGTTTCGAAGAAAAGAAATTTTAGTTAACCGGGAAGTGCGAAAGGGAGACAAAGTAGAAGTGGATATTGATGTTTACCAAAATAAAATTCCGATTGACGGAGGAATGGCCAAGAATCAGCCGATTGAAATAGGCGAAGGCCATTTTATTCCCGGATTCGAAGACAAACTAATCGGCATGAAAAAGGGTGAAACCAAAGAATTTGAACTGAAATTTCCCAAAGAGTATTTTCAAAAAAACCTGGCGGGCAAACCGGCTGAATTCAAAGCAAAAATAAATTCGGTGTTTGAACTGAAACTTCCGGCCCTAAACGATGAATTAGCCAAAGCGCTGGGGAATTTCTCATCCGTGAAGGAATTAGAAGAGCAAATCAGAAAGAATCTGGAACAAGAAGCGGAAAACAAAGAGAAGCAGCGCTTAGAGCTCGAGCTTTTAGAAGCCATCGCCAAGAAAAGCGAATTCGGAGAGTTCCCCGATCTTCTGATTGAATCCGAGCTGGATAAAATGATTCACGAGCTTAAGCACGATTTTGAGCATCAGGGATTGAAGTTTGAAGATTATTTAACCAGCGTTAAAAAATCGGAAGAGGATTTAAGAAAAAGCTTTCTGCCCCGGGCCGAAAAAAGAGTGAAAACCGCTTTAATCATCCGCCAGATCGCCCAAGCGGAAAAAATAGCAGCGACTGATCAAGAAATTGATTCCGAATTGAACAAAAGCCGGGAAGCGCAAAAAGGCAACGAAGAAATGCTGAAACAAATTGATTTGCCCGATTACCGCAGTTTCGTCAAAAACGTCATTACCAATCAAAAGGTGATTGATCAATTATTTAAGCTGGCGGTGGAAGAATAGCGCTCGGCAATAATAGATTAATTGCTTATTAAGCAAGGGAAGGCAGACTGATCAGTCTGCCTTCCACTGTTTTTGTTAGTAATAAAGCGCGATTCCCTGTTTCGTCTTCACTTGAGTTATTGCGTAGTAACGTAATAAAAAAGCCGAGTCGAAATCCATTCAAAACTCGGCCACAAAAGAGCAAGGAGTTGGGCGGTTAATGTCCGTATTTTCTCCACAGTTGATCAGCCAGTTCGGTCATCCAGGGCGGGAGTTCCGGATATTTGGGATAAATGACCTGGTATCCGCCGTCGCCGGAAGGGATAATCCGGAACATGAGTTTGGAGAACCACCCGACTTTGAAGCCGACCGTGTCAATTTTTCCGGAAGCTAGCGAAACGGTAACGCCGGCAAACAAATGGTACGTCTTTACGTGCCAGTCTTCTGGCGCGCGCCGGAAATCAAGCTGGCCCAGGCGGTACCACTTTATCTGCGCTTTTGAATCCGCTTGGCGCGATTCATCAAGCTTGCCGAGATTATTTTCCCCCAAGTTTTTCAGCAAATCCAAAGCCCGAACGCAGGCCGTGGAATCCAGTTGCCGCTGTTCAGCCGCGGTGAAAATAGAGCTTCTTTCCTTTTTCACGCAGCCGATTGAAATGACCAGAAAAACGGTCAGAATCATCAGCATCGAGGCATTATGCTTGTTCATTGTTCCTCCCCTGAAAAGAGCCTAGGTTGACTTATTTTTGTTTTGGAAATTTAAGATAATCCATTATTTGGAAAATGTCAATGTTATTTGTTCTTTTTGGCGCCAAAAAGAACTAAAAAGCGCTGGGGCGGCTATGCGCTTTAGCGCCAATTATTATTCCCGCTTCTTTTCTTGGCTTAGAGCCGCCCCAGACCCCTCCGCGTTTTTTGGTTTATTTAAAAAAAAATCCCACACGGTTAAGCGGTAATGCTTATTAGTGTGGGATAAATGAGCGTTATTGATTCAGGATTGGACTTCTCGGCTTCTCTTTTTTGATTCCTCAATTGCTTTGAGGCGATATTGCTCTGCTAAACCTTCCATGTTCATTTGTAGGAACATCATGTGCATCATTTTGTAGTGCTCGGCGAGATAAACCGAGGTCGGATGATGATCGTTTATCATCCGAAGCGTTTTAGCGGCGCAAACCAGAGCTTCCGGATAATGACCTGCGTTGCATTCGGCAACGGTTAAGTAATGCAGATAGCCACCGGCGTCAATGTGCATCCCGCTTCCTTTTTCAAGCTTGCGCTTCTTGATTTGTTGCATGGCCATCTCGTAAGCCCTCCTGTAGCAAGACGCTGCGGAACCAAAGTCGTCCAAGTGAAGGTAGGCGTGACCCAAGAAGAATTGGCACTCCGTACTTTCAGGCAGAAGCTCTGTCATAAATCGACAGATTATCAGGAGTTCCCGCCTCAGGCTTTTGCTGGCCAGCCCTATTTCAAGAACCGAAAGATTATAAGGGGATATATCGGGAAATTCTCCGATAATCACCTCCAAGAACCTTTCCCATTCTTTTTCAAAGTCCGAGGAACTGAAACTGTTAGGATTGAGCAGGTTGTCAATTTCAGCGATGGCCAGATCTGCCTTTTGGGAGTAACCCCTTTTAAAGTGTCCCTCGTCGTACAATGAATTCAAGTCCTTGCGTTCCATTTTAAATCCTCCTATGGATTATTGTCGTAATTTTTTAACGAACAGTGCATATTATCACATTTCTTAATCAATGTCAATATTTAGAAGGCGCGAATTCGAATTCGCGCCTTCATTCTGTTATAATCAAAACATGAATATCGGCGCCCACGTATCCATAGCCGGCGGAATCGACCAGGCCCCGCTTTACGCCAAAGAGGCGGGTTGCGAGTGTTTTCAGTTTTTTTCTCGTTCGCCTCGCGGAGGCCATGCTCCAGAATTAACGGAACCACTGGTAAAAAGCTTTAAGGATAATTGCCGGAAAAACAATATCCTTAATTCTTACATCCACACTCCTTATTACATCAACCTCGCTTCCACTAACAATCGCATCCGCTACGGTTCCATTAAAGTCATTCGGGAAGAATTAGAAAGAGCGTCCATTCTTGGCGTTAGGTATGTAATGAGCCACTTAGGCAGCGCCAATGATTTGACCAGAACTAAAGCGATTCAAAAAGTAATCGAAGGGATTAAAAAAATTCTTGACGGCTATAAAGGCAGCGCCTTATTTTTAATCGAGAATTCCGCTGGTTCGGGTAATATTATTGGAGATCAATTTGAAGAAATAAGCGAAATTATCAAAGGAATTCCCTTATCAGTCAGAAATAAAGTGGGCGTGTGTCTAGATACCTGCCATGCTTTTGCTTCGGGCTATGACTTAAGGAACAAAAAAGCGATTGATAAAACGCTAAAAGAATTCGATGCCAGAATCGGTTTATCCAAGCTTAAAATGATTCACGGCAATGATTCCATGACCGAGATCAATTCCCGGGTTGACCGGCACGAGCATATTGGTATGGGTAAAATCGGAAAAGAGGGGTTTAAAGAAATTATTAATCATCCCAAACTGAAAAAACTGGATTTAATCCTAGAAACTCCGGCGGACGGCAGGCAGGATGATATTAAGATGTTGAAGGGGTTAAGAAGTAAGAAAAAATAAAAGGGTTAAGAAGGTGCGACATCAACATCGTATCTTCTTAACCCCAGACACAGCAGTGCGTGTCTCTCTAATTCTACTTTTTAACCAGCAGGTAATAGCAGCGCTCTGGCGGTGCCATTTGGAAATATCCCCAGGTCAAGGATCTCCCCGGATCTTTCCAGGGCGTCGGTGAGGAATATTCGCTCTGGTAAAGCATGGGATAATAGCTAATGGGATCGCCACTTATGCCATACGCGCTGCCTTGGGCAAGTATGGGCGGATACCAGGGAATCGGTAATTTGACGGCAAAAGTCGCCAATTCCAGCAAAGTGGCATTGCGCCATCCCGCCGTTTCCAGAAATTCAGCGTTGTTGCTGTAGGAGAGACAAACCCAAATTTTCTGCCGTTTCTTATTCTTCTCCGTTTCAGCGACGGAATTCGTGGCATCCGTGTTCAGGTTCATAAATTTACCCTGATTTGCCAAGGCATCCACCGGTTGCCTGTAATCCACGACCATCGGCATCCCATCCCCGATTAAGGGAGATTTTTCTGCCGGCATTGCGCTGGTAAACAGCGGAAGCAATGCGAATACGATCAACATTGCGGTAAACGAGAATTGCTTTTTCATTTCTCCATTCCTTCTTTTGACCAGTTTTGCACTTACTATTGCGGTTTCGTAGAATTCAAAGCTAAAAATGAACTAACTTAATATACTATATCATTCTACTAAAGTTGTCAAGCCCTAATCAAATTCAAAAATACCACCAATACCTTAATTCCTTTCCGCGCTTCGGCAGTAAGGATTTTTTGAAATTGGAGCGGATCAAGCTCCTTTTAAAAAAATTAGGCCACCCGGAAAAGAAACTCCAAGGAGTGCAAGTGGCCGGAACCAAAGGCAAGGGTTCGGTAGTGGCCTTTTTGGAGCGGATTTTAACGGAATCCGGATACAAAGTCGGTTCCTTCTATTCCCCTTATCTGGTTGATTTAACCGAGGAAATCAGAATCAATGGCCGGCCGATTGCTAAAGAGAAAATGATTAAGATTATCAATCAGCTTAAACCGCTGGTTGACGAGGTAGAGAAAGAAATCGGCGAGCGCATTACCTGGTTTGAGTTAGTCACTACTATTGCTGTCGTTTATTTCGTTGAAAGCAAGGTTGACGTCGCGATTATGGAAGTGGGTTTAGGGGGCCGGCTGGACGCCACTACCGCTTTGGGCTTGGGCATCAAAATAATTACCAATGTCAGTTATGATCATACCGGTACATTAGGGAAAACAATCACTTCGATCGCCCGAGAAAAAGCCGGAATTATCAATAATGACGATTACGTAATTACCTCTGCCAAAGGCAAGGGATTGGCGATTATTAAAAAACGGATGGCCCAAGGAATCACGAATCACAATTCACGATTCCAAGTGGTCGGCAAGGATATTAAATATGCGGTCAAAAAAGTTGATATGGCCGGCACTTACATTAATATTGATTGTTTGGATGAGAAGTATCGAACTCTACGCCTTTCTTTAATCGGCCGGCATCAAGCCGAGAATTTTGCCTGTGCCTTGGGAGCGGTCCAGGTACTCCGCCAAAAAGGATTCCGAATTTCTCACCCTATCATCATTAAAGCGGCCGGCCGAACCGAACACCAGGCCCGTTTTCATCCTTGGAAGAAAAATCCGCTAATCATTCTGGATGGCGCGCACAATCTTTACAGCATCAAGGTGCTGGTCGTTACTCTGAAAGACGTGAAGATTAATCCTAAAACAACGGTGTTTGTTTTCGGCGCCAAAACAACCAAAAAAAGAATCCCGGAAATCTTAAGAGAGTTGGCCGATTTTTCTTCAAAAATAATTTTTCCAGATGTCTTAAAAAACCCCAATCTGGAAAATTTTTATTCCGTTGAATATTTAAGAAAATATTGTCCGAAAGGGAAAGTCGCCTTTTCGCTACCCCAATCTTTAGTTCAAGCTAAAAAAATGGCTGGCCGAACCGGCACAGTAGTGATCTGCGGATCGCTTTATTTGATCGGCGAGCTTTTGAGCGCCGAAAAAGGGATTAGGACGAAAAGAAGAATTGATGATAATTTCGAAAAGAAATCTTTGCTTAATTGAAAGCGCGAATACGTATTCGCTCTTTCAATTTAAAAGAAAATACTGGCATCCCGGTCAAGAATGCCAGTATTAAACGAACGAAAGATTGCTTCGGCTCAGTCAACGAATTCCACAAGCGGGCAGACCCCTTCTTTTGTGGCTTTGAGCCAGGTGCAGAAAAGTTCCCAGGTATCTTCAATCTGGATTGCCAGCTTGGAGCGTTTTTTCTCCGGTCGTAATTCGGGGCGTTTCCGGTAAAGCTCCCGACGCGCAAGCACTGCCATTCGCCACATCACTAAGGGCGTAACGACGAAGTAGAAGACGCCTAGAATGATAAGAGCCCATTTCAGGAGCACGGCGCCGCTATCAATCATTTCCGGAGGCAGAACAGCTCGTCCACCAAAGTAGACTATAGCCATAAGAATAAGCGGCTGTAGCCAGAAGAGTAAGTGTAACCACATAGGATAGCGCCAGTGGCTGTAATCAAACTCTTCTACGGGCAGGTGGTATTTTGGCACATAGTACCGACGGTAAACCTGCCAGTCATAGCTGACCACCGTTGCCACCGGTTTAAACGTTCCCAGTTCGCTAAGCTTCTTAAGGCACCAGCCTAAACCGACGATAGCGAATGCTCCGATGATCATCAGGCTAAAAAAACAGATTACCGTGATGATGATCAGTTCTACCTTCAACCACAGAAGCAAGCCGGTGAAAACCAGCCAGAAGGCGAACGCGGCTCGAAAGTTCGTTCGGCAGGTCTTCTTGAACGGCCAGAAAACGTAGTGGAAAACGTGAAGGACGGGCAGGAGCAGCAGGCCTATCAAGACAGTTCTCCAGAAGTAGGGGCAAATTGAACGTACTGTCGGCACTCGCTTATCCCAGATTTTGTTGTTCCAGGTCCAAGCCCACACTTTGTAGTGCCAGCTGGACTTTTTGATTTTCGGTTTTTTCGTGAACATTGTTTCCTCCCCTAACTTTTAGAAATGTCCAGAAACCCGTACGCGGTTCCGAAGACCGAGACAAAGAAAATCAGGGTCCACCATCTTTTGGCGTGGAACATGTCGTAGATTTCCACGACATAGGCATTCGACCTGGCTTGTTTAAGCAAAGGTCGGGCAATTGGTTCAACGGCTTTGTAGTCATATGTGACGCCTTGGGGAGGTTTGGGGTAATCAAAGGCTAATTGGCGGATCTTCCCCTGAATGGAAACGAGATTCTGATAACGTGTTTCCATGTTTCCGAACCTGTGAAAATAGGGGTCGATTTCGCCCTGGGTCAATCCCCTTTGTTCCAGCCGGTGAATCATAATTTGGAGCAGACTGTCTGTTTCCAGGAAGTTGTAGGGCGGACGGGTTGAAATACTGTCCAGATAGATATTCCCAAATGAACCCACCATCGCAGGCAGCCCTATTACTACCACTGAAAG
>Ga0066640_10002844_pt1 | contig 10361 bp, 10 predicted proteins | sample CryGeyCG2114_020_2_FD_59505 | JGI IMG/M metagenome (GOLD analysis project Ga0066640, IMG submission 59505) | Groundwater microbial communities from aquifer - Crystal Geyser CG11_big_fil_rev_8/21/14_0.20 | ecosystem: Environmental > Aquatic > Deep subsurface > Groundwater | place: USA: Utah... | reverse complement strand
CCTTTAAATTTAGACCAGGCTTTGCGCAGCGCATGGTCCGACGAAGACTTGGCAATGGCAGAATACATCCCCGGCAGGTAACGCCTGAATTCATTGAGAATCGTTTCAGTTTTCCAGGCAAACATACCGCTGTTCCAGAAATAACTCCTGTTCTTAAAAAACGCTTTGGCTTTTGGCACGGAAGGTTTTTCAATAAACCGTTCAACCCTTAATGCCTGCTTTCCCTTAATGAGGACCTTCTTTGTTTTAAGATATCCATATCCGGTCTCCGGGCGGGAAGGAACAATCCCTAAAGTCACCAGGTAATCCTGCCCGGCTAATTTGACCGCCGCCTCCAGGGTTTTCAAAAAATTTTTTTTATTCAGAATAAGGTGATCGGAAGGAAAAACCGCCATCACCGCGCGCGGGTTGCGGCGGTGGATGCGGGCCGCGGCCCAGCAAATGGCCGGTGCGGTATTTTTTCCTGATGGTTCAAGCAAAATGTTCTGCGGTGGAATCCGAAACGGAGCGGCCTGTTCCCTGATCTGGCGCGCAAATGCTTTTCCACCGACAATCAGAATATTCGAAGAATCCACGCGGCCCCGGACCCGTTCCAGTGTTTGCTGCAGAAGCGTTTTCCCTGCAGGAATTTTCAGGAACTGTTTTGGGTTTTTCTGCCGGCTCAACGGCCAGAAACGCGTGCCCGACCCTCCGGCTAAAACCACGGCATAGACATTTTTATTCGGCATAGCGATTTCCCCTTTGTTACGCTTCGAGGTTGATCTCATATTTACGCGACAACAGCGGGCCGTTGAGCGTACTTAAAAACTGCTTAACTTTTGTCGATGGAATATTGATTTCAGTCACGACGTCCCGGGTGGCATCCTCAAAAACCAACTGGATGTTTGTTTTCCCATCGGGTCCCGCGTAATGTTTGATATAAAGCTTAAAATCGCTTCCGTGCTCCTGCCATTCGATGATCTCGTTCACTTTAGGCATAAATTTTTCTCCAAATATTAATTCTCAATTTTTATTTTCTCTCTGCGTCCCGTCTTATATCGAATCTTCAGAAAATTAGGCGGGTACCACCAGAATTTACTGTCAATGGCGCGCCGGTCTTCCCGGCTTAATGGATGCCGCGCGACACGCCCTGACATGACTTCGGGGTGTGACCCAAAATAGATTGGAAAACGATTTAAATCACCGTAGTTATATTCTTTCTCGCGCTCGTTCTCCTCTAACCGCACAAACCCGATCTGCTCGGCATTGACCCGCCGGCGGGCCATGATATCCGGGTCCTGAACCCATCCGTAATGATAGACAAAACACCGCGTGCTTTCACGCCGCAGGGGTTTGCCGTCTTTGCGCCGGAACCCCCAGGCATCGCCCTCAGATTCCATCTGCCCATTGTTGCGTACGATCCTATCCTGTTTCTGATACCACCCGCGGTCGATCCGGTAACGAAAATAACTTCCGTAAAAATGCAACCACTGAAATCTGAGCGTATCAATATCCGGATGACCCAAATATTTTTGCATGCACTGCCTTAATCGCGGCAAATCATCTTCGTGAATTACCTCATCCGACTGCAGATAAAACGCCCAGTCCCCTTTACATTCCTGCAGGGCCAGGGTGGTCTGGTGCGAAAGGACTTCTTTGCCTTTCGAAAAATCCCATTTGTTTTCGATGACCCGGATTTTAGGGCTCTCAATTGATCGAATTAGCCCGAGCGTGTCATCGTCGGAATCTCCGACATTGACGATAAACTCATCACAAAGCGGGAGAATTGACATGATGGACTCAATGATCGGATATCCAAACTTCACCGCGTTACGGGCTATGGTAAAACCGCTGATCTTCACAAAATCACCTTCATTGATTTGCTTTTACACTTTTATAAACGCCCAGCGTCTCTTCCGCCATTCTTCGGAATGAAAACGCATCCAGGCGCTTAAAACCCTTTTGGACAAGTTCAAAAGACTTTTTGGAATCATTGACAACAGACGCGATCCCTTCGCTTATTTCTTCGATATTCCCCGGATCAACCGTCACTGCCGCATTTCCTGCCACTTCCGGGCAGGAAGAAACATCGGATGTCACAACCGGGACCCCGCAGGCAAATGCCTCGAGGATCGGAAGGCCAAACCCCTCATAAAATGAAGGAAAAACATATGCTTTCGCCTGGCTGTAAAAATAACGCAATTCATCGCCGGCCACATAGCCGGTAAAAACCACGTCATTTTTGATATTCAATTGGTCGACCAGCGCGCTGACCCATTCGCTCAACCATCCTTTCATCCCGATCACGACAAGTCTTCCATTAAATTTCTTTTTTTCTTTAAGGAAAAAAAACGCACGAAGGAGATTGGCCAAATTTTTACGCGGTTCAATCGTTCCGACGAACAGGATATAATCCCCTTGAACACCATGGCGTTCTAATACCGCCCGGGCCTGGCCGCGTTCGGCATCGGCAACCGGAAAAAATGAGCTGCGGTCCACTCCTTCATAAATCACCGATGCCTTTTCCGCCCCACGGGGAAAATATGTTTTTAAATCTTTGAAAGTATTTTGAGAACAACAGATGATCTTGGCGGCGTTCTCAACTATTGTACTCATCTGCCGGTCCGTCCCATCAATAGTGTCTTTCGTGTGCCCTTTTGGGTAAGTCTTAAAAATCAGGTCGTGAATGGTTACGACCGCCGGCGGACGGCCAAAATCAATCAGCTCCGGAGCCGGCGCATGATAAACATCATAATTCCCAAGGACACTGCCCACGCCCCGTTTGAAATAATCCTTTTTGACTGAGAAATTTGCCGCCTCAAACCGCGGCGGCTGCTTACGCAGGTCAAAAATTCCGCGCTTTAAGTACAAACTATAGGTATTTTCCCGGTCAATTTCGTTTAAATTCTTCAGCAAATGGTAGGTATAGCGGCCAATTCCGGTAAAATTTTTATTCAGGCAGGATCGGCAATTGATCGCAATGCGCATAAGACAGGATGGTTGTAATGAACCACAATTATTTATTGTGATTTCAGGAATTTTTCAATAACTTCGATCACATAATCGAGTTGTTCGATCGTTAAATCCTGATGAATACCGATATGACAGCCGTGGTCGCTGCAGTATTCAGTTTCCGGAAAATCACCCAGCTTATACCCTAAAAAGGCATAGCTGGGGCACTGGGTCGGCATTGAATAAAACAGGTTGCGGGAATCCACGCCCTGCTCCTCGATAAAGCGGACAAATTCATCTTTGGTGAAACCGACATTTTCGCGCAAAGTGATCGGAAAAGCGTGAGGGCCTATTTTTTCATGCGGTGCTTCTTCAATCGAAAAGAAATATTCACCGAATTTCTTGAATTTATCGATCAGGTACAGGAGGTTGCGGCGGCGCGTCTCGAGAATATGGGAAAATATTTTGATGTTCCCTAAGCCCACAGCGGCTTCAATCTCATTCATCTTGGCAGAGAAACCGATGCGTTTAAAAGTAAACTTACCCTCGATGCCATGGTTGCGCAATGAGCGCAAGGCATTGGCCATATCCGGATTGTCGGTGATCACGATCCCGCCTTCGATGGTGGTCACAATGTGCGCCGCATAAAGGCTGAAAGCGGCCATATGCCCGATTGAGCCGATCTTCTTTCCCTTATATTCAGCGCCGTGCGCTTCAGCGGCATCTTCAACAACATAAAGATTATGCTTCTTTGCGATCGCGTTGATTGTATCCATCTCAGCCGGCTTGCCCATCAGGTGCACGGGCATGATTCCCCGGGTCCGCGGCGTGATTGCCGCTTCAATTTTGTCAGGATCAATATTCAGCGTTTCTCTTTTGACATCCACAAAGACCGGTTTGAACCCGGCCTGAAATACGGCATTGCCGGTTGCCACAAAGGACAGCGCCGGGACAATGATTTCATCCCCCCGCTGGGCCCCAAAATCATGCAAGACGGCCAAAGCCAGCGCATCAGCGTCGGTCCCGCTGCTCACGGCCACCGCTTCCTTAACACCAAAAAGCTGAGCAAACTCTTCCTCAAACTGGCGGACGTATTTGCCCTTCGTCACCCATCCGGACTCAAGGATCTGCGCGACCCGCTTCTTCGCCTCATCGGTCAGAGAAACGGTCCCAAAAGGAACTTTATATTTTGATTTGCGTTCAGGGGATTCTTGTTGTTGTATCTTCATTTTACCGGTCCTTTAAAATTTCTTTTGCCTGGTGATAACGCTCCGGGGTGCCGATGTCCACAAAATTATCACCAGTCACCATGCCGTAAAATTCTGATCCGATCAACTGAGGAAAAAATTCCTTTTCGAGAGAAAACTTTACCTTATCCGGCATCAATCCAAGAATTTTTTTATCAAAACAATACACGCCCGCGTTAACCGCATCAGAGGTGGCTTCTTTAACCTTTTCCCGGAAGGCTAAAATCTTGCCATCTCCGGCGATAGAAACCGTCCCGAAATCCCCTTTGTTCTCCACCTTAGAGAGAACAATCGACCCTACGGCTCTACGCGATTGATGGAATTTCAACAACGCCCCAAAATCCGCCGCGCAAAATGAATCCCCGTTAAGGACAAAAAACGGAGAACTCTGGACAAACCCGGCGGCATTTTTTAATCCGCCCCCGGTCCCCAACGGAACATCTTCACGCGAGAACCTGATATCCAGGCCCAGCGGATTTTTCTTGTAATACCCTTCAACAATGTCCGCTTTGTAACCGGTACAAAGAACAACGCGCTTGAAACCCTGGGCAATCAAATGGTTAAGAATGACTGAAAGAAACGGACGCCCGTTGATATCCGCCATGACCTTGGGATTTTCCCCAATCTCAGGCCGCAGCCGTTCACCAAGTCCGCCGCAAAGGATCAGGATATCCGTATTCGCAAAATTATTCACTATTCCGTCCGGATTTCTAAACAACCTTACCCGTATTGGGCTGATAAAAAATGATCTGGCTGCCTAAATCTTCAAAGCGAAAAGGGATTTCAAGAAATTTTTTTAATTTTTCGCGGATCTTTTTCTGCTTTTCAGGGCGGGCAAAGATAAGGACAAAGCCGCCGCCGCCGGCGCCGAGCAATTTTCCGCCGGTCGCACCCGCCTGCAGGGCCGCTTCGTACATTTCATCAATGTGCGGGCTTGAAACTTTATCCGACAGCTCGCGCTTAATCCGCCAGCTTTCATCCAGGAGTTTACCAAAGTCATCCAATTTCCCCTCCGTCAAAATACTCATCGCCTGATGCGTCATCTTATACATCCGCTCCAATTCTTTTTTCTTCTTAGGGATATTACGGATCTGGTGCGCGGCAATTTCCGAAGCCTGACGGGAAAACCCGGTAAAAAACATCATCAAATGGTCCTGCAGAAGCCCCATCCTATCGGAAGGGATTGTCACTTTACGGATACGCAAATGGCTGCTGCCGCCGAATTCAATATAATTAAACCCGCCATACGCCGCCAATGTCTGGTCCTGGCAACCGACGTTTTCTTTGCATTTTTTCTGCTCAATTAAGATCGCTTCTTCGGCCAACCGCTCTTTGGTCGGCATGATCCCCTTAAGCGCGTACAAAGCGTTAAGAAGCCCGACGGTAAATGATGAACTGGAGCCCAGTCCTGTGCGTGCCGGCAGGTCACCGTCATGATGGATTTCGATCCCTTCATTAATTTTCAGAAATTTTAAAACTTCACGGACGGCCGGGTGATTGATGTCATTCACGTTATGGATATGTTCCATTTTCGAATAAATAATGCGGGATTTATGTTCAAAAAACGGCGGCAGGTAACGGCAGGTGATATAACAATATTTATCGATCGTGGTGGCTAAAACCGCGCCCTTATGTTTTTCAAACCAATCGGGATAGTCGGTCCCCCCGCCGAAAAAAGAAACGCGAAAAGGTGTGCGGCTGATAATCATGGAACGCTTTGGGTCTCCAAAATTTTACGTTTTAATTTGATCGTCGTGGACTTAAGCGTCTCATCAACGGCAATTTGGCCGAATTTTTCTTTAAGAAGGTCCAGAAATTTAGGGTTGGTGTGGTACGTCATCCAGGCTTTATCACGGAATTCCAAAACCTGCTCGGCGGAAAGGTGTTTAGTTGGCAGCGGCTGCGTGTAATACGAATGCTGGGAATACCCGGCATATGTCCGGGGAAGCTTCCATCCTTCTTTCTTAGCAATACCATAAAGCGGGCTGCCCGGGTAGGCCATCGCCGAATAGAAGTTGGCCATCTCCGTATTCATCTCCAGCGCCAGGTCCAATGTCTGCTGCATACTTTCCACATCGTCCTCGGGAAGGCCGAAAATATAGTTGGCCGCCACATTAATGCCGTAGTCACGGATTTGTTTGACGACGGAACGGATATCAACATCTTCAAACCGCCCTTTGGTCACGTCTTTACGTACTTTCGTGTTTCCGCTTTCAATTCCCAAAGCCAGAAAGTTGACCCCGGCTTTTTTTAACGTTTCAAGATACTTCTCTTTAACCGTATCCACCCGCGAATAACACCAGATATTAAAATCATACCCTCGCTGGGTAATCAATTCGCACAATCTCATAAAATGGTTCTGGTTCAGGACAAAAAGCTCATCGGCAATCTTGATATTACGAATCCCGATATCGGCGAGCTTGTCAAATTCCTTGATAATGAATTCCGGGTCCCAGTACCGAAAAATCGCACTTCCGTCGGAATACTCGTTCTCCTGGCGATTGATAATATTGATCATGCAGAATGAACATTTCATCGGACAACCCAGGCTGGTATATATGGCAGAAAACGGTTCTCGCATCGAATTATTCGGAAGCGCGTGCCAAAGGGCTGTGCGGTAACTCTTCATCGGGAGCTTATCCCAGGAAACACCGGGAAGCTCACGGGGCAAGTCTTCCTTGGCAACGATCGGGGAAGGCTTATTTAAGACAATAGCCCCGTCCTTGCGGTATCCCAACCCGTTGACTAAATCCAGCTTATCTTTCAGGTTGGTCTTCAAAAGGTTGGAAATGGTATAAACGCCTTCATTCTGGCAGACCATATCAATTGAGGGATGCCGCTCCAGGACTTCACGGGAAAGCGCGCTCACATGTCCGCCGACAAAAAGGATTTTCGATTCCGGCCAGAATTCTTTAAGCCGGTCCGCCAGGGCGACAGCCCCTTCCATATTCTGGGTGCTCGCGCTCGGCTGCTGGCCGTAAACAACAACGCAAACCACGCGCGGCTTGACGTCTTTGATCTTCTGCGCGGCCGTCACGTCCGTCAACTGCATGGCTTCGCAATCAAGGATGTCCGCGCTAAATCCCCGGGCCAGGCAATGGGATGTCAGCATCCCCGCCCAGATAGGTGGTTCGATCGCCGAAAATCTTTTGCTTAATTCCTGGTAAACTTCTTCAGAAGCGTTCGGATGGACAAATAATATGTCTAGTTGTTTCATAACCCTTTAGATGTTGGCAAATTGGTTTCTCTTGATGACCTGATACCCCTTGATCAATTCGGTAATGCCCTGGGACAGCGAGACATCGGGTTTAAACCCGGTTTTTTCAATTTTTTCATTGCTGACGATATAATCCCGTTTGTCCGGGTCTTCGCCGATTTTTGATTCGACAAAATAAAATTCGGGGACCTGCTTGCGGATCTCCTCGCAGAGCTCCAATTTGCTTAAATTGGCGTCACTTAAGCCCACATTATAGGGTTGCTTCTTCATAATGTCAAAACGATTCAAGGCGTGGACAAAGGCCTTGGAAATATCCCGGACATGGATAAAATTACGCTTAAAATGCGCTTCAAAAAGAACAATAAACCGGTCATAAACCGCGCGGTAAGTAAAATCATTGACCAGCAAATCCAGGCGCATCCGGGGGCTGACACCGAAAGCGGTCGCAAGCCGCAGGGTGATCCCGCCGCTGGCTAAAACCGCTTCTTCCGCCTGAACTTTGAGTTTGCCGTATAGTGAAATCGGCCTGAGGGGTGTTTCTTCGGTACAAAATTTTCCTTTTTCCCCCACACCATAACCGCTGTTGGTGGTAGGAAAAATAACCATCTGGTCTTTGCTTTTCATGTCCAACATCATCCTGATCGCGTCAAAAAGGATAGTTTGGGCACCGACCGGGTCCTTCGCGCATAACGGCGCGCCGGTCAGGCAGGCCAATGGAAAAACAGCATCCGCATCTTTCATCAGTTTCTGGGTCAGGGATTTGTCCCGCGCGTCCCCGCGGATAATGCTCAGCTTCTTATCATGACAACAATCCAGGAGGGAACTCTGGTTGTACATAAAATTATCGAGCGCAACGACCTCATGCCCTTCCTCTAAGAGGATCGGGACCAGGACTGAACCGATATAACCGGCAGCGCCGGTAACAAGTATTTTCACTTTTTTAGCTCCGTTTTTGTGCTGTTTGAATTTCGCTGTACCATTGATATGTCCGGGCGATCCCGTCTTTCAGAGTCGTTTTCGCCTGCCACCCTAAACCCTTGATGCGGCTGTTGTCCATCAATTTACGCATAGTGCCATCGGGTTTATCCGCATCAAAAATAATTTTTCCTTTGTATCCCGAGACGGCTTTAATCATCTCTGCCAGCTCCGCGATGGAAATATCGCTCCCGCAACCCATATTAACCATCTCTCTTCCTTCATAACGGTCCATCAGAAAAATACTGGCATCCACAAAATCATCGACAAACAAAAACTCACGCCGCGGCTTTCCGCTGCCCCACACAACCACTTCACTTTGCCCCGAGGCAACTGCCTGATAAAACTTTCCGATCAACGCACCGATGACGTGGGCGGTCTCTATCCTGGTATCGCTCCCGGGCCCGTAAACCGTCGCCGGAACCGTCACGACCGCGTTAAAACCGTACTGCTTTTTATACGCCTGGCAAAGTTTGACTCCGGCGATCTTGGCAACCGAATACGGTTCGCTGGTTTCCTCCAGCGGCCCGGTCAGGAGAGATTCTTCTCTGATCGGCTGCAAAGCTTCCTTGGGGTACGCGCAGGACCCGGTAAAAAAAAGCAACTTGCGCGCGCCGCTCTTATAAGCGGCATGAATAATGTTATTCTGGGCTTCCAGGTTGTTATAAATAAACTCGGCGGCAAACTTCTGGTTTGCGGCGATCCCACCGGAGCAAACAGAAGATAAAAAGACATATTCCGGCTTGGTCTTTTCAAAAAATTTTCTGACAGCAGCCTGCTCAAGGACATCCAACCCGCTTGTTGAAGAGGCATACACATCCTTAAAACCGTTTTTCTTAAAATAAAAGAGCAGCGAGTTCTCGATGATATCGTTATGTCCGACGATCAGGATCTTCGAGTCTTTATCCATATCCGAATTTATTTCTGGCCGTAATAATTTCCGTGCTCTATCAGCATGGTGGAACGATTGTCCTTGCGTTCATAGGCGTGCTTATAAGCCGGAAATATTTCTTCCGGCTCATTAAGCTCAACAACTTCGATCCAGTCAAACATCTTACGAAAACCTTCCGCATAATTGCCCACATGCTGGTGCCCGGGATGCACCGGCTCATAAGGGCCGGCGGCCACACGGATGATCACTTTTGGAAGAAGTTTTTTATCGCTGATCGCCGGGACTTTGTCGATCATATTGACCATATCCGCGGTGGCAATCAATAAGAAATTCTGCCGGGGGTAAACAGAGATCGGGATATACCCTGCCAAGGCCATGCCGAGGGTAAATTGCATCTGAAAACTTTCATTGATGGGCATTTCCAGGGTTTTCTCCCTGGCAACATCCCGCAGGGTCTGGAACATAAATGTCCCCGGGCCGGCGACGGTCTGCCCCAAAAACATTGCTTTGGGCTGTTGAGCCAACCATTCCATTGTCCGTTTTAATTCGTCAAAATATTTCATAAATCACGCGCTCATTAAAATTTAATTTTCCACCCGAGCCCTGAATGCGGATAAATATTCTTATACTGAAAATAAATGATCTTTTTCTCAAACTTCGTTCCCTTAAACCACGGATCCGGAGATCCCCAGACTTCCCTCGTATCGGTCATGACACTTAGGCCGTTATCACACACAATAAATTTAACGGGAAGGTCGAAATTATAAGCGTACTTGACCGCTTCATGGAAAATACCCGTCTCAGCAGACATATCCCCACAAAACACAAATGCCCGGCCCTTTAATCCCTGATTCTTAAGCGACCAGGCTACACCGACCCCGGTCCCCATCAAGCTCCCCACAATACCGGAACACAGCACTTTATGTTCAGGGAAACAAAGTGAGATGCTTTTTCCCTGCAGGATCGCCTGTTTCAGCTCTTCCCGGGGCACACCTTTAAGCAGCGCCAGTTCATGGGAATCCCAATAACCGAAAATATAGTCATCGGGCCCAATCTTCTCATCTTTAAAAATCTTGATGAGGGCGTCTTCCCGCCCGGC